>Ga0209638_1000106_pt1 | contig 52610 bp, 46 predicted proteins | sample BarGraNGADG00211_FD_184490 | JGI IMG/M metagenome (GOLD analysis project Ga0209638, IMG submission 184490) | Arctic peat soil microbial communities from Barrow, Alaska - Barrow Graham LP Ref core NGADG0002-211 (SPAdes) (version 2) | ecosystem: Environmental > Terrestrial > Soil > Wetlands > Peat... | reverse complement strand
AAGAAGGTCACCAACTACGAGCTCACCGCGCGCGCCAGGGACGGTAGGGAAACTGTGGTGTCCTACAATGCGACCACCTTCTACGATCGGGACAGGAGGCTGCAGGGCGTGTTCATCGCTGCGCGTGACATCACCGACCGCAGGCGCGCCGAAGAGGAGCGCCTCCAGTTGGAGCGTCAGGTCCAGCAAAGCCAGAGGCTGGAAAGCCTGGGAGTGCTGGCCGGCGGCATCGCCCACGACTTCAACAACATCCTGACGGGCGTGCTCGGCAACGCCGAACTCGCTCTCACCAACCTCTCCCCCCTCTGCTCCCGCCCGGGAGAACCTTCTGCAGATCACTCAGGCTTCTCGCCGAGCTGCTGATCTCTGCCGTCAGATGCTCGCCTATTCCGGCCGGGGCCACTTCGTCACTGAAGCTATCGATCTGCAAGCGCTCGTCGAGGACATGCTGGGCCTTCTCAAGAGCATCGTCTCCAAGAAGGCCCTCCTCAATCTCAATCTGGGCAAGAACACCCCCCCATGCGCGGCGATACCAGCCAGATATCTCAGGTGATCATGAACCTGGTCTTGAACGCCTCGGACGCCATCGGGGAGCGGAGCGGGGTCGTCACCATCTCCACCGGCGCCACGGAGTGCTCGCGTGAGTACCTGAAGAAGACGTACGGAGATGAGAACCTGGCTCCGGGACTGTATATCACCCTCGAAGTCTCCGACACCGGCGCCGGCATGGACAAGGCCACGCAAGAGCGCATCTTCGAGCCATTCTTCACCACCAAGTTCACCGGCCGGGGCTTAGGGCTGGCGGCGGTCTTGGGCATCGTGCGCGGTCACAAGGGCGCCCTTCGCCTCTACAGCCAGTTGGGCAAGGGCACCACCTTTAAGATCCTTTTCCCCGCTTCAGAGACAGATGCTGAGTCGCTTGCCCGCAACAACGGCGCGACGAAGAATGACTGGCGAGGAGAAGGCACTGTCCTCCTGGTCGATGATGAGGAGACCATCCGGACTATGGGCGCGCGCATGCTGGCTTCGCTCGGCTTCACCGTCCTCACCGTCGCCGATGGCCGCGAGGCCCTTGCGGTCTACGCCGAGCACCGGGACGAGATCACCCTGGTCTTGCTGGACCTCACCATGCCCCACATGGACGGCGAAGAGACCTTCCGGGAACTTCGCTTACTCAACCCCAAGATCCGGGTGGTCATGTCGAGCGGTTATACCGAGAACGACATCACCGCGCGTTTCGCCGGCAAGGGCCTGGTGGGATTCGTGCAGAAACCTTACTCCCCGGCAGAGCTGGCGGAGCAGCTCCGGGCGGCGTTGACTCCACGTTGAGTCCATAAGCCGCGAGTGCCTGCTCAGGGCATTGCGGCGTCTGCGCGATCCTGATGCTGCCAAGAACTTCGAGCACAGCTTCAACAGCCTCGAACGGCTGTGGAAGGCAGTGGTACCAGTACAACTGGCTATGCGGCATCTACAGGTCGGTAATGAGCCTCTTCACGTCGGTCTCGAGGCGTTGAAACCCCGGCAGCGCCCGAAGGCAGGCGAAGTTGCGCATGTGGTCGGTGACCAGGCGCGTGCGGACGCCCGGCCGGAAGTTCTTCCTTCGCCGTCCGTGGAGTCCGCTTGCACGCGTCAGAAGCTCGTGAAGCGTGGTCTTGGGGTCGGCGATGCACTCGACCCCGGCCGGGTCCGGAAGGGTCAGCGCCATCCCTCCGTTCGGATTCCCGGAGGCCCGGCGGATCGCCGACTCATCCAGCAAGAGCCAGGCTTCCTGCATGCGGACCGGGACGACACAAACGTGCGGGAGCAAGAACCCCCTGTGACGTGCCGCAGCAACGGCCTCGCTGACTTCCTGGTACCGGGAAGCAGGAGGTTTCGATTCCGCATCGCGGTGAACAAAGAGGACTTGGCACGGGTAGAGCTCATTGGCTTTGAGGATTCGTTCGACGAGGGTTCGCGGAGGCTTGTACAGCGATCGCATGTCAGCCCATTCAAAGTTGACCTCCACGCCGGCCGCATGTTGTCTCACGACCCACTTCAGAATGGGCAGCAGGGCAACATCCAAGGCACCGTCGGCAAGAAGGGAACAATCGAGGGCCGCCATGACTCACTCCGCGACGTGCGGCAGATAGGGCTGAAGGTCATCGCGATCGACGACTCGCCGGCGGGACTGCAGGCCACCGTGGAACGTCTGTCGCCCGACTCGCGCGTAGGCCCCATCGCGGTATTCCTCATCGACCGAGACCGGGTTCAGATACGCCAGAAGTCTCCCCTTGGACACGGGACGCGCGTCGGGGTCCGCCCGCTGCCGCCACGTGTCAGGCAGATGGCTGAACACCGCTCTCTTGAAGACTTCGTTTCGTTGGTTCGTCGCTTCGCGCGCCTCAACCACGAGCAACGCGTCATCGGGAACCCCCAACACGACGGCCGGGGAATGCGTGTTCACAATCACCTGACGCAGAGGATTCGTGTCGTCGATCGGTTCTCTGGGATCGGTGGCGATGTCTTGCAGCAACGTGAGCATGGCCGTGATCCGGGCTGGGTGAATGCCGTTCTCAGGTTCTTCGAGACACAGAAGCCCCCGTGCGTGCGGGTCCATCTCCAAAATGGTCAAGGCGAGGAAACGGAGTGTGCCATCGGACAACGAGCGTGCCGGATACGTCGTGCCGTCCTTTCCGGTCACCTGGAGCGTCAGAATCTCCCGCTTGTCGTCGCGGTCAACGGCAATCGCAGCTACGTCGTCAATGAGCTCGCCTAATCGATTGGCGGTCTGGGCGTAGACCGTGTTCTCCAGATCCGCAACCTGCGTGTCCGGACTGCCAGGGAGCGCCGCGCGCGCCAGATGGTACAACGTGGACGCCAGATGGCCTCCGTTGGCGGCCAGGTGAAACGGCGCGTTGACGGGGTCCGGTTCGCGAAGCGCTGCAGGCTCCAGTTGCAGCAGCGCCCAGGATTCCATCTCGCGCCTCGCACACAAGACGGTCGGACTTTCCGCCGCATTGGCTACGGACAGCACGGTCCGCGGCTGCGTTGCGGGGTTACTCTTGGCTCGGCCGCGGCCGCCCCCGTCCTGGTGGAGTTTGATGATTCGTGTTCCGCCCTCCTCGACGGTCGAAATGAACGGGGCGGAGCGGTGCTTGATACCAAGCGCCGTCGCACGCCAATCTTTGGAGCTATGCGGGAACACCAGGTTGCTCGATGCCTGACCGCTCGGGATGTGGACCAGTTCCTCCTTCTCGATCTCGATCGGCCCGCGGAGCGGTTGGTTTCGATCCGGGCCGTCCCGATACCGGAGTTCAAGCGTGTATCGCAGGAAGTTTGCCGTGGCCACCGCCCGCTGACCGAGATCGTCCACGGCCTCTTTCGGCGCAATCATCTCGACCTCAAAGGACATGTGGTTGGTCGGCGTCCCTGCGACGCGGTGGAACAGACTTCGGACGTCTGCATTGCGCGCCGTTTCGTTTCTCACCGAGAGGGCGGCTTCCATCAAGGTCTTGCTCGCCAGCGTGCTGAGAAAACGAATCGCATCGAACAAGTTGGACTTCCCCACTGCATTGGGTCCCGCGATGCAGGTGAAGGGGCCCAAACGGATATCCACGTCCACAAGGTTCTTGAACCCGTTTACTTTCAATCTGGTCAGCATGGCTTCGACCCTCGGCCTGGATCATCCCCGTTTCGTCGGTGCTGCGCAAGTGGGTCAATCAAGAACACCCTTCCCACGGTGAACAGCAGCAGCACGCCAGTCTGTCGGCCACTTCATGCTCCACGAAGCTGGACCACTGTTGCACGCCTGACGCTCCACGCCTCCGTGTTGTCTTGTGAGCTCCGTGGTTGCCTCATGCATGCACGCCTGGCGCCTCGTAGCCGGTGCGCTGCACGTACTCGACGTACGAGCCGGGGTACAGGTGTGGCTGCGCGTCGTGGCCGCTCTCCCCGCCGAGTTCCAGCACCCGGTTGCTGAGGCCGCGGAGGAAGGCGCGGTCGTGTGACACGAACAGCATCGTACCGTCGAACTGGCTCAGGGCCTCGACCAGCATCTCCTTCGTCGCCAGGTCCAGGTGGTTGGTCGGCTCGTCGAGGACCAGGAAGTTCGGCGGGTTGAGGAGCATCCGCGCCATCACCAGCCGCGTCTTCTCGCCGCCCGACAGCGACTTGATCTTCTTGTCCACCTCGTCGCCCGAGAACTGGAACGCGCCGGCCAGGTTGCGCAGGACGCCCGTCGTTTCTTGCGGAAAGTCCTGCTGCAACTGTTCGTCGATGGTCAGGTCGGGATCGAGCAGGTCGAGCGCCTGCTGCGCGAAGTACCCCATCTTGAGGCTGGCGCCAAGCCGCACGACGCCTGAATCGGCCTGGAGAACGCCTGCCACCATCCGGAGGAGGGTGGTCTTGCCCGTCCCGTTCCGGCCCATCACCGCCCATCGCTCGCCGCGCCGGATCGTCAGGTTGAAACCGTGGTAGATCAACCGCCGGCCGTAGGCCTTCGACACATCTTCGAGGGTCGCCACGAGATCGCCCGACCGCGGCGGCGTCCGGAAATCGAACCGGACGACGCGCCGCTGCTTCGGGAGCTCGATCTTGTCGATCTTGTCGAGCGCCTTCACGCGGCTCTGGACCTGCGCAGCCTTGGCCGCGTGCGCGGCGAACCGTTCGATGAAGCGACGCTCCTTGGCGAGCATCGCTTGCTGCCGCGCGTAGGCCGCCTCCCGGTTGGCGTCGCGGATCGCCCGCTCGCGCTCGTAGAAATCGTAGTTGCCCGAGTACACCGTGATCTCGCCGTCGTCGATCTCCGCGATCTTCGTCACGACCCGGTTCATGAACTCGCGGTCGTGCGAGGTCATGAACAACGCCCCCTGGAACGATCGCAGGAAGGTCTCGAGCCAGATGATCGACTCGATGTCGAGGTGGTTGGTCGGCTCGTCCATCAGCAGGACGTCGGGCTTGCCGAGCAGCGCCCGAGCCATCGCCACACGCATCTTCCACCCGCCCGACAGCGCCCCCACATCCCCGTCGATCCGCTCGTCGTCGAAGCCGAGACCATGGAGGACCTCGCGCGACTGCGCCTCCAGCGCGTACCCGCCGAGATGGTCGTACTCTTCCTGCACCTCGCCGAACCGCGCCAGGACCACGTCGAGGTCGCCGCCGTCATCCGGGTCAGACATGGCGTGCTGCAGCGCCTCGAGTTCGTGGTGGAGCGCGCCGACTCGGCCGCAGCCGGCTATCGTCTCGTCGAGGACCGAGCGCCCGGACATTTCCTCGACGTCCTGGCGGAAGTAGCCGATCGTCAGTCGCTTGGGCACCGATACTTCGCCCTCGTCGGGCGACTCTTCCCGGACGATCATCCTGAACAGGGTGGTCTTGCCCGACCCGTTTGGCCCGACCAGGCCAACGCGTTCACCCGGATTCAGCTGGAACGAGGCCTCGACGAAGAGCACCTGCCGGCCGTACTGCTTGCTGATGCGTGAGAAGGCAATCATGAGGAGGACATAGAGTAACGTACGAAGTCTGCCGATGGTCCGCGATGCCGTCGCGCAATGGCGTCGCGCACGACCTTGAAATTTCGCGACGAGAATCGTGATGCGAATCGGGCGTCACAGCCCATTTTCGGTCGGCGCCATTTACTTCTGGCGGACGCGGGCATCCGATCCGTCGAACACCGGGCCGTGGTCCACGATCCAGACGCTCTCGACGCTGTCCCCCTCGTCGCCACCATCGCCCTCATCGTCGTTCGACTTGTCGAGAGCGGTGATCGTGGTGGGGCCGAAGAGCTTCGCGAACTGGCCGGAGACGGCGCGGATCACCGCCATCTCGCAGGGCGGCGGGAGCCTCTGCATCGAGCACACGATGCTCGGCCGGTGGCCGCGGACAACATTCTTCGACGATCCCAATACCCTCATCGAAGGGAATCAGTGGTACTTCGCGCTGATCAACGGGACGTGGTACGGCGGGGCCGGCGAGCGGGTTCGTCCGGGGCAGTCGTGCAAGGCCATCCGCCTTCCCGCCATCCGCCGATCTGCGTTGGCCCCTACCGGTTCTCCGTCCCGCCGCGGGGACCGGCGGACGACGACGGCGCGGGGGGCACGTAGTTCCAGTTCAGCAGCGAATTGAAGATCATGTTGAACTCGCCGTGGTTCTGCCAGCGATAGATCGGGTTGTTCGCGAAGAGCATCACACGCCCCTTGCCGTTGCAGGCGTTCGGCACATCAACGGCCACCGCCTTCTGCCGCAACTGGTCGGCGCCGATCATCGCTCCGCTCAGCACCGAGGCGTCGCCCCCGGTGTAGCGGGCCAGCAGGTTGGCCTGGTCCGCGATGCCGACTCTCAGCGTGAAGCCCCCGGCGTACTTGATCGCGACCGTCTTCTCCGAGTAGCCGTAAAACGTGGGATGGTCCGCTCGCACGAGTTCCGCCTGCACGATCGGCCGCTGTGCGGTCACGCCGGTAATCGGCTCCGCATCCACCGTGTGCGCCCACCCGAACTCGATCGGGAACCGGCTTGCGGCGCCCGCGGTGATCAGCGTGCCGCCACCTTCGAGGAACTTCGCGAAGGCGTCCACGCCGTCCTGGCCGAATCCCCCCGACATATCGGGCGTCTCGCCGTACATCCCGAGGAACTGGTACTTGTCGCTCTTCTGGTACGGCTGTGGCCGGGACGAGGGCGCCTGGAACACTGCCTGCCGGTTGATGTTCTGCGCGGCCATCACGATGACGTCGTACTTGCCGCGGAGATCACCCTTTCTGACCTGCTCCTTGTAGATCAGGTCGTAGGGTATGCCGAAGTTGTCGAACGTCAGGCGATACCACCCGAGGTCCTGCGTTGACGTCCACTGCGAGTAGATCGCGATGCGGGGGGCAGGGGCATCGTGCATCGGTGCGGTGGGCAGCGCGGAGAGCGACGCAGCGGTCAGCCCGAGTTCCTCGGCGGCCGCTCGGGCGTTCTGCGCAGGCGGCCCGGCGATCACAAACGATCCGGCCGGAAACTCCACGCCTTCCGCGGTGAAGCCCTTCTCCGCGATCTTCATCGGCATCGAGCGAAGCTTGTAGCGGAACGCGATCATGTTGTTCGAGCCGTAGTGCGCCACCGCCAGGCCCGCCGCGCCACTCCCGGCCACCTTCCCCTTCACCGTCACCTTCGCGACGGCCGTCGTCGGTACCTTCAACACGCCGGCGTCTGCAATCTCCTTCACCTCCACCGCCATCAGCAGCCCCATCGTCCAGCCGCTGTCGTCGTAGGTGGTGAGCCTGGTATCCGGGTAAACCTGTTTCTCGAGCAGGTTCTTCGCGAGGCGCCCGTATGGCTGATCGCGCTTGATCACGTACGAGCCCGCGGGGTACGTCGCGTCGCCCAGCTTGAACTCGCCCGTGGCCTGACCGACCTCGATACCCTGGAGGCGGAGGATGCGCACCAGTTCCGCGGCACGCGTCATGTCTCGCTGCACGGGGATCACGAACCCGAAGGGCGCCCTGGTGCGGCCGTCCTCGATGGCATTCCTCGTCTTGACGTAGAAGTTCTCGACGATGGTGGACGGGAACTGGGAGGTGAGCTGCAGCGACGAGAGCACGCCCGTCTGCATATAGTTCGTGTTGGCCCGACGGCTGAACGACACTGCCGCATTCGGAGGCACCGGGAGTCCGCGGTACCATTCGCGGTCCTGCGTGCCGCCGCGTCCTGTCGGCAACGGTGGCGCTCCGCCGGGGCCGCCGCGCGGTGCGTCACCCGGCGTTCCGGCCCGCGGCACATCGCCCTGCGCCCCACCGGGCGTCGAGTCGCCGGGTGCTCCGCCCCGCGGCGCCTGCCCGGGTGCAGCGGCGCGCGGCGCGTCGCCCGTACCGCCGGTCTGTGCCGGGGCAGGCGGTGTGGCGGGGGCGGGGGCGGGCGGTGCGGCGCTTGTGCCGCCGGTCTGTGCCGGGGCAGGCTGAGCGGCGGGTGCGCCAGGTATGGTTCCGCGCGGCGCTGACGTCGCTGCCGGCGTCCCCGGGTCACGCCCCGACTGCGTCTCGTACATCTTCATCAACGCGTTGTGGTTGTAGGCCACCGACGCGTAGTAACCGGGCGACCAGCCGTCCATGAACGCATGCGTGTAGACGCCAGGCATCCCCCACTTCGTCATCTGCGCAAGCTCCCAGTTCGAGAACCACGGCAGTTCGGCAAAGAGCAGGGGATCGAGGTTGGGGTTCTGCGGTGGGCCGCCGCTGTAGGTGTACATCAGCGCCATCGACTCGTGGAGGTCGTGCATGACCGGCGGATGCGCGGTGAAGAACCAGTCGGTCAGCGTACGGACCTGCACGAGCGAGAGGTTGATGTCGCGGTTGTTGTCGTGGAAGACGTACTTGCCCCAGTACGGCACGGCCATCGACGCGCCTGGCCCACCACGCTGCCCGGCCGTCGGACCGCCGCCCTGGCCGCCCGCCTGCGCGGCGCGTTCGCCGCCACGGCCTGGCTCAGCCTCGCTCGTGGCATCGCCGGACGGCCGGGTAGCCGTCGAGGGCGGGGTTGCCGGAACAACCCCCGTTTCCAGGCCCTGGTAGAACCAGTCCACGTAGCGGTCCCGCCCGTCCGCGTCGGCGACCGGCGTCACCGAGACATACACGTTGTTGCGAATCTGGGTGATGATCGGCGAGGTCTCGGTGGCGAGGCGGTAGACCAGCTCCATCAGCATCTCGGATGGGCCGGTCTCCCCGCTGTGCAGTCCGCCGATCACGTGGTAGTTCGGCTTGGTCGTCGAGATGAGCTGCCGAATCGCCGTCTCGGACAGGCCGCGCGGGTCGGCAATCTTCGCCAACTGGTCGCGGTTGGCCTGGAGCGCCTTCATGTTCTGCTCGGATGTCACCCAGACGACGACCATTTCGCGGCCTTCGTCCGAGCGGCCCACCGTTTCCACCTTGACGCGTGGCGTGGCGGCGGCCAGTGCCCGATAGTATTTCAGGATATCCGCGTGGTAGGTCAGCTTTCGAGGCGCGCCGATGTGGTAGCCGAGCACGTCTTTCGGCGTCGGCACGCCTTTCACGAGCGGGAGGTGATCGACGAGGGGACTGCCGTACTTCCCGTCGCCCGTCCACTCCTTGTAGAGCCTGGCGAAAGCCTCATCCTGCGCCTGGCCTTGCCCCCTGGTGTCGATGGGCGGCTGCTGCGCCTGCGTCATCGCCACGGTCAGGACGAGCAGGCACGCGCCGAGCAGCAGCATCGACACACGTCGACGCGTGGTTCGTTCGACAGTCATATCGCTCCTGGTTCATGCGGGCAGCCGTCATCACCTGGCGGTGATGGCCTGTGCGATGGAATCCATGTCGGCCAGGCGGCCGGACTGATCCGCAATCGCCTGGGACATGCTGCCCAGTTCGCCGAGGCGTGCGAACTCCGCCGGATCGATCGTGCCGGCGGCCGACATCACCTTCAGTAGGCGGGCCGGCACGCTGAGCGTCACGTCGCTCGCCCACACGCGCGACTGCGCGAGCATCAGCGGATCGTTCCTACGCACTGCCGCGCGGGCGAGTGCCACCGCGGTTTCGACCTCGGTCATCGCCGTGGCGAACTCGAACACGGCGTGCTGCTGGTGCGTCAGCTTGGCGCGGAACGCCGTGATCGTCGCGCCCGAGAGGAACCGCGCGGTCCGCGCGATCGCCGGGCCTCCCGCGTCGGGCCAGCCCTCCACCTCGGCTGCCATCGCGGAGTAGAAGCGGCCCTTGCTGCGGACGTTCTCGCGCATCCGGAAGACGCCGATGATGTTCTGCTGGATCTCGGAGGTGCCCTCGTAGATTGTCAGGATGCGGGCGTCGCGGCGGATCTTCTCGACCTCGTAGTCCACGCAGTAGCCGTACCCGCCAAGCGCCTGCACCGCATCATCAGCCGCGATGTTGCCCACCTCGGTGGCGAACAGCTTGGCCACCGATCCTTCGACCTGCCGGTTCTCGCTGCCCGAATCGAGCAGGTCGGCGACGTACTCGATGTAGGCCTGCGCCGCGGCGAGGCGCACGCTGTTCGGCACGAGCAGTTTGTGCGTGAATCCCTGCTTCTCGCAGAGGTACGTGCCGAACTGCTTGCGCTCCTTGGAGAAGGCGATGGCCTTCTCGAGCGAGGAGAGGCCGGCGCCGAGACCGAATGCCGCGACCATGAGGCGCGTGTAGCCGAACACTTCGTTCGCCTGTTTGAGTCCATCGCCTTCCCTCTCGCCCACGATGTTCTCGGCGGGGATGATGACGTCCTGGAGCAGCACCTGCGCGGTGTCCGAGAGCCGGATGCCGTGCTTGATTTCGTGCTTGCCCGAGTTGAGCCCAGGTGTCTTGCGCTCGACGACGAAGAAGGTTGGGCCGTCTGGCGCCTTGGCCAGGATCGTGTAGAGGTCGGCGATCGATCCGTTGGAGATGAACTGCTTGACACCGTTCAGCTTATAGTGCGTCACGCGGCCGCTCGCGTCGGTGACCCGCTCGGCCACGGTCTTGAGGCTCTGCACGTTCGACCCGGCCTCGGGCTCGGTGACGCCGTAGGCCACGACCAGCCCCTCGTTCGCGACGCGCGGGAGCCACTTCGTCTTCTGCTCGTGCGTGCAGCCGACGCGGATCGGGTCAATGCCCAGGGCGACGGCCAGCATGGCGGTGGCCAGTCCGAGATCGATCCTGGCGAATTCGCACGACAGCCGGTAGACATCGTACGCGCCGCCACCCATGCCGTCGTAGTCCGCGGGCAGGAAGACGAGGTGCAGCCCGACGTCGGGGCTGAGCATCGCCCGCACGACATCCTCCGGGCACACGTCGCTTTCGTCCCACTTCAGGCGCTTGTCGAGCGGCGCCTCGCGGCTGGTAAATTCCTTCAGCGTTTTGAGGATGAGTCCCAGGTCCTCGGCATCGAGGCGATTCAGCTGCAACATGCCTGTCCTCGCGAACGTGACAAAGGTCCAGACCACGCGCCACCGGGGCGACCCCGTGGTTCAACATTCGGTTGTTTCGGGTGGGCGGAAGCCCGACGGGCGCCACTCGATGTGAGCGCAAGCCGGCTGACCTAGTTAGGCTAGCACAGAACGCGCGTCCGTCGTCTCCTGCGCTGCCCTGCGTATCGATCACCTTCGCGTCCTGCACGGCGGCCGCGCGCTGGTCGGAGGTTTCCGCAAGCCCGGGGCGTTTGCGCTCCTGCGCGACTGGTACTGCGGCCCGGCTCCCACCTGCCTGCCCGACCCAGCACGGTTTCTACGATAGAGGTGGCATTGCTAGAGCTAGCCGTGACATTATCAGGTTAAAAGTGGCGTAATTACTTCTTAGAATGAAGCGATTAATGCTTCACATGGTTACGCCAGCAGTGAACATCGTTGGTCGAAGCGAGGCCTGCCATGGAACGAAACCCGCTCCGCGACTTCCTGGAGATTCCGTACGACAAGCTCGAAGAAATGAACCTGGAGGCCAAGCGCCAGCGACTGGACCGAGTGCCGGCTGACCGCATCCGCGAGGAGCGGGAGAAATACCTGCAGGACGAGAAGCGGATCAAGGCGGTGACCGTCTGTTTCACCGACCTCGAGGGCCGCTTTCACATGCTCGACTACGACAAGAAGTTCCTGCTGACCGCGGCCGACAATCTGACATTCGACGGTTCGTCGGTGCGCGGCTTCTCTCAGCAGGCCGAGTCGGACCTGCGGCTGGCCGTGGACTGGACGGCGTTCTACTGGCTGCCGGCCGACGTGTTCGGCCCCGGCAAGGTCCTCGTCTTCGGCTTCGTGGAGGAGCGGGACGGCAGGCCGTACGACGCCGACATGCGGACGCGGCTGAAGTTGTACGCCGAAGAACTCTACTCGCGGGACGGCACCGTCGCGCAGGCGTCGAACGAGATCGAGGGTTTCCTGTTCAAGGGCCGTGACGCCGAGCGGCAGTTCCACGTGAACGGGCAGTTCGAGTTCCTCTCCACGGGCGGCTACTACCACTCGCTGCCTGGCGATGCCCTCCGCCGGTTCATCGATAACTCCGCCGAGGTCCAGCGGGCGCTCGGGTTCGCGAACGAGAAGGACCACCCGGAAGTGGCGCCCTCTCAGTTCGAGATGAACTACTCCTACGCCGAGGCGTGCGTCGCCGCCGACCAGGTGCAGTTGTACAAGCTGATTTGCCGCCAGGTGGCGCAGCAGATGGACATGACGGCCTCCTTCCTGCCGAAGCCGGTGACGGGTGTGAACGGCAGCGGCATGCACACCAACCTGTCGCTGGCCCGGGGCGGTTGCAACCTGTTCTGGGATCCCAGCGGCGAGGACAACCTTGCGTCGTTCGGCTGGTCGTTCATCGACCGGCTGCTGACCAGCGCGAACGATATCTGCCTGGTGCTCAACTCGAGCGTCAACGCCTACCGACGGCTCGATCCCCACTTCGAGGCGCCAAACCAGATCAAGGCGTCGGCGATCAACCGCGGCGCCATGGTGCGAATCCCGCTCGCCAACGAGAAGTCGGCGCGGATCGAGGTGCGGTCGATCGGCCCGGACGCAAACCCGTACATGACGATCTACACGCTGCTCAAGACCGGCCTCGAAGGGCCGCTGCCCAAGGAAGCGGACAAGGACCTCCGGCAGTCGCGCACGCGTTTCCTGCCCGACAACATCTACGACGCCATCCGGCTCTTCAAGTCGAGCCGCTTTGCGGGCGAGTTGCTGGGTGACTCGGTGCAGGAGAAGTTTGCCGACGTGAAGCAGATGCAGGCGGACCGGTGCCCCAAGGCGCTCGGGGCGCTCATCAAGACAGCCGAAGTGCAGTTCCACCACGAGGTGACGAACCAGTACCTGTGGAACCGGTTCTGAGATAGCGGTGATGTGGCGCACGGCTTCTGTCGCTCTCCTGTTCACGGTCGGCCTCTGGCCGGGTGCGGCTCGCGCTCTCGCGGCGGATGCGCAGGTCAGGGGCCGTGTCCTCGACGCGACGACCTCGGCTCCGCTGGCCCGCGTGACGATCGCCGCCGGCGACCAGCAGGCGCAGACCGACGCCGGCGGGCGCTTTGAGTTACGGCTCGCGCCCGGCGAGTGGCGCGTCACCGTTGTCGCCTCCGGCTATCTCGAGTTCGAGGAGCGCATCCGCCTGGCGGCCAACGAGGTTCGCACCCTCGAGATCCTGCTCGTCCACAGGAGAGCCTACGAAGAGCGCGTCGAGGTCGTCGCGCCGCGCGCACCGGTCGAGCGCCCCGCGACCATCCCGATCGAAACGCGGCAGGTCCTCTCTACCGCCGGCACCGGCGATAACATCTTCCACGTGCTGCAGACGATGCCCGGTGTGGTGGCGACCGAGGAGTTCGGCAGCCGCCTGTCGGTGCGCGGCGGGTCTCCGGACCAGAACCTCACGATCATGGACGGCGTCGAGATCCACAACCCGTATCGCCTGTTCGGCCTGACGAGCGCGTTCAACCCGGAGACGGTCCGCCGCTTCGAGCTCACGGCCGGTGGGTTCAGCGCGGCCTACGGCGACCGGTTGTCGTCACTGCTCCTGGTGGAGAACCGCGGCGGCGACCAGACACGCCGCTTCAAGGCGTCCGCGGCGCTGAGTATGACCGACGGCAACATCGTGGCCGAAGGCCGGCTGCCGGGTGGGATCAACGGCTCGTGGATTGCCACCGCCAGGCGCACCTACTACGACCTTGTCGCCAACCGCATCGTCGGCACCGACCTGCCGTCGTTTGCCGACCTCCAGGCCAAGGGTGTGTGGGACGTCAGGCCCGGGCACCGCGTGTCGCTCTTCACCCTGGTCAGCCGCGAAGACACCGATGCGGCCTTCGACGGCAGCGCGCCCGGCGAGCGGGGCGCGCTGGTCGCGAGGACGCGGAACGAGGTGGTGTCGGCACGCTACGAGGCGCAGTTCGGGGCGCGCGGGACATCGACCACCACCGTGTCGTGGTATCGAAATACCGACAGGCTCGTGTTCGACGGCCGTGTCCGGCCGGAGAACCGGCGATCGAACACGCTGCTCGACGACGCCTCGCCGTTGACCGACATTGCCTTCGCCCGCGACCTCACCGTGAAGGACACGTCCGTCCGTCAGGAATTCGGGGTCGTCGCGCCGGGCGGCCAGGTGATCGAAACCGGCTTCGAGGTACACCGCCTGGACACGGGGCTGGACTGGGCCGCGTCGTTCGACCGCGACCTGGTGCAGGGCAACGGGTCGAGCATCCAGGGGGGCGCGGGCTTGCCCTCAAACCTCAGTTCCTGGCGGCCGGCCTCGCGGTCCGCCGCATGGATCCAGGACCGGTTGACGATCGCACGTCGGCTGTCGATCGAGCCCGGCCTGCGATTCGACTACAGCACGTTCAACGCGCGCGGGTCGCTATCGCCGCGAGTGGCCGCGACGTTCCGGCTGGATCCCACCGTGAGAGTGCGGGCATCCGGCGGACTGTTCTACCAGAGCCCGGGCTGGGAGAAGCTGCTGCAGTCGGACTACCTGGTTGATCTCACACCGGCAGGCGACGTCGGGTTGGCCAACGAACGGTCGGCGCACATCGTGCTGTCGATGGAGAAGGACCTGGGCCCCGCGGTGCTGATGCGCGTCGAGGGCTACTACAAGACGTTCAGCGACCTGATCACCGGTCGGCTGGAAACGGAGGCGGAACGAGCCGTGCGCCTCAGCCAGTACGACTTCCCGGCCGAGTTGCAGTGGAGCGTGCCTCGCGAGCCTTTGATCACGAGCTCGCCGGGCAACGACGGAACGGGGCGCGCCGACGGCATCGACCTGTTCGTGTCCCGATCCGCGCCAGTCGGGCGAACGGGAGTGACCGGCTGGGCCTCCTACACGCTCGGCTTCGCCAACCGGACGGCCTACGGCCGGACGTACCCGTTCGAGTACGACCGCAGGCACGCGCTGAGCATCGTGGGCAACTATCGCATCGGCCCGCGGCTCGACATCGGCGTGACCGCCCGCATCGCGTCGGGCTTTCCGCGAACACCGGTCATCTCTCTTCGGGTGGCGTCGGTGGAGGACGCGCGGGGGCGCCTCGTACCCGCGCGCGATGCGGATGGGCTGCTGGTCTACACGGTGGACGGCGGCGGGGTGGACAACCTGAACACCGCGCGCCTGCCGCTCTTCGCGCGGGTGGACATCCGGGTCACCTACCGCCCGCGCGGCGCCACAGGCCGATGGGAACTCTACGCGGACGTGATCAACGCGCTGAACCGGAAGAACGCCGGCGAGATCCGAACCGAACTCCAGTACGATCCGGCATCCGACCGGCCCGCGCTGATCGAAACGCGCGGTGGCGCGATCCCGCGCCTGCCGTCCATCGGCCTACGGGTGCGGTTCGAGCCGTAGCCGTCGAGTCCGGCTCCCCGTGCAGAGCCGGACCGCGACACCTGGATACTCCTTACTTCACCATCTCGTACACCATCACCTTGAACGACCCCGGCACCATCGTCGGCCGTCCCGGCTTGCCGTCAGCGCCCGCAGTGCCGGGCTTGTATTCGGCGGCGGCCGCGTAGAGCCGGTGCGTGGCCGGATCCAGTGTCATCGTCCTGGTGCGCTCGGGAGTCGCCAGCTTCTGGACAACGGTCAGCTTGCCGGCATCGACCCTCGCGACCGTCATCGTCCCGTCGCTGCTCGACGCAAAGGCGAAGCCGGTACCGGGATCGAACGCGTTGGCGTCCACGCCAGGCCCGATCGGCACGTTGCCGAGCACCTTGCCGTTCGTGCTGTCCATCATGACCATCATGCTATTCGAACAGCCGATGAACAGCCGGTGGTTCACCAGGTCGATCGCGAGGCCCGACGCTTCCTCGCCCGGCGCGATCGGCCAGGTGTTCACGATGGCGTGTGTCGCCGTGTCGATGACGACCACCGTGCTCGTATCCTCGATGTTGTTGTAGATGCGGCCGGCCTTGACATCCTCCACCGCGAACTCCGGTTTGCCCGGCAGGGTGATGGTGGCCTTCACCGCGCCCGTGGTCGCGTCGAAGACGGTTGCCGACTTGCCCGTGCCGTTGAACGTGTAGACCTCCTTGTGGACGGGCTCGTAGAGAATCGCGTCCGGGTTCTGACCGGTCTCGACGCTTGACAGAATCTGAAGCGTCTTCAGATCGACGATCGCCGCCTTGTTCTCGCGCCCGTTGCTCACAAAGCCGCGGCCGAGACCTGGTGCGATCGCGAAGCCGTGCACGCCGGGCGTGGGGCTGACTTTGCCGACGACCGCGTTCTTCTCCATGTCGATCACCACCACGCTGGTGCCGTGGGTGACGTAGAGTCGCTTGGCCGCCGAATCGACCGAAGCGTAGTCCCATCCGCCGTCGGTGCCGACGGGGATTTCCTTCAGGAGCCGATACGGTCCCTCGGCCGCCCCGAGGGGCGCATGCCAGGCGATAACGCAGGCAACGAGCGCGACGAGTGCGAGCACGATCGACAGTTTCTTCATATGTCCTTCTCCGTTCTCCGTTTTCCGTTCCGCGTTCTCCGTTCGCGTTTTCCGTTCAGGCCGATGTCATTCAGCGGCCTGCTACCTGCCGGCCGTCCGCGATACGAGCACCAGGTTGCCGTCCTTTACAAGCCCGATGCCTGGCGCATAAATCTTGTATTCCTTGTGCTTGACGATCTTTCCCCGCTGCTGGTCCTGCTACTTCTTCTCCGGCGGCGGCGCGGGCACCAGCTTGCCGTCCGGTGTGAAGGTCGCACTGGCCTTGGCGGCGCCCTTGAGCGCCATCTCGTACTGGATGGTTTCGCCCTTCATGAGCTTCTCCGCCTTGGTAATCGTGGCCTTCGGATACAGTTGCTTCAGCGCGGCGGCGACCGGCTCGGGCAGATCCGCCGGTTTGATCTGTTCTTCGAACTCGACAACCGTGCCGTCGGGGTTGTAGATGAGGTCCCGGTTCATGCCCTTGTCCACGCTCTCGACCTCGTACACCGTCTTGCCACCCTCGGTTTCCTTTGCCGAATTCTTGATCACGGCGTCGGGATACGACTTCTTGAACGCGGCTGTCACGGCCGCCGGTAACTGGACCTTCGCGGCTGGCTTCTTCGCCTCGGCCTTCTCGCCGTCTTCCTTCTCCTGTTTCGCCTCTTTCTTCACGACCGGCTTCTGCGTCGCCGGTTTCGTGGTGGCCTGCTGCGCGCCCACTGCGACGCCGAACGACACAACGATGGCGGCGACCGTTCCCCACGTCCAGACTCTGCTCATTGCTGCCTCCGTTCAACGACAGGCGGTATTGCCTGTGCTGTGCACACCTTCGGGTTCATCCCGCGCGATGTCCGTTCTCCTTCGACGACCGTTCCAGGGCGGGAAGCACGATGCTGAACACGCTTCCCCGCCCCGGTGACGACTCCACCGTCAGACGACCTCCATTGGCTTCGACCGCCCAGCGAGCGATCGAAAGGCCGAGACCGGCTCCGCCGGCCGCCCGCGACCGCGCCTCGTCCACCCGGTAGAAACGATCGAAGATGCGCGGCAGGTGGGAGGGCTCGATGCCAGGCCCGTCATCCGCCACCTCGGCCACCGCCTCGCTGTCGCGTCGCACGACGCGCAGCACGATCGTCCGTTCGTCCGGGCTGTACTTGATGGCGTTGTCCACCAGGTTGATCAGCGCCTGGCGAAGCGTGCCGCGATCGGCGCTCGCGAACACGGCTGTTTCCCCATCGACCACCAGCCGCTGATGCTCCTCCTCGGCCAGCACGCCGAAGTCGGCCACGACCTCTTGCGCAAGTTCGCGCAGGTCGGCGTTGACCAGCCGGAGAGCGATTTGTCCCGCGTCCGCCCGCGACAGCATCAAGAGGCCGTCAACGAGCGTCGTGAGCCGTTCCGCCTCCTCGAGGAGGCTGCCGACGATCTCGCGGTAGTCCGCCTCGCTCCGTCGCTCGCGGAGGCCGATCTCGCCTACGCTGCGGATGGCGGTCAGCGGCGTGCGCAGTTCGTGCGAGGCGTCGGCGGTGAACCGGCGCAGCGTGTCGAACGAGTGTTCGAGGCGGGCCAGCGCGCCGTTGATCACCGTCGCGAGCTGCCCGAACTCGTCGCGAGGATCTTCGACCGGAAGGCGGTCCCCGAGATGTTCCGCGGTGATCCTCCGCGCGCGCGTCGGTGAACTCCTGCAACTCGTGTTGGGCCGCCTGCTCGCTCCGGCCGACGCGCACGACGATGGTCCGGTCGCCGATCGTGGCCCGCGCGACCAGCGCACGGGCTCGTCGTCCATCCGACAGGCGCACACTCGACGCGCCGGCCTGGCCCGAGACGGGAGCCCCCCGCATCGGCGGCAACTCCGGCCGGGGCCCTGCGAGCGACAACCGGCGGCCGTCGCCAGACCAGGTCTCGAGCCAGGGAAGCTCGCCGCCCGTCCGTTCGCTCGACGACATCATCGGCATCGCGAGGCCGGGCGGGTCGGCAGCGGGCGCCTGCCGCAACCACCCGGTGACGAGGGCCACATCGCCTTCGAGTTGGCTGTCGAGCGCATCGTACAATTCGTCGCGGACCTGCGCCAGCACGGCGGCCGCGTAGGCCGACACCACCAGCAGGAGCCCAAGCGCGAACCACAGCGCGAGCCTGGCGCGGACGCTGCGCGGCCAGGCGCGCCGCAGCCCAATCGCGGTCGTTTCCGGAAGCGCGTCGTTCATGGTTCACCCTCGCGCATCACGAAGCCGACACCTCGGACGGTGTGAATCAGCCGCACGTCCGCCTCCCGGTCCACCTTCCGCCGCAGCCGCATGATGTGCACGTCGATGACGTTGTCGAGCGGCGTCCCCCGGGCCGGCTCGTTCCACACCTCGCGCGCGATCATGCCCCGCGACACGACCTGGCCCTGGTGCCGCAGCAGGAACTCGAGCAGCGTGAACTCCAGCGCGGTGAGCGCGAGGGTCCGCCCCGCGCGGGTGGCCGTTCGCCCGGCGGCGTCGACCTGGAGGTCGGCCAGTGCCAGCCGCGGCGATGGTTCGGGGCGGCCCCGCCGCAACAGGGCCCGGATGCGTGCAAGCAGTTCGGCGAAGGCGAACGGTTTCACCAGGTAGTCGTCGGCGCCCGCATCGAGGCCGGCGACTCGATCGGAAACGGTATCCCGGGCTGTCAGGATCAGCACGGGCGTCGGGTCACCGGAGCGACGCAGTTCCGAGAGGATCTCGATCCCGTCGCGGCCGGGCAGCATCAGGTCGAGCACCACCAGGTCGAAGCCGCCCGATCCGGCCAGCGACAGGCCGTCCTCTCCGGCCGCCGCCAGGACCACGTCGTACCCTTCGGCCCCGAGACCGTCCCGCAGGGCCCGTGCCACTTTCGCCTCGTCCTCGACGACCAGGATGCGCGTCACAGCGCTCGTTTGTACTGCAACGGGAGAGGCAGCGCCACTGAAGTTTTTCTGAATGTTTTCCTGAACGTCTTTCCCTCCTACGTCGCAGCGCGCGTGCGCCCCCCGCCCGCGTGGTCTCACCGGGGCGATCTCCCGCAGGTCTCGACGACCGCCTCGCGGACCAGGTTCAGCGGCTGGTCGAGCGCGGGAGTTGCTCCCAGTCGTAGCCGGGACGGGTCAGCAGCCGATGGTCTTCGATTGGTCGTCCGACGGTGAAATGGTAGAGGCTCCGAAACGCCTGGGACTCGAACCCCATGAGATCGTGCATGGCGGGGTCGAAGTAGCATCCGATGCCTGTGCCGCGCACGCCCGCGGCCTCGGCCTCCAGGTAGAGCACCTGCCCGACCGTTCCCGCCTCCCAGAACAGGCGACGGTAGAACCACGACCCGAACGTGGCGATCGGTTCCTCGAACTTCGCCACCATGCCGAGGCTGAAGCAACTGTCGCCGGCAATCGACTGGTCACAGCTGATGCGCGCGGCTGCGGACCGGGCATCACCCTCGAGCAGGAGGAACAAGGGAAGGTCGTCCGGGAGACCGGCCGCCGGCCGCCACTGGAACTCCGGCCTGGCCGCCGCGCGCAGCTCGATGAGCGCCCGGGACGACCGCGGCAACGCGTAGAGGCCCGGCGCCACGCCCTCGACGCGATGGACGAAGACAGCCAGGTGAACCAACGGTGGCCACGCGAGCGCGTTCCACGGCGCGGAGGCTTGCGGCAGCAGGCGCTCGAGCATCCGCACGAAGTCCGCGCGACCCAGGGTGAACGCCGGATCGAAATCGAGCGCGCTACGGCGGCCGAGAATCAGGGTTCGCGCGTCGAGCGTCCGCGGCGGCATCGGCCGTCGCGTCGGGGGCCACTCAGGGCGCGGAAGGGCAGTCGCACCAGGGGGTTTGGTCGCTGCTCGGGCCACCTCGTCGATCACGGGCCACGCCACGTGACCCTCGCTGAGCCGGCTCGGCGTGCCCAACCACTCGGCCTCGCGCGCCGAGGCCACGAGCGCGGACGACTCGGCCGGCAGGCGGTCGCGATCCAGGGGTCCGGGTGAGACGAGAACGAGGCAGTCGGCGTCCTCGCTTTCCCCGTCCGGGGCCGGGCGGTCGATCCCAAGCAGCGCGGCGACCGCGACGTCGGACCACCCGGGCAGGACGGCCAGGTCCCAGCCAAGCAGGGAAGCGGAAAACGCGAGGGCGGCGATCGCGTGGCCGACGTCGTGCTGGCAGTACCGGTACGCGCGCTCACCGTACTTCCAGGCTTCCCGCCAGTGGATCGACGCCAACCCGACGAGGAACGCCCCGGGAATCGTCGCTTCGGACTCGAGACGGCACCTGGTTTCCAGGGCGTGAAGGTCAGCCCGGTAGTGGTAGACGCCTGGGGAGTCGTTGACGCCTTCAACGGCGCCTGACACCACGTACGCCTCGGTGGGATGGAGGTTGCCGCTCGACGGGTTCACCCGGAGCGGCCAGCGTTCGTGGCCCGCCTCCTTCCAGGCCGAGAGGCCCATCGCGTAGCGAAGGAAGGAGCCGATCGAACGGACGTCCACGCGTTGGGCCGGGACGGCGCCCGGGAAATACAAGTCGTCGAACGCGACCGGGGGCCAGGCGTCCGGGTGCTCGCGTGGCAGTTCGAGAAGGGGCGCGTGCCGATATGCGCGAAACGGGCTCGGCATCGTCGCGAAGTCGAGATGCCCGAGCGAACGCGCGAAGCGGTCGAGGTGATGGAAGGTGCGGTCGTGGTAGTCGAAAACGGTCACAGTACTTGCAGGTTACCACCGGCACGCTGCCGACTCGCTGTCTGCCTGTCGATATCGACCACGTAGACGGCAGAGAACGCTACGCGACTGGGTAGTCGGTTCGATTCGCCACGGACCGGAGGGTGCGTGGTGACGTGGCAGGGAAGATCCGTGCACGAGTTCAGCCCGGCGTCGCGGTAGCCGGGAAAGCGATCCAGGGCCAGCCTGAACTGCTCGGCGGCGAGCGGTGGTTGCGTGCACTTGACGTGCGCGATGCCCGGGTTGTTCGCGCCCTCGGCCGTCTGCCGGTATCGTTCTGCCTCGGAGGGGAGGTTCCTGGCGGCGTCCCAGTTCCCGAGGAGCAGGTGAAGCGTCCCGTGCTGGAAGCTCAGTCTCCAGCCCTCCGGGTACGGGTCCGGCCCGTCCGGTTCCAGCACGACATCGGGGGCTGCATGCCGTGTCCTGCTGGTCCGTTGGTGGCGCGGGCGGCGATCCTACAGTCTGTTCGTCTCGCAGATCGTTCACGACGATTACGGCGTACCTGTTCGTGGAGAACTTCCAGCCGCGTTGACGCATTCATGAGCGGTGGAGGCGGTCTAACAAGCGCGTGAACCCGACGACGGGCGGAGCGCCCTCGCGGAAGATCGTTGCCCCACGCTGGCCCGCCACGGCTTACGTGGCGTTAGACGGATGCGAAGCCGGGTCTCGTAGATGGTGACGATCGCACCTCGATCGAGCTCGGCGCCAATGATCGGGAGGTTCGCTAAGAGGAGAACCGCCTGCCGATCGGGGCGACGCGGGGCGCGCCCGCGGAACAGCACCACCGAGGGTTTCGTCTCTCGACGGAAGGCCAAGAGTGCACCGAAATCCGTATCGGCCGACGGGATCGTCCGTCCTTCGGCCGCGGCAAGTTGGAACAGATGCGGGTCTGTCGCCGCATGAAGACCCCGGCTTCGGACGTGAACCGCGTCGTGGCCGGCCTCATTCAGCACGTCCGCGACGCGCGGCGAGAGCGCGTTGTCGACGAGGAACTTCATCGTTGGGAGGCGAGAGGAAGTTCCCGCTCGCGGACGGCGTCGGCGGCGAACTGGAGCGCTTCTCTGACGTCGCCCGCGTCGAGATCCGGGTACGCCTCGAGGATCTCGGCGGTCGTCATCCCTTCGGCGACCATGCCGACGACCGTTGCAACCGGAATTCGAAGACCCCGTATGCAGGGCACGCCGCCGAGCTTCTGCGCGTCGACGGTGATTCGGGTGAAGTCCATGCCGGTTCTCAACCTCTTGTACAGTATACCCTCACGAGCCGACCGGGAGGCGTCTGTGGCCCGAAAAGGGGCGACCGGCTAACGAGCGGCGACACCCGACGGCCGATGGTGATCGAACACGGCCGCGGGGATCCCCGCCGGTGCACCGCGGCCAGCGCGTCCGCGATCTGGACGCCGTGCTCGAGCGCGCGATCGAGCGGCAGGCCCGTTTGCCGCGTAGCAGCCAATTGTATCGGGCGAGATTGCGCTGGTTGTCCGGGGACGTGACGATCGCCATGAGCATCGGGCGTCCTTGGGACGTCGTCCCGTACCCGACGACTGTCACCCGGTCGGACTCCCGATCGAGGGTCCGCCAGTAGCCTGAAAGCTGGGTGTAGTTGGCGAGCAGGTAGTCGTCGCCAAGGCTGAAGCCAAGCGCGGCCTTCGGGCTGGTGACTGCCGTCTGGTTGCTGGTCGCAGCCGGGACGGCAGCCGTTGGCACCAGGCTGGCCGCGACGAGCACGAGACGGGAAATTGCGGTTGTCATCTTGCGCATCCGATGCTCCCTTGGTCGGCCCAACGCCTGATACGGCTGGATGGGGCGACCTGCGCCATCGTGGTGGTGTGTGGCGGACATGTCAAGAGGCTTGCGTGAGGCTTGACCCTCGCCTGACCCTCGCCTGACTTTTGGCTTGACTCTCGCCTTGACACGCCATCCAATTTCGGTGGAGACTACGAGCGGCATTCGGCCATCACCTGTCTCTGCTCGCGGAGACGGGCAGACTCGACGCGCACTCGACCCCACGGGTTACCAAGGAACGGGTATCCAAGAGGCGTTCGGCGGCCAGAACGAACGGGCGGTTTGAACGAGGGTTCCGTACACGGTCTCAGGGTTGGTCGGCGGTGTGTGCCAGCGCTCGGTGCTGACGCTGCGCGGCGGGTGATTCCAGGTCGACGAATGCTTTCGTCGCTGCCCTTTTTTTGGATCCCCTGATTCCGCCCGCAGCCTCCTCCCTGCCTGCGCTCGCTCACCCGACACGACAACCGTGATCAACCATGGGGCGCCGTGCGTGTGTACACGCGCGCGTCCTCGAGGAGATCCGACCATGTTCGACGCGACCGATTCGGCCGCGAGCGGATCGACGCCGGGCGTGCAGGCCCCGCGCGTCGGCGTGTTCGTCTGCCACTGCGGCGGCAACATCTCGGACGTCGTGGACGTCAAGCGCGTGGCCGAGGAGGCCGCGCGGATGCCGGATGTCGTGTTCACCACGACGCACATGTTTCACTGCTCGGACCCGGGGCAGGCGCTGATCGAGCAGAAGATCCGGGAGCACGCCCTGACGCGTGTCGTCGTGGCCGCCTGCTCGCCGACGCTCCACCAGATCACGTTCCGCCGCGCAGTGGAGCGGGCCGGCCTCAACCAGTACCTGTTCGAGCACGTGAACATCCGCGAGCACGTCTCGTGGGTCATCGAGGACAAGGAGGCGGCCACTGCCAAGGCCTCGCGCCTGGTGCGGGCGGCGGTGAACCGCGCGCGCCTCCTCGTCCCCCTCGACAAGCGGCGCATCCCGATCCACCCGGCCGCGCTCGTCATCGGCGGCGGCGTGGCCGGCCTGATGGCCGCGCGCGACCTGGGTGATCGCGGCATGAAAGTGACGCTCATCGAGAATCGTCCCTTCCTCGGGGGGCGGATGGCGCAGCTCTGGAACGTCTTCCCGACCAACGAGGAGGCGCGCCCGCTGCTCAGCGATTTGGTGCGCGACGTGGTCAAGCACCCGCTCATCACGATTCTCACCGGCGCCCACGTCGTGAACTCGGAAGGTGTCGTCGGCGACTTCAAGACGAAGATCAAGATCGACGCGCGCGGCGTGGACGAGCGCCTGACGTACCCCGGCAACGCGATTGCCGCCTGTCCCGAGGAGACGATCAGCGAGTTCGACTTCGCGCTGAGCCGCCGCAAGGCGATCTACATGCCGTACCCCGGGTGCTTCCCGCCGATCCCGGCCATCGACTGGCACACCTGCACCAAGTGCGGCAAGTGCGTGGCGGCCGTGGGCGGCAAGGGCATCAACCTGGACGCGAAGCCGCGCGAATTGACGCTTCACTCGGGCGTCATCATCCTCGCGACCGGCTACGATCCGTACGAACCGCTGCTCGGCGAGTACGGCTACGGCATCTTCCCGAAAGTGATCACGCTGCAGCAACTCCACCGGATGCTCGATCCGGAAGGGCCGACGGCCGGTGCGCTGCCGTTCGACAGTAACACGCCGGTGCGGATCGGGTTCCTCCACTGCGTGGGCGCGAGGCAGATCGACGGCGTGAACGCGCCGCAACCCGACGGCAAGGTGAAGGACTACTGCGCCCGCACCTGCTGCACCGCGGCGATGCACGCCGCCGTGGCGTTGAGGGAGCGCTTCCCCAAGTCCCACATCACGTCGTTCTACCAGGACATGCGCACCTACGGTCGCGGCCATGAGGAGTACTACGAGCAGGCATCCCAGCAGGGCGTGCTGTTCGTGCGGTACAGTCCGCGGCATCCTCCGCGCGTGGACAAGGACCGGGCGGGCAAGTGGCCGATCGTGGTGCGGACGAACGATCTGCTCACCGACGGCCTGCCGATCGAGGTGCCGCTCGATCTCCTGGTGCTTGCCACCGGCGTCGTGCCGCACGACATCAGCGAGCTGGTGACGATGTACTCGTGCGCCGTCGGCTACGACAGCTTCCTGCTCGAGGTGCACCCGAAGCTGCGGCCGGTGGAGCTGGCCGTGTCGGGCGTGTTCCTCGCCGGCTGTTGCCAGGGGCCGATGGACATCACCGAAGCCTGCTCCGCGGCCTCGGCTGCCGCGTCGAAGGCGGCCGCCATGATCTCGCAAGGCCAGGTGGAGATGGACCCGTTCATCGCCAGCGTGGACGAAGAGGTGTGCACCGGCTGCCAGACGTGCCTGACCGTCTGCCCCTACGACGCGATCGTGCGCGACGAGGCGCGCGGTCTCGCGATCGTGAGCGAGGCGCTCTGCACCGGCTGCGGCACGTGCGCCGCCGCCTGTCCGAGCTCCGCGATCCAGCAGGCCGGCTTCAACGATCGGCAGGTGCGGGCCGAGATCGACGTGCTCCTCGGCCCCGTCGTCGGGCGCGGGCCGGTTCAGGCGCCCGCCGAAGTCGTGACGTAGGGCGGGCCTCCAGGCCCGCCGATCCCAAGGGAGAGCCGCTCATGAGTCAGGTGGAGACCGTGCAGCCCCCCGCCGAGACCGAGACGCCACTGGCGTGGGAGCCGCGCATCATCGCGTTCCTCTGCTACTGGTGCTCGTACACGGGCGCCGACAACGCCGGCACGTCGCGCCTCAAGTACCCGGCCAACGTGGACATCATCCGGGTGATGTGTTCGGGCCGGGTCGATCCGGATCTGATCATGATCGCCTTCGCGCAGGGCGCCGATGGCGTGATGGTGTGCGGCTGCCACATCGGCGACTGCCACTACATCGCCGGCAACCACAAGACGATGACGCGGATGCCGCTGCTGTCCCGGGTCCTCCAGGACTTCGGCATCGAGCCCGAGCGGTTCGTCCACGAGTGGGTCAGCGCGGCCGAGGGTGACAAGTTCGCCAGGCTCGTGCGTCAGGTGACCGAGCAAGTGCGCCAAGTCGGCCCGCTCGACTGGCCCGGACGGATGTACCGGCGTGGTGTCGGGCACGGCGAGGACCTCCAGCCGTGGGGAGACCAGGCATGACCACGAATGGTGCCACGAGCGACCGCCAACCGGGCAAGCTCAGGCTCGGGATGTACTGGGCGTCGAGCTGCGGCGGCTGCGATATCTCGCTGCTCGAGATCGGCGAGCACCTCCTCGAGTTGATCGAGGTGGCCGACATCGTTCTCTGGCCGTGCGTGGCCGACTTCAAGTACCGCACGGTGGCAGACTACCCGGACGGGTACATCGACGTCTGCCTCTTCAACGGCGGCATCCGCAGCTCGGAGCAGGAGCAGATTGCGCGCCTCGTTCGCCGCAAGAGCCGGACGCTCGTGGCCTACGGCGCGTGCGCCATGGACGGCGGCATCCCGGCGCTGGCGAACCTCAAGAGCACGCGCGAGATCTTCGACGCCGTCTACCACAGCAACCCGTCATTGCAGAATCCCGGCCACGTCGAACCGCAGACGCACTGGGCGACGCCGCAGGGCGACCTCGAGTTGCCGCGTCTCTACCCGCAGGTGCTCCGCCTGGCCGACGTCGTCGAGGTGGACTACCAGATTCCAGGGTGCCCGCCGGTGGGGACGCAGGTCTGGAAGGTCTTGCAGGCGGTGGTGGCCGGCGAGGTGCCGGCCCGAAACGCCGCCGTGCGCGTTGGCTGCGACAACCGCTCGGTCTGCGACGAGTGTCATCGCGAGAAGCGCAAGGTCCGAATCAAGGAGTTCAAGCGGCCGCACCTGGCGATTCCAGAGCCCAACTGGTGCCTGCTCGAACAGGGGTTCGTCTGCCTGGGCGCCTCCACCCGCAGCGGCTGCGGCGCGTTGTGTCCCAAGGCCGAGCTGACGTGCCGCGGGTGCTACGGCAGCGCGGGTCTGGCGACCGATCAGGGCACGGCGATGCTGAGCGCCATCGGATCGGTGATGGACGCGGTCACCGAGGAGCGCGCGAACGAATTGGTGGGCCAGATCGCCGACCCGACAGGCACCTTCTACCGGTTCAGCCTGGCGTCGAGCACCCTGAAGGCGCACCGCTAGCCCTGAGCGAGGCGCGTCAGCGCCGCGTCGAAGCCGGCACTGACCTGGAGACCAATGACGACGGCGCGTTATGAGCGAACACGTCAGTGTCCGCGAATAACGCGGGCTAGGCGGAACCATGCGGGACGAGGAGCGAACGATGACGACCCCGGCAGCGACTTCCGCCACCCCGTACCGGCGGATCAGCATCGACCCGATCACCCGGCTCGAAGGGCACGGCAAGATCGACATCTTCCTGGACGCCGACGGCGAGGTGGCCGACTGCTTCTTCCAGGTGCCCGAGCTGCGCGGTTTCGAGAAATTCTGCGAGGGACGCCCCGTCGAGGAGATGCCGCGCATCACGTCGCGAATCTGCGGCGTCTGTCCCGAGGCGCACCTGATGGCCTCGGCCAAGGCGTGCGACGCCGTCTACAAGGTGTCGCTCCCGCTCACCGCGCGCCTGATTCGCGAGCTGCAGTACGACATCTTCTTCGTCACCGATCACGCCACCCACTTCTACGCCCTGGCGGCGCCCGACTTCGTCATGGGACCCGCCAGCAACCCGGCCGAGCGCAACCTGATCGGCGTCATCCGCAAGCTGGGCGTCGGCGTCGGCCAGCAGGTGATCCAGGCCCGCAAGTGGGGGCACGAGGCGGCCGCCATCTTCGGCGGCCGGCCCATCAATCCCGAGAACGCCATCCCAGGCGGCGTCTCGAAACCGATCACCGTGGCGGAGCGGGACCGGCTCGAGGAGATCGTCCGCTATATGGTGGAGTTCTCCAAGTTCACGGTCGGCGTGCTGCGCGATCAGGTGCTGGCCAACGCGCAATACGTGGACCTGATCCTCAACGGACCCTACTACCACGAGACCTACTCGATGGGCCTCGTGGACGAGAAGAACCACACCAACTTCTACGACGGGAAGGTGCGCGTCGTCGATCCGGACGGCCACGAGCTGTGCAAGTTCGCGCCGCGCGACTATGCCAAGCACGTGGCCGAGCGCGTCGAGCCCTGGAGCTACCTCAAGTTCCCCTACCTCGCTCAGGTCGGCTGGAAGGGATTCGTGGACGGCAAACAGTCGGGCGTCTACCGCGCCACGCCGCAAGCGCGGCTCAACGTGGCCGACGCGATGAGCACGCCGATGGCCCAGGAAGCCTACGAGGAGTACTTCCAGACGCTGACCGGCGACCGCAGCGGACGCAAGATGGTCCACCACACGCTGGCCATGCACTGGGCCCGGGTCGTCGAGATGGTGAACGCCGCCGAGCGCGCGCTGGAACTGGTGCGCCACCCGGAACTGACCCATCCCGAGAACTACCGCGTGGTCCCCCACGACACGCCCACCGAGGGCGTCGGCATCGTCGAGGCGCCGCGCGGCACGCTCGTCCATCACTACGTCACCGACGAGAACGGCATCATCCGCAAGGCGAACCTGGTGGTCGGCACCACCAACAACCATGCGGCGATCTGCATGTCGATCAAAAAGGCGGCGCAAGGGCTGATCCACAAGGGCAGCGACGTCACCGAGGGTGTGCTGAACATGATCGAGATGTCGTTCCGCGCCTACGACCCGTGCTTCGGCTGCGCCACCCACAGCTTGCCGGGCCAGATGCCGCTCGTCGTCCGCGTGCGTGACGTCGACGGCACCGTCATCACGGAGGGCCGGCGCTGACGCCTGGCGCGAGAAGGAGCACGGACCATGGCTGATATCCGGGATCGGTACGACGCGCTCGTGATCGGCGGCGGCATCGCGGGCATGCAGGCGGCACTCGACCTTGGCGAGCAGGGCTTCGAGGTGCTGCTCGTCGAGCGAACGCCGTCGATTGGCGGCGTCATGGTGGGCCTCAACAAGGTGTTCCCCACGCTCGACTGCTCGAGCTGCATCTGCACGCCGCGCATGGCGGAATCGGCTCACCACCCGCGCATCCGCCTGCAGACCTACACCGAGGTGCGCCACGTGGAGGCTCTGGGCACCGGGTTCCGCGTCGAGCTCGACTGCAAGCCGCGCTACCTGGACGAGGAGACGTGCATCGGCTGTGACGAGTGCGAGCTGGCCTGCCCCATCGAGGTGCCGCACGAGTTCGACTACGGCCTTGGCGCCCGCCGCGCCATCTACATCCCGCACGGCAACGCCATCCCCCAGAAAGCGGTGCTCGACGTCGAGCACTGCATCTTCTGCGGCAAGTGCGAGAGGGTCTGTCCGACCAACTGCCTCGACTTCACCGCCGAGTCGCGCACGGTCCATGTGGATGTGGGCGCCGTCATCGTCGCGACCGGCTTCGAAATTCTGCCGATGGGCACCAAGCCGGAGTATGGCGGCAGGCTGCCCAACGTCATGAACCCGATGGCCATGGAGCGGATCCAGTCCAGCAACGGGCCCTACGGACGCGTGCTGCGCCCGGCCGACGGCAAGATCCCCCGGTCGATTGCCTACATCCAGTGCGCCGGCAGCCGCGACCGCTCGATCGGCGTGCCGTACTGTTCGCGCGTCTGCTGCATGTATGCCCTCAAACAGGCGCTGCTCCTCAGGCACTACATCCACGACGTGGACGTCACCCTCTACTACATGGATATCCGCGCCTTCGGCAAGGGCTACGAGCAGTTCTACCGCCGTGCCGTCGCCGAGGGAGTGAAGGTGGTCAAGGGCAAAGTGGCGCGCGTCACCGAGGCGGAGAACTTCGACCTCCTGTTGCGCGTCGAACTGCTCGACGAAGGGGGGCGGGTGGACGAGCATCGCTACGACCTCGTCGTGCTCAGTCAGGGGCTCATCCCCGCGTGGCACGCGGACGGTATCATCGACATCGAGGAGGACGCCGACGGCTTCGTCCACACGCCCGAGATCAAGCTCAACCCGTCGTTCACGACGATGCCCGGCGTGTTCGTGGGCGGCGTCGCGGCGGGCCCCAAGGATATCCCCGACGCGATCGTGGAGGCAGGGGAGGCGGCGATGGCCGCCGCCAACTACCTGAAGCGCTTTCGGTGGCGGTCGCGCACGCCCGCCGCCGCAGTCGCCGTGTGAGAGACGCCAGTTTCTTCGGTAGGATATTCCGATGCCCGTTCAAACGACGATCACTGCAGCTCCCGCCGCCCCCGCACCAGCCAAGCCGAAACGCCCGATCGAGATCCTCCGCGAACGCCACGGCGGCATGTCGAAGGAGCTCAAGGACTACTTCAACGAGCAGCAGAAGATCTACAAGGCGTTGCGCGCGGCGCTCAAGAACGGGCCGCGCACCGTGCCGCAGCTCGCCCAGGAGTGCAGCCTGCCGTCGCCCGCCGTCATGTGGCACCTGATGGCGCTGCGGCGGTACGGTGAAGTGCTCGATGGCCCCGAGCAGAACGGATACCTGCTGTACACCCTGAAGGGAGCCTGACCATGCAGTACTATCGAATGGACCCGGCGCTGGCCACCGAGCTGGCCGCCTTCGGTGGCACAACGCTGGGCCGGTGCTTCAGTTGCGGCAACTGCACGGCCGTCTGCGGGCTCTCGAAGGGGGATACGGTCTTCCCCCGGAAGATCATTCGCTACCTGCAGGTCGGCCTCTCGGACCGCCTGCTCGAATCGCCGGAGCCGTGGCTCTGCTATTACTGCGGCACCTGCTCGGAGACCTGTCCGCGCGACGCCGAGCCGGGCGAGCTGATGATGGCGACCAGGCGATGGCTCGTCAGCAAGTACGACTGGACCGGCCTGTCCAAGCGCCTCTACCTCTCGGAGGCCTGGGAGTTCGGCCTGCTGGCCGGCGTGGCGCTCTTCGTCCTGGCGATGTTCCTGGTGCCCGGCTGGTTGGGCGCCGCCTTTGGCTTCTCGGCGATCAACACCAGCGCCCTCGAACATGTGCGCCTCGATCTGTTCGCGCCGACCGACGTCATCCACTACGCCGACTTGGCGCTCGCCGGCCTGCTCGGCGTGCTCCTCGGCGTGAACGCCCTTCGCATGGTGCTCTTCGTCAGGAAGGGCATGCGCAACCTGAAGACTCCGCCCTCGATCTGGCTCGGCAAGGCCTACGAGATCCTCGTCCACGGCGCCACGCAGAAACGATGGCTGCAGTGCGACAACGACGCGCGCGGCAAGTGGCTGCGCCACTTCCTGCTCGTGACCGGCTACGCCACGATGTTCCTCCTGGTCATCGTCTTCCTGCCGGCCTTCCAGCGGGAGGGCTCGGATTTCCACTACACGGCGATCTTCGGTTACTACGCCACCGTGGTGCTGCTCGGCGTCACCTTGCTGGCCATGCGCAGCCGCCTGAAGAAGCAGGAGCAGTACCATCGGTTCTCGCACGCGTCCGACTGGATGTTCCTGGTGCTGCTGTTCCTGACGGCGCTCTCGGGGATTGCGCTCCACGCCGTGCGGCTGCTCGACCTGCCGTGGCCCACCTACATCCTCTACGTGGTGCACCTGATGATCGCGGTGCCCATGCTCGTCATCGAGGTTCCGTTCGGCAAGTGGAACCACCTGGTGTTTCGTCCCGTGGCCCAGTACCTCGTGGCCGTGCGCGAGGTGGCGCAGGCCCACCAGCCAGCCCCCGCGCCACCGCCGCGTCACGCGCCATCGCCGCGTCACGCGCCGGCGGTTGCCCGATGACGCCGGCCCGGGTCGCGTCTTCGCCCTCCCCCCCCGGCAGGGGCGTGCCCTTCTCGGCATCGTCGGCTGTGCCAGAAGCCCCGACGACGATCGTCCTCGGGCTGGGGAACCCGGTGCGTTACGACGATGCGGTGGGCCTGAGAGTGGCCGAGGAAGTCGAGCGGTTGCTCGCCGACCAGCCCGTGCCGGGCGTGCGCGTCCTGACCAGCACGCGCGCTGGCTTCGAGCTGATTGACCTGCTGGCCGGCGCGGATCACGCCATCATCGTGGACTGCCTCGAGGTACCCGGCGGCGTGCCGGGCACGGTGCGCCAGTTGACGCTCGAGGACGTGTCTGGCGCGTCGCGCCTGGTGGGCCAGCACGACCTGACGCTGACCGACGCGTTCGAGTTCGCGCGCGCCTCGGGCGTGTCGATGCCGCGCACGGCCGAGATCTACGGGATCCAGGCGGCCGACACGCTGCGAATCGAGGAAGGCCTCTCTCCGGAGGTCGCCGCCACCGTTCCTCTCCTGGCGCGGGCGATTCACGAACGGCTCCGCCCTCGCACGGCGGACCGCTAGGGACGATCCGCCTGGAGCCACCCTGAGGTGTGGTGTCCTCCGGGATCGGCGGCTGCACGTCAGGCAGTGGCCAGCGGAAGCCGCACGGTGACCGTGGTTCCCCGGCCCTCCCCGCTCTCGACGTCGATCGTGAAACCGCAGCGGTCAACGACGGCCTTGACGATGGCCAGCCCCAGTCCGGTTCCCTGCGGGTCGATCGCCTTCGCGTTGGTCGCGCGAAAGAACTCCTCGAACAGGTGAGGACGAGCCTCGTCGGGTATACCGATGCCTGTATCGGCGACGATGAGCCGGGCGACATCGTTGACCCTGCCCACCGACACGCGCACTTGGCCGCCGGGCGCGTACTTCACGGCGTTGCTCACCAGGTTGCCCAGCGCGAGAGCGATGTCGTCGGCGTCGGCGGGGACGACCAGTGAGTCGGCACACTCGTCGCAGTGAAGCACAACGCCTTTCGCGCGCGCGACCGGCTCGAACCGGCTGCAGACATCCCTGACCAGGCTGCCGAGCGACGGGCAGGACTGCCCGGCGTCGGCCTCTGGACGGAGGCTCGCCATCGCAAGATCAATCAAGTCATCCACCAGCGCTTGCAGGAATTCGAGGCGCCGTTCTACCCGGCCGACCAGGTCGGCCTGGGACGGGCCCAGCGGCCCGGCGTAGCCATCCGCCAACACCGACAGGATGGTTCTCGTGGCGGCGATCGGCTGACGCAGATCGTGGGTCACCATGCGGAGGAAGCGGGCCACCTCGCCGCGTGTGCGGTCGCGGCCCGGTTCCGGGCTGGTCGGGCTGGAGCTGGCCATGCGCGCGCTCCCCGCGCTAACGCCGCGCGGTCGTCTTGCCCAGGAGTTCCTCCACCGTTGCCACCAGACGGTCCGCGCTCGCCGGCTTCTCGAGGAACGCATCGACCGGCAGCGAGCCTTCGTCGGGACCGAAGCGATGCGGCGTCGTGCGGTGGATCGAGGTCAGCACAAGGATCGGCACACCTCGGTAGGCGGCGTATTCGGAGGCGTCCGAGGGGTCGCGCAGCAACTGGGCGACACGGAAGCCCTCGGTGTAGCGGTCCATCATCACGTCGAGGATGATCAGGTCCGGGTCGGTCTCCTTCACGCGCCGCAGGCCGAGTTCGCCGTTCGGCGCCGCGTGGAACCGGTGTCCCTTGCCCTCCAGCAGGATTTTCAGCGCCGCGACGAGGTCGGTATCGTCGTCGATCATCAGGATCGTGGCCATGTCCGCTGCCCCTCCTTCCCCGATTGACAGCAACGCCCCGCACGTCGCCGCTGTGCGGGCGAGCCATCATCGCACTTCGCGGGTGCCGGGACAAGCCGTGTCCAACCCAAAAATCCTGAACCTCTTGTCGCCGTTGCAGGTGTGAGCCGGAGGCTGATAGGGATCGAGACAGCCTGGGTCGCCTGACTTCAGTGCTCACGATCAACGCGGTTGGCGATCGGCGAGCCGGCGGGTCAGCGATCGACTCGCGACCAGGAACACACCCCAGCCCGCCAGCACGATTGCCCCCGTGCGCACCGCGCTGGCGGCGCCGATCGCCTGGCCAAGGGGCCCGAAGAGTGCTGCCGAGACCGGCATGATGCCCAGGAACGCCATGACGTACACCCCCATCACCCGCCCGCGCAGCCGGCCGGGGACGGCCGCCTGGATTGAGGTGTTGGTCAGCGAGTTCGTCGTCAGGAACGCGGCGCCCGCCAGTGCTGACAGCGGGAGGGTGAGCCAGAAGGTGCGCGAGAACGAGAACGCCACGAGCACCACCGCCATCGCCACGATCGAGAACGGGATGAGCCGCTCACGGCGAACCGTCGTCGGCATGCTCGCGACGAAGAGCGCTCCGACAAACGCGCCGAGCCCGCTTGCGGACATCAGCCACGACACCTGGACGTCGGCGACATGGCCCGTGCTGCCCAACGCGCCGTGGACGACGGCGGGCAGCAGCATCATATAGGGCATGGCGAACACGGTCATGAACGCGGTGCTCACGATGAGCGCGCCGACGGTGCGGTCCTCACGGGCGTAGCGCACGCCCGCGGTCAGCCGCGACCACGCCGATTCCGGCCCGCTCAAAATGGCCTGGCCGCGGCCGCCGCCAGGGTCGGGATCGGCGCGGGGGCGGATCGCCCACAACGCGGCGATGACGAAGAGAAAGCTCGCCGAATTGACCATGAACACGTGGCCCATGGCAGCACCGGCGAGCACGAACACGCTGGTCACCAGTGGACCCAGGAGGCGCGAACTCTGGAACTGCGCGGAATTCAGCGCGATGGCGTTCATCAGGCCCGCGCGCGGCACGAGGTCCGGCAACAGGGCCTGCCACGCCGGGAAGGTCAGCGCCGACATGACGCCGCCGAGCAGCCCCAGCGCCGAGACCCACACCAGCCCCTGTACCGGATGCAGCGCCGACAATTGCCCGTGGTAGGCGAGGATGCCGAGGGCTGCCGCCTGCACGAGCAGCGCGGCCTGGCCGATGATCAGCAACTTGCGCTTGTCGACACGGTCCGCCAGAACCCCGGCAGGCAGTGCCAGAAACAGGATGGGGATGCCGGAGGCGAAGTTGACGATGCCGAGGTCGAGTGAAGACCCGCGGAAGCCGAAGACGACCAGCGCCAGCGCGGTGTTCTGCATCCAGCTTCCGGTGTTGGAGACGACCGAGCCCAGCCAGAACCAGGTGAAATCGCGGTAGCGGAAGGACTCGAAGGTCCCGCCCTGGCGAACGACCGCTTGGGGGTGTTCTGGGTTCTCTTCGGGGGACGCGGTCGATGGGTGCACGCGGCCCCGATTACCTGATTACCCTTCGGCCCTGCAACAGCCGAACCAGTAAGACGACGACGGCCAGCACCAGCAGGACGTGGATGAACCCCCCCAGCGTGTAGGAGCTGACCATTCCCAGCAGCCACAAGACGAGCAGAATCACGAGAAGCGTCGACAGCATACCAACCTCTAATTCACTAAAAAGCGCGCGCGGGCCCCGCGGCCGACATGGCCCCACCGAACTTCCATGACCTGAGGATCATGTTAGGGCCGCGCGCACCGCGGGACTGTTCTCTTTGGAACATCGGTCCAAATCCTGTCGGGCCCTCTCCGACTGAACGCATCCGGCGCACGGTCGATCTCCGCCCCGGCAGGCTTCGCGACGCCGATGACCGGGGTGTCCCTACCAGAAATCCCGAACCTCCTGTCGCCGTCGCAGGTGTGGGCCGGAGGCTGATACCGTTCCCGGCCAGCATGGTGGAGAATCTCGGGTTCGGTGACATCGAGGGTGCCGCAGTACTGCCGTGTGATACCGACCGAGTGCTTCCCCTGCTTCGGCAACCTCGTGTCATCCAGCGCGTGGCGGGGCCCACTGCGGACTGCCCCAATGGCCGCGTCCCGGTTCTTGGGGGGCTTGGGGGGTTATGCGACAGGTCGAGGGCGGTGGGTGTTGTCCGCGTGCGACAGTCCGCGTGCGACAGTCGGCCTGCGACAGTGAGCGCTGGGCTGGGGTGTCCGCCTGTCCGCTGGACAACGTGGCAACGTGGGCCTGTCCGTCTGGCGGTGGGCCTGTTCCGTCTGGCAACGTGGCGCCGATCTCGTCGGGGGCACTCCGGGGGGAGCGGCCGGGGCGCCGCAGGGGCGGTCAGCGGGTCCCCTCATATATCTCACTGACCCTGCCCCTGAAGAATACGTCTTACGCCTGATTAGGCTTTCTTGGACCTTTTCCTCAATGCCACCAATCCAGCCAGCCCAGAGCCAAGGAGGAGCATGCTCGCGGGTTCCGGGATCGGCGAGGGACCTTGCGAGGGGCCAATTGGCACGATATTGCCAGCTGTGTCATACCGAAGGCCGCCACTCAAGCCGGGGCCACTGTTGTAGCAGAGGAAACTGATGGTGTTGGTATCCATCGTCACCGTACCAGTTTCCGCCAGGGCTCTGCCGTGCAGAATTTTTGCACTGTTGTCCAGTGTGATGCTCGTGTGCGCGAGGATATTCCCCTGGAGCGAAGTGCTGCCAAAAATACCCGCGGAAGAGCCGACCACCCAGAACAAACCGTCGTCGCTACCGCCATTTGAACCGAAATTCCCCACAACAACCGAACCAACGGCGGTCGTGAGCGCGTTCGGTATCTGGAAAACCCAGTACGCATTGTTGTTGCCCTCGGCGTTGAGAGTAAGTGCTCCTGTCAACAGAACCGCCGCAGGGTCTCCGCTAAAGTCATAGACGCCCGACGTGAGCGTCAATCCACCAAGTTGAGCATTCGTCAAGGTTTGAGTAGCCGGCATGAGATTCAAAGCGGTGTACGCAGTGGTGAGATCAGTCTTAGCCTGAAGCGCGACCGAATCAGCTATGTGGTACGCTCCAGTGAGGGTGATCTGGTCTGCTCCCGGCCCCATGCCAGTGATCGAATTACCTGGGTGAATGCCCACATCTCCGGTGATGGTGGTCGAGCCGGTATTGGTTATGTTCGGCGTGCCAGCCAGGACCGCGAAGTTCCCTGCAGTCTTCAGTATTGAGTCGGCCGATGCCAAGGGAGGGTAAAGAAGCGAGGCCAATGCCGCTCCTACGAATAGAACCAGGAATTTGCACTTCATTTTAGATTCCTTCCTTTGAATGGTCTGATCCGGATTCCGACTTGACGATAGGCCGTATAAACGGCGGCCACGTTCACTGTGCCTCTAAGAGACAGGCTGGACGCGAGCGAAAGCCAAGACTTTCAACGATGCACCTGCAAATTTGGGTCCGCGCAGCGGTCCTCAATTTGCGCCCGATCCCGCCCGTCACGCCGGGAAGACTCCGTCGGGGCAGACTTTTGTTCGAGAAATACCGTTTCCGGGTGAAGGCGCCACCCCCGGCGTGGGCAGTGCCTACCCAAGGGTGGGGCAGGCCGGCCAGGCGCGTTTGGGCCGGCGACAGCCCTCTCGCCTTCCGGGCTACTTCATTGCCGTGTCCACCGAGTCGCGCCGCGCGGCAATCGCTCTCATTCATCCACTGGACAAGCGCTTCTGCCTCACTTGGGCCGCGACCGGGGCTTGTCATGACGTCAACCGCGAGACCGGCGAGCCACTCGGGAGGGTAGCTTCTCAGGAGCCGGCGCCATCTGCGCCGCCATCTAGGACTACTCCTTGCGCAGCGTCTTCAACGCGCCGCCCCAGGCGATCACCTGGTCGAGCATGGTGTTCACGGACTTCTCGTGCATGGGCGCCGGCTTGAACGTGGTGAAGTTCTCGAAGTCGGTGAAGAGCGACAGCGCGACCTGCGCGCGAACGTCGGCCACCTGCAACTCGCCCATCACCAGCCTCAACTGCTCCACGGCGCGCACGCCGCCGGCGCTGCCGTAGCCCACGAATCCGGCCGCCTTGTTGTTCCATTCACGGTACAGGTAGTCGATTGCGTTCTTGAGCGCGCCAGACGGCCCGTGGTTGTATTCGGGGGTCACGAAGACATACGCGTCGAACGCAGCGACCTTTGCGGCCCACGCCTTCGTGTGCGGCTGGTCATACTGCCCCATGGCCGGCGGCATGGCCTCGTCCAGGAGCGGCAGATCGAACCCCTTGATATCCACGACTTCGAACTCGGCATCGCCGCGCTTGGTCGCAATGCCATGGACCCAGCGGGCGACAGCCTCGGCCTTGCGGCCCGGACGCGTGCTCCCGACGACGATGGCTACCTTGATCATGATTCGTCGTTCTCCTGGTGAAGGTGGGATTCCAAGCAGTATAGCACCGCGGATTTCGCCCGCCGACCGGGTGCTGTCACGCGGGGAATCATAACGTCGTCCATCCGAGTTCCCACCGCGGCGGCGGCCGCGGTCGCCTGCGCCGCAAACGTGGGCGAGTCACGATCGCTGGTTCGCTCGAAGGCCACGTCGTCGAACAGGAGCAGCAGCATCACATTTGCCCCGGCCTCCGCCGGCTGGAGCTTCAACAGCGAAGCCAACTGTGGAGCTTCGCAGATCACGGTGCTATCATACGGCTCTCGTAACAAGGAGGTAGACCGTGGCGAAAGCACCAGCAGCCCGCGCTCGTCGCACCAAGGCGGAGGTCCAGCAGGAGTTCGAGAGCATCCGGCGCGAGACGGTGGCCGAACGCGAGGCTGCCGAACCCCGCGTGGAAGAAGCGGCGAAGAACCGCGAGGCCGACGTGCGACAGGCAGCCGAGGGCGTGAGCGTCGATCAGGTGGTCGGCGAAATCTCCTCGCTGGGCCTGCACGTCTCCAAAGCGCTGGGCGAGTTGTCGAGCCGTCTCGTGGGCGAGGTGGAACGGCTCGCGACGCTGCGCGAGGCGGTGGCGCTCGAGCAACGCGAGTTGCAGCAACTGCACAAGGTGGACATCGCGGCCACCGCCGTCGATCACCTGGTGCAGGACTACGAAACCAAGAAGCAGGCGTTCCTCTCTGAGATCGCCGCGGCCAGGGCCGAGTGGGACGGGGAGACCGACCAGCGCGAACGGAGTGACCGCGAGTACGAGGAGACGCTGAAGACGAAGCGTCAGCGCGAGAACGACGAGTTCGAGTACAAGAAGACGCTCGAACGGAAGAAGGCGCAGGACAAGTACGACGAAGAGCAGCGCCTCCGCGACCGGCAGAATCGGGAGAAGCAGGAAGCGCTGGAGAAGGGCTGGCAGGAGCGCGAGGCGGCGCTGAAAGCTCGTGAAGAGGAGCTCGTGGAGTTGCGGAAGGAGAGCGACCTGTTCCCCAAGCGACTCGCGCAGGAGGTGGACCGCGCGGTCGCCGAGGCCCGCCGCCAAGCCGACCAGCAACTCGAGCAGCGCCTGCTCGTCGTGAGCAAGGACGCCGAAGCCGATCGCCGAGTTGCGGAATTGCGGATCAAGACGCTCGAGGAGATTCTGGCGCGACAGACCGACCAGGTGGCCGCGCTGCAAAAGCAACTCGACGACGCCTCGCAGCAGGTACAGGACATCGCCGTCAAGGCGATCGAGGGCGCGTCCGGCGCCCGCGCGCTCGCGCACGCCAACCAGATTGCGATCGAGCAGGCACGCACACGTCCGCCCCAGGGATAGGCGCGCGGCGGGCAGACGTGTGAAGCGGCTGGGAGACAAATCGATGACAACGCAGCGGCAGAGAAGCACGACCGGCAGATGCGGACGGTGCGGGACGATCGTCGGGCGGATTGCGATGCGCCGCCACGTCGCCAGTTGCCCCGTTTCGGTCGAGGCCCACTCCGACAGCAAGACACATCGACAGGCCGGCGCTCCCGCCGAGGCGCTCCTGGTCGAAGCCTGCGCGCCACGAAGCCCGTACTGGCTCCTGGCCGCGGTCGCGGTGAACGCGCCGCTCCACGCGTTGGACGGGCTGCTTCGCAGCGTCTGGCTCGAGTGCTGCGGGCATCTCAGCGAGTTCGACATCGACGGCGTCCGTTACCTCAGCGCGGTCTCCGGCCCACCAGAAGCCGGCGCACGCAGCATGCGCGCGAAGGTCGGCGCAGTGCTGCGTCCGGAGAGGAAGTTCTCCCACGTCTACGACTTCGGCACCTCCACTTATCTGGCGCTGCAGGTCATCGACGTGCTTCCCTGGAGGGCGCCCGCCGGGTCGGCCATCCTGCTGGCCAACAACCGTGGGCCTCAGTGGTCCTGTTCGTCCTGCGGCAAGCCGGCGGTGAGCATGGCCATGGATTGCGGGGAGGACATCTTCTACTGCACCGAGTGCGAACCGGGAGAGGAGGACGCTGTCCTGCCGGTCGTGAACTCGCCCAGAATCGGCCAGTGCGGCTACACCGGTCCGGGCGCCCCTGACTGACCGACCCGAGGCGCCGGCAAGTGATTGCAGTGCAGCAAGAACCTCATCGATCGGAAGGTCCTATGCCGATGGAATTTCCGGTAGGGACAGGGGCCGGATTCCGGTTATGCTGCGTGGTCGTTTCCGAGTGGCAAACTCACCTTCTGGTCGCACCTGTGCTCAAACGCACAGGTACGCCTCAGCGATTGCCGCATGCTGGTGAACGGCCGCCGCTCGCTGGCATGGCGGCGTCGAATCGAGCAGAAACGTTGAGGCCGCTGTTGGTCGAACAAGCCGCAAGACCAGCGGCGCGATCACCCGTGTCGGCAACGCGGTGAAGCGGTGACACCCGGGCCATCGCAGTCTCAGCGCGGACCAAGAGGGTCAACATCAGCTTCACGATCGGGGGCCGTTGAGCAATGTCTCTTTCAGTGTCTCGCTCGCGCCTGTGGCTGCTTGGTTCCGTCGGCGCGTTCGTCTGTTGCGTAACGCTCTCCGGCGAAACCGTGGTGGTTCGGCACATCGAAGGGATCGTGCACGGGTTCCTGGCGCTCCGCACGTTGGATGGAACGACGATCGCCGACGGCGATCTGATCCAGCTCGCTCGTGGGGACCGCGTGACCACCCGGCTCGTGTTCCACTTCAAGGACGGCTCACTGCATGATGAGACCGCCGTGTACTCGCAACGCCGCGAATTCCGATTGCTGAGCGATCATCTCGTACAAAAGGGCCCCACCTTTCCGCAACCGCTCGACATGAGCTTCGACGGCCGCGGCGACGTAACCGTCCGCTACACCGACGATCACGGAAAACAAAAGGTCGAGACCGAACATCTCGTTCTGCCGCCCGACGTGGCCAATGGCATGATCCTCACGCTGCTGAAGAATGTCAGGCCGAACGCGCCGCCGAAAACGCTGTCGTTCGTGGCCACCACGCCGAAGCCGCGCCTCGTAAAGCTGGCGGTCACCGCCGTCGGACAGGAACGGTTCTCGACCGGCGGCGCCGGCCGCACAGCGACCCACTATGTGCTGAAGGTCGAAATCGGCGGTTTGTCAGGCCTCCTCGCGCCGCTGCTTGGGAAGCAGCCGCCGGATTCGCACGTGTGGATCCTCGGCGGAGAGGCGCCGGCGTTTGTGAAGTCGGAGCTGCCACTGTATTTCGGCGGCCCGGTGTGGCGTATCGAACTCGTCAGTCCGAGTTGGCCACCAGGCACAGCACCGACCAAGTGAGTCGCTACGTCCGAACCTCGAATGCCCCGTCGGGCAATAGGATTTGGGACCGCGAGCGGCGGCTCCGGCCGCCGCGCTGAGCGAAAGCACGGGAACACATGGCCAAGGCAAGTTCGGCGAAATCCCGCTTGTCGAAATATCGCGCCAAGCGGGATTTCGCCAGGACGTGCGAGCCGGCGGGGCAGAAGGCGGTGCCTTCTTCCTCGAAGCTGCGCTTCGTCGTCCAGTGCCACGACGCGACGCGCCTGCACTACGACTTCCGCCTCGAGCTCGACGGCGTCTTCAAGTCCTGGGCCGTGACGCGCGGTCCCTCGCTCGATCCCCACGACAAGCGCCTTGCGGTCGAGGTCGAGGACCACCCGCTCGACTATGGCGATTTCGAAGGCACCATTCCCAAGGGCCAATATGGCGGGGGCACGGTGCAGCTGTGGGACCGCGGACACTGGGTTCCCGAAGGCGATCCGCATGACGGGTTGAAACGCGGCGACCTGAAATTCTCATTGGAAGGCGAGCGGCTGCAGGGCGGCTGGGTGCTCGTGCGCATGAAGCACGACCGCATCGGCGGCAAGCGCACCAACTGGCTGCTGATCAAGCACCGCGACGAAGCCGCCCGCGAGGGCGATGGCGATGCCCTCCTGAAGGACCCCACATCAATCGCCTCCGGTCGCAGCCTGGACGCGATCGCGGCCGGCAAGGGCAAGGCGCCGACATCCTTCATCACGCGCAAGCCCACGGCGGCCGGCGCCGCCATGCCGCGTTTCATCGAGCCGCAACTCTGCAAGCTGGTCGAGCGCGCCACCTCAGAGCCCGGCTGGGCGCACGAGGTCAAGTTCGACGGCTATCGCATGCAGATCCGCGTCGAACACGGCGAGGCACAGATCCGCACGCGGAAGGGGCTCGACTGGACCGCCAAGTTCGCCGGCATCACCAGGGCCGCGAGCGCGCTCCCCGATTGCCTGCTCGACGGCGAGGTTGTGGCGCTGGACAAGCACGGCGTGCCGGACTTCGCCGCGCTTCAGGCGGCCTTGTCGGACCACGAGACCGATGAGCTGATCTTCTTTGCCTTCGACCTGTTGTTCATCCAGGGCGACGATCGGCGCGAGCTGCCGTTGCGGGACCGCAAGGCGCGGCTGAAGGCCCTGCTCGCCACATCGAAGCTGCCGCCGACCGTGCGCTACGTCGATCACTTCGAGACGCCGGGCGATGCGGTGCTGCAATCGGCCTGTCAGATGCATCTCGAGGGCATTGTCTCCAAGCGCCTCGATGCGCCGTACAGATCCGGCCGCGGCATCTATTGGACCAAGGCCAAGTGCCGCGGCGGCCACGAGGTGGTGATCGGCGGCTGGACCAGCGAGGGCGGACGGTTGCGCTCGCTGCTGGCCGGCGTCCATCGTGGCAAGAAGCTGGTCTATGTCGGCCGCGTTGGCACCGGCTTCGGCGCGGACACCGTGCGGCGGACGATGCCGCGGCTGAAGGAGGTCGAGAGCCCAACCAGCCCCTTTGCCGCCGGCGCCAGCCCGCCCCACAAAGCCAACATGCACTGGGCGCGCCCCGACCTGGTGGCCGAGATCGAGTTCGCCGGCTGGACCGGCGCCGGCATGGTGCGCCACGCCGCCTTCAAGGGCCTGCGCGAGGACAAGCCCGCCGACGAGGTCGAGGCGGAGAGCCCGGCCAAGGCAGCCAAGACCAAGGTCGCCAAACCCGCGCCCAAGGCCGCTGGGGGCGCGGTGGTGGTGATGGGCGTGTCCATCTCCAATTCCGACAAGCCCTTGTGGCCGGACGAGGATCCGCCGGTCACCAAGGGCGACCTCGCCCGCTACTACGAGGCGGTGGGCGACTGGATGATCGACCACATCAGGGGGCGGCCCTGCTCCATCCTGCGGACGCCGGATGGAATCGACGGCGAGAAGTTCTTCCAGCGCCACGCCATGCCGGGCTCGTCCAATCTGCTCGAACTCGTGACGGTCTCGGGCGATCGCAGGCCCTATCTCCAGATCGACCGGGTCGAAGGCCTTGCCGCAGTTGCCCAACTCGGCGCTGTCGAACTGCATCCGTGGAATGGCCAGCCTGGCGATCCCGACCTTCCGGGCCGGCTGGTGTTCGATCTCGACCCAGCGCCCGACATGCCGTTTGGCCGGGTGATCGAAGCCGCCGTCGAGCTGCGCAAGCGGTTGGAGAGTCTCGGACTGATCGGCTTTTGCAAGACGACGGGCGGCAAGGGCCTGCATGTCGTCACCGCCTTGGCGCCCGACAAGAAGAGCCCCGACTGGTCGGCCGCCAAAACCTTCGCCCAGGAAGTCTGCCGGCGACTCGCGGCGGATCAACCCGACCGCTTCATCATGACGATGGCCAAGAAGGATCGCGGCGGCCGCATCTTCCTCGACTATCTGCGCAACGACCGCATGGCGACGGCCGTGGCACCGCTCTCGCCGCGTGCCCGCGAGGGCGCCACGGTATCGATGCCGGTCGACTGGCCGCAGGTGCGTGCCGGACTCGATCCGAAGGCATTTACGGTGCGCACTGCGCCGGCGCTGCTGCGCAAGAACCGGCCCTGGAAGGACTACGAAGAGTCTGCGACGCCGCTGCGCCAGGCGATCGAGCAACTCCTCGAGAAGAAGTAAGGAGAGACCGAATGGCAACGTCCGTGTGGGAAGGACACCTGCGGCTCTCGCTGGTGACCTGCCCGGTGGCGCTCTACAAGGCGACGGACCCGAAGGGCGGCATCGACTTCCACCTGATCAATCCCAAGACCAAGAGCCGGATCGTGCAGGTGGTGAAGGATCCGACCACTGGCCAGGAACTCGACCGCAAGAGCCTGGTGCGAGGCTTCGAGGTGGCCAAGAACCAGTACGTGCTCATCGATCCCGAGGAGTTGAAGGCGCTGCGCATCGAATCGACGCATGTGCTCGATCTCGAACGCTTCGTCGACGCCGCCACCATCGACCGCATCTACTGGGATGAGCCCTACTACCTCGCGCCGTCCGAAAAGACCGGCGTCGAGGCGTTTGCCGTGATCCTGGAGGCGATGCGCGAAAGAAGACGGGTCGGCATCGGCAGGCTGGTCCTGAACACGCGCGAGCGCATCTGCGCCCTCGAGCCGCGCGACAATCGCATCCTGCTCACCACCCTGCGCACGCACGAGGACATCGTGACGGCAAGCGACGTCGGTGGCATCGCCAAGCTGCCCACGCCCGACCGACGCATGCTCGACATCGCCGAGAGGATCATCGAGCAGCACGAGGGCACGTTCGACCCGTCGACCTTCAAGGATCGCTACGAAGATGCCGTGCGCGACCTGATCGCCCGCAAGAAGAGGGGTCAGAAGGTGACGACCGCGCCGCCGGTGGAACAGGCCGAGGGCAACGTGGTCGACTTGATGGATGCGTTGCGGCGCAGCCTCGCCGGCCAGGACGGCGGCTCGAAGGAGCGCGCCGAGCGCTTCCTCGAGCGCAAGAAGGGCAAGTCCGTCGCTAAAGCCAAGCCCAAGACGAAGACGCGCGCCGCCTAGGGCGCGCTTCTCTTCTCTCCCAGCTTGCGCTCGCCGCGGGCGATTACCGGCACGTCGGATGCTTGCAGTCGCAGCGCAGCTCAGTCAGGTCCGCTGCCTCTTTGCAGTGTTCGCTGCAGTACTTGCCGTGTGGGCTGTCTTTCGAGACGAGACACTTGCAGGTCGGATGCGCGCATTTCGTGGGATCAGTCATCGGTGTTCTCCTACGTCTTGTTGGTATTTCGACTGGTTCTTGGACATTCTGGGCGACTCCGGAGCCGCCAGTCTGTCTCCGATTGCACAGGCGCTCCTCTCACCGCCCCATGTGGTTCCGCTGTTCGCCTGGAATTCCCTCCTCCTTCGTTTGCCCATCGTTCGACTGACGCGGTAGAATCAGATTCTTGTGCACTACCAGACATTGGATTCTATATGAATAGATCGCGTGAAGATGTACGCCTCCAACCGGCGATCCTTTCGCTGGGAACGTCGCTCCCCTCCAGTCGATATTCCCAGGAAGAGATCTACGCAATGGCCTGCACGTATTCGAAGATCTACCGGAACCCGCGGGTCCGTCAACTCTTCATGAATAGCGAGATCGATTACCGCCATCTCTACCTGAAGCCTGACGACCTCAAAGGTCTGGAGACGTCCGATGAACTACACGAGCGATTCCGGCGCGGGGCCATCGACCTCGGAACTACGGCCATCACGACGTGTCTGGCCAACGGAGGGTTCGATGTGTCCGGGATCGACTTCATCGTCGTCGCGACCTGTACGGGCTATCTTTGTCCGGGCCTATGTCCCATTTTCGTCAAAGAACTCGGATTCCGGAACGATGTGCAGCGCGCCGACTTGGTCGGCATGGGTTGTGCCGGCGCCATGCCCGCACTGCAGAGAGCCTATGATTTCGTCAGGTCGCATCCGGAGAAGAAGGCGCTTGTCCTCACGGTCGAGATTTGTTCGGCGTGTTACTACTTCGACGATTCACTGGAGACGATGGTCGGCAACGTCATATGCGCCGACGGGGCCGCAGCATTGGTCGTCGGCATGACGGACGAATCCCCGGTCCCAAGAATCGCAGGCTTCGAAACCCGTCTCGAACCGTCGCTTCTCGAGAGCGTCGGCTTCGACCAACGCGACGGGAAATTGAGAATCATCCTCTCCAAGGATATTCGCGATCTTGCAGGAGAGCTGGCGCACGGCGTCGTCGATGCGCTTCTCCAGGAGAATCGGATTCAGAAGGACGACATCTCCCACTGGATCATTCATTCCGGCGGACGGAGAGTCATCGACACCATTCAGCGTGACCTCCACCTCACCGACACACAGGTTCTTCACAGCCGATATGTCCTGAAACATTTCGGGAATATGTCCTCCCCAACGGTGCTCTTCGTTCTTCAGGAGGTTCTCCGAAATACGAACGGCAACGGGCCGCCGAAACCCGGCGACCTCGGTGTCATGCTCGCTTTGGGACCTGGACTCGCAGTCGAAACAGCATTGCTGGTCTGGTAATCCTGACGCCCTTATGACCCACCAACAACGCCGGTCGGCCGCACCGCGCCACCACAGGCCGGACACGCGCACGGCAAGGGCGCGTGCTGGTGCTCGTCGATCAGGGGAGCATGCATTCCATGGCTCTCCTTTCTGCGGCATTGGCCATTTCTGGATGGAAGGAACAGTGACCGTTGAATAGCACCCTTTCAGCATTCCGCCGGCGGTTATGGGTTCCGCCGAGGCGCTTTGACGACCGCAAGCCCGAAATGGTGGATATGCCGGATGCGGACCCTGTGCTTCTGCGGGGCGAACTGCGAAACCTTCGGATCATCAACCGCTACCTCGGCGGCCTCACTGCCGTCCACAGGGCGCTGATTCCGATGGTGATGAGTACCCGGCCTGGGCACACAGTTCAACTTCTCGATCTCGCGACAGGGTCGGGCGATCAATCCGTCGCGATTGCCCGCATATTCAGGCGGCTTGGGAGGCACGTCTTCATCACCGCCGTCGACAACAACGACACCATTCTCGCAGACGCCCGTGATCATGCAGCGGGCTTCGACGAGATCCAGTTCGAGCATGGAGATATCCGCGCCCTGACGTATCCTGACCGCAGTTTCGATATTGTCCTGTGCTCGCTCGCCATCCATCATTTCTCCTGGACAGCCGCCGTCAGGCTCCTTCAGGACATGGACCGGATCTGCAGAATCGGTTTTATTCTGAACGACCTGTCGAGGAGTTACGTCGCGCTGGCCTGCGCCTGGCTGTACACCCGCACTACCACCACGAACATCATGACGAGAACCGATGCCATCACTTCTCTTTTCGCAGCATTTACAAAGGAAGAGCTGGCCAGGATGGCACACGATGCCTGTGTGGGTCCGCTCGAGATTTCCCGGGCGCCGTTCTTCCGATTGAATGCAGTGAAAAGGAAGGAGAAATGAACTGTGATAGCCCTCCCGCAGCTTACTTAGGCATCAGTTGCTGCAGGCGTTTCGGCTCCTTTCCCAGCCATTCCGGGTTCTGGGCGGTACCGTCGAATATGGATGTGGTCTTGAATGGCTCGAAATCGCCACGCGCCGCCGCCGCGGCGGTTTTCGACAGCAAGGACCGCACCTCCTCATCGCTCATCGGGCGAAACGTCCGCACAGCTTCGCATGCCTGATCCAAAATCTCCATGCTGTCGATGCCCGTGATGACTACGGAAGTGGGTAGATTCAGCGCGTAATGCAGGCACTCGATCGGTGTCACTGTTTTCGACTTCAGCAGAATCCCGTTCGCCATGCTCTTCATCCCGAGGACGCCTGTTTTCTGCCTGACCAGTTCCGGCAACACCTCTTTTTCAAAACTCCGATAATGCGCGTCCATTACGTTGAGCGGCATCTGGACCGCATCGAAAGCGAAACCGTATTCCGCCGCCACTTGCAGCATATACAGATGGATCCTTGGGTCCTTGTGCCCCGTGAAACCGATATAGCGGAGCTTTCCCGCTTCCCGGCCCTCCACGAGCGCGGCATTGGCCCCTTCGTCATCAAAGATCCGGTGCGGGTCTTCGTACCGGAGCACCTCGTGGTGCTGAACGAGATCGATCATGTCGACCTGGAGGCGACGGAGCGATTGGTCGAGCTGCCTCGCCGCTTCTTTCTTTGATCGGCCATCGATCTTCGTCATCAGAAATGCCCTGTCCCTGTAACCGTCGCGCAGCGCTTTGCCCATGCGGATCTCGCTGGTCCCCTCGTTGTAATCCCAGCAGTTATCCATGAAGGTGATGCCGCGGTCTACGGCGGTGCGAATGATGCGGATGCTCAACGGCTCATCCACCCCGTTCAAGCCAATATGCGAGCCCCCGATCCCTATCGCCGAGACTTTCTCTCCCGTGCTGCCGAGCGTGCGGTAGAGCATCCCTTGCATAGCTATGGTGTTTGACATGTTCGTGGCTGTGCTGATGATTGTGAGGGCGGCGAGATGAGCCACACACAGGCAGCGTCGACGCAGGAACTGGAACGGATTCTCGGCCGCGTGCTCCTGATCGGGAGCGGTTTGAGCCCGATCGTGTTCGCGCTGGGACTGACGCTTGCGGTGCTGTGGCCGGCGCACTCAGCCGGTGACTGGCTGTTTCGCGCCGGCCTTGCCCTCGACCGGAATGACGGTATACGGTGTCATGCCAGAGGACGCCCGCACCCGGACCACCGTCCTGGTTCGTTACGCCTGATTCGCCAGGTAGTTCTGCAGCCCCATCTGGGCAATCAGTTCGCGCTGGGTTTCGGCCCAGTCGACGTGCCGCTCTTCGTCGAGCAGGATCTTGGCGATGAGCTCACGCGTGCCGTTGTCGCCGGCCTTGACGGCCGCCGCAATCGTGTCGTTATAGCCCTTGATGGCGCCCATTTCGGCGTCCTCGTCGGCGATGATCATGTCGGTGACGTTGGCGCCAATCTTCATGTGATTGAGCTTCGATACAGTGGGCGTGCCCTCGAGGAAGAGGATGCGCCCGATCAGCGTCTCGGCATGCTTCATTTCGTCGATGGCGAGCTTCTCGAAGGCCTGGTGCAACTTCTCGAAGCCCCAGTTGGCGCACATCTCCGAGTGCACCATGTACATGCTGATGGCCGTCAACTCTTCGGCGAGCCGCTCGTTCAACACCCCGAGAATCTGCGCGTTCCCTTTCATGGCGGTCTCCTGCGATATGAGCCACCGGCACCCGGTGGGAAAAGCGTTGCCGGATCTGACCGCCTCCACCAAGGTTACGGCGGTCCGCCGGATCTGCACGCGAAGGCGAAAGACCCGGCCTACATTCCTTCTTTCTTGCTTCTGTCCTTCGCTGACCGGCTACAAGGACAACAACTGCTGGATGAGTTTACCTCTCTACGGAGGTTCCATCCAACTCCGAGAAGGCTCCCATTACCGCCCGCCGAACGGCGTCATCTACCAACGGAAAGGAACCACGCGGCACAGGTAGACGATTATCGCCGGAATGCGCATCCTGGTCAATACCTGGCCGTCAACTCGTCCCAGCGCTGCGTGTGCCGCCTGCTACAGGCAGAGGAGGAAGGCCACCAGGTCTTTCTTCTCCTGCGGCGTCAGGTGGAGCTGCTGGATCAGGTTGAAGTACTCCACGGTGTCCTCGAGGGTCAGGCATCGCCCGTCATGTAGATAGGGAGGCGAGTCCTTGATCCCGCGAAGCGGGAAGGTCTTGATGGGGCCGTCGTGGGCCATCATCATGCCGTCCACAAGCGTCTGCTTGTAGAACCGCTCGGCCTTGAGGTTGTGCATGCTGTTGTCGGTGTAATAGGGGGCGGGATGGCACGTGGAGCAGCGGGCTCTCCCGTTGAAGAGCGCCTGGCCCCTCGCCTCGGCGGGAGCGGCCTTCGCCGCGTCCAGCTCTCCGTAGATGTTCAGCTTCAACGCGGGCGGGAAATCGAGAATGGCCATGAACTCGGCCATGAAGTGAACCTGGGAACCCCGCTCCAGGACATTGACCCCCTTCTTGGCCGCCATGGTGTGATCGCCATCGAAGTAGGCGGCGCGCTGCTCGAACTCGGTGAAGTCCTCCACCGTCTTGAGGGCGCGCTGCGACCCAAAGAGGCGCTGGACATTCACGCCGCGGAGAGTCGGGGTGTTGATCCGGTGCCGGAACTCCTGGGGCCGGATGTCACCGACCAGGTGCGTGGCCCTGTTGGTGTGCCCGTTCACGTGGCAGTCGAAGCAGGTCACCCCGATCATCCCGTCGGCACGATCCGTCCGCCTGTCCTCCGTCGCGTTGAACTGCTGCTGGGGGAACTGCGTGACCAAGAGGCGCAGACCTTCGAGCTGCTTCGGGTTCAGGATGCCGTTGAAGGTCTCGTAGTAGTTCTCGAGCGTGATCACCTTTCCCTTCGAGACGTCGCCGAGATCCGGGCGCGTCGTCAGGAAGATCGAGGGAGCCTTCTCGGGGAGGACGTGCTCCGGGAGGTCGAAATCCACGTCGAAACGCGTGAGACGCGGCAGCACGTCGATCGTCATCTTGGGGAAGAGCATGCCCCCTTCAGCGTGATCCGGGAAAGGGAGGGGTGGATAGGGAAAGAGGTCCTTCTCCTTGATCTGCTCGGGAGTCATCTTCGCGAGTTGCTCCCAGGTGGCGCTGCCCAGGCGGGCCGTCGGACCGATCGGAACCGGCTTCCCCCCGGACATCAGAGCGTCTCCTGTCGCTGCCTTGAGATCGTATCTCGACGCCAGGAGCGCGGCGTGGGTCTTGGCGCGCTCGGCCTTGACGGCCAGGCGGCCCGCCTTGATCTGCTCGAACGTCATATCCTGGTTGTTGGGTCCGTAACTGGAGATGACCTTCGCGGACTGCGCGTGGACGACGAACGCGCCTGCCCCTGCCAAGATTGCGGCACTCATGAGTGCAAGGAACGCAGCTCTGTTTCGCGGCATCATTCTCTCCTGTTCTTCTGTCTGATCTCCGTTCGGGGGCTGTGACACATGATAAGATGCGATTGCCCTGGGGGGAGGCAACGCGAAGTTGCGCAACCTTGCGCACATGTGTTCATCGCTCGTTCCTCATCTTTCTGCTGGCACATTGCGCGCATCCGCCGGGGCGCGTCTGTTCAAGAGTGAACAGACCGGCGTCCCTGAGATGCCTCAATCGAGCAGGACGACGATGGGGCGCACACGGCGGTCTTTGGCGACGAGGCCGTCGAAGAAGAACGAGATGGGCGCGGGTGTTCTCAACTGAACAGACGCTCGTCAGTGACAGCCCTATCCTATTTGGTACGAGTGGCACGTCGCCCTTGTCCATGTGCTGTTGGTCGTCGCCATCGTGCTCTTTCTCGTTGGGCTGCCGGGCGGCCGCCGCACCAAGGCATGATCAGCGCGTCGAGCCGGCGGTCCCAAGGGCCGCCGGAAACGAGTGTGCCTGTTCTTACTGGCATCGAATGCCCCCGTCGGGCAAAACGAAGGAGGAGTGGTTATGAAAGGCTTTGTGCAAGACATCGAGGGTCTCGCCGTCAAGAATGATGAGTTTCGCCGGGTGCTCTACACGGCAAAACACTGCCAGCTCGTCGTCATGGCGTTGAAGCCCAAGGAAGAGATCGGGGCAGAAGTCCACAAGCTCGACCAGTTCTTTCGCGTGGAGCAGGGGACCGGTGAGGCAGTTCTCGATGGCGTTCGGACCGGAATCCGAGCGGGCTTCGCGGTCGTCGTCCCGGCTGGGACGAATCACAACATCATCAATACCGGCAGTGTTCCCTTGAAGCTCTATACGCTCTATGCGCCGCCGAATCATCGGGACGGCGTCGTCCACCGTACCCGCGCCGAAGCGGAGAAGGACGACGAACACTTTGACGGCAAAACGACGGAATAGAGCGGTGGGTTCTTAAACAAAAGGAGGCTAGCTCTGAAAATTCTTATTGTTCTTACTTCTCATGACCAACTCGGCGACACCGGAAAGAAGACTGGTTTCTGGCTGGAGGAGTTCGCCGCACCCTATTATGTGCTAAAGGATGCCGGAACGGCGATCACGCTGGCCTCCCCACAGGGCGGCCAGCCACCGCTCGATCCGAAAAGCGATCTCCCCGAAAATCTGACCGATTCAACGAAGCGCTTCCGCACAGACAACGCTGCACAGGCTGAACTTGCCACCACGAAAAAGCTAGCCGACATGTCCGCGGACGATTTCGACGCAGTCTTCTACCCCGGTGGACATGGCGCGATGTGGGACATGCCCGATAACGCGACATCCATAGCGCTGATCGAAGCCTTCGTGAAGGCCGACAAGCCAGTCGGTGCGGTGTGTCACGCGCCGGCGGCGTTTGTCAATGTGCGCGGAACGGACGGTGAGTATCTGGTTAAAAGCAAGCGCGTGACAGGGTTCACGAATGCAGAAGAAAAAGCTGCGGGCTTGACCGCGGTCGTGCCGTTCCTGTTGGAAGACCGGCTAAAGCAACGAGGTGGCGTATACAGCAAGGGTGCCAACTGGGCTCCGTACGTCCAAGTGGACGGCAAGCTTGTGACCGGTCAGAACCCGGCCTCCTCGGGATCCGCAGCGGAAGCGTTGCTGAAGCTGCTTCGCTCTGTTTGAACTGTTGTGCATGAACGGTAGACGATGACCCGTCCGCGCCGCTGCGTGGTCGCCACCGAACCAGACGCTGCACCTGACTGCGGCCGCGTTGCTGTTTCGCGTGACATCAGGCTCTTGCGGCGGCCCCGGCAGGTGAGCTTGGTCGTTGGACGGACGTGAGAGGTTGACGATTCCAGCTGACAAAAAAGGGAGGCACACAATGAGCACGATCAGGACAAAAGACGGCACGCAGATCTACTACAAGGACTGGGGCACAGGACGGCCTGTGGTGTTCAGTCACGGCTGGCCCCTCAGTGCGGATAGCTGGGAGGCTCAGATGGTGTTCCTGGCCTCCAACGGCTATCGCTGCATTGCCCATGACCGTCGCGGCCATGGCCGGTCGAGCCAGCCCTGGAGTGGCAACGAGATGGACACCTATGCCGACGACCTCTCGGAGCTCATTGAAACCCTCGACCTGAAGGGCGCCGCCCTCATCGGCTTCTCCGCGGGCGGCGGCGAAGTGGCCCGCTATATCGGCCGCCACGGCACCAAACGGGTGGCCAAGGCCGCGCTGATCTCCGCCGTCCCGCCGCTGATGCTG
>Ga0209638_1000105_pt1 | contig 52634 bp, 56 predicted proteins | sample BarGraNGADG00211_FD_184490 | JGI IMG/M metagenome (GOLD analysis project Ga0209638, IMG submission 184490) | Arctic peat soil microbial communities from Barrow, Alaska - Barrow Graham LP Ref core NGADG0002-211 (SPAdes) (version 2) | ecosystem: Environmental > Terrestrial > Soil > Wetlands > Peat... | reverse complement strand
GCTCCGCTCCCGCGTGAGGTCACTGTGGTGGGCGATACTGGATTCGAACCAGTGACCCCTCGGATGTGAACCGAGTGCTCTAACCACTGAGCCAATCGCCCTGGGTTGACGCCCCGTCGCGGGGCCGCGCCATTATCGGCCGTCACCCCGTCCTTGTCAGCAAACCCGGCCAGCGCGCTTCGAGCGTCTGTGCCTCGCAATCGTCGATCGCGATGCGCTTGGTGCGGCTGGTCGCGCCGGCGGTGATGACGACGCGTGACGGGGCGACGTGGAGCGCCGCGGCGATCGTGCGCCGCACGGCTTCATTGGCAGCTCCGTCCGCCGGCGTGGCCCTCACGCGCAGTCGAAGCTCGCCACTCTCCCCTGCCCCATCGATCGTGTCGACACCGGCGCGCGGTGTGACGCGGGCCGTAAAGATGACGCGCGTCGTCAGCGGAACAGGACGAGCTGCATGACCACGCCCAGCAGCAGCATCAGGATCAGCGGCGACCAGTCGACCGTACCCGTGGAGGGCATGAAGCGCCGGATCGGCGCCAGCAGCGGCTCGGTCGTCTCGAAAAGGAAACGGGCAACGGGGCCGCTGAACGTCGGGTTGACCCAGCTGAGCAGGACGCGGCCGACGACGACAAGCCAGAGCGCCGTGATGAACAGCTGGATGAAGACGACGACGAACTGGCCCACTTGCGCCCCGAGTATAGGTTTGGCTCAGGGCAGCCGACGCTCGCCAAAAAGGACGCGACCCAGCCTCACGACCGTGGCCCCTTCCTCGACGGCAATCTCGAAATCGTCGCTCATGCCCATCGACAGGCCGGGGCCGACGCGTACGTCAGTCGCCCGCAATCGAACGCTCAGCTCGCGCAGCGCCCGGAAGGTCGGCCGCGCCTCCTCGGCCCTGGCGACCAAGCGGCCGACCGTCATGAGTCCGCGCACCTCCAGCCCATCCAGCGCGGCAAGTCGCGCGGCGTCGCTCAGCAGCTCGCGCGGCGCGAAGCCCGCCTTGGCCGGATCCGCGTCGACGTTGACCTGGAGGTAGACCGGATATGGGGCGCGGCCGACGTCGACTGCGATGCGCGCCAGGCGCTCGGCGAGATCGAACGAGTCGACCGAGTGGATCTCGTCGAACAGCTGAACGGCCTGACGCGCCTTGTTCGATTGAAGATGGCCGACCAGCTCCCAGCGCGCCGCCGGCTGCAGGCGTGCCTTCGCATAAGCCTCCTGCACCCGGTTCTCGCCGAACCGCTCGGCGCCGAGCTTCATCGCGCTGCCGAGCCATTCTGGAGGCACGGTCTTGGTGATCGGCAGCACCCGGACTTCAGCCGGGTCACGGGCCGCGCGCTCGCACGTTCGCGCGATCCGCGCGTCTACGTCGGCGAACGCGAAGCGCAGGCGCTCGAGTGGCGCCTGCGCGTCAGTGGCTGTCTTGTGGTCGGTCAGCGATGGCGGCGCAGGAACGCCGGGATGTCGAGGTCCTCGACCTCCTGCTGCGGTCCGCGCCTGATCTCCTGGCCGCTGCGCGGCTGGACCGCGGCCGCCGGCTGGAGCTCCTGGCCGCTGCCCTGCCCCGTGCCGTTAATCGACGGCATCGGGTTGACCGGGATCGCGGTCGGTGTCCGATCGCTCGCGAACTGCTCTCGATCGCGGGCCATGCGCAGTGCGCTCGCTACCTCGACCGGTGCCGTGGTCTGCGTACGCGCCAGCTCGCGCTTGCGCGACGCGTCGAAGCCGGTCGCGATGACCGTGATCGCGACCTCGTCGCCCATGCGCTCGTCGATGACCGTGCCGAAGATGATGTTCGCTTCCGGGTCAGCGGTCTGCTTGATGATCTCGGCCGCCTCGTCGACCTCGTACAGGCCGAGTGACGGGCCGCCCGTGATGTTGAACAGCACGCCCTGCGCGCCGGCGATATTGAGCTCGAGCAGCGGGCTGGCCGTGGCCTCCCGGGCGGCGGCCGCGGCACGACCCTCGCCACTGGCGCGGCCGATGCCCATCAACGCCGAGCCGGCGTCCTTCATCACGGCGCGCACGTCGGCGAAGTCGAGGTTGATCAGGCCGGGCACGGTGATCAGGTCGCTGATCCCCTGGACGCCCTGGCGGAGCACGTCGTCGACGACGCGGAAGGCGTCGAGGATCGAGGTCTCCTTGTTGACGACGTCCTTGAGCCGGTCGTTGGGGATCGTGATGAGCGTGTCGACCTTGTCGCGCAGCGCCTCGGTCGCCTTCTCGGCGTTCAGCCGACGGCGAGCGCCTTCGAACGAGAAGGGCTTGGTGACGACGCCGATCGTCAGCGCGCCCAGGTCCCGGGCGACCTCGGCGATTACCGGCGCGGCGCCGGATCCGGTGCCACCACCCATGCCGGCGGTGATGAAGACCATGTCCGAGTCCTTGAGCGCCTCGTAGATCTTCTCGGCGTCCTCCTCGGCGGCGCGCTGGCCGATGCCGGGATCACCGCCAGCGCCAAGGCCGCGGGTGATCTTGTCGCCGATGCGGATCTTGTGGGGAGCGTCCGACTGGAGAAGCGCCTGCGCGTCGGTGTTGACGGCGATGAACTCGACGCCCATCAGCTCGGCGCGGATCATGCGGTTGACCGCGTTGCTGCCTCCGCCGCCGACACCGATGACTCGGATAAGGGCGAAGTTCTCCGAGTCGGACCTCAGCGGCATTTCAAAAACCCCTCCCAACAGGACGACGAATCAGGCTTTGGACGGCTCTCCCGACCCGGCGCGGGCGCTCACGCGGGGCCCTCTCGATTGCGGCCGAGTATAGCCGCGAACCTTCCATTCCAGCCGGCCGACTTGCGGCCGCGAGTGCGTCAATTTCGAGTTGATCGCGGCCCTTGTGGACGAAATGTGGATAGTTCCCGGTCAACCCACGATGAAGCTCAGCCGGACGTGCCGCGTCGCGTTGTCCGCGTTGGGGTCGAGCAGCGCGATCGACTGCCAGGTGCCCAGCTGCAGCTCGCCGTTGACCACCGGCACGGTCAGTGATGGCGCCACGAACAGTGGCACCACATGGTCGGCGCCATGGCCCGCGGAACCGTGGCGGTGGCGCCAGCGATCGTCGCGCGGCAGGAGCCTGTCGAGCGTCGCCATCAGGTCCGTATCGGAGCCAGCACCCAGCTCCATGATCACGAGACCGGCCGTGGCGTGCGGCACGAAGACGCTCAGCAGGCCGTCGCCTTCGCCGGCGACGAACGCGGCACATTCCCGGGTCAGGTCGAACAGCCCGCGGCCATGCCCCGTGGGGACGGTGATCTCAGTGCTCTTCATGCGTGGGCGACCATGACCATGTTGTCGCTCCACGCGCGATGCGTGCGTGGCATCAGGTCTGCCTGATTCCTTGCTAGAACTCGGTCCACGATGCGCATGGCGCCGAAGATTGCCCAAGGAATTGCCCGTATCCGAAGCGCTGTGCGCATCGCCAGTCTGGCTACGGCAGCAGGCCGCGCGCCCAGTCGCGCATCCGGTTCAGGACGCCGGGCGCGGGCGCCGACTCATAGCGCAGCGGCTCGTAGCCGTGGACGGCCTGGGCGCCCCAGATGAGCAGGCCGAGCGAGGTCGAATAGGCAGGTGTCAGGAGATGGTCGGTCAGGCCGCTGACGCCCGACGGCCCGGCTACACGGACGGGCATCTGGAGCACTTCCCTGCCGAGCCGGGCCGTGCCCGCCAGCTGCGATGCGCCGCCGGTCAGTACCAGTCCGGCGGGGAGCATGCCCTTGTAGCCGGCGCGCTCGATCTCGTCGCCGATCTTCTCGAACACCTCGCGCATGCGCGCTTCGATGACCTCGGCGAGCTCCTTGCGCGAGGCGGTCGTGGCGTCGCCCTCGCCGATGCCCTCAACGTCGACGATCTCGTCGTCGGCGACGTCGATCGGGTTGGCCGTGCCGTGCTTGATCTTCAGGTCTTCGGCCGCGATGAGCGACGTCTTGAGCCCGATGGCGACGTCGTTGGTCACGTTGTTGCCGCCCAGCGGCAGGACGCCGGTGTAGAACGGCGAGCCGTCGATGAACAGCGCGAGGTCGATCGTGCCCGCACCGAAGTCGGCCATCGCCACCCCGAGCTCCTTCTCGGTCTCGGTCAGCACCGCGTCCGCCGATGCCAGCGAGGCCGCGACAAGCTCGTCGATGCGGATGTCGGCGCGCTGGACGCACTTGGACAAGTTCTGCACCGCCGTAGCGGAGGCGTGGACGATGTGCGTCTCGACCTCCAGGCGCACGGCGCTCATGCCCAGCGGATCCTTGACGCCCTCCTGGCCATCGACGACGAAGCCGCGCGGCAGGACGTGCAGCACTTCCCGGTTCGACGGGATGTTGACCGCCCGGGCGACCTCGGTCGCGCGCTCGATGTCCTCGCGCGTGACCTCGCGCCGTGCGCCACTGACGGCGACCGCGCCACGCGAGTTCTGCGACTCGACGTGGCTGCCGCCGACGCCGACGATGGCCGACTCGATGCGGTAGCCCGACAGCCGCTCGGCGGCCTCGCGCGCCTGCTTGATCGAGTTGACCGTCTGGTCGATGTTGATGACGACGCCCTTCTTCAGTCCCGACGACGCCTGCGCGCCCTTGCCGATGACCGTCACCGCGCCGTCGCGCGATACCTCGCCGATGAGCGCCACGACCTTGTTGGTGCCCACGTCAAGGGCAACCAGAACTGCCTCCCGTTCCACGCCTACATTCTGGCCTAACGAGCAGGACTAGGAGCGGGGCTCACGACCGGCTCGGCCGTCGCGACCGGCAGGTACGTGCCGCAGCGTTCGTCGAGCGGCGCGAGGTAGATCGTGCGCAGATCGTTCTCGGAGTCGCCCACGAGCGAGCGCAGGCACTGCACCTGGCGCGGGATCAGATCGGTGGGTCGAAGCGTCGGTGTGTACTCGCCGAAGATCGCCTGCCAGCCTTCGGGCTGCGCGTCCAGGACGTAGCCGTTGTCGTCGGTGACGGACAGCGCCAGCGAAGCGGCGCTCGAATCGACGAGCGCGGGCGTGAGCGCGCCGAGCTCGAGGATCACTTCAAGGTCGATCGCGTCGAGCTGGCCACCGATCTTGACGTCGGGCGCGAACTGCGTGCGATCGTCCTCGATCGACGGCACGCCAAGCGCCTGTGGCCGGCCGGCGTCGACCGTCGCGAGCACCAGTCCGTCCTCACTGACCAGGTACGTGGCATCCGGACGGCGGAGTGCAAACGCGGGCTGGCGCTCCTGGAGCGACACGATCACGCGGTCGGGCAGGACGACCTGGACTGTGGCGTCGGCGATCGCGGGAAACGACATCATCTGGCTGCGCATCACATCTGTCCGGAGCAGGACCACGTTGGGATGCGCGCCGGCTGTCAAACCGGCCGCTGCCAGGACCTGCGCCGCGTCGGCGTAACTGAGGTTCACGTCGCCCTCGACGCCCGCGCTAAGGAGAAAGGCGTTGCTCGTCGTCATCCAGGCCATGCCGCTGGCCGTCGCGACCATCAGCAGCGCGCCCAGGACACGCGCCATAGTGATGAAGCGCAGAACACTGCTTCTGCTGCCCGCGCTCGTGCCGTATGCCCGCGCCGACGAGCGCGGCCGGATGCTCAGGGCAGGTCGGCGCGGGTCAGCACGCGCCTTGGCCGTGCCGCGGCTCGCGCGAGCGCGAGCTCGACGATGTGCTCGGCGATGTCGCCGAACTCGTAACCGCCGGCGCGGCACAGGACCGGGAAGAGGCTGATCGGGGTGAAGCCCGGGATCGTGTTGATCTCGTTCAGGTAGACGTCTCCCGACGCTCGCTCGAGCAGGAAGTCGACGCGCGCGAAGCCCTGGCCACCGATGGCCAGGAAGGCCTGGCGCGCGATGGCGTGCAGGCCCTCGCGCAACGCGGGCGGGAGGTCGGGAGAGTCGGTCGTGCGCGATACGCCGTCGGCGTACTTGGCCACGTAGTCGTAGAACTCGCGGCCAGGGAAGATCTCGCCCGGCCCGAATGTCTCGAGGTCGTCCGCGGAGTTGCCGACGACGCTCATCTCGAGCTCGCGCGGGTGGTCGAGATAGGCCTCGACGAGCACCGTGTCGTCATATCCCAGCGCCTTGACGATCGCGCCACCGGCGTATTCGGGATCGTCGGGGTGGTGGACGATGGCGATGCCGACCGACGAGCCGAGGCGCGTGGGCTTGACGATCACCCGTGGGTCGCCCAGGCCGGCCGCGAACTGCTCGATGCGTCGCTGGGCGGCCGGCGGATTGGCCGTCCATTCGGCCGCGGTGACCTCGATCCAGGGCACGACGGGCATACCCAGGCCGATCGCGAGACGCTTGAAGAGCGCCTTGTCCATGCCCACTGCCGACGCCGCCACGCCGGCCCCGGTGTACACGAGACCCTCCGACTCGAGCAGTGCCTGGACCGTGCCGTCCTCGCCGAACGGGCCGTGCAAGGCAATGAAGACGACGGGCCGTGGATCCTGCGCGGCGAGTGCCTCGACCGCGTGCGCCGCGCTCAACGGCCCGGTCGCGCCCAGCGCCCGAGGGTCGTCATAGCCCGTGACCCGGTGTGAGCGTTCCATCGCCACGTCGGGCAGGCGCCACCATCCGCCATCGAGATCGATCAGCCAGCCGCTGACCTGGTGGCCACGCTGCGCAAGGCTGGCGCCGATGGCACGGCCGGAGACGAGCGACACGTCGTGCTCGGCCGACGTTCCGCCGAGCAGGACTGCGATGGACGTCGGCGACAAGCGGTTCTTCAACTTGGGCTCTGGGCCTCCGTGTCCGTGTCTGCGGCCTCGCCCCAGCCGGACCAATCGCCGGCGAACACGATCTCGAAGACGAGTTCGATGCCCTTTTCGCTGCGCACTCGATCGCGAACCGTCTCGCTCAAAATGCGGACGTCGCTCGCGGTCCCGTTGCGGTCGTTGACGATGAAGTTGGCGTGCTTCTCGCTGACCGTCGCCCCGCCGACGCGCAGACCCTTCATGCCGAGACCGTCGATCAGGCCCCCGGCCGAGTGGCCCGGTGGGTTGCGGAACGCGCTTCCTGCCGACGGCAGGCCAAGCGGCTGGTGCTGCTGGCGCCAGCGGCGGATCTCGTCGAGCCGCTCACCGATTTGGTCCGGGTCGGCGCGACCGAGGTCGAACGAAGCCCACGTAACGACCTCCGGCCGGCCCACAGGGGCGCGCTTGAGCATGCTCTCGCGGTAGGTCAGCTCGAGACCGTCGGCACCGAGCGAGGGCTCGCTGCCGTCGGCGCGCATCACGCCTGCCTGCTGTAGCACGGCCCGGACGTCGGAGTCATGCGCGCCGGCGTTGGCCCACACCGCACCACCGATCGTGCCCGGGATGGCCAGGCCGAACTCGAGCCCGGTAAGGCCCTCGGCACGGCACAGGGTCGCCGCGCGGGCCATGGGCAGGCCCGAGTCGCAGGTCAGGATGTTGCCCTCGAAACGATGCTGCTGGGCACGGTTGTAGATGACCAGGCCGCGCATGCCCTTGTCGCTGATGACGAGGTCCGAGCCGCGGCCGAGGATGAAGTGGGGCAGCTCACGCGAGCGCGCGAAGCGGACGATGGCGCGCAGCTCGAACAGGTTGTGGACCTCGGCGAAGAGGTCGGCCGGGCCACCGACGCGCATCGTCGTGAAGCGCGCGAGCGGCTCGTGGCGTGATGTCTTGACGCCGATACGGCGCTGGATGTCCGTGCCCAGCCGCGCCAGGTCCTCTTCGCTGAGCACGGTCGCGGGATGTGTCACGGCCGTCATGCGGCCGCCCGGGAGATGCTGTCGATCGCGGCCTGCGCGGGCAGCTTCTTGCGCTCGGCCAGGGCGAAGACGAGCTCTGCGACCGCGGCCGCCGCTCCCGGGCGGCCGAAGCCGCGTGCCGCGGCGCGCATCGTCGCCAGCGCCTGCTCGTCGTTGAGCAGTCGCGCTGCGTCGCGCAAAGATTCGGCGGTGAAGTCCTCGTCGGCGACGATGCGCGCCGCTCCGGCCTCGGCCAGCGCGCGCGCATTGGCAACCTGGTGCGCACTGGCATGCGGGTACGGGACGACGACCATGGGCAGCCCGAGCGCGCTGGCCTCGGCGAGCGTCGACGACCCGGCGCGGCCGACGAGCAGGTCCGACGCGACCAGCGCGTCGGTCATCTCTGCGCGCAGGAACGGGAACGGCCGGTACCTGTCGCGCTTATCGGCCGGCAGCGCGCTGCGCCGCTTCAGCGCATCGCCGTAGTCGCGCTCGCCTGTCATGTGGATGACCGAGATCGTTTCCACCAACGCGGCCAGTGCCTCGCCGACGGCCTCGTTCAGGCGACGCACCGCCTGCGAGCCGCCGAAGACGAACAGCACGGGCGTGTCCGGCTCGAGCTTGAGCTCGACACGCGCGGCGGCCGGGTCATGGCCGGCGAATGAGCGGATCGGCGTGCCGGTCACGTAGCACGTCCCGGGCAGCCGCTTGGCAGTCTCCGCGAAGCTGACCGCAAGGACGCTCGCCAGGCGGGCCGTGGCGCGCACGCTCCGACCGGCGACGAGGTTGCCCTCCCACATCACGCTCGGAATGCGCAGCGTCGCCGCCGCGCTGACGACTGGGATCGCGATGTAGCCGCCCGTGGTGAAGATGGCGTTCGGTCGCCAGCGTGTCAGCGTAGCCAGCGCGGCCGGGTACGACGCTCCGAGTCGGAGCGGGTCGAGCACGACGTGCTGGTTCATGTCGACCGTTCGCAGCGAACGTGCCGGGAGCAGGTCGAGCTGGAAGCCCTCTGCCGGAACGATGTTCGATTCGAGCCCGCGATGACCGCCCAGCCAGCGGAACTCGACGTCAGGCACTCGCTCGCGCAGGGACCTCGCGACGGCCAACGCCGGGTAGACGTGGCCGCCGGTGCCACCGGCCGCGATGAGAATCCGCATCGTTCCAGGCTCCTCGGGAAATGGTCTCGCGCGAGATCGACAGGAGGATACCGACCGCCGCGAAGCTGACCAGGAGCGACGAGCCACCCGCCGACACGAACGGCAGGGTGATGCCGGTGACGGGCAGGAGGACAACGACGACGGCGATGTTGACGAACGCCTGGAACACGAGCCAGGCCGTGATGCCGGTCGCCAGCAGCGCGCCGAAGGTATCGGGTGCGCCAAGCGCGATGCGCAGCCCGCGGTAGGCAAGGAGCAGGTAGAGCCCGATCACGACCATGGCGCCGATGAAGCCCAGCTCTTGGCCGACCAGCGCGAAGACGAAGTCGTTCTGCGACTGGGGCAAGGACAGCGCGCCGGGCTGGCGGCCCTGGCCGAGTCCGATGCCGGTCGTGCCGCCCGTGCCCAGCGCGAGCAGGCCCATGATCGTCTGGTGGCCGATGCCCTGGGCGGAGGCCCACGGGTCGAGGAACGCCCTGACCCGGTCCATCTGGTATGCGCTCTGGCTCACGGCCAGCGCGACGCCGGCGATGCCGGCGGGCACGAGCAGGGCGAAATGGCTCAGCCGGCCGCCGGCAACGAAGAACATGGCCAGCCCGGTCAGCGCCAGGACGCCGGTCGTGCCCAGGTCCGGCTCGGGCAGGACGAGGGCGACGATGAGGCCGAGGATGACCATGAAAGGGACGATCCCATCACGGAACGAGGCGACCCTTCCACCTCGGCGCGCCAGCCAATGGGCCAGGTAAATGACCATCGCGAGCTTGGCGAACTCGGCCGGGTGCATGGCCGGCAACGGGCCGATCTGGAGCCAGCGCTGCGAGCCGCCCGCGGTTATCGGCTTGAGCGGCCCGATGCCGTTGGTGAGCATGACGACGAGAAGAGCAACGGCGACGAGGAACATGGGCACCGAGATCACGCGCAGGTAGCGGTAGTCGGTGCGCATGATCAGGAGCATCAGCACGACACCGAGCGCGCCCCAGAAGGCCTGCGGCCCGACAACGGCGAACGGCTGGTCATCGATCAACGACGAGACGCCCGTGCTCGAGTAGACCATCAGGATGCCCAACGCGGCCAGGGCCACGACGCTGAACAGCAGCACCCAATCCGGGTCGTGTCGCTCGCGCTGCGGCCCGCGCAGGACCGGCGCTGCGCCTGGGCCGCGCTGGCCGGGGAGCGGCGTCGCGCCGTCGCGCAGCCTGGCCGTGACGGTCTTGCCCAGTCTGGCCATCAACTCCTCCCCTTTTCCGCCGCGAGCCGGCCGACGATCTCCTTGAAAGCCGCACCGCGCGCGGCGTAGTCGACGAACATGTCGAAGCTCGTTGCGGCCGGGCTGAGCAGCACCGTGCCGCCGTTGAGCTCGCGCGCGATGCCATCGGCCGCCCGGACTGCCTCTTCGAGCGTTGCGGCGTGCTCGACGCGCCCCGCCCCGGCGGCGGTGAAGGCGGCGGCGAACTGGGCCGCAGTTTCACCAAGGACGATGACCGCCGCCGCGCGCCGCGCGACCTCAGCGCTCAGCGCGTCGATTGGCACGTTCTTGGTCCGCCCGCCAGCGATGAGCACGATCGGTGGGTCGAAGCTGCGCAGCGCGGCGATGACAGCGTCGGGCTGCGTGCCCTGCGAGTCGTTGACGAAGAGCACGCCGTCGATGAGTGCCACGCGCTCCAGGCGGTGCTCGACGCCCGTGAATTCGGCCGTGGCCGCGCGAATGGCGTCGGGCGAGAGTCCGAAGAGAAGTCCGACCGAGACCGCCGCGAGAACATTGCTGACGTTGTGCCAGCCCGGCAGCTGGATCTCGCCAATGGGCATGATTCGTCCGCCCGGGCCGGTCATCGCGGTGCCACCGCCGAGCAGTTGCACGTCGCGGGCCACGATCCAGTCGACGACGACGCCCACGCCGCCTTCGATCGGCTCGTTGCGCTGGTAGCGCACGACCTGTGCGTCGGTTGCCCGCGCGAACTCGGCCGTCACCGGGTCCTCGGCGTTGAGCACGAGGCGGCCGTCGGCGGGCAGCAGCTCGGCGAGTCTGCGCTTGACGGCGCGGTACGCCTCGACGCTGCCGTGGCGGTCGAGATGGTCGCTTGTCACGTGCGTGTAGACGGCGACGTCCGTGCCGCGCGATAGTGTCGGCAGCTGCAGCTCTGACAGCTCGACAACGACCCGATGGGCGGCCGTCAGCTCGGGCAGCCGCTCGACGAGCGGAATGCCGATGTTGCCGCCCAGCACGACCGGCGCGGGACCAGCGGCGAGGATGGCGGCGGTCAGCGCGGAGGTGGTCGTCTTGCCCTTCGTGCCCGTAACGCCGACGGTCGTCGCCGGGCACAGGCGCAGGAAGAGGTCGACCTCGCTCACGACTGGAACGACGCCGGCGCGCTCGACCTCCGCCAGGGCCGCGCGCAGGCGCGGCTCCGTCGTCGGGAAGCGGCTGCTGATCGAGGGCGAAGTACAGATCATGGCCTGCCCGACGAGCACGGCATCCGGGTCGACCTCTGATCCAAGCATCAGTCGGGCGCCCGTCGCTTCGATCTGCGCCAACTCGCGGCCAAGCTGCTCGCGGCCGCGTGCGTCGTAGACGGTGACCTGCGCGCCGACCCGCGCCAGGAAACGAGCCAGGGCAATGCCGCTGCGCGCGATGCCGAGAACGGCGATTGGCCGGCCGCCAAACGAGTTGAGCGTCAGCTGCTCGAGATCGATCGGTGCCACCGCGGCGCCCAGCGAGCTCACGGAGTCGCAACCAGCGTCGAGAAGTAGAACGTCACGCCGAGCATCGCCGCGAGGACGCCGACGATCCAGAAGCGCATCGTGATCTTCTCTTCGTCCCAGCCCGAGAGCTCGAAATGGTTGTGCAGCGGCGCCATCTTGAAGACACGCCTGTGGGTCATCTTGTAGTAACCGATCTGGATGACGTCGGACACGACCTCGACGACGAAGATGATCCCGATGAGCGGCAGCAGCAGGATCTGCCCGGTTATGAGCGACACGACGGCCAATGTCGCGCCCATGGCCAGCGCGCCCGCATCGCCCATGAATACCTGCGCCGGGTGCACGTTGAACCACAGGAAGCCGAGCAGGGCACCGATCAGCAACGCGCACAGGATGGCCAGGTTGGTCTGCCCGCTGAGCAGCGCGATGATCATGTAGGCGACGAAAGAGAAGATGAGCGTGCCGCCGGCGAGGCCGTCGAGGCCGTCGGTGAAGTTCACGCCGTTGGTCGTGGCCACGATCGTGAATGCCGCGAACAGGACCCAGACCCATGGCTCGATGCCGACGTCGCCCAGGAAGGGCACCGTCAGCGTCCGGATGTTGTAAGTCGTCTGAACCTGGTAGGCGATGAAAAGGCTGGCCGCGACCTGCCACAGCAGCTTCTGGCGGATGCGGATGCCCTCGCCAGTTGTCGCGTTGAGGTAGTCGTCGAACGCGCCCAGGCCGCCGATGAACAGCAGGGTCAGAATCGGCGCGATCGTCTGCGGTCCCAGGAAGTCGTTGCGGCCGACGAAATGGAACACGACCGCTGAGATGGCGACGACGGCGATCATCAGCACCCCGCCCATCGTCGGCGTGCCTTCCTTGACGTAGTGCGTCTGCGGCCCCTCGACGCGGATGCGCTTGCCGAAGCCCAGCCGCCGGAGCAGCGCGATGAACGGAGTCATGAGGATCACGACGAGGGCAAACGTGAGCAGGATGCCCTGCACGATCGCGGCGGCGTTGATCATGCGACCGGCTGTCCGCTGGCCAGCGCGCGCAGCTCGTCGACGAGATCGAAGAAGCGCTCGCCGTTCGAGGCCTTGAGCAGGACGACGTCACCCGGCTTGAGGATGTGCCGGAGCGCCGCCAGGGCCACGCCGCGGTCGCGGGCGATGTGCACCGCGCCGGGATCCATGCCCGCGGCCTCAGCCGCCTCGGCGTAGATCTGGCCCGGCCGGCCGACCGCGACAAGCACGTCAGATGAGTGCGCCGCAAGCGCACCGACCCGTCGGTGGGCCGCGTCGCTATCGGCGCCCAGCTCGAGCATCTCGCCGAGCACTGCCACGTGACGGCCGGGCAGGCCGTGGAGCAGCTCGAGCGCCGCGGCCATTGAGTCCGGCGCGGCGTTGTACGTGTCGTCGAGGATGCGCCACTCGCCCGCCTCTATGAGCGTGCTGCGGTGCGGCGCGCTGAACGGCCGCGCGAGCGCCACCGCGACCTCGTCGAGTGTCATGCCCGCAACTAGTGCCGCGGCGGCGGCGCCGAGCGCGTTGTGGACGGAGTGGCGGCCCAGGGCGGGGATGGCGACGTCGCGCGAGCCCCGGCCTGAAACGAGGTGAAAGCGCATGCCCTGGCCGCCGAGCGACTCGACATCGGCGCCGCGAATGTCTGCGCCGCTGTCGAAGCCGTAGGTAACGACTTCGACGCCCGGCGGCGCGTCGTCGGCCATGCGCGCCACGCGGACGTCATCCGCGTTGAGGACTGCGGTTCCGCCGGCCGGCAGCGTCTCGACCAGCTCGCGCTTGCCACGTTCGATGGCTTCGATCGAGCCTGCACGCTCGAGGTGCGTGCCACGGACAGCGGTGACGATGCCGATCCTTGGCCGTGCCACGTTTGCCAGGATGGCAATGTCGCCCGGCTGGTACATGCCCATCTCGAGCACGGCCACCTCATCCTCCGGCGTCAGGCGCAGCACGGTCAGCGGCAGCCCGATCTCGTTGTTTTCGTTGGCCCTGTTGCGCAGCACGCGCCAGCGGGCGGCGAGCAGCTCGGCGGTCTGCTCCTTCGTCGAAGTCTTGGCCAGCGAGCCCGTGATGCCGACGACGAGTGGCGCGAAACGGCTGCGCCACGCGGCGGCGGCGCGGCGCAGGGCCAGCAGGCCGTCTCCGACGAGCACGACGGCCACGTCGCCGCCGCGCTGGAGCTCATCCATCTCCGCCCCGTCCGGCCGTTGGCTGACGACGACCGCGGTCGCGCCGCGCAGCGCCGCGTCGAGCACGAAGCGGTGGCCGTTGGTCTGTTCGCCGGGCAGGGCGAAGAACGCGTTGCCTGGCTCGACGAGTCGCGAATCAACAGCACCGCCGCGGATCGGGCGCGCCGTCGGGCGCAGCAAGCTACCCCCGACGGCCGCTGCGAGCGACTTCGAATCGAAGGATGGGGAACCGGCCGAGAGCGCGCGGTCAGCCACGGCCGGCCATTCTCGCACGCGATCGCCTAGGGCCTGCCCGAGGCAGTAGCGGCAGCAGTCTGGCTGCGCGGTTTGGGGCTCGACGGCGGTTCGCTGGGAAGCGCGGAGTCGGTCGTCGGATAGGGCGGCTCTGACGGGTCGATCGAGGTGTTGTCGTAGCCGGGCAGCGACGCCAGGTCGAGTACCGAGATCGCGTCCAGTGCAACGCGGCGGAATAGCTCGTTCGAGGTCATCTCGAGCGTCATTCCCCAGCGCACCGGCACGCGCGAGATCGTGTCGTGGATGCGCACGAGGACGATCACCTCGGGCATCGGGTTGCCGACGAAACCGACGAACGTGTGGTTGTAGGTTTCGGGCAGCCAGCCGCCCGACTGTGAATCCCAGATCTGGGCAGTGCCCGTCTTGCCACCCACGACGTAGCCCGGGATCTTGGTCTCGACCGCGTAGCTCGGTCCGGCGTCGACGACGTGGACCATCAGCTGGCGCAGCGTGTCGGACAGTGTCGGCGAGATGACCTGCTGGATATTGGCCTGGGCCGCGGCGTCATCCGCGGTGTACAGGTGGGGCTGGACGAGCAGGCCGCCGTTGGCCATCGCCGCGAAGGCCCGGACGAGCTGGAGCGGAGTCACCGCCACGCCCTGGCCGAACGAATGATTGACGAGGTCGATCGGCTGCCACGGCTGCGTCGACGGGTCGGTTACGAGTCCCGCTGATTCGTTGCCGACCTCGACGCCCGTCTTCTCGCCGATGCCCAGGCGCTGCCACATGTCATATAGGACGCTCGACGCGTCGTCCGTGGTCTTGCCCAGCTCGAGGGCAACCTTGCCGGCGACGACATTGCGCGAATTGGCGATCGCGTCCTGGAAAGACAACGTGCCCATGCTCTTCTTGTCGAAGTTCTGGACGATGGCGTTGCCGAAGACGAGAGCCTTCTGGTCCTGTACCGGTGTGGTCAGCGAGACGACGCCCTTGTCGATCGCGGCTGCGGCGGTGAACATCTTCATCACCGAGCCGGGCTCGTAGACCTCGCTGGCGATCGGATCGTTGAACAGGTCGGGATCGCTCTGGGCAACGTCGGCATAGTCGTTCTCGTCGTAGCCGGGGACGGAGCCCCAGGCCAGGATCGCGCCGGTCTTGGCATCCATGACAACGCCCGATACGCGCGGCGCCCGGTCGGCGACCCACGCGGCGTAGAGCTCCTTCTCGAGCCGCAGCTGGAGACTGGAGTCGATCGTGAGCTGGACCGTGCCACCGGTCTGCGGCAGTGGCGCATTCCCGCCCACATCGGCGGTCTGACTGCCCGTGCCCTCCAGCGTGGTCTGGCCGGCCTGCTCGATGCCGTAGCGGCCCTGGCCGTCGGCGGTGACGAAACCCAGCAGCTGGCTGGCGAGCGTGGTGTCCGGCGACCCTCCCTGGGTCGGGTAGACGCGCACAGCGTGAGGTTCGAGATCGAGCGCCACCAGGCTGCCACTGGCGAGCCCGGCACGCACCTGGTCCGACTGCGTCTCGGTCAGCTCGCGGTCGACCACAACGTACGAAACGGGCTTGCCGTCGGAAGTGAACGACGCGAACAGGCTGGCCTGCTGCTGGCTGTCCATGCCCAGGATCTGGGCCAGGTTCGCCGCCACAGACTTCATCTGGTCTGCGGCGTTGACCTGGCCGTCGCCCGTCATCAGGTCCGGATAAGCCGCGAGCAGGTCACGGTAGGCGGTCGTCGCGAGGACAACGCCGTTGCGGTCGGTGATGTCGCCGCGGCGCACCTCGGCCTGGTCTGGCGCCGTCTGGACCTGCGCCGCGGCGACGCGGCGCAGGTCGGGCCCCTGGCCCAGCTGCCAGTAGGCGAGACGAACGCCAAGCAGGCCGGCGATGACGGCGAAGGATGCCAGCAGCGCGAGTAGCCGCAGGCGGCTGTCGGTTCGGCCGAGCATCGCTCAGCGGGCTGCGATGCGGGTCCTGGTCGGCAGCTGGTCAAGGCCCAGCTGCTGGGCTCGTCCGATGACGGTTGGTTCCGTGCCCCATCCAAGCACGCTCGTTTCGATCGTCTGGGCCTGGCGATACAGGTCGTCGCGCTGGGCGACGAGCTGGTCGACCTGGTAATTCGTAGCCTGCAGGTTGACCGTTTGGGCGAGGTAGATCAGGCCGATCAGAAAGACGACGAGCACCGCGCCGGTCAGGGCACGGACTGTGGTCGAACGGACGAAGGTGCGCTCAACGTGTGACAGCCGGCGACGGGGCACAGCGGCAACTGGTCGCGCCGCGGTGCGCGGCACGGCCCCGGTACGCGGTAGCTCCGCGGTGCGTGGCACGGTCGCGCCACGGGGCATCGCCACGGCGACGGCCTTCGAGCGCGAGCGTGACGTAGCCGCTCGACGGCCTGCCGCGGGTCGGCCCGTGCCGATCGCGGGCAGCAGCCGAACCCCACCAAGGACGGTCATTGTGCGAACCCGCCGTATGGATCGCCGTAGACGGCGCGCTCGTCAGAGCTATCCGACGAGTGCCATTCGTTGTCCGCGTCGAGCTCCGGGTCCGCCAGCCAGGCGTCGGTCGTGCGCGAATCCGGGCGCCGCTCGCGCACCTCGTGCTGGCGGCGGCCGTAGGTTCGGCGGCGGCGTGACTGGCTGCGACGGCTCATGCTGCCGCCAGACGGCGCGCGGAACGCAGCAGGGCGCTCCGGGCACGTGGGTTATGGGCTATCTCCTGCTCGCTCGGCCGGCGCGGCTGCGGACCCAGCGGCGCGAGCCGGGGCGAACGGCCACAGATGCACACCGGCACCTCGGGAGGGCAGACGCAGCCGCGTCGCTCCGCCTGGATGAAGCGCTTCACGATCCGGTCCTCGAGCGAGTGGTAGGAGATGACCGCCAGCCGGCCACCTTCGCGCAAGGTCTCGACCGCGCCCTCGAGCGCCACCGGCAGCGTCTCGAGCTCTCTATTGACGGCGATCCGGAGTGCCTGGAAGACGCGCGTGGCCGGGTGGACGCGGCGGCGCCCGCGAGGAGGGACGGGCGCCGCGCGTGCGACTATCTCGGCAAGTTGGGCGCCGGTCGTGATCGGCCCACGCTGGCGCTCCTGGACGATTGCGCGGGCGATCCGGCGAGCCTGCGGTTCCTCACCGAAACGACGGAAAAGGTCACCCAGCTCCCTTTCGTCGAGTTCGGCGATCAGAGTGCTCGCCGGAACGCCGCGCGAGGTGTCGAAGCGCATGTCGAGCGGCCCTTCGGCGCGAAAGCTGAAGGCGCGCTCGGGATCGGCGAGCTGGTACGAGCTCAAACCGAGGTCGAAGAGGATGCCGTCGGCGGGCGCGAAGCCCGCTTCGCGGGCGACGGTCGAAACGTCCTCGAAGTTCGCCTGGCGCAGCGTCACGCGCTCGCCGTACGTGGCGAGGCGTTCGCGCGTTCTGGCGATGGCCGCCCGATCGGCATCGAGGCCGAGCAGGCGGCCATCAGGCGAATTGGCCTCCAGGATGCGCCGGGAGTGCCCTCCGCCGCCAACGGTTGCATCTATCTGGAGGCCGCCCGGAGCGGGTGAAAGGGAGTCCAACACCTCTTCCACCATCACGGGCAGGTGCCCATCCTCCATCTCCAATGCCGTTGACTGCGGTCCCGACGAACCCTGGAGGCTCATTTGGTGTGCTAGATCCCGAGGTTCGAGATGCGCTCGGCGAACACATCGGAGTTCATCTCCGCGCTCGTGGCGGCCCACTGCGCGGGCTCCCAGAGCTCGATGTGATCGAGCGCTCCGACGACCACTGCGTCGCCCTTCAAGCCGGCGAAGTCGCGCAGGCCGGCGGGCAGGACCAGGCGGCCCTGACTGTCGAGCTCGACTTCGAAAGCGCCGGAAAAAAGGAAGCGCGAGAAGGCTCGGGCTCCAGCGTCGGCGTAGCGCTGCTCGCCGACTCGATCGGCCAGCCGCTGCCACGCCTGGTTAGGGAAGATCGCCAGGCAGTTGTCCATCCAGCGCGAGACGTGCGCTCCGGTCGCAAGCTCGGCTCGGAAGCGAGCAGGCACTGCGACGCGACCTTTGGCGTCGATCGAGTGCCGGTACTCCCCGGAGAACACAGCGCCACCTCTGGATCTGGTCGTCGCTCGTGGACGCGTTCACCACCCGGGAGTGCTTGCGCATCCCCGACGCGGCCCTTGTCCACTCGCTCTCCCCACTTGGCCCCACTTTGGACCACTTCGCGGCATCATATGCCACGCAGGCGCCACGTCAAGCCCCTATTCGGCGCGCTGGTGGGAAATAGCCGCCCGAGACAGGCGCGGTGCCGACAGCCGCAGCCGTCAGGTAGTCAGTGCGTTGGTTCGCCTGCGCGGTCAGAACGCGTTGACACCAGGAAGCCGATGGCGACGCCGATCAGGACCGCCAGGAGCACGAGCACAGCCAGCCATGTGCCGGGAGACGACGCGCCGCTGTTCATGCTCGGCCGCCTCGGTCGATCAGCTCCTGCTTCGCCTTCTGGAACTCGTCATGGGTCAGTGAGCCCGAGCGGTGCAGCGCGTCAAGACGCTCGAGCTTCGAGACGAGGTCGTCGTCCGCTGGGGCCTTTGCCGTCGAATGGGTCGGATGGGTCGGATGGGTCGCCGTCGCCTGAGCGTTGGCATGGTCGACGAGGTCGTTCAGCAGCTGAGTGCGGCGCTCGTCGAGACCGGCGTTCTCGTGCTGGTCGGCCAACGCGAACGTGGCGTCAGATCCATTGCTCCGCCAGCTCTTGCCGCCGGGCAGGTAGCCGATCAGCGGGGCCGCGCCCATGATCACGAACAGGATGCCTGGGATGAGCCAGCCGAATTGAATGCCGTGCATTCCTTCAGGCGGAAAGAACGCGAACTCGAGGAAGTTCCAGCCCAGGCTGATGAACAGGCCCGGCCAGGCGAGGCCGACCACTGCGCCCCACGGCGCGCCAAGCTTCGAGCCCTCCCAGCCGGTCAGGCCGGCACTGCCCAGGCCGGCAAAGACGGCGAGCGGGATCAGCCAGGCAGTCCCCTCGGGACAGTGCTGGGCGATGACATAGGGGCCGCCCTCGGCGCAAAAGCCACCGACTCCGAGCACGGCACGCATGCCCAGCCACAGGATCGCGAGCGACGCGGCGAGACCGCAGATGCCGAGCAGGAAGAGCGCGACGTCGACGTAACTCCAGCCGCGACGCGGTACCGGCTCGCTCACGGCGCGATGGTATCCATCACCGCGTCCTCTCTGCGTCTAGTACTGCCGGATGAATTGTTGAGAAGGGGCGAGCCCTGTAGCGTCAGGGCATGGCACTCGTGCCGCGTCCGTTTGGCGCGTCTCCAAAGCAGCTGCCCGTCGTCAGCGGCACTCCCCTGCGGCGCTGCACGTATCGACGGATCACGGCCGTGGCGGCGAGTGGCGGCGAGTCCGCCGGCTACGAGGTCGCGTGCATGTTCCCCGATCGGCGCCGCGCGATTCCACTCGGCGATGTCGAAAGGGCGCGGCCGATCTGCGCCACGTGCACCTACCAGGGCATCTTCAGGGCCGATTCGGACTGACGCGCGGACCGCGTAGCAGCGCGGAGTGCCAGCGAGATGGTCTGTAAGCCGAGTTCTGTCCCAACCGCGTTGGTCGGGGACGGTCATCCATCTACGGCGGCGGTTGCCCGACGCCTCTAGCGGCCGACCCGAGAGCGAAGCGACGCCGCTCCCGCCGGACTTGCGCCCGACTGCTCTCCTATTTGGCCTTGCTCCGGGTAGAGCTTGCCCGTTTCACCCGGCCCGGTCGGTTGCCCGACCTGCCGGCTCGTCTCTGTGGCGCTGGTCCTCGCCTCTCGGCGGACGGGAGTTACCCGCTACCCTGCGTCGCGGAGCTCGGACTTTCCTCGTATCAACTTTCGGGTTTCCCCGGCGGGATACGCGACCGTCCGACCATCTCGCTGGCCCACCGATTCTATCCCGGGCAGCCTGACCGACCGCGCAAGGTCACCGACGCCAGGTTCGCTCGGCGATGACCCGATAGGCGACGCCGCGTGCGAGCGCGTCGCGAATCCGCTGTTCGGTGAAGTCGCTGATCGGCGCGGGCAGTGCGTCGAGTGCAAACCAGCCGACGTCACCTATCTCGGGCGGGTTGGCGACGGGCGCGAGCCCATCGCGATCGTCGTGGCGGAACACGAAGTGAAGCATCGGCCCGAAGTCGTGTCCGGGCTCGTAGTAGACGCCGCTCAACGTGCCCTGCGGCAGTTCCAAGCCTGTCTCCTCGCGCAGCTCGCGCGCGGCCGCAAGGGATGGCTCCTCGGCTGGCAGCGCCACGCCGCCGGGCATCTCCCAGTTGAAGCGGCCGTACGTGTGCCGCACGAGAAGGACGCGGCCGCGGCCGTTGAAGATCGCCGATGCCGCGCCGATGTTGGCGCTGCCGATCGGGCCGATCTGGTCGCTCAAGAGGCCTCTCCCCGTTCGGCCGCGGCCGCGGCGCGCGGATCGTCGAGCGCCAGGTTGGCCATCGCATCTGCCTGCTTGTTGTTTTCGCGTCGCTCGTGGCGGATCGACCAGCGCTCGAAACCAGCCAGCAGCGCCTGGGCGCGCGCGGCGAGCGGCTTGATCGCCGGGTGCTTGACCTTCCAGCGACCGGAAAGCTGTTCGACGATGAGCATCGAGTCGAGCACGAGGTCGACCTCGCGCGCGCCCAGCGCACCAGCCCTTTCGAGCGCCAGGATCACGCCGTGGTACTCGGCGTAGTTGTTCGTCTGGATGCCGAGTGGCCGCGCGATGGCAGCGACCGGTGGGGCGTCGGGGCTGTAGGCATCGGGCCGCGCGGCGTCAATGATCACCGCGCCGGCGGCCGCCGGCCCGGGATTGCCGCGTGCCGCCCCATCGGCGCGAATGACCACGCGTTTGAGCGGCGTTGCCGCTGGCTGAGTCAGCCGCCGTTCTCCACGGCCGCGCTACTGACCTCGAGGATTGCCTTGGTGATGTTGATCCCGCGCGGGCAGGCGTCGACGCAGTTGAAGATCGTCCGGCAGCGCCACACGCCGTCCTGGTCGGCGAGGATCTCGAGCCGCTCATTGCCCGCGTCGTCGCGCGAGTCGAAGATGAAGCGGTGGGCGTTGACGATCGCGGCTGGGCCGACGTACGACTTCTGGGCCCAGAACGACGGGCACGAGCTCGTGCACGCTGCGCACAGGATGCACTTGGTCGTGTCGTCGTAGCGGTCCCTGTCGGCCTGCGTCTGGAGCCGTTCCGCGTCGGCCGGCGGCTCGTCCGACGCGATCAGGTACGGCATCACGCTGCGGTACTTGGCAAAGAAGTCGTCCATGCTGACGACGAGATCCTTGATCACCGGGAAGCCCGGCAGTGGCGCGACCGTGATGTGCCGACCGAGCTGGTCGACGCGGATCTTGCACGCCAGGCGATTGCGGCCATTGATCATCATCGCGTCCGATCCGCAGACTCCATGCGCGCACGACCGGCGAAAGGTCAATGAGCCGTCATTCTCCCATTTCACCTTGTGCAGCAGGTCGAGGACGCGGTCCATGGGCTCGGCCTCGACCGAGTAGCGTTCCCAATGCGGCGCGTCGTCACGCTCGGGGTCGAAACGCAGGACGCGCATGTCGATCTGCAAGAGCGTGGGTCCTCTTTTAGTACGTTCGCGGCTTGGGCTGGAACTTGGTGATAGTGACCGGCTTGAAGCGGATGTCCGGCCCGCCCTCGGCCCGATACGCGAGCGTGTGCTTGAGCCATTCGGTGTCGTTGCGCTCGGGGAAGTCCTCGCGTGAGTGAGCTCCGCGGCTCTCCTCGCGTGCGAGCGCACCGGCGACCGTCGCCTCGGCGCAGTCGAGCAGGTAGCCGACCTCGCGCGCCTCGAGCAGATCGGTGTTGAAGACGCGGCCCTTGTCGTCGACGGCGACGTTCGCGTAGCGCGTGCGCAGCTCGCGCAGTTTGTGGGTCATCGACTCGAGCGTCTGGCGCGTCCGAAAGACACCACAGTCGTCCATCATGTGCGCCCCGAGCTCGATGCGGATGTGCTGCGCGCTCTCGCCGCGCTGGCGCGTCCGCATCGTTTCGAGCTCGCCACGGACGGGCTCTGCCGCGCCGGCGGGCATCTGCGGAATCTCGCCCGCAGCGCGCACATCTGAGGTCATCGACCGGCCGGCGCGGCGCCCGAAGACCAGGATGTCGATGAGCGAGTTGGTGCCCAGTCGATTCGCCCCGTGGACCGACACGCACGCGCACTCGCCTGCGGCATACATGCCCGGCAGGACGTTGTTGTGCTCGTCGATCACGACGCGTGACTCGAGATCGGTCGGAATCCCGCCCATCGCGTAATGCGCGGTGGGCCTGACGGGCACGAGCTGGGTGATCGGCTCGATGCCCTGGTAGACGCGCGAGAACTCGGTGATGTCGGGCAGCTTCTCGTTGATCACCTTCTTGCCGAGGTGGCGCAGGTCCATGTGGACGAAGTCCTTGCCGCCGATGCCGCGGCCGGCGCGGATCTCTCGCTCCATCGCGCGGCTGACCATGTCGCGTGGCGCAAGCTCCATGAGCGTCGGCGCGTAGCGCTCCATGAACCGCTCACCGGAATCGTTGACGAGGTACGCGCCCTCGCCGCGCGCGGCCTCGCTCAGCAGGATGCCCAGCTCCGGGATGCCCGTCGGGTGGAACTGGAAGAACTCCATGTCCTCGAGCGGTACGCCGCGCCGGTACGCAAGCGCGGTGCCGTCGCCGGTCAGCGAGTAGGCGTTCGAGGTGACGCGGAACATACGTCCGAATCCGCCCGTGGCGAACATCACGGCCGCGGCGCGGAACAGGTGCAGCTCGCCATCGGCGATGCGGTAGGCGACGACGCCGCGCGTCAGGCCGTCCTCGACGACCACGTCGACGACGTGGTACTCGTCGTAGAACTCGACGCCGTGCTTGATGCACTGCTGGTACAGCGTTTGCAGGATCATGTGCCCGGTTCGGTCGGCGGCGAAGCACGCGCGCCGGACCGGGGCCTCGCCGAAATTGCGCGTGTGGCCGCCGAAGCGGCGCTGGTCGATCTTGCCGTCAGCCGTCCTGTTGAAGGGCAGACCCATGTGCTCGAGCTCGATGACCGTCTCGATCGCCTCGCGCGCCAGGATCTCGGCCGCGTCCTGGTCGACCAGGTAGTCGCCACCCTTGACGGTGTCGAACATATGCCATTCCCAGTGGTCTTCCTCCTGGTTGCCGAGGGCGGCGCAGATGCCGCCCTGGGCGGCGCCGGTGTGCGAACGGGTCGGGTACAGCTTCGTCAGCACCGCGCTCTTGATGCCGTTGCGGGCCAGCTCGAGCGCGGCCCACAGACCTGCGCCCCCGGCACCGACGATGACCGCCTGGTAATCGTGCACCGGCGTGGTCGACTGTCCAGTCATTGGCCCTACATTCCCGTGGTCAGTGCCTGGGTGGGAAGAGTCAGGATCACCTGAGTGCCCAGGACAAAGAGCACGATGCCGATGACATAGAGCACCCACAGCGTGCCGTTGCGCCACGCCCGCGGATGGATGTAGTCGAGGATGACCGTCCGCACGCCAAGGAACGCGTGGACGATGACGGTCGTCAGGAGCAGCCAGTCGAAGCCGCGCCAGAAGACCTGATTCCAGCGATCGTCGGCGATGAACGCCGCGTTCTGCGTTGCCGGATCCCAGATGAAATGGACGATGCTGAAGTGCGCCAGCGCGAGCACGAACAGGGCGACGGCCGTGACGCGCATGACGTACCAGACGACAAGCTCCTTGCGCGAACCGCGCGGCCGGACGCGTGCGCGGCTCAGCCGTGAGACCGTGACCGGCCCCGCCTGGATGTCACCCACAGTTGGCGTGGGCTGTGCACCCTGGGTCGGAGCCGGCTGTGCGTCGGAGGTCATGCGAGGCCCAGCTGCTGGAGCAGTGGCAGCCACACCGGCCGCAGGATGATCAGGGCGCCCGGCACCCCGACCCCGATGAAGATGATCCATGTCCCGTACCACAGCTGGCGGTGGTAGACGGTCATCGCGGGCCAGAGGTCGATGATCACGATGCGCAGCCCGTTCAGCGCGTGGTAGAGCAGCGCCGCGCCGAGCACGGTCTCAAGGATCCGGCCGGGAAAGCTCGCGTAGAAGGCGAGCACGTCGTTATACAGGTTTGGGTTTGCGCCGACGAGATAGATGTCGACGATGTGAAGCAGGATGAAGGCGAAGATGCCGACGCCGCTGAGGCGATGGAAGGCCCAGGCCACCATGCCCGCGCGCGGGCGGTAGCGCAGGGTCAGCGGCACGCGCATCACTGCACGCGCGCTCCGATCAGGGCAACGCGTTCGGCCACGGCCGCGGCAAAGCCCTGCGTCCCGGTCTCTCCGCCCAGGTCGCGCGGCACGGTCCGACCCTCGGCGATGATCTCGCGCACGGCCGTCTCGACCCGGTCGGCCGCGGCCGGCTCGCCCAGATGGCGGAGCATCATCGCGCCGGACAGGATCAGCGCCGTCGGGTTGGCGATGTCCTTGCCCGCGTACTTGGGCGCCGAGCCGTGGACGGGCTCGAAAACCGCTGCGCGCGTGCCGATGTTCGCGCCCGGCGCCACGCCCAGGCCGCCGACCAGGCCCGCGGCCAGGTCGCTGACGATGTCGCCGTACAGGTTCGGCAGCACGAGCACGTCGTACAGCTCCGGCTTCTGGACGAGCTGCATGCACATGTTGTCGACGATGCGATCTTCGAACTCGATCCGGCCGGCGAAATCCTGGGCAACCGTCCGACATGACTCGAGGAACAGGCCATCGGACAGCTTCATGATGTTCGCCTTGTGCACGGCCGTGACTTTCTTGCGGCCGTTGGCGACCGCGTAGTCGAAGGCGAAGCGTGCGATACGCTCCGACGCGGCGCGGGTGATGATCTTGATGCTCTCGGCGGCGTCGGGCCCGACCATGTGCTCGATACCCGCGTACAGGTCCTCCGTGTTCTCACGGACGATGATCAGGTCGACGTTCGCGTAGCGCGTCTCGACGCCCTTCATCGACCGCGCCGGGCGCAGATTGGCGTACAGGTCGAGCGCCTGGCGGAGGCTCACGTTGACCGAGCGGAAGCCCCCGCCGACGGGCGTCGTGATCGGGCCCTTGAGAGCGACGCGCGTCTCACGGATCGATTCGAGAACGTTCTCCGGCAGCGGCGTGCCATGGATCGCGATCTGAGATTCGCCGGCTTCGACCGGACGCCACTCGAACGACAGACCGGTTGCCTCGAGCACGGTCACGGTAGCCCGCGCCAGCTCAGGACCGATGCCATCTCCGGGGATCAGGGTGACGGTGTAGGTCACGAACTCCCATCCTCATCGCCGCAGATCACAGTGCCTGCCGTGCGGGACCATGAGTGTACGGTTTTCGGGCCGCGGCGCAGGCGACGGGTCAGTCGTTGATCTCGATCTGCGCCAGACCCGACAGGGGCCCATCCGGACGTGGCGCAGCGACCTGCGCCTCCGGTCCGCGATCGAGCTCGCGCAGCGCGAGCTCGGCGTCCAGCTGGTTGCACAGGCCGGGCATGCTCGACGCCAATGCCGCGCCGTAGGCGTCGGCGATCTGGGCGGCCAGGGTTCGGTTGCGGCGCGAGGTCGGCAGCGCGTAGCGCATCCGAACCGTGGTACCGGACGTGACCGGCTCGAACTCGATGGTGTGCAGGAACTTGATCGGCCCGGCCGGCGTGTCGAGAACTGTTCGGTCGGTGACGTAGTCGTACGGCCGCCAATCGAGGATCTCCTCGACGACCGCGTCCTTGCCGTGCATGCAGTGATTGGACGAGCCCGGACCGCGCCGGCCGCCGGCAGCCGTGACGGTCACCTGGGTAACCCACGGTTGCCAGCTCATGCGCTGGCCGGGCCGCGTCACGAATTCCCATGCCACCTGGGGCGGCGCCGTGGTGTGCGCGGTCACCTCTATGACCGCATCCTCTTCACGGACTCGAACTCGAGCGCGCTCCTCTTCTGCCTTCCAACGTTTCTCCAGGTCGAGCACCCAGCATTTGACCTGGCCGATTCGGTCGTATTCCTCGACATGCTCGGTCATGCCCAGCTCGGCGGGCGAGATACCCGCCGCTGCGACGCACTGCGCCGAGATCAGCGCATACGAGTGGATGCCCAGCATCTCGACGACGTCGTTCTTGAGCAATCGATGAACGACGATCACGTCCGAGCCCACGAGCTCCTGCCGGCCGGCGACCTTCTGGACGATCGCGAGCCCGTGGTGGACGACGAATTTCAGGTCGAGATCGGGGATCCGAGCGCAGGCTTGCATTCGCACGACGTCGCCTGCGCCACGTCGCGTCGACGGCGGCGGAAGCCGAAGTAGCACCGTTCGATCGTGTCGAGCAGCATCGATCCGTCGATCTCCTCGGCCGGCATGTACGTGAAGGCAGCGTCGCCCTCGAGCTTGGCCAATCGGAAGTTCGGTCGGAGCGCGCTCACCACCGCACCCAGCAGGTCGGCGAGGATGTCCTGGGCATGGGCCAGCTCGACCATCCACGAGGTAGCCGGTGTACCCCGAGATGTCGGCAATCAACATGCACACCAACTTCGGCTCAGGCAGCATCCAGCCATGATGGGGCCGGTGACTACAATCCGGCTCGATGAAGCTGCAGGAGTACCACGCCAAGCGCCTCCTGCAAGCTCAGGGACTGCCCGTCTCCGATTTCGCGGTTGCCGCTAACCCGACCGAGGTTCGCAGCGCCGCGGCCCGTTTCCTGGGCGCGGGCGCCACGCGGGTCGTCGTCAAGGCGCAGGTGCTGGTCGGTGGCCGGGGCAAGGCCGGCGGCGTCAAGCTCGCATCAACGGCCGAAGAGGCCGCCGCGCTCGCGGCCCAGATCCTGGGCATGGACATCAAGGGCACCACCGTGCGGCGCGTGCTCGTCGCGCCAGGCGCGGAGATCGTCGCCGAGTACTACCTCGCCTGCGTCCTCGACCGCAGCTCGCGGCGCGTGATGTTCATGGCTTCGGCGGAGGGCGGCGTCGAGATCGAGGTCGTCGCCGCCGAGCGCCCCGACGCGATCAAGTACATGCACGCCCATCCGCTGCTCGGCCTGCTTGACTACCAGGCCCGCGCGCTGGCGTTCGATATCGCGCTCGGAGCACACCTGCGCGACTTCGTGGCCATCGCCAAGGGGCTTTTCGCGACGATGATGGCCAACGATGCGGACCTGGTCGAGATCAACCCACTCGGCATCGTCCGGACCACGGCGTCCGACGGCTCGACGTCCGACAGGCTCGAGTGCCTCGACGCCAAGGTCACGATCGACGACTCTGCCCTCCCCCGCCATCCCGAGCTCGAGCGGATGCGCGACCTCGACGAGGAGGATCCGGTCGACGTCGCCGCGCGCGAACAGGGCCTGTCTTTCATCAAGCTCGACGGCACGATCGGCTGCATGGTCAACGGCGCCGGACTGGCGATGACGACGATGGACCTGATCAAGCGCGCCGGCGGCGAGCCGGCGAACTTCCTCGATGTCGGCGGCGGCGCCAAGGCCGACAAGGTCGCCGCGGCGATGCGCCTCATCCTCGCCGACCCAAACGTGCGCTCGATCCTGGTCAACATCTTCGGCGGCATCGCCCGCGGCGACGAGGTGGCGCGCGGCTTGGTCGAGGCGCGTTCGATGCAGGAGCGCCACGTGCCGATGGTCGTGCGCATCGTCGGCACGAACGCCGATCTCGCGGCCCAGATCCTGGCCACTGCCGGCGATCCGGACGTGCAGACCGCGGCGACGCTCGACGAGGCGGTCGACAAGGCGGTTGCGGTGGCCAACCAGGTGCAGGCCGCCGGAGCGTCAGCGTGAGCATCCTCGTCAACCGCGCCACGCGCCTGCTCGTGCAGGGCATAACCGGCCGCGAGGGCATGTTCCACGCGCAGCAGATGCAGGACTACGGCACGAACGTCGTCGGTGGCATGACTCCCGGCAAGGGCGGCCAGAGCGTCCTGTCGACGCCCGTGCCGGTCTTCGACACGTGCGCCGACGCGGTCGCCCAGACCGGCGCCAACACGAGCGTCATCTATGTCCCTGCCGCGGGCGCGCCGGACGCGATCCTCGAAGCGGTCGACGCCGGCATCAAGACAGTCTTTTGCATCACCGAGCACATCCCGGCGCTCGACATGCTCCGCGTGGTGCACGTGGTCGACCAGGCCGGCGCGCGTCTCGTCGGCCCGAACTGCCCTGGCGCAACGTCCGTCGGCCAGGCCAAGGTGGGCATCATCCCGGGCAACATCCACCGCCCTGGCAACGTCGGCGTGGTCTCGCGTTCTGGCACGTTGACCTACGAGGTCGTCGAAGCACTGACCGAGGCCGGCATCGGCCAGTCAACGTGCGTCGGCATCGGCGGCGATCCGATCAACGGCTCGAACTTCATCGACATCCTCAGCCTCTTCCGCGATGACCCGGACACGGACGCCGTCGTGCTCATCGGCGAGATCGGCGGCGATGCCGAGGAACGCGCGGCCGACTGGATCGCCCAGAACATGCGCGGCGTCCCGATGGCCTCGTTCATCGCCGGAAGAACCGCACCGCCCGGACGGCGCATGGGTCATGCCGGCGCGATCATCTCCGGCGGCCGTGGCACTGCCCAGAGCAAGGTCGACGCCCTCCAGGCGGCCGGCGTCAGGGTTGCCGAGACGCCCAGCCAGATCCCACAGCTGCTCGTGGAGGCCGGCGTCCGGCCGAACTAGGCTCCACGCGAGCCCCTCGCACGGATCGTGTTCTCGGCCGCGGAACCGGCACTATCCTGCGCACGTCATAGCGCGATTCGCCATTCGTGTCCGGCAAGAGCAGAGGGACAAATGTCTCAGTTCAGCGGCTCCTCGTTCGGGAGCTACTCCCGCGTCTACCTGATCATCCTCGGCGCGATCTTCCTCGTCGTCGGGATCGGCGTCGCGATCGCGCTCGGCAGCCTGCCCTACGCAGGCGGCGGGATGCTCCTCATGGGCGGCATCTTCGCCATCGTCGGCGGCATCCTGATCGTCGTCGGCATCATCGTCGGCCGTGGCGCGAGCGCCACCAACCAGGTTCTCCAGACCGGCATCGCCGGCACGGCCACAATCACCGGCCTGACCCAGACGGGAGTCTTCTTCAATGACAACCCGCAGATCGCGATGAACCTTCTCGTGCAGCTGCCCGGCGAGGTTCCCTACGCTGCGTCTCACCGCGAGGTCGTGCCGCTCATGCTCCTCGGCCGCCTGTCGTCCGGTGCGCCGCTGGCAGTGCGTGTCGACCAGATGGACCGTTCGAAGATCGTCATCGACTGGAGCAACACCGGCGCGGTCGCGCCGTCGCCGGCCGCCACCATGGCCGGTGTCCAGCAGATGGCCGCCGCCGGAGGCTCGCAGATGGACGAGAGCCTGGCCCAGGTCCAGGCATCACTGGCCGGCGCGCCAGGCATGCACGTTGCCCAGCCCTTCTCGACGCCGGACCAGGCGAACTACACCGTCGAACAGCTCCGCGCATGGCTGCGCCAGAACGGCCGCGAGGCCAAGGCGCATGTCGACCAGCTCGAGGACACGGGCAAGATCGTCGGCGACGAGAAGGAGTTCAAGGTCCAGGTCACGCTCAACATCTCCGGCGAGGCCCCGCAGCAGCTGCCGGCCTCGGTGGCGATGGTGCCCGTCGCGGTCGCGCACAAGCTTTTCCAGGGCATGGACGTGCCGGTGCGTTACGCCGCGCAGAACCACAGCCTGCTCATGGTCGAGTGGGACAAGGTCTAGCCCCTTCGCGACCCTGATCCAGGAGGCCATCCGGAGAACCAGGAGGCCTCCAGCGTTTTACCCGCCGGCGATCACTCTGTCAGCGACGCGATTGCCTTCTCGATCGACAGCGCCCGGCCCTCGTTGAACGCGGCCTCGAACTCTGCCGCAGGCAACGCGGCGCGCGCACCATCCTCTGGATTGGGCAGTCCGATCAGCTCGATCGGCGTAAGCAGGTGCTCGGCCGTATCGCGGATCGCCTGCACAGTGCCAGCCAGGCGGGCCGCGTCGACCGGGCGGCCCTCGAGAAGCAGCAGCCCGGCGCCGAACTGAAGCACGCCGATATTGGCTGACAGATCGCCGATGACGCGATAGATCGGTATCGCCTGCATCAGCCAGTCCCGCGCCGCGGGAGCGTCTCCAAGCTGGATCTCGAGCGTGGTCAGCAGCGACAGAGTGTCTGCGAGTCGGAATGTCAGACCGACCCGGCGCAGATCGGGCACAAGGTCACGGGCGATGTCGCGCGCACGAACGAGGTCGCGCTCCATGAGCGCCACCGACATCCCCTGGCGCACCTCGATCCAGCCCGGCTCATCGCCCAGCTCGTGGTAGATGGCGGAGCTTTCGTCCAGCAGCCGGCGCGCTTCCGCGGCCTCGCCATCGATGGCGACGGTGAAGGCCAGGTCGAAGAGGGCATTGGCCTCACCGGGCCGATCGCCCGCGGAGCGATACAAGGTCACCGCCTGTTCGTAAATCCGGCGTGCCTGCTGCGGCAGGCCTTGCCAGTAGACGACTCCGCCCAGGGCCGTCAGTGCGCGGGCGTGGGCGTCGGCGTCCGTCTCCGCCGTGACCGCCGCCAGGAGTCGTTCGAGGAGCGCGCGGCCCTCGCCCAGCCGGCCGCGTTGCTGCCAGAAGCGCCACAGCGCACCGCCGATGCGCAGTCCCGACTCGAGCTGGCCACTGCTGAGCGACCACTCGATCGCCGCGCGGAGGTTGCCGTGCTCGGCCCCGGCGCGCTCGAACGCGGCGAGCGCCCGGGCGCCGGTGAAGTCCCGCTGAAGCGCTTCGGCCAGGTCGCGGAAGTGGACAAGATGGCGATCCCTGACAGCTCGCTCGATGGCCGTGCCGACGAGTCGTTCCGCGGCGTAAGCGCGGATCGTCTCGAGCATGACGAAGCGTGGCTCGCGCGAAGCTCCGTCGTCGGTGCGTACCAGGCTCTTGTCGAGCAGCGACGCGACCGTGGCGACGACGTCCGTGCTGATCTCTCCGGCCGGATCGATGATCGCTTCGATCGCAGACAGCTCAGCGCCGCCGACGAAGACGCCCAGCCGGGCAAAGATCTCGCGCTCTGGCGCGTCGAGCAGGTCGTAGCTCCAGTCGATCGCGCCACGCAGAGTCCGCTGGCGCTCCGGCGCGTCGCGAGCACCTGATTGAAGGGTGCCCAGGGCGTCGTTGAGCCGGGCAAGCAGCATTGGCAGCGGAAATAGACGAAGGCGGGCCGCAGCGAGCTCGATGGCCAAAGGCAGGTCGTCGAGCGCGCGGCACACGTCTGCAATGGTCCGGCGCTCGTCTTCGGTCGGGTGGAAGCCCGGGCGGACCTGCCGCGCGCGCTCGACGAACAGCTCCACCGCCGGATCAGGCGCGAGCGGTTGTACGGGATACTCCTGCTCCCCGCTGACGCGGAGCGCCTCGCGGCTGCTGCACAGGACCCGCGGCGCCGGCGCCGCCTGCAAGAGCGAGCTGATCTGCGGCGCCGCATCAACGACCTGCTCGAGGTTGTCGAGAACAAGGAGCACGCTGCGCGACCTGAGCGCATCGGACAGAGCCTCCAGGACCGGCCGTGACGTGTCCTCCTTGATGCCCAGCCCGCGACCGATGGCGGGCAGGACGAGGTCGGGGTCGGTGATGGTCTCGAGCGGGATGAACCAGGCGCCGCCCGGGAAACCATCTTCGGCCTTGCGCGCGACCTCGATCGACAGGCGCGTCTTGCCCGTGCCGCCCGGGCCGGTCAATGTCACCAGGCGCGCGCGACTGAGCAGCTCGCCCAGGTCGGCGATCTCGCGCTCGCGGCCGACGAAGCTGGTCAACGTCGCGGGCAGGTTGCCGCGACCGAGCGAGCGGAGTGGCGGAAAGTCAGAGTCGAGGCCGTCGACCACGAGCTGGTAAAGACGGATCGGCGCGGGCAGGTCCTTGAGCCGGTGCTCGCCCAGGTCGCGCAGCGCCGCCCTCGCGGGCATCGAATCGCCCGCGAGCGCGCGCGTGGCGTCGGAGACGAGGACCTGCCCGCCGTGGCCGGCGGCCGCGATGCGCGCCGCGCGGTGAACATCGAGACCGACATAGTCGGCGTCGGACAGCGCGCCCTCGCCGGTGTGGATGCCCATCCGCACCTTGACCTCCGCTCCCGCGGGGAAGTCGGTCGCGTGCAGCTCGCGCTGCGCCTCCGCGGCGAAGGCCAGCGCATCGGCTGCCTTGACGAAGACGGCGAAGAAGGCATCGCCCTCCGTCTTCACTTCCGTGCCACCGTGGCTGGCCAGCGCCTGGCGGATTACGGCGTGATGCCGAGCAAGCAGCCTCGGATATGCCTCGCGCAGCTCCGTCAGGAGACGCGTAGAACCTTCGATGTCGGTGAAGACGAAGGTGACGGTGCCCTCGGGCAGGCTCGCAGGCGCGCTCACTTTGCCGGCGGTCGTGCCTCGTCCGAGTCGTAGCCGAGACCCTTCCACGCCGGCCCGCCGGGCGCCTCGATCAGCTCGACCAGCACTCCGTGGCACGAGCGCGGATGGATGAACGCCACCGGTCCCTCGGCACCGCGGCGCGGCGTCTTGTCGATCAGCTCCATGCCGGCTGCCGCAAGCCGATCGAGCTCGGCGGCGACATCGTCGATCTCGAGACAGACGTGGTGGAAGCCCTCCCCGCGCGTGGCCAGGAAGCGCGCGACGCCAGTCGACTCGTCCGTCGGCTCGACCAGCTCGATGCTCGACTCGCCCACGGGCAGGAACGCGATACGTACGCCATCGCTCTCGATGGGCAACAGGACGTCGAGCGGCAGGTGCAGCTGATCGCGGTATGTGGCCAGGGCCGCATCCATGTCGCGCACGACGACCGCCACGTGGTGCACTCGCGTCGGCTGTGAGAACATATCGAACGCCTGTTCTGTTGCCATCAGACGGTTATCAGCTCCCGATGCTCGCCGAAGACGACGCGCAGCGCGTCGCTGATCTCACCCAGCGTGGCGCGCGCTTTGACCGCGTCGATAATCGCCGGCAATAGGTTGTCGCTGCCGGCCGCGCGTTCATTCAGTACGTCCATCGCCTTCTTCCAGCGCTGGGCGTCGCGCTCGCGACGTACCCGGCGGAGGCGTTCGACCTGCTCACGCTCCCCGGCCGGATCGATGCGCTGCAGCTCAGGCGTGTGGAGTTCATCGTCCCGGAAGCGATTGACGCCGACGACGACCTGGTCACCCGACTCGACTTCCCGCTGCGTGCGATACGCGGCTTCCTGGATCGCGCGCTGCTGGAAGCCGGCATCGATCGCCTTGATGGCGCCGCCCATGGCGTCGATCTGCTCCAGGTAGTCGTTGGCGGCCGCCTCGAGCTGGTCGGTCAGCGTCTCGACGAAGTAGCTGCCGGCGAGCGGGTCTGGGGTCGCGATGACTCCAGATTCGTAGGCAATGATCTGCTGCGTGCGCAGCGCCAGGCGCGCCGCCGCTTCTGTCGGCAGTGCCAGAGCCTCGTCGCGCGCATTCGTATGAAGGCTCTGCGCGCCGCCGAGCACGGCCGACAGCGCCTGGACAGTGGTCCGAACGACGTTGTTGTCGACCGATTGCGCGGTCAGGCTGGAGCCGGCCGTCTGGACATGGAAGCGGCAGGTCATGCTGCGCGCCTCCCTGGCGCCAAAACGGTCGCGCATGATGCGCGCCCACATGCGCCGAGCAGCGCGGAACTTGGCGACTTCCTCGAAAAGATCGCTCCAGGCGGCGAAGAAGAAGCTCAAGCGACCGGCGAACGCGTCGACGTCCAAGCCGCGCTCGCGCGCGGCGTCCACATAGGCGATGCCGTCAGCGATGGTGAACGCGAGCTCCTGGGCCGCTGTCGCCCCGGCTTCGCGCATGTGGTAGCCACTGATTGAGATCGTGTTCCAGCGCGGCAGCTCCTTTGCGCAGAATTCAAATATGTCGGTCACGAGGCGCATCGACGATCGGGTCGGATAGATGTATGTCCCGCGCGCGATGTACTCCTTGAGAATGTCGTTCTGGACCGTGCCACCTAGCTTGTCACGGTCGATCCCGCGCCCATCGGCCACCGCCACGTAGAACGCGAGCAGGATCGCGGCGGTGGCGTTGATGGTCATCGACGTCGTGACCTCACCCAGCGGCAGGCCGTCGAGGAGCGTGTTCATGTCCTCGATCGAGCCGATCGGGACACCCACGCGGCCGACCTCGCCCAGCGACGCCGCGGAATCTGCGTCGTAGCCCATCTGGGTGGGCAGGTCGAACGCCACCGAGAGCCCGGTTTGGCCATGCTCGAGGAGGAACTTGAAGCGCCGGTTGGTCTCTGCGGCGCTGGCAAACCCCGCGTACTGACGCATCGTCCACAACCGGCCGCGATACATCGTCGGCTGCACGCCGCGCGTGAACGGAAACTCACCCGGCCGGCCCAGCTGGACGCGTGGATCCCAGTCGGCCAGGTCCTCCGGGCCGTACAGCGGCTCAATCTCGATGTCGCTCGTCGTGCGGTAGCGCTTGATCGGGCCGCGGGTACCGTCGTCAACCATCGCGATGGAGTCTATTTGACGGTCCATGGCTGGGTGGGCCGCACCCGTCGATGACGTTCGAGAGCTAGCCGACCGTAAGGAGCTCATCCTCGCGTTCGACGCGCGCGCCGGGCTCCACGCGCAGATTGCGCACGACACCCGCGACCGGCGCGCGAAGCTCGTTCTCCATCTTCATTGCCTCGATCGCCAGCAGCCGTTGACCCTGCTCGACCTGCTCGCCGTCGCTGACCCAGACGCGCGCGACACGGCCCGGAATCTGCGCCCGGAGGATCATCTCGGCGGCGACATGGTGCTCCGAGGCGGCACGCCGAGCACGATCACGCAGCTCCGCCCGGTCCGCCGACTCCGTGCTGACCTCGAAGCGCCAGCCATCAACCACGACTTCGTAGCGCCGCCGGCCGGCTGCGAGGTCGGCCGGACTGGGCCGCAGCTCCGCAACGAGCTCGCCCAGCCGCGGCGGCGCGAAGGTGTCGACCTCCTCGGGCGCGGGCTGGACGACGAGCTGCGCCGCAGCCACGCTTATCCGCTCGCGCCGTCGGCTGCTCACCTCAGCTCGTCCAGCTGCTCGCGGACTCCGGCCTGCCACCAGGCGTCGTCCCCTTTCCGACTGGCCGATTGCTTGTCACGCGGCCGCGCTGCCGCTGGCGCCGGAGTCGCCCGTGCCGCGAGGGCCGTCAGCTCGGCAGCGCGCAGCGCAGCTGCTGACAGGAGGGGCGCCGGCTCCCACGTCCGGGCGACCAGATCGGTCGACAAGCCGGCGCCGCTCTCGTCCGTGAAGTCCGGCTGCGTGACGATCCACCGATGGAAGGGCAGCGTCGACTGGACGCCAGCGATCTCCGTCTCGTCGAGGGCTCGGCGCATCCGGCGCAGCGCGGTTGGGCGATCGGGCGCGACGACCATCAGCTTCGCGAACATCGAGTCGTAATCGCCCGGGATATCGCTCCCCTCCTCTACCCCGGCATCGACCCTGACGCCGGGGCCCGCTGGCGGCCGCCAGCGCGTCAGCCGGCCCGGGCCTGGCGCGAAGGCGTTGGCCGGATCCTCGGCGGACAGGCGAACTTCGATGGCGTGCCGGACGGGCTCGGCGGCGCGCGCCGCGGCAGCGAGGGCGCGCGCCGACAACGGCTTCCCCGCAGCAATCGCGATCTGCTCGTGCACGAGGTCGAGATCGCTGACCAGCTCGGTGACTCCATGTTCGACCTGCAACCGCGCGTTGACCTCCAGGAACCAGAACTCAGCGTCGGGCGTGAACAGGAACTCCGCTGTCGCCGCGTTGCGCAGCCCGACTGTTCGCACGACCTTGACGCCAAGCTCGTGTAGCTCGCGGCGCTGCTCGGTCGTGAGCCCGGGCGCTGGCGCCTCCTCGACCAGCTTCTGATGGCGGCGCTGAATGGAGCAGTCGCGCTCGCCCAGTGCAATTACCTGGCCCTGACTGTCGCCCAGCAGCTGGACCTCGACATGGCGTGCCCGTTCGACGTAGCGCTCGAGGTAGACGGATCCGTCGCCGAAGGCGGCGGCGGCCTCGCGCGCTGCTCCGTGGACTGCCTCGATCAGTTCTTCTCGGGTACCGACGCGGCGCATGCCCCGGCCGCCGCCGCCCGCAGCCGCCTTGATCAGGACGGGATAGCCGATCCTGTCGGCCTGCTCGCGCAGCTCAGCCTCATCGCGCTCGCCGGCGAGGACAATCGGCCAGAAGATGCCGGGCACGACCGGCACGCCGGCATCGACGGCGCGCTTGCGGGCGGCGAGCTTGTCGCCCAGCTCGGCCAGAGCTTCGCGTGACGGGCCGATGAAGGTGATCCCGGCAGCCTCGCACGCCTCGGCGATCTCCGGCTGCTCCGACAGGAAACCATAGCCCGGGTGGAGCGCGTCGCACTCCATTCGTTCGGCGGCGTCGAGTATCCGGTCGATGCGCAGGTAGCTGTCGACCGCGGGCGCCGGCCCGATGTAAACGGCCCGGTCCGCCAAGCGCACGTGCAGCGCGCCCGCGTCGGCAGAGGAGTAGACAGCCACCGACTCGATGCCCAGCTCGCGGCAAGCGCGAATGACGCGCACCGCAATCTCGCCGCGGTTCGCGACCAGGACTCGGCCGAACAGGGCTGGCGAGACCGCCTCTCGCGGGCTGTCTTTGCGCAAAGACACTCAGAGAGGGATGTTGCCGTGCTTGCGCGGCAGGTTCGTCTGGCGCTTGCCTTCGAGCATCCCCAGGGCTGCGATCACGCGCGGCCGTGTCTCAGAGGGCACGATGACATCGTCGACGTAGCCGCGGCTCGCCGCGATGTACGGGTTCGCAAATCGTTGCTCGTACTCCTGCGCCAGGCGCGCCCGCTCGGCATCGACATCCTTGGCGTGCGCAAGCTCGTCGCGGAAGATGATGTTGACGGCGCCCTCGACACCCATCACCGCGATCCGCGCGGTTGGCCAGGCGAGGTTGACGTCACCGCGGATGTGCTTGCTGCTCATGACGTCATAGGCGCCGCCGTAGGCCTTGCGCGTGATGACCGTCACCTTGGGCACGGTTGCCTCGGCATACGCGTAGAGCAGCTTCGCTCCGTGGCGGATGATGCCGCCATGCTCCTGGCCTACGCCGGGCAGGAAGCCGGGCACGTCGACGAAGGTCAGCAACGGGACGTTGAACGCGTCGCACGTTCGGACGAAGCGCGCGGCCTTGTCCGATGCATCGATGTCGAGCGCTCCCGCGAGCACGGCCGGCTGGTGAGCGACGATGCCCACGCTGCCCCCGTCCATACGCGCAAATCCGACGATGATGTTCGCCGCCCAGCCGGGCTGGATCTCGAGGAAGTCGCCGTCGTCGACAACGTGCTTGATCACCTCGTGCATGTCGTACGGCTGCGTCGGCTCGGCTGGGATGACGCCGTTGAGCGACTCGTCGCGGCGATCCGCGCGGTCATTCGATTGCCGCCTGGCCGGCTTGCTCAGGTTGTTCTGTGGCAGATGATCCAAAACGCGGCGACAGAGCGCCATCGCCTCGGCCTCGTCATGTGCTGCGAGATGCGCGACGCCGCTGATTGTCGTGTGCACGGATGCGCCGCCCAGGCGCTCGCGATCGACGTCCTCGTGCGTGACGGTCTTCACCACTTCTGGCCCGGTGACGAACATGTAACTCGTGCCCTCGACCATGATCGTGAAATCGGTGATTGCCGGCGAGTAGACGGCGCCACCGGCGCACGGACCGAGCACGAGCGATATCTGGGGCACGACACCAGAAGTCAGCGTGTTGCGCAGGAAGATGTCGGCATAGCCGCCGAGCGAGACGACTCCCTCCTGGATCCGCGCACCGCCAGAGTCGTTGAGACCGATGATCGGCGCGCCGACCCGAACCGCGAGGTCCATGATCTTGCAGATCTTCTCGGCGTGCGCCTCGGACAACGAGCCGCCGAAGACGGTGAAGTCCTGGCTGAACACGAACACGAGTCGGCCGTCGATCGTCCCGTAGCCGGTGACGACGCCGTCGCCCAGGTATCGCTCGCGTTCCAGCCCGAAGTCTGAGGCGCGATGAGTGACGAACGCGTCGAACTCGACGAAGGACTCCGGATCAAGCAGCAGCTCGAGGCGTTCGCGCGCGGTGAGCTTGCCGCGGTCATGCTGCTGCGCGATTCGTTGCTCGCCGCCACCCAACATCGACTGGGCGCGCAGCTCGGCGAGACGCTCGAGCTCTGATTCCGTTGCCATGGCGCCATCGTAGCAATCAGGACTGTCCACAGAATCTGTGAACAACTTCGACCTTCTGTGGATAACCGGACTGTGGCTTCGCGCCCGTTCTTGCTAGATTGGCATCGGCGACTGAGGGTTTGCGGTCGCCCACGGGTATTCAAGGAGGCGGCCGTTGGCAAGGATCATCGCCATCGCCAACCAGAAAGGCGGCGTGGGCAAGACGACCACGGCGATCAACCTTGCTGGCTCGCTGGCCGAGCAGGGCTACCGAGTACTGTGCGTCGACATGGATCCACAGGCCAACCTGACCGTCGGCCTCGGCATCAACCTGCGCAATGTCGAGCGCTCCATCGCCGATGCCCTCGTCGATTCAAACGTCACTCTCGACGAGATCATCGTGCCAACCCAAACGCCCAGCGTTGACGTGGCGCCATCGACGATCGATCTATCGGCGACGGAGAACGTCTTGTTCAGCGCAATCGGCCGGGAACAGGCACTACGCGATGTTCTCCAGTCGCCTGCCGCCGAGCGTTACGACTACGTCCTCATCGACTGCCCGCCCACCCTCGGCCTGCTCACGCTGAACGCGCTCGTCGCCGCCGACGGCGTGATCATCCCGGTCCAGACCCAGTACTACGCCCTGAAGGGCTTCACCGCGCTGATGAACGTCATCACTCAGATCCGCACCAAGGGACTGAACCCGCGGCTGCGGGTCCTCGGTCTGTTGGCGACTTTCTACGATGGGCGAACCATTCTCGGACGCGACATGCTCCAGGAGATGCGCGACCTGAGCGACCATCACATCTTCGAGAACATGATTCGGCCGACCGTCCGGCTGGCCGAAGCCCCACTGGTCGGGAGGCCGGTGACTTCGTACGCGAGCAACACCGAGGCGGCGCGCGCATATCGCGGGCTGGCACGGGAGGTAATCGAGCTTGGCTAGACCAGATTTCCGCAGCACGGCCGCCCGTCGACTCGCCGAGGAGCGCGACCTCTCGCCGGCGATCCTGAGCCTCATTACGCCTGATGCGACCGATGTTCCAACGGGAATTCGGAACATCCCGCTCGATCGAATCTCGCCCAACCCCGAACAACCGCGAATGAACTTCGAGGAGCAGCCGCTCGCGGAGCTGGCCGCCTCGATTCGCGAGCATGGCGTTCTTCAACCGATCCTCGTCCGACCGACCGCTGAGCTGCACCGCTTCCAGCTGGTCGCGGGCGAGCGGCGCTGGCGCGCGGCGCGTGCCGCCGGCCTCAAGGAGATTCCGGCGCTGATCGAGCAGCTCGACGACGAGACAGCGCTCGAGATCGGGATCATCGAGAACCTGCAGCGCGAGGACCTGTCGCCGCTCGAGGAGGCGATGATCTACGAGCGCATGACGCAGGACCGAGGCTACAGCGTGCGCAAGCTGGCCCAGAAGCTGGGCAAGGACAAGGGCTACATCGAGAACCGGTTGCGACTTGCCGGCGCCCCGACCGAGATCAAGCAGCTCGTGTCTTTGCGCAAAGACACCTTGTCCCACGCCTACGAGCTGCTCAAGGTCGAGGATCCCAAGAAGCGCCGCAGGCTGGCCGAGCAGGTCGCCAACGGAACTCTGAGCCTGGTCAAGCTGCGCGAAAGAATCGAGGGCCGCGTCGCATCTGCGATAACCGGCCACGCCGCCGACGATCCGTCCGGCACGGACGTCGAGATGGACGCCGAGGTCACCGCCCCTCGCCCGCCCCGCTCAGTGCCGACGGGCGACAACGCGCTGCTGGTGGCCAAGCAGATCCTGACCGAGGCAGTTGAGCAGCTGGCAGAGATCCTGGGTTCGCCCTCTGTGCTGGGCGAGATCGGCGAGACCGATCGCGCCAATCTGGCCAAGTACCTGACGATCCAGAAACTGCGGCTCGAGAACGCCATCACAGTCGTCCGGAGCGGCAAGCCGCTCGAGCACTGACCTGGCCGGCACAGCCGCCGAAGTCGTTACGTGACGGACGACAGCCAACCGAGCGCAACGAGGCAGATCGAGACGGCCTGGAGCGACCAGCCGGCCTGACGGTCGCGCACGGCCGACCGCGCGGAGAGGCTCAGCCCGGCAGTGGCGGCGAGAGAGCCGCCGGCAAGCAGCAGGCTGAGCTGCCCGGAGGACGCGGCCAGCGTCAGCCAGGCAAGGCCGTGAATGACGGCCAGCAGGAGCGCGATGACTGCCAGCGCCCGGCGCCGGCCGAGCCGGGTTGCAAGGCTCGACGTTCCCGCGGCCTTATCTGACTCGATGTCGGTCAGTCCATTGGACAGCTGGAGCGCAGGACCGGCCAAGGCCGCGAGCGGAACGACCAGCTGTACCTGAGGTGGAAGCGTTCCGGCCGCACCGAACCAGGCATAGACCGGCAGTGCCGCGAAGGCGACCGAGTAGCACGCCCAGCTGAAGATGGTCGGCTTCAAGCGCAGGTCATAGAGCAAGCCGGCGCCGAGCATGACGCACCAGAGCAGCGCGGGGACGACGCCGCTGACCGCCGCGGCCGCCAGACCGATCACTGCCGCCCATGCCGCGATATGGCGAGTTTTCTCGGCGCTGATCAGACCGGCAGGGATCGGCTTCCAGGGCTTCGTCCGCGCGTCGAGCGGCTCGTCCACGAGATCGTTCGTGGCCCCGATGCACATTTGCAGGCCGAGCATGCCTACGGCCAGTAGTGCCGCCGCCAACAGCGTCGCGTGGGCGACCTCGGCCAGCCCGAAAACCAGCCCCGTATTGAGCAACGACGGGAAGGGATGGACGACGCGCAGGACGCGCAGCCGGCTGTTCATCTGGCGATGAGCGTCGTGCCTAGATGTAGACGATCTCGTCGAAGTTCGAGACCAGGTAGTCGACGAGCCGGCTGCGCGCGTCGCTCAGCACCGTACGTGCCCCACTGACGAAGTAGTAGAGCGAGATCGCGGGGACCATGAGCTCGCCGTGGTCGGTCGTGCCGATCGCGGCCGCCGGCCCTCCCCCGGCGGTATAGATCCGGCGTAGCCCCGCATCGTCCGTGCCGAAGGAATGGCGCAGCTCAGAGACCACCTGGCGCACGCCGATGCGGATCGATGTGTCGCGCATGAGCTCAGCCGCCCAGCTGTCGATCCGTTCATCGGGCTGCTCGTCGAGCCGCTCGCGATATTCCTGCGGGGTCGTCGAGAGGCCCGTCGCGGTCAATTCAGCCCTCCATCAACATAGGAGGGCCGATTATCGCATCAGGCATCTCGCAGTCGCCGCCGGACGGAACAGGCGCACGTGCGCGAGCACGATCAGCTCAATGTCTTGGTCATGACACCCCTGCCGGTGGTGTCATCACTGCCGTGGTCGCTGGCCATGGTCCCGACACCCAGCAGCTATTCCGGCGGGACCAGCTTGAGGGCGAGGACAGGGCACGCGGCGACGGCGCGCCGCGCATAGGCCGCGAGGTCGCGTGGCACCGCGGGCGAGCGCAGAATCGGATAGCCCCAGTCGTCGAGCTCGATCAGCTCCGGCAGCAGCTCAGCGCAGAGACCGTGGCCGTCGCACACGATCGGATCGACGACGAGCCGGCCGACGGTCCGCTCGACGGTCCGTTTCATGCCGCCTGCCTGAGCGCAGGCGCGACCTCACAGCCCCGACCTCGAGCATGGCTGGCGAAGTCGCGGCTGAACGCGGCCATGGCTGACGCGAGCTGGGCCACGGCGCCGTCCGGATGACGGCACGCGCCACGGCCGGTGATCTGGCCCGTCCAGCGTTCGAGCCGTTCGAGGTCATGCACGCCCGCGCTGTTGGTGGCCAGGGCGAAGGTCGTATCGGCGATCGCGCGCAGGCCGAAGACGCACGGTCCGCATTGGGCCGCGCTCTGCGCGGCCATGTACTCGAGCACAGTCGCCGTTGCCGCCACTCCGCATTGATGAGCGGGCAGGAAGCTGATCACGCCCGCGCCGAATGTCGCGCCAGCCGCGCGCAGCGCCAGTGGGTCGAGCGGCACGGGCCACGCCTGCTCGCGCGTCAGCCAGCGGCCGAAGTAGCCGCCCAGAAGCACAGCGTGCACACTCTCGGGCGCAACGCCACTGACGGCTGCGATCTCACCGACGCGCATGCCGAGCTCGATCTCGCGCACGCCGCCGTGCGGTGCGCCACTGACCGTCACGAGGGCAGTGCCGCGTGTCTCGCCGCGCCCCAGCGAGCGATACCACGCGTCTCCGCCGCGCGCGATAAGCGCGACATTGGCCAGCGACTCGACGTTCTGGACGAGGGTCGGGTAGCCGTCGATGCCGCTCTCGAACGGCCGCGGCGGGGTCACGGTCGGCCGCGCGTCGGAAGCGTTGACGAAGTGAACGGCCGCCGACTCCTCCCCCGCCACGTACGCGTCGGGCGCGAGCACGATGCGCACCGGAACGCGCAGTCGACCACGCTCGGCGATCGCCCGTTGGAGCGAGCGCTGCGCGTCGACATGCCTCGCGCCGACATAGAGGACGATCTCGCGCGCGCCAAGGACGCCGGCCGCAAGCAGAGCGCCGTCGAGCACGAGGTGGGGTCGCGAGTGCATCAGAGCGCGGTCCTTGGCGCTCAGCGGCTCTGCCTCGGCGCCGTTGACCAGGATCCGGGCATCGTCCAGCGAGCGCGACTCCACCGCTTGCCATTTGCGCCCGACAGGGAAGCCCGCTCCGCCGCGACCCAGCAGACCGCTCGCGACGATCGTGTCAATCAGCTCAGGCCGTGGCGGCGGCAGCTGCCCAAGGCGCGCCCGATGGGCGGCGTAGGGCTCCATCCCCGCGGCAAAGGCGGGGCCGGCCAGGAGACGCGCTTCGAAGGTCACCGGTGGTCACCATCGGCATATGGCGCGTGGACTCGGGGCGATGCGCCGACTACGGCAGGCAGCTGCTCCCGGTTCGTCCGTCCCGCGGCGACGCGCCATGTAAGTGCGAGCGCTACCACGCCGATGCAGAGCGCCTCGATGGCCATCATCCACAGCGCGAATGCGTCGCTGCCCGAGCCCATACTGTGCACGACCGCGAGCGGCCAACCGGCGTACGCGACCCAATGGACGAGGCGCCACGTGCGCTGGCCCAAGCGCTCGCGCAGGAGGCTGGTGACGATCAGGGCTACGAACAGGTAGACCGAGATGACGCCAAGCCCGACCCACAGCGGGCGGTAGCTCGACGCGAACGGGATCGTCGCCGCGTAGATACCGAGGTTGGTAAACGGATCGAGGATTGCGCTCGTGACATGCACGCCGACGAAGACGACCGAGAGCAGGGCAAGGTTGGAGTGCAGATCGTTGGTCAGAAAGCGCGGCCACGTGGGTCGCTGCCAGCGCACCATGCTGGTCAGGCCGAGAACAGTGACGGTCGTGAGCAGCAGCAGCGAAACGATCCCCGAGCCGCGGCTCGCGAACCATAGAAACTGCTCGCTCATGCCGCGGACGCGGTCATCGCCACTGCGTCCGCGGGCCAGCCACAGACGTAGCTGACCGAACCATCGTGGGCCACGAGCCGAGACGGCAGGGATCGCTGCTCGAGCCAGGCGGCGGCATCGTCGCCCAGGATGATCGCGGCCGTGGCCGCGGTGTTGGCCGTGACACAGTCCGCGGCCACGACAGTTGCCGTGCGCCACGGCCCGTTGGCCGGGCGTCCCGTGCGCGGGTCGATGAGGTGATGGACGAGCTCGCCTCGCGCTCGCCAGCGGCGGACGGTCGTGCTCGACGTGGCCAGCGCACCGTCGCGGACGGCGACGACGGGCGTCGCTGGATCGAGCGGCGCGCTACTGTCCTCGGCCAGCTGGACGATCCAGCCGCCGCGCGGCGGCCGGCCCGCGGTCATGATGTCGCCGCCGATCGATACGAGCACGCCACCAGCGTCGGTCAGTGCCTCGGCCGCGGCGCGCGTCGCCAGGTCGACGATGAGTGCCTTGCCCGTCGCGCCGAGATCGAGCTCGACGCCGGCCGGGACGCGCAGCGTGCCACGCGCGCGGTCGAGCTCGACCGCGCGCCACCCCTCGACCGCGACCAACCGCCAGGTACCGGGCGCCACGTCGACTGTGTCGAGGTCGCGCCCGCGCAGCTGGTCGAAGTCTCGGTCGTAGCCGATCAGCTTGACCGCCGAGCCGAGCGCCGGATCGACGAGGCCGCCTGTACTCACGGCAGCGGTCAGGGCTACATCGACCGACTGAACGAGCAATGGGCTGACGCGCAGACGCCTGCCCGGCGAGCGATTGACGAGGCTCAGCTCGCTGTCGTCGCGGAATCGGCTGAAACAGAGATCGGCGGCGTCGATCGTCGATCGGACGGCGTCGACCGCCATCTTCAGCGAGCCGTTGCTGACGACCACGTCGACGTTCGTGCCGATCTGGCGCCAGCGCTCGACGCGCGTCGCCATCAGCCTGATCCGCCAGATGAGACGTGAGTTCGACGGCGCGTCGTGGTGCTCGGCGGTTGGGCGGGCACGAATTGCCGCGTGGTCGGGGCTTGGGTCGCCGACGTGTTCGTGTCGTTGGGCTGGGCGGTCCCGACGGCGCCCTGCTGCCCGGCGTCGTTAATAGCAATCGGATCGTTCGTCGTCGGAGTCCCGGCATACGTCAAAGCCGCCAGTCCGCCGAAGCCGATCGTTGCGAAGGTGCCGGCGATCGCGGTCGCTGTTGTCAGGCGGGACAGTCGATCGAGCGCGCGCTCACGCTGATTGGCGCGTTGGCGTGTTGGATCGATCGGTCGGCGTCTGTCGTGTGCCATGGCGCGAATGGTCGCCCAGTCGGCTGGGAAGTCGCTGTGTGCATGCTGGGCGGCGGCGGACGAATTGGCTCCGGCGGATCAACCAGCGGCGGCAAGACTCGCCGCCGCCCAACGGGCCAGCTCGATGTCGTCGGCTTCTGGCAGGCCGCTCACGCCGATGGCTCCGATCACCTCACCGGCCACGATGATCGGGACCCCACCGCCCCAGCCCACGTAGCGCGGGTCTCCGAAGTTGGTGATGGGGAAGCCCTCCGTTCGGGATCGCTCTCCGAGGACGCTGGATTCGACGCGTTCGCGAGCCGCCGTGAACGCCTTGTGGATACAGATGTTGATCGATGCCAGGCCACATCCGTCGGTGCGCACAAACGCGACGAGCTCGCCGTGCGGGTCGACCACGGCCACTGCGGCACCTTGTCCGTTGGCGTCAAGTCGGTCCGCGATCATCGCCAGGAGGGCACGAGCCTCCACATGTCCGATCTCCCTGCGTGCAGGCATCACGACTTCTCCTCGAGTGAGAGCTTGGCGTTCGTCCAGATACCGTTAGCGTCGCTCGACGCAACCGCCGCCTGGACGAATTTCACCCCGATGGCGCCGTCGCGATCGTTCGGGAACTGCAGCGCCAGCGGATCGGGCTTCCGGCCCGAGCGCCGCGCCGCGATCGCCTCGGCAGCGTCCGAGTAGATATTGGCGAAGGCTTCGTGAAAACCCTCCGGGTGCCCAGCGACGATCCGGCATGCCCGGGCTGAAGCCGGCAGAGTCCCGGGACCATTGGGCGTGTAGAGGCGAACAGGTCCTTCGAGCGGCTTGAAGGTCAGCCGCGTCGGCCGTTCCTGGTGCCACTCCAGGCTGCCCTTTGTGCCAGACACGCGGATCCCGAGACTGTTCTCCACCCCAGCTGCGGTTTGCGTGACCCAGAAGGTCCCACGCGCACCGTTGTCGAAGCGCAGCATGGCGGCGCCGTAGTCGTCGACGAGCCGTTCCGGGATCACGTGCCCGATCTGCGCCGCGACCTCCGTGACCTCGAGACGGCTCACGAAGCGGACCAGGTTGTGAGCGTGCGTGCCGATGTCGCCCATCACCAGCGACGGTCCGCCGCGCACGGGGTTGTAGCGCCAGGGCAACCCGTGAGCCGGATCAGGGTCCGTCTCGTCCGCCTTGCCGCCCTGCACGTACTCGACCTGGACCAGCCTGATCTCACCGACCTGCCCATCCTCCACGAGCGCGCGAGCCTGGCGCACCATCGGATAGCCGGTGTAGTTGTGCGTCAGGCAGAAGACGAGACCCGTGGCCTGAACCCTGTGAACGATGTCCAGGGCCTCGTCAAGCGTGTTCGTCATGGGCTTGTCGCAGATGACGTCGCAACCGCGATCCAAGGCCGCCATGGCATAGCGGCGATGGCTGTCGTTCGGGGTCATGATGGCGACGACGTCGGCGCCGTCCTTCCGTTCGTGCTCGGCATCGAGCATCCCGATTGCATCGGCATAGGTGCGAGAGGGATCGATCCCCATTCCGGCGGCAGCTATCCGGGATCGCTCCGGATCTGACGACACCACCCCGGCCACGAGCTCATAGCGACCGTCGAGTCGGGCGGCCGTTCTGTGGATCGCACCGATGAAGCTGCCCGGGCCACCGCCGATCACCGCCAGGCGAAGCGGACGGCCAAGCATCTCGATGACCGGATTGGCGTCCATTGGAATCTCCTTCACTCGCTGCTCGCGGTGCTCTGCGAGGGAGTGGGCTGGAAGGGACCGAAGTAGCCGATTCGCTCGGGGGAAACTGGCTCCGGCGGTAGGATTCGAACCTACGACCAAGCGGTTAACAGCCGCCCGCTCTACCACTGAGCTACGCCGGAGCGCGCGTCCTCGCTGATCGATCGATCAGGGGAGCCGCTGGATTATAAGTGGCCGACCGTGAACCGATCCCTGGCAGTGACTAATGGCACTTGAACCGTTTCACGCCTGCGACCAGAGTGCCGCTCAGGAAGCTTCGCACCGGCAGATGAGCCGCGGCGCGCGCCCTCGGGTCGCCCGCAACGCCGCGGCGGCGACGATGCTCCATGGGCAGCCCTCGAAGGAGGCACTTCGATGGCCATGGTTCAGCACGCGATCGAGCGCTCGCGCACCATGTGGCTGGAAATCCTGATCTTGGCGCTGATCACCGTAGTGGCGGCAGTGCTTCTGACGTTGATCTTCAACGGACCTGGCGCGCCGCTTACTTACAACCTCACGAACGATCCCGGAGCAGGGCTGTATCCCTGGTGATCGGCTGAGCGACACGATCGGCTAGCCAGCCCGCCAGGTCCACGCTCGCCGCCACTGGCGGCGAGCGTGGATACTGTCAGGCGATGGACGACAAGAACAAAGAAACCGCCGCCCCTTCATACACGCCCCTGCTACGCGGAGAGCGCGTCTTCCTGCGCCCGCCGGAGCGGGCCGACCTGCCCACGTTCGTGCGCTGGTTCGCGGATGCCGACATGTCCTCGCTGCTCGGCAACCGCGCACCGTTCAGCGAGGCCGGCGAGGAGCTGTGGTTCACCCGCATGCTCGAGCAGCAGGGCAAGGACGTCTACGGCTTCGTGATGTGCCGGCTGGACGACGGAACGCCCTTTGGCACGATCACCCTGATGCACATCGACCGCGACAACGGCTCCGCAGGTGTCGGCATCGCGATCGGTGAGAAGTCGATGTGGGGCAAGGGCTATGGCACGGACGCGATGCGCGCCCTGCTCGACTTCGGCTTCGGCGAGCTTCGTCTCGAGCGCATCTGGCTCGACGTCTACGACTTCAACAAGCGCGCCCGTCGATCGTATGAGAAAGCCGGCTTCACGGCCGAGGGCATCCAGCGTCACGCCCACTACAGCGAGGGCAACTACCAGGACGTCGTGCTCATGTCGATCCTGCGCCACGAATGGCAGGCTGAGGAGCGCAAGCGGACCTGGGACTACCGCTCGCACTGAGCCGCTCCGCCGTGCCGCGTCCACTGGTCAGCGCTGACGAGCTTCACGCACAACTTGACGCTGCGAACGTGCGCGTCGCCGACGTGCGCTGGTACCTGAACAGGCCTGGCGCCGGCCGGAACGCGTTCGACGAAGGACACATCCCGGGTGCGACGTTCGTTGACCTTGACACTGACCTGTCCGACGAGCATGGCTTCGGGGCGCCAGGCAGACACCCCCTCCCCTCGCCGGCGGAGTTCGCGCGCCGGATGGGCTCGTTGGGTTTCGGGTCCGACGACTTCATCGTCGCTTACGACGACGCCGGCGGAACAATGGCCGCGCGCCTGTGGTGGATGCTCGACAGCCTCGGCCATCGTGGCGGGTGCGCCGTCCTCGACGGCGGCATACAGGCATGGACGGCCGCCGGCCACGAGCTGACGGCAGGTCAGCGGCCGCGGCCGGCGTCCGAGATGCGCCTCGCGGGTCAGTGGCGGAACGTCGTCGCGCGCGAGCAGGTCGCGAACGGCGGGGCGCAACTCGTTCTGCTCGATGCGCGCGCGCCCGAACGCTACCGGGGCGAGATCGAGCCGATCGACCCGGCCGCCGGGCACATCCCGGGCGCGCTCAACCTGCCCACGAGCGCGAACCTGGGCCCGGACGGCTTGCTGCTGGGCGCCGCGTCGCTCGAGGCGCTCTACGCGCCGCTGGTGGCTGTGGGCAAAGACATGGTCGTCTCATGCGGCAGTGGCACCACCGCGTGCCACAACGCGCTGGCGATGCGCGTTGCGGGCATGCACGATCCCCTGCTCTACGTCGGCTCGTTCAGCGACTGGAGCCGGTCGGGAATGCCCGTCGTCAGTGGAGATGAGCCGTGAAGATCGGCCTGGCATCGGTTGCGGACATCGACGATGAGGTCGTCGGCTGGATGAAGCGCGCCTACGAGCTCAGCGCGTAACGCATCGCTGGCGCGAATCAAGAGAGCGAGGCGAACTCCGCGTCGCTGAGCTCGATCTCGAGTGCTGCGACGTTCTCCCGGACGTGCTCGATCGACAGTGTGCCTGGGATCGGCAGCATCTGCGGCGACCGGCGCAGCAGCCAGGCGAGGATGACCTGGCTCGGGCTCGCGTCGTGCCGGCGAGCGATGTCGGCCAGGAAAGGAAGCTCGGCACGGAGCGGGAAGAAGGGCACGAACGCGATGCCCTGTGAGGTGCAGTAGTCGACGACCTGGTCCCAGCCGCGCTCGGCAAGGTTGAAGTGGTTCTGGACGGCGCTGATGGGCACGATGCGCTGCGCGCTCTCGATCTCGGCCACGCCCACCTGGGACAGTCCGACTTGGTCGATCTTGCCCGCAGCGCGATACTCCGCGATCAGCGCGACGCTCTCCTCGAGCGGCGTGTCGGGGTCGACCCGATGCAGGTAGTAGAGGTCAATTCGGTCGACACGCAACGCGCGCAGGCTCTGCTCGATCTGCTGCGCAAGAATGCTGCGCTTGCCTTCACCGCGGCCGAAGCCGCCCTTGGTCCCGACGATTGGTTTGCGCGTCGTCCCCGCGAGCGCGGCGCCGATGGTCCGTTCGCTCGCGCCGCCCGTGTACAGGTGCGCGCTGTCGATCATGCCGATACCTGCCTCGGCCGCTGCGCGAATGAAGCCGATGTTGGCAGGCGTTTCAGTCAGGCGGTTGGTGCCCAGGCCGACCCGCGCAACCTCGCGGTCGCCGATCCGGATCGTTCCGTTCATGCGCTGCGTGCCCTGGTCTCGCCGGCGATGACGGTCATCGCGGCCGCGCCGAGGGCGATCGCGGCCGAGACGACCAGGGCATGGGCCATGCCGATGCTGAAGCTCGCCATGCCAGGCCCGCCGAGAGCGCCCGACGTGCCCAGGAAGATGCCGCCCGCCACGTTCGCCGGCAGCGCCGCGGCCGCGACGGCGAGAGCGAGCGCGAAGCTCGTGACCATGCCCGTCTGTCGGAACGTGGCGAGCGTGGCGCTCGCGACGCCCAGGCGCTGCGGGGGCGCTGCGCTCATCGCCGCACTCGTGTTCGGTGCCCAGAAGAGGCCGCCGCCGATGCCCAGGACGATCAGTCCTGGCAGCAGGTCGATGTACGTCGACGTCGGCCCCAGGCGCGCCAGGAGGATGCAGCCGAGAGCCTGTAGAACCAGCCCGACCGACGCCGGCGGACGCGAGCCGAAGCGATCAGAAAGCAGGCCGCTGATCGGCCCGACGATCGACTGGACGATCGGCAGCGGCAGGATCATGAGTGCCGCGGACAACGGCGCCTGGCCGAGCACTACCTGGAGATAGAACACGACCAGGAAGTTGACGGCGAACAGGCTCAGGCTCTGGAGCGTGCCGGCAGCCGTGCTGAAGGCGAAGACGCGTGAGCGGAACAGCGCGGGATCGATGAAATGGGTGCCGCGCTTGCGCTGCGTAACCACGAACAGCGCGGCGAGCGCAATCGCTGAGCCGAACAAAGTCACGGTCGGGACGGAGAACCAGCCCCACGCGATCGTTTGCGACAGGCCGAACAGCAGGCACGAGATCGCGCCGCTGAAGAGCACCAGGCCGAGGATGTCGAAGCGCTCTCCACGGCGCGGCTGGGATAGCTCGCGCAGCGCGAAGTAGCCCCACAGGGTGCCGATCACGCCGATCGGCACGTTGACCAGGAAGATCCAGCGCCACGAGGCAGCCGCCAGGATGAGACCGCCGGCGACGGGACCGAGGATGCCGCCGACCGCCCACGTGACCGAGTTGATGCCCATCGCCCGGCCACGCTCGCCACGCGGGAACGCCTCGGTGATGATGGCCATGCTGTTCGCCATCAGCATCGCGCCGCCGATCCCCTGGACCAGCCTGAACGCGACGAGCTGCTCGCCACTCCCCGCCAGCGCACACAACAGCGAGCCGAAGGTGAAAACGCCGAAGCCCAGGTTGTAGAGGCGGACGCGGCCGAACATGTCGGCCAGCCGGCCGAACAACAGCAGGGTGATCGTGCTGACGAGGATGTAGCCCATCAGCACCCAGACCATGGTCACCAGGTCCGAATGCAGGTCGGCCATCATCGTCGGGATGCCCAGCACCACGATCGACGAGTCGATCGCGGCCATCGCCGCGCCGAGTGTCGTTACCGAAAGCGCGAGCCACTTGTAGTTGGCGCCTACCTCGGGCTCGACTTGCTTGAGGCTTTCAGCTCGGGGCGTGAAGCTCATCCAGGAGTCCGGGCACCCTTCGCGTCTGCCGTCGTCGCCACGGCGGTGACCGGCGCGCCATCGTCGGACGGTGTCTCGGACGGCCTGATGTGGGCGAGCGACTCGCCCATCGACGGCCGACTGACCCAAACCGGAGCAGGTGTCGCCCAGTAGTCGGCCATCGCCAGCAGCCGGCCGGCATACGAGGATCGCTCGCGCTCGAACGCGTGCCATGCATCGTCCTCGGGCTCCAGCTCATAGCCGACCTTGCCGAGCTTCGCGTAGACGACCGCGAACTCGTCGCGATCGACCGCTGATCCGTCGCCCTTCAGGCCAAGGATGTTGGTGATGTCCTCAACGAGATGCGTGCCGATCCGGTGAGTGATCTTGGCGTGTCCACGCGGCACGTTTGTAACCGTGGTCAACACGAGCGAAGCGGCGTCGAGCACCGCCCCCAGTGAGCTGATCCACGAGACGTTGTCATGGCTCGAACGGAAGTAGCCCAGCAGCGGATACGAAACATGCGTGTCGAGGACCTCCGCCGTCCACACCTCCCACTCCCGGAACAGCGCAGGTAGCTCGTCGACCAGATCGAGACGCGCATAAGTCAGCAGCAGCAGCATGGCCGACGGCGGGGCCTTGGCCCGCGCCGAGAGCGTTACGACGGCCACCTCGCGACGCTGGTACGACCCGAACAACGAGAACAGGAAGGTGATGACCAGGGCGACGATGCCGAGCCCGGTCGCCGCCCCGATGACGACCACGAGCCGTGCGATCCCGCTCGTAGCGACAATGTCTCCGAAGCCAATGGTCAGGATGGATGACCCGGCGAAGTAGATTGCATCGCCCAGTGTCTGCGGCGTCGGATTGAGGTCCGCGCGCAGCGCGAACAGGATCAGCCCATAGCCGACGACTATGAAAGCCAGCCAGACCGCGAGGAGAAGGATCGCGGCCCCAGGCGCGTACAGCCCGAGCAGGCTGTCGCGCGCCAGGCCGGTCTTGAAACGGACGACGATGTTGCGGTACGGCCGCCACGTCCAGCGAATGACGTAGCGGCCGATGCGCAGCCAGCCGGGCGTTGGGCGCGGGACGACGATCGTCTCGAAGACGTCCCATAGGGCCAGGCCGACCAGCACCAGGCCCGCTATGCCGGTAAGCGCGTCGATCATGTCAGCGAGGGTTGCCCTCGCGCAGCGTGGCCACCGATTTCTCGATGCGCCGCTGTTTCGTCTCGGCTGTCTTGGCGGTCAAGACCTGCGTCACGTGATAGCCCTTCAGGCTGTTCGACAGCCGATCGAACGTCTTTAGGGATCTCAATCCCCGTCGCTGTGCTGCCTTCAGCCTGCCTGATCATTGTCCGAAACTTCATATAGGCAATCGTAGTGGCGGCTTACTCGAGGTAGTCCTTGAGCTTGCGCGAGCGAGACGGGTGGCGCAGCTTGCGCAGTGCCTTGGCCTCGATCTGGCGGATCCGCTCTCGGGTCACGTTGAACTCCTTGCCGACTTCCTCGAGCGTTCGCGCGCGGCCGTCCTCGAGTCCAAATCGGAGCTGGAGGACGCGACGCTCGCGCCCGCTGAGTGAGTCGAGCACGGCCTCAACCTGCTCCTTGAGCAGCTGGTGCGATGCCGCTTCCGCGGGGGCGAGGGCGGCTCGGTCCTCGATGAAGTCACCCAGGTGGCTGTCCTCCTCCTCGCCGATCGGCGTCTCGAGCGACACAGGCTCCTGCGAAACCTTGATGA
>Ga0209638_1000104_pt1 | contig 52734 bp, 46 predicted proteins | sample BarGraNGADG00211_FD_184490 | JGI IMG/M metagenome (GOLD analysis project Ga0209638, IMG submission 184490) | Arctic peat soil microbial communities from Barrow, Alaska - Barrow Graham LP Ref core NGADG0002-211 (SPAdes) (version 2) | ecosystem: Environmental > Terrestrial > Soil > Wetlands > Peat... | reverse complement strand
GCAGGCCGGTCACAAGAACACCTTCGACTGCATCAAGGCGTTCTCCGAGACGGATTTCACCGAAGACCTCAAGAAGTTCGACGTGCCGACGCTGATCCTGCACGGCGACGACGACCAGATCGTGCCGATCGGCGCCGCGGCTCTCCGCTCATCGAAGTTGGTCAAGAACGCGACCCTGAAGATCTACGCGGGCGCACCCCACGGCCTCGCGGACACGCACAAAGACCGGCTCAACGCCGACCTGCTGGCGTTCCTCGAGACCTGAGGTCGCTTTGCCGGCGCCGCCTGGCTGGTGGCGCCGGTACCTGTGCCCCTGTTCACAAACGCACAGGCACGCGTCAGCGATTGCCGCATACTAGGGTGTGTAGGTTCGTGAATCGCCTCCGCCCGTGTGGCGGGCGTGAGATGAACTTGCACGTGAATAAACACGTAGTGTCAGACCGCCCTTGGAAAGGCGTCACATGGAAAACAAGAAAACCGCAGTCTTTGGTCTGTACACGGGACGCGTGGCGGCGGAGCGCGCCGTGGAAACGCTCGTCAAGGCGGGATTCTCGAACAATGCAATTTCCGTCCTCCTGCCAGACAATGAAAGCACGAAGGACTTCGCCCACGAGAAGCACACGAAAGCGCCCGAAGGCACGACGACCGGGGTCGCGACCGGTGGCGTCGTCGGTGGGACATTGGGCCTCTTGGCCGGCATTGGTGCCTTGGCCATTCCCGGTGTCGGGCCGTTCATCGCGGCAGGTCCGATCATGGGCGCGCTGGCCGGCCTCGGCGTCGGCGGGGCCGTCGGCGGACTGCTCGGGGCGCTCGTCGGGATGGGCATCCCCGAATATGAAGCCAAACGGTACGAAGGCCGTCTCAAGGAGGGCGGGATCCTCCTGTCCGTGCATTGCGACACGGCGGATCAGATCACCCGCGCCAAAGGGATTCTGACAGGGACCAGCGCGGTCGACATCGCCTCAACCGGCGAAACGGGTGTGGGGGGGGCGAGCACGCTCAAGGGCGCGTAACCGCGTAGGCCATGGGTCATGGGCGACGGTTTGTCGCAGGGTCTGCGACGAGCCGCCGCCTTCGGAAGGTCACGGGGGGCATCATGTTTCTCACTCTGTTTTTCGTATTCCTGGTCTGCTGGATCTTTGGCTGGGCCCTGTTCCACGTTGCCGGCGGATTGATCCATGCGTTGCTGGTTGTGGCCGTGATTTCTTTGGTCTGGCATTTCGTGAGAGGCCGCGCCGCTGTCTGACGTTCCCCGGGTCGATCCAGCGGAACTTCTCGACCAGCGGTGGTCCACCTGCGTGTTCCGCGCATGTCGTGCGGCGAACTTCTTGCCGAACGATAGTTGTCCTCAACGACCCGGCAACGGAGCGGCTCTCGAATCTGGGAAGCGTGGGCCCATGGAGTTGCGCCTGTCTCACCACCTCTTTCTTTCAGACTGTGCGGTATTGGACCGCCCGACCCTCGCGTATGGGCCGAAGATCGACTCGAGGGGGACAACCATGAGATGGGCCACATGATGGAGCACATGCAGGCAGGCAAGGACTCCATGGCGATGTGCCCCATGATGAAGCAGATGAGCGGCATGAAGCACTGAGCGTGTCGGACTTCGGCGAACCCGCCGCATCGAAAGAGAGCCATCTCATGAACAAGAACACCAACACAGGCTTAGTCATCATCGGGACTGTCATCGTAGTGCTACTGCTCTTTCTGGTCTTCGGCGGCGGCGGGATGATGACAGGGGGAATGATGCATTGGTGGAGGTAGCGCAGTCCAAGGCAGCAGAAAGACGGATGCGGGCACACCGGCTGCGCGCCTGAGGCGCAGCTGGACCTACGAACCGCAGACCCGCAGGGTTAACTGCAGCAGCCATGACCGCTCTTCGGTGTTCCCGCAGACTTGCCTACGTATTGCGCCGGATTAAGATCGAACTTCTCTTTGCACTTGGCGCCGCAGAAGTAATACGTCTGCCCCTTGTGCTCGGTTCGTCCAGCGGCGGTAGCCGTTTCTACGTCCATGCCGCACACAAGATCTTTCACAGCTGTTGTGCTCTTCATTGTCATCTCTCCTTCGTTCGTGAATGTCGGCTCGATGGCCGCTTCGACACCAGGACCCTTTCGAAGGCCTTTCTCGAGAGCAAAGGTGGTCCACTATTGAACGAGCATCGAAACCCGTCCACTGTACGGCAGGCGCCTTCCGTTGCCTGTTCCCAATTGCACAGCCGGCCGGGGCCGGATGGGCCACACGCTGTTGCCGGAGGCCGACGCTGCTCCTCGTCGATTCGGCAAGGGGAAGAACCCTGCGAACTCGAACCGATCGGTGTCGAGACGCAAAACCACCGCCGGCGCGTAGTTGATGGTCGTCGTCTGGTCGCCGCCGAAGGTGCCGGAGACAAGGGCGACACCTGACGTCGCTACTTCTTCGCGGAGGCCATCGTCGCCTTCATCATCGACGTCACGTTCTTCGTCATGGACTGGAAGGACGACGCCATCTGCTCGAGGCTCTTGCACGCCTGCTGAAAGTCCTTCATCACCTGGTCGTTCCCCATCACCGTCGGGTCCTTCATCATGCCGTTCAACTGCCCGTGCATCTGCTTCATGTTGTCCAGCATGCCCTGCATCGTCGTCGTCATCTGGCCCTGACCGTTGCCATGCATGCCGGCTTGCATGCCGGTCAGGTCGCGCATCATCGACACTGAGCTGCTCATCATCTGGTCGATGTTCTTCATCATCTGGTCGGTGGACGCCATCATGGCGCCGTGCTGCATGCCGCCCTGGGTGGCACCGTGCATCTGGCCATGGTCCATCTGGGCTGAGAGCGGAACCGCGGCGAGCGCGATCGTGACGATGCCGGTGAACAGGACTCCGGAGAACATCTGCGTACGCATAGGTCGAATCTCCTCGTGAACTGAGAAACCGATCGTGGGCGGGGGCCGACGAATGCGAGGAGCTGCAAGGGGCATGCCTCAGCACGACGGCGTCGAGAACCTCGGAAACGGGCCACAGCTATGCTGTGAGGCGCGCGAAGGAGGTTCGAGCGTCTCTTTTCAGACGGAGTGATTGTCTGCTTTCAAGCAGGACGCGATAGGGCTCGACGGGGGCAGGCTGTCAATCCGGGCTACCCGTGGCGGACGGTGCCGTCTTGTCCCGTTCCAGGCCGAATTTCTGCATCCGGTAGAGCAGCGTGCTGCGGGTGATATTGAGGTACGCGGCGGCGCGCGTCTGGTTCCAGTTGTGCTTCTCGAGAGCGGCCAGCAGGAGTTCGCGCTCGACGTCCTCCAGGGAGATGCCCTCGTCCGGCAGCTCGATCCGCAGGTTGCCGATTCGCTGGCCGCTCGCCTTCAGGCGATCGGCCAGATCGTCGAGGCCAAGGAGGCCGTCGCGATCGAGCACCAGGGCCCGCTCAATGACGTTCTCAAGCTCACGGATGTTGCCCGGCCACGCATACAGATTGAACGCCGAGTACACCGCCTTGTCGACGGACGGGCGCGGACGGCCCAGCCGCTCGGCGTGCTTGGCGAGGAAATGATCGACGAGCAGCGGGATGTCGTCCGACCGCTCCCGCAATGGCGGAACGCGGATCGAGACGACGGCGAGCCGGTAGTACAGGTCCTCGCGGAAACTCGCGTCGGCCGTCATCTTCTCCAGGCTGCGGTTGGTCGCCGCAATCACCCGGACATCGACCTTGATCGGGCGCGTTTCGCCGACCTTGTCCACTTCGCGCTCTTGCAGCACCCGCAGGATCTTCACCTGCAACAGGAGCGGCAGCTCCCCAACCTCGTCCAGGAAGATCGTGCCCCGGTTCGCCGTCTCAAACTTCCCCTGTTTGTCGGCGATCGCGCCGGTGAAGGCCCCTCGGCGGTGCCCGAACAACTCCGATTCGAGCAGGTTCTCGGGGATGGCCGCGCAGTTGACGGTCACGAAGGGACCGCGGCTCCGATGGCTGTTGACGTGGATGGCCTTGGCGAGCAACTCCTTCCCGGTGCCGCTCTCGCCCTCGAGCAGCACGGTCGTGTCGCTCGCCGCGACACGGGAGGCCGTATCCGTGACGGCGCGCATGGCTCGCGACCCGGCAATCATGCTGGCGAACGAGAAGCGCTCGCTCACAATCTGACGCAACTGCCGGTTCTCGCTGGCGAGCGCGCCCAGTTCGAGGGCCTTGCGGACTGTCGCCTTGAGTTGATCGCGCGAGAACGGCTTGGTCAGGTAGTCGAACGCGCCGACCTTCATTGCCTCCACGGCCGAGTCGATCGTGCCGTGCGCGGTGAGCACGATCACGGGAAGGTCCGGCTGCATCGCCTTGAGGTGCGTCATCAACTCGACGCCGTCCATCTCGGGCATGCGGACGTCGGTGAGGACCAGGTCCACGCTCGATTCCTGGAACCGCTGCAAGCCGCTCCGGCCGTCGGCCGCCGTCACCACCCGGTAGCCGTCCTCGCGCAGGTTGTACTCCACCACCCGCCGCAGGCTCTCGTCGTCATCGATCAGGAGGACGGTTTTCGGGTCACTCATGGCTGGCTCTGAAGTGCTGCGGTCGAGGGCAGCGGAAGCAGAATCTCGACAGTCGTCCCTCCGCCCTCCCGCGACGGGATTCGGATCTCGCCTTGGTGCGCCGCGATGATCCGCTGGCTGATTGCAAGTCCCAGGCCCGTGCCGCGGTCCTTCGTCGTAAAGAACGGCTCGAAGATCCGCGCCCGCGCGTCGGGCGGAATGCCCGGCCCCTGATCGGACACCTCGATCAAGCAGCGCCCGCCTTGTCGTCGGTGCCGAAGCGTCACCCGACCCCCGCGCGGGCTGGCCTGCACGGCGTTGAGGACGATGTTGACGAGCACCTGTTCGATCTGCTCGGGATCGATCCGCAGTCCCTGCGACGCGTCCTCGCCCTCGACGGCAAGCGCCACGCCGGCCCCGTCGGCCTGTGGACCGAGGAGGCTCACCACACGACGAATGACCTCCGGCAGATCCGCCGGACGGAGCCGCGGCGGCCTGGGCCGGGCGTAGTCGAGGAACTCCTGGACCAGCCCCTCGAGGCGGTGAAGTTCGCGCGTCGCGATCGCACAGAACTCGGCTTCCGGCGTGCCGACCGCTGCCCGCGAACTCACAATCTCGAGCGCCCCCTTCATTCCCGCCAGCGGATTCCGGATCTCGTGCGCGAGGCCGGCTGCGACCTCGCCGAGCGCCGACAACCGTTCCGCGCGGCGCAGTTGCTCTCCCGATTCGCGCAATTCCCGATTCGCACGTTCCAACGACTCTGCGGTCTCCCGGTGCCGGTTCGTCACGCGCCGTTCGTGGGACGCGATGAGGCCGACGGACAGCCCGAGGGAGAGGAAGACAATCAGTTCCGCGTATTGACTCACCGTGTACGGCGGATTGTGGGACCACGCGGTGTGGATGTGGGGCGCGTACGCAATCGAGCAGACGATCGCCGCGACGAGTCCGCCCCGGACACCAAACCAGTACGCGGCCAGGATGACCGGCACGTAATACAACCGCTGGTAGATCGCGTGCAGGACGAAGTGCGCCGGCGGCGTGACGTAATGCAGCGCCGACACGACGACCACGCCGGCAAGCAACCAGGTCCATCGCGCGACGTTCTGGGGGCCTTGTGCGGCCTGGTCGGAACTCCTCATGAGGTGCGTGAAAACAGACAGTGCCCGATGCTTCCTGCTTCAAAACGATCAGGCCACGCGGGGCTTCCGGCGAAATGCGTCCGCCATGCAAGGAATTGGCCGCCGAATGGACCGGCACGGCAATTGCCATCCCACCCAGCAGCCAGGCATGGAACGCCAGTCCTTGCGGACGGCACTCTGGGGCACGGTGGGCGTCGTCTGCGTCGTCGTGTCAATTACCGTCTTGCACTATACCACCAGCCTGCACTCGGTCCTGCTCCACCAGGTGTTCCAGCGCCTGCACTACCTCCCGATCGTCGTCGCCACCGATTACCGCCACGAGGCATCCTCCCGCCACTGCTGCCCCGGCCGTTGTTCGACGGTCCGGGGGTGTATCCATCAGCTTGGGAACCCAGTCGCCAATCACTGTCTGTTTTCGCGCGCCGCGCAGGCGCCGCGGTGTCTGAGACCGATCACCACGGCGTCGGCTCGTCCGGCCCAGGTTCCCCGGCCGCCCCGAAGTGGCTGATATTGACGCTGTTGGAAACGGCACGGACGTCCATGGCCGCGGCATGGGCCTTGCCCAGAGGACAAACGTGAAGAGACAGACGCTCACGGTTCTCGGCTTCCTCCTCGGCGCGACCGTATTGCCGGCCGGTGCGCAAACCGACCCCTCCGGCGGCAAGCAGGCCATCGTGCCCGGTCCCCCGACACCGGCATCCGCCGGACCCGTCGTGACCCTCCCGGCGCTCGTCGCCGAGCTCGAACAGAACAACCCGGAGCTTCAGGCGGGACGACGGGAGATCGACGTCCGCCTCGCGCGGGTCGCTCCCGCGGGCGCGCCGCCTGAGCCGACGATCACGGTCGGGTACATGGGCGGGCTCGCGTCCGCACCGTTCTTCCCCAGCGGATCCACCCCGAACGCGTTCCGGCAGTTCTCGGTCACCCAGGAGATCCCGTTTCCCGGGAAGCTGGCGCTCAGGTCGCGGGTGGCGGCCACCGAGGCAACGGCCGAGCGTTGGAACTTCGAGGCCACGCGGCGGCGGCTGATCGCGGAGCTGAAAGCGACGTTCTTCGACTACGCCTTCGCCGACCGGGCTATCGGGGTCGTCGGACGCAACAAGACGCTCCTGGAGCAGATGCGCCAGATTGCCGAAGCGCAGTTCAGCGTCGGGAAGGGCTCGCAGCAGGATGTGCTGAAAGCGCAGGTGGAGATCTCGCTGCTGCTCGAGCGCCTGGCCGTCCTCGAACAGCAGCGCGCCGCCTCGCAAGCCCGGATCAACGGGCTCCTCTACCGAGACCCCGAGACGCCACTGGGCCCGGTGGCCGAATATGCGCCGGTCGTCCTCCCGGAGAACCTCGATCGGCTGCGATCGCTCGAGCGCGAGCAGAGCGCCGCCCTCAAGAGCCAGGAGCAGGGCATCACGCGCGGGCAGCAGGCGTTGGCGCTGGCCAACCGCGAGCTGCGCCCGGATTTCGGCATCACGGTATCGTCGCAGAAGTACACCGGCGACATGCCGTGGATGTACGGCATGGACTTCATGGTGAAGGTCCCGATCTACTGGCAGCGCAAGCAGCGCCCGATGATCGCCGAGGCCGCGGCCTCGCTCGAGAGCGCGCGGGCGATGCGGAACAACACGCTCTCCACCGAACAGGCCCAGGTCACGCAGGAATTCCTGGCCGCCACCACGAGCAAGCGTCTCGCAGATCTCTACAGCGACACGATCCTGCCGCAGGCGCGCCTGACCCTCGAATCGTCCCTTACCTCGTATCAGGTTGGCCGCGTGGACTTCCTGACGCTGCTCAGCAACTACCAGACCGTGCTGACCTACGAAGTGAGCTATGAGGAACAGGCGGCCCGGTTGCGGCAGGCCCTGGCCCGGATAGAACCGTTCGTCAATGAGGAGCTGGTTCGATAACCCCCACCGCTTGGTCTTGCAGGCAGACGAGAAGGCATCATGACCGATCGCACGAATCCCGAAGACCCCGGCACGCAGTCCGACCCCGCGCGTCGGCAGTTCCAGGACGCCGGCGAGCGCCGCACGGCTCTCCTCCGGTACGGTCTGGTCGCCATCATCTCGCTCCTCATCGGCGGTGGCCTCATGTTTCTCGCGCTCCGCGGCGAGCGCACGCCGGCCGGCGTGCCTGGGGAACACGCAGGCGGCCACTCGGCAACGACGAGCGAAGGGGCGGCCGCGCCCGGCGCTGGCGGCGAGAACGCCGCCGGCCCGGGAACGAAAGGCATGCCGGGGATGGAGGGCCAGGCGCAACCGGCCGGCGAGCACCCGACGCAAGCCTCAGGATCGACCGTGTTCATCTCGCCGGCACGCCAGCAGTTGATCGGCGTGCGCACGGCGCTGGTCGAACACCGCGCGCTCGCCACCACCATTCGTGCCGTCGGAACTCTCGCCTACGACGAGACCCGCGTGACACAGGTGAACACCAAGGTCGCCGGCTGGATCGAACGCGTCTACGTCGATTACGTCGGCAAGCCGGTTCGCCGGGGCGAACCGCTGTTCAGCGTCTACAGCCCGGACCTGGTCGCCACGCAGAGCGAGTACCTGCTGGCGCTGAAGGCCCGGGATCAGTTCGCGTCGAGTCAGGTGCCCGAGACGCGGGCGAGTAGCGAGTCGCTGCTGGCCGCCACCCGCCAGCGTCTGACGCTGTGGGACATCTCCGATGCGCAGATTGCCGAACTGGAGAAGACGCGCCAGCCACGCCGCAGCCTGACGCTGCACGCCCCCTTCACCGGCATTGTCCTGGAGCGCAACGCCTTTGCCGGCCAGTACGTCACCCCGGAGATCGCCGCCTTCAAGCTGGCCGACCTCTCCACCATCTGGGTGATCGGGCAGGTGTTCGAGTACGAGCTGGCACAGATCGCCGTGGGCCAGGAGGCAGACATCGACTTCCCGTACGGCGAGTACGGCCGCACCATCAAGGGACGGATTGGGTTCATCTACCCGGACATCGACCCGCAGACCAGGCGGGCGCGCGTCCGGGTCGAGTTTGGCAACACCGGGGGAACCTTCAAGCCCGGCACCTACGTCACCGTATCGATCAAGACCCGCGGCGGTCACGTGCTGGCCGTGCCGAAGGAAGCGGTGATCGACACGGGGGCCAAGCAAGTAGCGATCGTCGCCCTTCCGAACGGGTACTTCGAACCGCGCGAGATCAAGGTGGGTCAACCGACCGACGAGTTCTACCCGGTGCTGAGCGGCCTGGCCGCGGGGGATCAGATCGTCACGTCCGCGCAGTTCCTGGTTGATTCCGAAGCGAACCTGCAGTCGGCGATGCAGGCGATGTCGATGAGCATGCCGGGGATGGACATGGGCGGGCAGAAAAAACCAGCCAGCCCACCGCCGCCACCACCGACACCGCCGTCAGGCAAGCCGCAGGAGATGCCGGGCATGACGATGCCGCCGGTGAAGGCCCCCAGCGTTCCGCAAGACCAGATGGACGACATGCCGGGCATGCCCGGCATGAAGAAGCCGGCCACGAAGAAACCGCCCGTGCCGCCGAAGAAGTCGGGCGGCCATGACCAGCACCGGCTCCTCACGCCTCCGGCCGCGAGCGACGCGCCTCACCCCGGAGGCGCCCGGTGATCGAGAAGCTCATCGCCTTCAGCGCCCGTAACGCCTTCATCGTCATCCTCCTGATCCTCGGGATTGTGGGCGGTGGTGTGTGGGCGCTTCGCAACACGCCGATCGACGCGATTCCCGACCTCTCAGACGTGCAGGTGATCGTCACGGCGAACTGGGATGGCCGGAGCCCGACGCTCGTCGAAGACCAGGTGACCTACCCGATCGTCACGGCGCTCATCTCTGCGCCGAACGTGAAGGTGGTGCGCGGGTTCTCCTACTTCGACGTCTCGTTCGTCTACGTCATCTTCCAGGACGGCACCGACCCGTACTGGGCGCGGAGCCGCGTGCTCGAGTACCTGAACGGCCTCCAGGGGCGCCTCCCGGCCGGCGTCACGCCCATTCTCGGGCCCGATGCGACCGGCGTCGGCTGGGGATTCGAGTACGCGCTCGTCGATCGCACGGGCAAGACCGACCTCGCCCGCCTGCGCACGCTCAACGACTGGTACGTGCAGTACCAGCTGCGCAGCGTGACCGGCGTCGCCGAGGTGGCACCGGTCGGCGGGTACGTGAAGCAGTACCAGATCGAGATCGATCCGAACGCGCTGCTCGCCTACAACATGACGATCGACAAAGTGGCGGCGGCGGTCCGCGCCAGCAACAACGACGTGGGCGGACGGGTCGTCGAGTGGACCGGGCGGGAGTACATGGTCCGCGGCCTGGGCTACCTGCAGAGCGTCGCCGACATCGAGCAGGTGGGCCTCGGCGCGAAACCCGACGGGACGCCCATCCTGGTGAAGGACGTCGGCCGGGTGCACCTGGGACCGGAGATGCGCCGTGGGGTCGCCGATCTCAATGGCGAGGGCGACGTCGCCGGCGGGATCGTCGTCATTCGGTACGGCGTGGACACCAACAGCGTCATCCAGAACATCAAGAAAGCGGTCAAGGACAAGGTTCAGCCATCACTGCCAAAGGGCGTCGAGTTCGTCACGACGTACGACCGCTCCGATCTGATCGAACGGTCGATCAGCAATCTCAAGGAGAAGCTGATCGAAGAAGCGATCATCGTGTCCCTCGTGTGCATCGTCTTCCTGTGGCACTTCCGAAGCGCGCTGGTCGCCATCCTCACGCTGCCGCTGGCCATCCTCCTCTCGTTCGTCGCGATGCGCTACATCGGCCTCGGCTCGAACATCATGAGCCTGGGCGGGATCGCCATCGCGATCGGGGCGATGATCGATGCCGCGATCATCATGATCGAGAACGCCCACAAGCACCTCGAACACGACCAGGGCGCCAGGCCACGCCGGGACGTCCTGATCGAAGCCGCGCAGGAGGTCGGGCGTCCGCTGTTCTTCTCGCTCCTGATCATCACCGTCTCGTTCCTCCCGATCTTCACGCTCGAGGCGCAGGAAGGACGACTCTTCCGGCCGCTCGCCTTCACGAAGACGTTTGCGATGGGGTTCGCGGCGATCACCTCGGTGCTGATCGTGCCGTTTCTCATGGTGCTCTTCATCCGCGGAAAGATCGCCAAGGAGGAGAAGAACCCGATCAACCGCTTCCTGATCTGGGCGTACCACCCGTTCGTCAAGTTCGTGCTGCGACACCGCGCCCTGACGCTGATCGCCGCTGCGGCCATCCTGTTGAGCACGGTTCCGATCTTCATGAAACTGGGCTCTGAGTTCATGCCCCCGCTCTACGAGGGCACGCTCCTCTACATGCCGATCACGCTGCCTGGCGCTTCGGTGCCCACGGCCCAGCAGATCCTCCAGGTGCAGGACAAGCTGATCAAGGCCGTCCCGGAGGTCGAGTCGGTGTTTGGTAAGGCGGGCCGCGCGATCACGGCCACCGACCCGGCGCCGCCCGAGATGATCGAGACGGTGATCAACCTGAAACCGGAATCGCAGTGGCGGCCCGGCATGACACCGGCGAAACTGGAAGCCGAACTCGACAAGCAGGTCCGCCTGCCCGGCGTGGTGAACGCGTGGACGATGCCCATCAAGGCTCGTGTGGACATGCTTTCGACCGGCATTCGGACACCGGTCGGGATCAAGATCTTCGGACCGAAACTGGACACGATCAACGCCATCGGCGCGCAGATTGAAGGTGCGCTCGGGAGCGTGAAGGGCACGCGTAACCTGTTCGCCGAGCGGGTGACGGGTGGTTACTATGTCGACTTCAAGGTGAGACGCGACCAGATTGCGCGCTACGGCCTGACCGTCGGCGACGTCGAGATGGTGATCGAATCGGCGATTGGCGGCGCCAACGTGACGACGACGATTGAGGGGCGGGAGCGGTTTCCGGTCAACGTCCGCTACCAGCGGTACTACCGGAGCGATATCAGCACGCTGCGCCGCACGCTGATCGCCACTCCGGGCGGCGCGCAGATTCCGCTCGAGCAGGTCGCCGACATCTCGCTTTCGACGGGACCGACGGTGATCCGGACTGAGCAGGCGCAGTTGCTCGGCTACGTTTACGTGGACGTGGCCGACCGCGACATCGGGAGCTACGTGGATGAGGCCAAGCGCGTGGTCGGCCGGATGGTGAAGCTGCCAGAGGGGTACTACCTGGAATGGAGCGGCCAGTACGAGTACATGATGCGGGCGGCCGAGCGACTGAAGATCGTCATTCCGGTCACGCTCCTCATCGTCATCGTCCTGCTCTACTTCAGTACGCGCAACCCGGTGAAGATCGCGATCGTCCTGCTGGCGGTGCCCTTCTCGCTTGTCGGCGCGTTCTGGCTGCTCTTCCTGCTCGGCTACAACATGAGCGTCGCCGTCTGGGTCGGGATCATCGCATTGGCGGGTGTCGATGCCGAAACGGGGGTCGTGATGCTGCTCTACCTCGATCACGCCTTCGACCGCTTCAAGACGGAAGGACGCATGAACAGCCTCCGCGACCTTCAGGACGCGGTCGAGGACGGCGCCGTCAAGCGGATCCGGCCAAAGATGATGACCGTGATGGCGATTGTTATGGGGCTGCTCCCCATCATGTGGGGACATGGCGCCGGGGCGGACGTGATGAAGCGGATCGCGGCGCCGATGGTCGGCGGCGTCATCACGTCATTCATTCTCGAACTCTTGATTTACCCGGTGATCTTCACCGTCTGGAAGTGGCACGCCGAGGTGAAGCCGGCGATGCTCGCAAAGGGCAACGCCTGACGCCCCTGAGGCAGACAACAGGACGCTGAACGCTTCAGGAGCCGCGCATTGCCTGGCGATGAAGTCCTGTAGCGAATCGCGTAACCGAGTCGACGGGACTTCCCGATTGTTTCGGGCTATCCAATGCGGTCGATAATCCGGTGACGCTCGAGATCCACATGAGACTTCTCTCGAAGATCATCCTCGTCGCGCTGGCGATCGTTGGTGTCGGCGCCGTCATCATCGGGGCCTGGCTGATGGCCGGCGGGATCAGCGCCCGGTCGGAGCCGGGGCGCGTCGAGGCGGTACTCGCTCGGCGCCTCCGCTCACTCGCCATTCCGCGCGCGGCACACGAGCGCACGAACCCTGTCGAGCAGACGGGTCAGCGTCTACGGGACGGCATGGCGCACTTCGCCGATCACTGCGCCGTCTGCCACGGAAACGATGGGAGCGGCGAGACGGAGATGGGCCGGGGCTTGTCTCCCCGCCCACCCGACATGCGGAAGGACGCCACCCAGGCGCTCTCCGACGGTGCGTTGTTCTACATCATCGAGAACGGCGTCCGTCTCACCGGCATGCCCGCCTGGGGCACCGGCACGCCCGAAGGAGAGCAGGCAAGCTGGCACCTGGTGCAGTTCGTCCGGCACCTGCCGAAGCTGACCGAGGACGAGTTGCGGGACATGAGCGCGATGAACCCGAAGAGCGCGGACGAGTGGCGCGAAGAGGAAGAGGCGCGGCGGTTTCTGGAAGGCGGAACCGGCGCGACGACCATATCGGCGCCAACGCGCCATAAACATCCTGGAGACATACGATGACGAAGCTTGTTTCGATCCTGGTGCTCGTCCTGGCCCTGGCCCCTGCTACGCGCCTCCTTGCGCACCCGGGTCACGAGCACAAGATCATGGGCATCGTGTCGATGGTCCACGAGAACCATCTCGAGGTGAGGGCAACGGATGGGAAGACGTCCCTGACCACCATGGACGAGAAGACGCGCATCGTGCGGGGTAGCGCGAAGGTGAAGGCCGATGCAATCAAGGCCGGCGACCGTGTCGTGGTGACGGCCGTCGAGACGAAGGACAAGGACGGAAAGGCGGTGATGTTCGCGAAAGAGGTTCGCCTGGCGGCACTCACGCCTGCGGCCCGCAAATAACGACCTGGGCCATATCCTGTGACGCGAGTGGGGACCGCCGCGGGCTGGGCGATCTCCGACTGAATGGTGAACGGTTCGCTCTCGGTGTCACCGGAGGCCGGCCGTGTGAATCTGCTATAGTAGCAACTGGGTCAACCTACATCCCGGAGCAATGGATTTCGCAGGCAAGAACCGCGATCCACCTCGCATTCGTTCGTTGTCTGGCGGGACCCCGCCTTGCATCACATCCCGCGGAGGCACCACATGACGGCCGGCTGACGCCGGCTGACAGGAGGCAGCACGATGCAGAAAGATCCCGTGTGCGGCATGCAGGTGGACCCGGCGACGGCCGCCGGTTCGAGCGACTACAATGGCAAGACCTACTACTTCTGCTCGGCGTCTTGTAAGCAGAAGTTCGACCGCGACCCGAAGCAGTTCGCGAAGTAAGGTAGACCACGCGCGGGCGGGCACGTCACTCGCCCGCGCCGGCCTTCACACCGGGAGAGGCCCCCATGTCACGCGACAGCATGACGGCACCCGCGGCCCAGACGGTCGTTGATCCGGTCTGCGGGATGACGATTGATCCCGCGAACGCCGCGGGTCACGCTGAACACGGCGGACGCACGTATTACTTCTGCAACCCGTCGTGCCTCCAGCGCTTTCAGACCGACCCGGTGCGATTCACCGCGCCAGCAGCCGCGCCTACCGAGACGCCCGCCGCAAACCGTGTCGAGTACACCTGCCCGATGCACCCCGAAGTGCGCCAGTTCGGTCCTGGCACATGTCCGAAATGCGGCATGGCCCTGGAACCGATCGTGCCGCAGGCGGCGCCGTCACGGCGGATCGAGTACACCTGCCCGATGCACCCGGAGATCGTGCGCGATGCACTGGGGAACTGCCCAATCTGTGGGATGGCGCTCGAACCCCGCACGATCGCGGCACCAGAGGAGGGCGAAGAGAATCCCGAACTGGTGGACATGACCAGACGCTTCTCTGTCAGCGCGGTGCTCACCGCCCCGTTGATCCTGATGACCATGGCCCACGATCTCCCCGGGCACCTCGTGGAACACCTGGCTTCGCCGACCACGCTTCGCTTTGTCGAGCTGGCACTCGCCACGCCGGTCGTGCTCTGGGGCGGCTGGCCGTTCTTCGTCCGCGCCTGGCAGTCGCTCGTCTTCCGCAGCCTGAACATGTTCACGCTCATCGGCTTGGGCGTGTCCGTGGCGTCCGTCTACAGCTTGGTCGCCACCCTGCTCCCGGGTGTGTTCCCCGGTTCGTTCCGCAACATTGACGGCCTCGTCGCCGTCTACTTCGAAGCGGCGGCGGCCATTGTCACTCTGGTGCTCCTCGGCCAGGTCCTGGAACTGCGCGCTCGCAGTCGTACCGGTTCAGCGATTCGCGCGCTTCTTGGCCTCGCGCCGAAGCAGGCGCGCCTGGTGACGGCGGATGGTCGCGAACAGGACGTGCCGCTCGAGCAGATCCAGGTCGGCGACCTGCTGCGTGTCCGGCCGGGCGAGAAGGTGCCGGTGGACGGCATCGTCACCGAGGGAACGAGCGCGGTGGACGAGTCGATGGTGACCGGCGAGCCGATGCCCGTCGAGAAGCACCCGGGCGAGCGCGTCATCGGGGCCACGATGAACACGGCCGGCAGCTTCGTCATGCGCGCCGAGCGGGTCGGATCAGGGACCCTGCTGTCGCAGATCGTGCGCATGGTCGGAGAGGCGCAACGAAGCCGCGCACCCGTCCAGCGCCTGGCAGACACCGTGTCCGCCTACTTCGTGCCCAGCGTGATTGCGGCCGCGGTACTCGCATTCATTGCCTGGGCGCTGGTCGGTCCGGAGCCGCGGATGGCGTACGCCCTCGTCGCGGCGGTCTCCGTCCTGATCATCGCGTGCCCGTGTGCGCTCGGCCTCGCGACGCCCATGTCGATCATCGTGGCGACCGGAAAGGGCGCGAGCGTCGGGGTGCTGTTCCGAAACGCGGAAGCGATCGAAGTGCTCCGCCAGGTGAACACCCTGGTGGTGGACAAGACGGGCACGCTGACGGAGGGCAAACCGAAGCTGGTGGCGGTCGTCCCCCAGCCAGGCCAGGATGAAGCCGTCGTGCTGCGGCTGGCCGCCAGCCTCGAGCAAGGCAGCGAACACCCGCTGGCGAGCGCGATTGTGGCGGGGGCCGCATCGCGAGGCGTGGACCTGCTGAAACCTGCCGACTTCCAGGCTATCAGCGGCAAGGGCGTGACGGGCACCGTGGACGGCCACGCCGTGGCGCTCGGCAATCTCGCGCTGCTGCAGCAGCTCCACGTGGATCCCGGCCCGCTTGCGGCGCGCGCCGAGGAACTGCGGGCCGACGGACAGACCGTGATGTTCGTGGCTGTTGACGCGCAGCCGGCGGGCCTGCTGGCCGTCGCCGATCCCATCAAGTCCACGACCGTCGAGGCGATCCGGCAACTGCACGCCGAGGGTCTGAAGATCGTGATGCTCACGGGCGACAACCGCACGACCGCGCAGGCGGTGGCACGCCGGCTCGGCATCGACGATGTCGTGGCGGATGTGCTTCCCGATCAGAAAGCGGACGCGGTGAAGCGGCTCCAGGCCGACGGCCGGTTCGTGGCGATGGCGGGCGACGGCATCAACGATGCGCCGGCCCTCGCGCAGGCGCAGGTCGGGATCGCGATGGGGACCGGCACCGACGTGGCGATGGAGAGTGCCGGCGTGACGCTCGTGAAGGGCGACTTGACCGGCATCGTCCGGGCCCGACGTCTGAGCCGGGCGACGATGGCGAACATCAAGCAGAACCTGTTCTTCGCGTTCGTCTACAACGCGCTGGGCGTTCCGCTGGCGGCCGGCGTGCTCTATCCCTTCGTGGGTCTGCTCCTGAGCCCCATGATCGCAGCAGCGGCGATGAGTGTCAGCTCGGTGTCGGTGATCGCAAACGCACTGCGGCTTCGAAGCGCGCGGATTTGATGGCCGTCGTCACTCCTCCGCTTTGCGGAGATCCTCGACGGCCCGGCAGCCGAACGGCTCTCGAATCTGGGAAGCCTCCTTTTTCGAGACTGTGCGGTATTGGACAGCCCTACCATCGCGTCTGGACCGATGATCGACTCGAGGGAGACAACCATGAGACTCAATAAACTCGTGACAGGGATCGTGGCGTGTTGCGCGGTCGTGGTGATCTCGGCGATGCCAGGCCTCGCTGGACAGATGCCCAAGGCCCCCCCGCAGGCGGCCACGGCGAAGGCGAAGCCCCAGTCCGGTATGGCCGCCGACATGGCCGCCAAGTGCCAGGCTATGATGGCCGACCAGGAGAAGATGATGGCGGAGCTGAAGGCCGCCGATCAGCGGCTCGACGGTCTCGTCGGCAAGATGAACCTCGCGTCGGGCACGGAGAAGGCGGATGCGACCGCGGCCGTCGTCAACGAGATGGTCACCCAACGCGGGACGATGCGGGACGGCATGATGAAGATGCAGCACGGGATGATGGGTCACATGATGGAGCACATGCAGGCAGGCAAGGACTCCATGGCGACGTGCCCCATGATGAAGCAGATGGGCGGCATGAAGAACTGAGCGCGACCCTCTGCGCCTTTCTCCTGGCCGGTCAGAAACTTGCAGCGAACCGGAAGGCAAACGCGCCTTGCCGCCAGTTGTGGCGAGTTGTGGCGCCGAAAAGGCAAGAAAAGGGTGACCGGTGAGCCGGTCGGACACCGAAAGGCGAGATGCCATGATTGTCGGCCACGGTATACTGACGCCGTGGAATTCCGGCTTCAGCGAGTCCTGCGCATCACGAGCGCTGCGGCGCATGCCTCGGGTGACGACGCGCGCCAATACTGGCTAACGAGGCCTGTCTCCGAACGCGTGGCCGCCGTCGAATTCCTCCGGAGGCAGCACGATGGAACTGGCGCCAGACTTCGACGAGTTCTTCGGATCGTTGAGCGCCCACGAGGTTGAGTTCCTGATCGTCGGCGCCTACGCCCTCGCCTTTCACGGCGCGCCCCGCTTCACTGGCGACATCGACGTCTTCGTCAGGCCTACGGCGGCCAATGGCGAGCATCTGCTTGCCGCTCTGGCCGCGTTCGGCTTCCCGACTGGCGATCTCCACCCGGAGGACGTCACCAATCCCGACCGAATCCTGCAGATGGGGATCGAGCCGGTTCAGATACACGTCATGAGCGCCATCAGCGGCGTCGAGTGGGACGACGCGTGGAGGGGTCGAGACGTCGGCCGCTGCGGTTCGCGCGACCTGCCGTTCATCGGACGTCGTGAGTTCATCAGGAACAAGCGAGCGTCGGGGCGCCTGAAAGACCTCGCGGACGTCGAAGCACTCGGCGGGGGAGAGTGAGCGGCTCGTTGTCCCTACCGGAAACCCGGTACCTATTGCGGTCGTTGCTGTTACGGGCGGAGTCTGATACCGTCCGCCGAAGCATGTCCGCGCTGCTTGTCTCCCTGTTCACCGCCCTCAGGTCGTCGAAGATTTCCATCCCCGGATCTCGTGTTGAATGAGATTTTATCGGTTCGACGTCGCGGTGCTGCGCGGCGGGATACTCCGTCCGAGAGTCATTGACGTTCTTGGCCTTGATTGTTACAAAGAAACCGACGGCGGCCGTTTTTTTCTCCAGGTCGATCTCCACGCTGAAATCCATCCCTGTCGGCTGTCGAGGCGAGAACCCGACCTCTTGAGAGCCGGTCCATGTCTCGAGATCTGATTGTTCATCAGTGTCGTTCTTCGTAAGAAGCGACTTCTGGTCGTTGATGGACATCCGGGCGATGCCGGGCCCCGTGCCGACGAAATTGCGCTTTTGGGCCATTTCGGCCATCTGTTTCATGCCTTCCTCGATCTGGGCACGAACGACGGGGGGACTTTCTTCAGGAACTCCGGATCGGGCGCGGCCGGCATTTCACCACCGACGACGTTCATCTCTACGTTCTCAAACACCAGCGACCGGTCGATGGTCATCTGCAGCGCATATTCTTTCCGGAACTCACGCCCGATCCCTTTGATTTCGATGTGGAGCTGTCCGATCGTTTCGGCCAGCTGCCAGTCGCGGACCCGCAGGTTGAGCGAAGTCTCGCCCGTCCAATTCATCCGGTAAAGCGTCTCCATGAGGGGGGTGATGAATCCCGCGGGGCCGTCCTTGATGCCGATCGCGCCGAGGACGGCGTCCACGAGGTCCTGCTTCATTTCGGTCGCTTTGACCTGGGGAGTGACCGTGATCTTGACCACCTTCTCGATCGGCATCACCTTGCTCGGATCGAGGTTCGTCTCCTGGGGCGCGCCTTCCAATTGGACCGAGGCTTCGCCATTGTCGTCGGTCCTGACATTGGAGAGATTGCCCGTCAAGGTCCCGGCGGGAGTCCGCCGGTCGAGGCGTCCTCGGCCCAGCCGGGCGATTCAGCAGCCTGCGGCGGCGGATCGAAGGACACCAGGGGTCCGCCGGCCGAGGCGGCCTCGGCCCAAGCGGGAGCGTCAGGCTGCAGCCGCTGCGCAGGGACGGACGCGCAGGGCTCGGCCAGGGGGGAACCAGGCTTCATTATCGCCAGCGCCCTGCGCAGGGGCACGCCCATGTCCTCCGTCAGCACGCGCAGGACGAACAAGGCCTGGATCGGGTCAAGCCTCTCGGCGTCGGCGGCGAAATTGCCGAAGGTGGCGCCTGGGCGAAACCTGCCGAGGTCCTGAAGAAACCCGGTCAGAGCCCGAACGGAAGCGTTTTCCGAAAGGACGCCCGATTGCAGCCACTTCATCAGGTGGGGCCCGACCGATCCTTGTCCTCCGATCCCCTTGAAGAGCACGTCCATGGCGCCGATCAGGTTGCCCAAAGCCACGGAATGCCCGGCCCGGAACATCTCCGTATACTCCCGGATCTCGGTATCGGTTACGGCGAGCTTCAGCGCGGGAGCGCCCGCCGGATCCGCGATCTTCGAGCGATCCTCTCTCCAGATCGAAAAACCGCAAAGCCGGGCGGCTTCCGTCGTTAGAGCCACAGCATCGGACCGGGGATCATCGAGCGCCCGGGCGATTTCGGACAGGCGGGCAACTCGGGCGGAGTCGTTGTCCTGGAGATTAACCGCCGCCTGTCGTTGCGGCTTCGGGCTGTTCGACCGCGGCGAAGGCTCCACTTGGTCCGCCCGGGCAGGCCGCACGTTCGACGAGGCGCGCCCCGTGTGATCCGCCTGACCAGAGAGCGGAACAAACCCGAGGATGCAGAGCGTCCATGCAACGACCCGATTGAATCGAGGCCTGATGGCCCCCATCGTTACTCGTGAATTCCCGATCGACATGTTCGACCTCCTCTTTCCCTGTGCGGCGTCTCTGCCGCAGGATGGAATGGAGAATCTTCGACAATCCTCTTCGGTCGTCAGATAGTTCCCCAGAATCGCCATGCAGGTCCGGCTGAAGGACGAGGTCGGTGCTCACGCTGGGCTTGCGCGATGCAACCGGCCCTGGGACGAGAGGCGTCGACCCATTCGACCAGTTCCTGCCACCGTATCAACGTCCTCGGTCGAGCGATGCTCGTCTTGTACCCACGCCCGGTAGGCAGCGGCTCCGATCACGACGATGTCCACGTTGAGGTCGCGGCAGACGGCCTGAATGTCACGGAGGGCGTCGGCCTGTTCGGGCAGGAGCGTCGTCATGGCTGCAGGTACTGTTCGCGAAGGGGGTCTGCCGCCTCGAGCGCTCGGGGCTCGCCCCGGTGGACCAGTTCGGCGTACACCAGCCATGGGTGTGCCACCGTCAGACCGAGTTGAGCCTTGACGCGTTCGCCACCCGGGTGTTAAATCTCATCCACATAGCGAACCTCGGCGTTTCCTCGTCGCCTCCCTGGGCCCCGGATCCACGCGCTTCCTCAGGCGGTTGTGGCTCTTTATCAGGAGGAGTTGTCCATGAGCAAACGTCTCGCGCTTGCAGCCATGCTGTTCGTCATGGTTCTTCCAGCAGCCGCGCCCGCCGCGGCCCAGGTCCAGACAGGGAGCATCCTCATCAGGGTCGCCGACCAGCAGCGTGCCGTCGTGCCTGGAGTGACGGTCACGCTGACCGGCTCGGTCCTGGTGGTTGGCCAGGTGGTCGGCACGACGGATGCCCTCGGCATCTATCGTTTCCCGTCGCTGACTCCTGGCACCTACAGCGTGAAGATCGATCTCCAGGGCTTCCAGTCGATCGTCCGAACCACCGTGATTGTCAGCGTCGGGCAGACGACGCCGCTCGACTTCGCCTTGACGGTGGCGAAGGTTGCCGAAACGGTCACCGTGTCGGGTGAATCGCCGACGATTGACACGACCAGCGCGAATGTGAACGTGACGCTGAGCAGCCAGTTGCTGCAAGCCACTCCTGGCGGCCGGGATATCTGGGCGGTGGCCGAGTTCAAAGTGCCGGGACTCGTCATGAGCCGACCCGATGTCGGCGGCACCTCAGGGGGCCTGCAGGGCACCTACACCGCGCGCGGCACGACCTCCGCCCAGAACACTCAGTACCTGAACGGCATCAACGTCGGCGACCCGGCAGCCATCGGCGCGGCGGGGTTCTACTATGACTTCGACGCGTTCGAGGACATCCAGGTGTCGACCGGTGCTCACGATATCACGGTGCCCACCTCGGGCGTCTTCCTGAACATGGTCACCAAGAGCGGCGGTGACACCTGGGCCGGGCAGGCCTCGTTCTACTACGAAGGCGCGCGGCTCCAAAGCGGGAACGTCGACGACACGCTGCTGGCGTATGGGTTCCGGCCGATCACCGGCGCGGTGAACTTCGTGTCGGACGGGACGCTGCAATTCGGCGGACCGCTCGTGAAGAACAAGCTGCGCCTCTTCACGTCGTTCCGCGACTGGCGCGTCCACGTCAACACGCCTGCCGCGCTGTCGCAGACGGTCGTGGACAACACGGATATGACCTCCGGGCTCGTCAACCTCACCTACCAGGTGAACAACAAGAACAAGGTGACCGGTTTCTACAGCCGCCAGTACTACAAGAAGCCGCACCGGTTCCTGACGACCACGACGGTGCCCTCGACCAACTTCACGGCCGACTCGATCTCGATGGAGGACGACGTGTTCGATGTCGTGCAGGGGTTGTGGAACTCGATCATCACGCCCCGCCTGTTCATGGACGCCCGGGTGAGCTACAACAACATCAACTTCCCGCTCAAGTTCAACGGCACGGAGCAGTCGCTGACCGACGTCTCGACCGGCATCGTCCTCAACAACGAGGCGTCCCAGTCGCTGGCCATCCGCCGGCGGCTTGGCATCAATGCGACCTTCAACTACTATCTCGAACGGGCCCTCGGCGGCCGTCACGAGTTCCGCTGGGGGTTCGATCACACGCACGCGCCAGTCCAGCAGGAAACCGACCGGTGGGGTGATGTCGCCCTCAGCTATCGCAGCCTGCCGAGCGGGAACACCCCGGCCGGCCCGACGACGGTGACGCTCTACAACACGCCCGTCACCTGGAAGTCCGTGTCGGATGTGACCTCGCTGTTCCTTCAGGACGCGTACAGCGTGAAGCACCTGACCGTGACCGCCGGCCTTCGGTGGGAGCGCCTCAACACCTACCTGCCAGCCCAGTCGAGCCCGCCCACGCAGTGGGCCGCGGCGAATATCGGGGGCTTCGCGGCGCTCCCGCGATCGTTCGGGGACCAAAACAACGTCGTGTTGTGGCACAACTTCGCGCCGCGGATCAGTTTCGTCCTCGACGTGACCGGCAACGGGAAGACGACCATCCGGGGCTCGGCGGCCCGCTACTTCTACGTCCTGGCCTCGACGGCCGCCAACAGCGTCAACCTGAACGCGACCTACAGCGAAAACTACAACTGGAAGGACCTGAACGGAGACCTGCAGTACCAGGCCGGCGAGCAGACCGGAACTGCCGTTGTCGGCAGTGCCGCGCAGACGTCGTTCGATCCAGGATTCCGTCGGCCGTATACCAACGAGTTCACGCTCGGCTTCGACCGTGAACTGGTGCAGAACGTGAAGTTCAGCACCGTGTTCACCTACCGCGCCGAACGGTTCCAGCAGGTGAGCATCAACACGGCGGCTCCCTTCAGCGTCTGGCCGTCCCGGATCGCTGTCGATCCCGGCCCGGATGGCCTCGTCGGCACCGGCGATGACAGCACGGTCAGCTACTTCGATCGCACGGTGTCCGCCACGCAGACGCTCATCACGAATGATCCCAACTGGCTCCAGAGCTACCGCGGGTTGGAGTTCACGCTGACCAAGCGCATGGCGAACCGGTGGCAACTCCTGGCCGGGCTGACCCTGTCGCGCTCCTACCAGGAGAATCTCAGCCTGGCAGCCAGCCCGGATTCGCTGATCAACACGACCGGGCCGATCACCACCGACGTGCCGGTCCAGTTCAAACTGACCGGTACCTACATCCTGCCGTGGGACGTCGCGCTTGCGGCAAATCTCCGCTCCCAGAGCGGCACGCCGTACAGCCGACAGTTCACTGTGCCGCTGACGCTGACCGGCAGCACCACGATCAGCGTCGAGCCGTACGACAGCCGCCGGATGCCGAGCCTGACGACGCTCGGCATCCAGGCGTCGAAGAACCTGCGGTTCGGCAAACGCGCGCTGACCCTGTTCGCCATGGTCGACAATGTCACCAACGCCAACACGACCTGGGCGGTCCGCTCGCTGACGGGCCGCATCAGCTTCCGCCAGGCTGGTGATCCGAACGGCCAGCTGAACACGTTCCCGCAGTTCGAAACGCCCACGAATGTCCTGGGGCCGCGGATCGCACGCTTCGGGGCCGCGTTCAAGTTCTGAGCCGGAACGGCCGCGACGCGTCAACCCCCGGTGGCGGCAGGCATCTCGATGCCTGCCGCCCCGGCAGTGCGTCCCTTCATCGGACTTTCCCGAGGCCCTGGGCTTCCGTCGCCGTCAGACCAGGCCCGCGCCGTCTGTCATCGGTTTCAGGCGGCCGGCACGCACGGCGAGACGCCCGTGACTCGGCCGTCCTGTCGTGGAGTTGTGTCATGACCCCTCGAGTCAGATTCGCGTCGCTGGCCGTGGCCAGCACCCTCGTTGGCTGGACGATGGCCGGCATCGCCCAACCGCCGCGACCGCAAGCCGCCCCGCGCCCCGGCGACGCACGCGGCAGGCTGACGATCGACACGCTGGTCGACATCAGGCACCCGTCAACTCCGGTGTGGTCACGCGACAGCCGCCTTGTCGCGTTCATCTGGGAGCGCGCCGGCGTGGCGAACCTCTACTTGGTCCCTGCTGACGGATCGGCCAGGCCCATCCCACTCACAACCGACGGCGAACCCACAACGGGCATCTTCTGGAGTGCTGACAGCCGCACCGTCCACTTCATGCGGGTCGCAACGTTGATGCAGGTGCCCGCAGACGGCAGAGAGCCGCCGCGACCGGTGTGGGCGCAGGCCGCGGGCCGGAACCTGACGCCGTCACGCGATGGCACCCGCGTGGCGTACCTGAGTGGCGGGCCTGGCGGCGGCGGACGCGGCGAGCGCGTTCCGGGCGGCGCCCCTGGCGGCGAGGGTGCGCCACGGCCTGCCGGCCCAACCGAGATCCGGATCCGCTCGCTCGCCGACGGCACCGACCGTCTCATCGCGAGCGTCGATGGTCCCGTCAGCGGAATCGCGTGGTCGGGGGACGGCGAGTCCCTGACCTTCTTCGGCGGGCCAGGCCCGCAAGTGATCCGGCACGAGCAGACGCCGGCGTATTCCGGCGCGAAGATCATCTATACGATCACCGAAACGGTACCGCCACGATCCGCGCAGACCTACATCGTCCCAGCGTCGGGTGGCAGCCCCCGCCCGTTCGACGCCGGCCCGACGGGCGGATTGGGCGGCCGCGGCGGCGCGGCAAGCCGGTGGCTCGACGCCTCGCACTTCCTCTCCGAGCGCGTGGTTGACTTCAAGCGGCGGGAAATCTACGTCGGCGACACCACGGGTGGCGAGCCGAAGCTGGTGCACCGGGAGGTCAAGCCGACGTTTTGGAGCATGACCGGCGCGGCGCAGGGCGGGCCGCAGGCGTCGCCGAACGGGAAGTGGATCGCACTGCTCAGCGACCGCGACGGCTGGGATCATCTCTACGTGCTGCCTGCGGCCGGCGGCGAGGCGGTGCAGATCACGAAGGGCCAGTTCGAGGCCTGGCGGCCGGCGTGGTCGCCCAATGGATCGCAGATCGCATTTGATGCGAACGATGCTCTGAACCCTGGGTCCCGACACCTCTACGTAGCGACGATCGGCACGGATCCATTGCCCGCGAAGGTGACGATGATCACGAGCGGCCGCGGTGCCGACACGACGGCCCAGTGGTCGCCGGACGGCAAGAAACTGATCTACCAGCACACCGATCCGCAGAACTCGGCCGACCTGTGGGTCGTCGATGCAACGATGGCCGGCGCAAAGCCGATGCGGCTGACCGATTCGATGCCCCCCGGGATCGACCGCGCCGCCTTCGTCGAGCCTCAGCTCGTGCATTATCCCGGCGCGGATGGCGCTCCCGTCCCGGCGTACCTGTTCGTGCCGAAGGGCCTCGACCGGGCGAAGAAACACCCGGCCATCGTCTGGATCCACGGCGATGGCGTCAACCAGAACTACGACGGCTGGCACGTCGAGCGAAACTACGCCGTCTACTACAGCTTCCACCAGTACCTGCTGCAACAGGGATATGTCGTCATCGCGCCGGACTATCGCGGGAGTATTGGTTACGGCTCGGCGTGGCGAGAGGGCGTCTACATGGACGTCGGCGGCAAGGACTTTCGGGACGCAGCCCTGAGCGCGACCTACCTGAAGACGCTTCCGTATGTCGATTCCGGACGCATTGGCGTCTGGGGGCTGAGCTACGGCGGCTTCTTCACCCTGCTTGGAGTGACCGAGATGCCGGCCGTGTTTCGCGCCGCGGTCGACGTGGCAGGCGTCGCCGACTACGCCATGTACTACGAAGACCCCTACCACGGTGGGTGGACCGTGAGCCGGATCGGCACGCCGGACCAGAATCCCAGGGTGTACGCGCAGGCTTCACCTCTGTCTCACGTCGACAAGCTGGTGCGCCCTCTGCTCATCCTGCACGGCACGGCCGATGTCAATGTGCCGTACCTCCACTCGGTGCGGCTGATCGACGAACTGCTGAAGAAGGGCAAGGGTCCGCTCGTCGAGTTCATGGCGTACCCGGGCGAGTTCCACTACTTCACGCGCGAGCACGTGCTCAGGGACGCCTGGGCGAGGGTGAGTGCGTTCTTCGACAAGCACCTCCGGGGTTGACCGCGGGAGGCGGCACGGCCGGCCGCGCCGCCTCGGCGCGCCGCGCTCCCGGCCTGCCGTGATGAATCGGGCTAAAGCTTCGGTGGCACGCGCTTCCTGGTGGCCTGCTCGAACGCGTACGCGATCTCGATGAGCCGCGGCTCGCTGCAGGCCATGCCCGTGAAACTCACGCCGTAGGGCGCCGGCTTCGGGTTGAAGCCGTCCGGGTACGTCTGCGGCGCGCCTCCGCCCGGCCCGCCGCTGCCGAACGGCACGTTCGCCACGAACCCGTACGGCACGATCACTGTCGGATACCCGGGCTTGGCCGCGATGGCCGCGCCGCTGGCCCCGGGGAACAGCAGCGCATCCAGCTGGTTCGCCTTCATCACGGCATCGATGCCCTGCGTCGCGCTCAGCCGGATGTCTTTCTCCCGATCCGCCTGGTAGCGGGCGCGGTCGGCGCGCACGTCCATCTCGTCGGAGATGTCGAGCAGCGCCTGCCCGTACTTGATGGCGCCGGCGCGCTGATGATCGAAATTCCAGCGGCGCAGTTCCGTCAGTGTCCTGACCGGCGCCGCGGCGCCAAGCGTTGCCAGCCACGCGTTGAAGTCGCGCTTCATGCCGTACTTGAAGACGATCGAACAGTCGGCGTCCTTGCCCTTCGCGTTGTCGAGGCCGCCGCACGTGGACCAGAGCAGGAAACTGTCGTCGCGCTCCTTGGTCACGACGCTGGGAATGTCTGCCGGGTCCACGATGACCGCCCCCTGCTGCTTCAGCGTCTCGACGGCCTCCGCCATGACCTTCGCCTGCTCGGCGTTGAGGCCGCCGCGCGGCTGCGCTGCCCCCGGCGCGGCGAACCGATCGAAGAAATACGCGCGTGGGACGCCGATACGCGCGCCCTTCAAGCCGCCCGCGTTCAGGAACTTCGTGTAGTCACGCCCCGGCGGTGGCACGCACGTCTTCGTGGCGGCGTCGTTCGGATCCGGTGTCGCGCCCTCGAGCGCGCCCAGCATGATGGCGGCATCCGTCACCGTGCGCGCCATCGGCCCCGGCGTGTCCTGGTCGGCTGTGATCGGAATGACGCCGTACCGGCTGATGCGGCCCACGGTTGGCTTGATGCCAACCAGCATGTTTGCGTTAGCCGGGCTGAGGATCGACCCTGACGTCTCCGTGCCCACGTTGGCCACCCAGAAGCTCGCCGCCGTGCCGATGCCTGAGCTCGACCCGCCCGTGCCCAGCACCGGACGCCCGTCTCCGCTCGCCTCACGGGGGTCGCGCCGCGGGTCGTACGGGTTCATCCCGTAACCGCCCAGCGCGCTGTAGTTGCCCGGCATGCCGGTTGCCACCCAGTTGGCCAGCTCCGTCATCACCGTCTTCGCGATGATGATCGCGCCCGCATCCTTCAGGTTCTTCGTCAGCGTCGCCTCGTACGGCGGCACCAGGCCTTCGAAGGCAAGGGCCCCGCCGGTGGTCGGCATGTCGGTCGTGTGGATGTTGTCCTTGAGCGCCACGGGAATCCCGTGGAGCGGGCCGCGGATCTTCTTCTCGGCGCGATCGCGGTCGAGGGCCTCGGCCTCCTCGAGGGCCTTGGCGTTCACCGCGATGACGGCGTTGAGGCGCTTGCCGTAGGTAGCAATGCGAGTCAGGCACTGGCGCACTAGTTCCTTCGACGTGACACGGCCCTGCTCGAGCGACGCGCGCATCTCGGGGATGGTCGCCTCCACGATCGTGAACGGCGGCGGTGGCGGCGCGCCCGGCGCCGCCGGGCGCTTGCCCTGTGCCGACAGCAGCAATCCGCACGCAGCAACGAGGGCCGACGAAGTCAGCGCGAGTCGTTTCATGGTCGCTATTCTCCCAGTAACCGGTTTCAACACCCGCCCTCGCGGCGCGAAGGACCGGTGAACAGAATGCCCGACACGAGGACATTCGTGTCCAGGACGACCTTCACCGATCACCCCGGACCTTCCGGACGACCCGGGCAATATCGGCCCCGTGCAGCCCTGCGTTGCGCGCCTGTCGGCGCGCCTTGGCCGCGATGGCCGCGAACTCGCCGCGCGCGGGTGCCGCAATCGTCTTGAGAATCACCACGTCGCGATCTCCCATGACAACGAACTGCGCACCTGCCTTCAGCCCAAGCCGGTTGCGAACCGCCTCCGGAATGACCACCTGCCCCTTCGACGACATCCGCGTCGTTTCGACGTTCTCCATTCAGGACACCTCCACACAATCTTACCAGTAAGACTGTAGCGCTGTCCTGCCGGCTCGACGAGTTCACGGCCCACAGAATGTAGTCCTAGTGTTTCGTCGTGATGGTCTCCAGCCCCCGCGCGCGAGGTCCCGTTTCGACGCGGAGGAGCAGATACGCGAACGCCACCGCCGCGAGCGCGATGGTCGAGAATATCCACATGCTCGGACGGTAGCCCGCCGGGTTCACCGCGCTCGCCAGCCAGTGGTCGTTCGACCACCCGATCAGCAAGTTGATCACAACCAGCCCGAGTTGCTGGATCGCGTCGAGCATGCCATTGGCGGAGCCCAGGCGGGACCGGTCGACGACGTAGGCGAGAGCCGGCCACATGACCGCCGGGACCAGCGCGAAGGCGATGCCCATCATGGCCATCGGAATCACCGGCGGGATGTCCGTGTAGGCCAGCATGAGGAACACCGGCACGATCAACAGCGACCCGTACATCATGAAGAGCGAGCGCCTGCCGTAGCGGTCGACGAGGTAGCCGAACAGTGGCATGCCGATCATCGAGAACAGGGGCTCCATGCCCACGAGCAGCGACGCAGTCTGCGGCGATACGTGCCGCGATTCGATCAGGAGTTTCTGTCCGAACGTCTGGAATGGGAAGATGCAGCCGTAAAAGGTGACACACAGTGCTGCGATCAGCCAGAACGACCGACCGAACCCGAACACATCGCGGAGCACGACCTTCCCGCCATGGGCGACGTGACCCAGCTCAAATCGCCTTTCCCCCCTCGAGTCGAGCACCCAATAGAGAATCGCGCCAATGATGCAGAACACGCCGAACCCAACCCCAATCAGTAGCGGCCACTGCCAGTAGACATACGCGCCAGCCGCCCACGTCGGCGACACCTGCGCGCTGAACGATCCCAGCCTGCAGAACGACGACCTGATGCCGAACCCCAGGCTCAGCTCGCCGCGCCAGAACCAGCGGGCAATGGCGACATTCGAGGCAAGCGCAAGGGCCTCCGCACCGGTTCCGACCAGGAGGCGGCCGCTCGCCATCACGGCGATGCTGGGACTGAGCGCCGTGACAACCAGCCCCACGAACACCATCGTCCCGAAGATCAACATCGATTTTCTCGTGCCGATCCGGTCGATGACGACCCCGCACACCAGCATCGTGACGATGTTCGGGAAGCTGTAGACCGCCTGCAGCAGTCCGATCTGGGAGTCCGAGAAGTGCAGCTGCCGGCTGAGGAGCGGGGCCAGCGGACCAATGTAGTCGAACGAATAGTAGCTGCCGTACACCGCGACGCTCATCCCCAGGAGAACGATCCAGCGATACCAGCGGCTCGGTTCGGGTTTGGCGACCACCTCGGGTGGCACCCGGTTGTCGGTCATGGCAACGATCCTCCCGGGATGTGACAAGGCGTGGTAGCATTCGCCGCCACGCCTTGCCGGGTTCGCGCAGATCTCGGTCCCGGTATAGAGTAGTCCCTGTCGTGCCGGATCCTCGAACACGTCGACGATGTGTTTCTGGACCCGTCCCTCGCGCGCGAGGGTGGCGTCGTCGAACCGGTGCTCGATCTTCGGCATCGGGTCGCCGGGTCGCGCGGGCGCGGTTTGGAGACTATCATGATGCACGGCTGAACGCTCGGTCCCCTCCCTTGGCACCACGAAAGGAGATCACGATGGCAGAAGGATTCCTGCTCGAGCGCATGACCTGGCCTCAGGCTCAGGCTGCATTCAAGCGCACGTCGTTCGTCGTCCTACCGCTCGGCTCGACGGAACAGCACGGACCGCACCTGCCGCTCGGCACCGATTTCCTTCTCGCGAAGGAGCTGGCGCGCCGTGTCGGCGGCCGCGCCAACGTCATCGTCACGCCGACCTTGCCAATCGGGTACGCGCAGTACCATGCCGTCTTCCCCGGCACGCTGTCGCTCAGCGAGGAGACGCTGACGCGCGCCCTCATCGAGATCTGTGGGAACCTGGTGCGCTACGGCGCGACCCACTTTCTGTTCGTGAACGGCCACGGCGGCAACATGGTCGCACTGCGTCGCTGTGGCGAATGGCTGCGTGAGCGTTGCGTGCCGGCGGCGGTGTCGTGCTGGTGGGAGATGACGCACGTGGTCAACCCCGAGTGGCTGGCGCTCGGCCACGCGGACTACGTGGAGACCTCGGCGATCCTCGCACTCGACGAGTCGCTGCCCGACATGTCGGCTGCAGTGCTCGCCGTCAACAAACCGCTGACTGGCCAGATCGCACTCGACGACCTGCGCGCGGCCCGCTTTAAGGGGGCGCACCTGGCAGTCAACCTGATCATGACGGACATCACCGACGACGGCGCGATGATGGAGTACGGGATGACGGCGGCCAAGGACTTCACGATCCCGCCCACCGTCGCGAGGAAAGAGATTGGCGAGACAATCCTGGAAGGCCTGGCGAACTACCTGGCGGAGTTCATCGAGGAATTTCGGCAGGTGAAACTGCCGCCGGTCGGATCCGTCGGCCCGCTGGCGGCCTTGGGCGCGTCAAAGGCCGGCCTGACGCAGTTGTAGGTTCGCGGACTGGAGTTGGAGCGTGTAGCGGTGGGTTTCAGGCTGAAACCCGAGTCTTCTGAAGAAGGAAGGGCTGTCAATGTCAAATCACGTGATGACGGTCGGCACACTTGCTGCGAAACCTGGCGAGAAGACGTTCGGCGTCAATGAGTTCATGGTGCAGGGTCAGCCGCATCGCCTCCCGATGTGGCTGGTCAATGGCACCGAAGAAGGTCCCACGCTGGTCGTCACGGGCGGGGTGCACGCCGCCGAGTACGCCAGCATCGCCGCGGCGCTCGACCTGGGCCGCACGCTCGATCCGCGCACCTTGCGCGGTCGGGCCATCGTCCTGCCGGTGATGAACATCGCCGGTTTCGGGGTCCGCTCGATCTACCTCTGTCCGCTCGACGGCAAGAACCTGAACCGCGTCTTTCCGGGGAACGCCGATGGAACGGCGTCGGAGCAGATCGCCGACTGGATCTTCAGGAACTTGATCAAGCAGGCGAACTACTACGTGGACCTGCACGGCGGCGATCTGATCGAGGCCCTCGTCCCGTTCACCATCATCTTTCGTTCGGGCAATGAGTCGGTGGACCGCACCTCGCTCGAACTGGCGAAGGTGTTCGGCATCCACTACCTCGTGCGCAGCGAGACGGCCGGGTCGGTCTATGCCTCCGCGACGCGCGAGGGCGTTCCCTCGATCCTCGCCGAGTCCGGCGGCCAGGGCATCTGGCCACCGGAAGACGTCGCGCGCCTCAGCACGGGCCTCGACCGGCTGATGCGCCACCTGAAGATGATCCCCGGCGCCGCCCCCGAGCCGGTGCCCTGCACTCTGCTGGATCAGTTCCTCTGGCTCCGCAGCGAGCAGGACGGGTTCTGGTATCCGGCAGTGGCGGTTGACGACGCGGTGAGGGCCGGTCAGAACCTGGGGTGCGTGACGGACTACGAGGGCAAGGTACTGCAGACGGCCATCTCACCGGCCGACGGTAAGGTGCTGTTCCTGGTCACGTCGCTGGCCATCAACAAGGGCGACCCGTTCCTCGCGGTAGGCGCGTAGGCGAGCGATGTCGGCAGGCGGCCGCTCGAGGAGACGGACAAACAGATGAATTGGCGATCTCGCGCTCAGGCGACGGTTGGGTGACTGCGATGCAGGGCGTGCCGGCGCTCGCGACGGGCGCCGGCACCGACGACGGATCGCCTGGCCGCCAGGCGCCCCGTCAGGAGTGCAAGCGGATTGCCGGTGGAATGGTGGCGCTATCACGCCGGATCCGAGCGCCGTGCTGACGCTGAAGAAAGGCCCGAAGGAAGGGAAGCTGAAGTTCCGCGACGACGTCGTTGTCTGGTCCAAGCGGTTTACCGAGAAGAGCAGCATCGACAACTCGGAGGTCGTGTTCGTCGGCTACGGCGTCCAGGCGCCTGAGTTCGACTGGGACGATCGTCCACGAGACGCGGTGGGCCGGTTACCCGTGGTCGGTGGTGTGGTAGGGCGCGGACGCTACGCGACCCGCAGGCGGTCCCGCGCCGCGCACGGGTCGATCTCCACGATGATCCGTTTGACGGCGAGGGTCGGCGTCTTCCGGCGGCCATTGGCCGTCATGATGACGAAGCCAGCTGCCTCCAACTTCGCCAGGGTGCGGGTGAGGTTCGGCTGGGCTCGTCCGGTCGCCTGAACGAGTTCTGCCACCGACTGCGGCTTCAGGTCCCGGATCACACTTAGCAGCCGACGGTTTTCCGGCGTCAGCAGTCTCACGATGGCCTCAACGGAGTCGAGGCGGTTGGGTCGCAAGCTGCGTCACACCCCATCCGTGGCTATTCTCCGACGATTTCCGCACTTGGCCCATCAGTGAGGTGTGACGCGTTGGATGTGTTTTCCTTATCTCCATGACCGAACGCGAAGAATCGGTCCACCAACGGAAAACGTCGAACAGAAAGCCAGACCGCAGGGGCGGCGCATGCGTCGCCCCTGCCACGTTCTGCAATCTTTCAGTTCTCCGTTTTCGGTTTTCCGTTCCCAGTTCTCCGTTTGGCCCCAGGGCCTCCCTTCCTCAGAAACTGAACTTGATCGCCAGTTGGCTTTGGCGGGACGACCCGGAATCGCCCGGCGCAAAGCGGGTGTTCGTGATCACCCCGAACGACGTGCTCCCCACCGTCGCGATGCGGCCTGGCTGTCCGAAGTTATTGTTGCCGAACAGGTTGAATGCCTCGAAGCGCACTTCTACCGTCGTCCGGCCCACGCGCGTCTTCTTGGACACCGACAGGTCCGTGTTGAAGAACGCCGGACCGATCACGACGTTGCGTCCCAGGTTGCCGAAGTGGAAGACCCCCGAGGCGGACACGGGGTACGCGAACACGGAAGACGAGGTGCACGATCCGGCGACACGTGGATCGCAGACCGAATTGCTGAACCACTGGTTCACCGTCCCCAGTGTCTGCAGGTCCCCGATGAGGTCCGTCCGCAGGTTCGTATTGCCCGTGAAGGTCCCGATGTTGGTGAGGATGTTGACGGGATTGCCGCTTTGCCCCTGCGTGGTCAACGCCACCTGCCAGCCCTCGACGGCCCGGTTCCCCTTGAAGGGCAATACCCAGATCGCACTGATGACGTAGCGGTGCCGCGCGTCGTAGTCGGACAACGCGTAATCTCCGCCGACGTTGTTGCTGTCCTGAACGACCACCCCTTGTGAGTTCAACGAGTTGGTGTCTTCCGACTTCGAGAGCGTGTACGAGGCGTTGAACTGCAAGCCGCGCGACAGGCGTTGGCTCACCGACATCCAGAGGCCGTTGTAGCGCGACCGGCCAAGGCTGGTGACCGCGGTGATGTTCCCGAGCGCGGACCCCGGGAGAATCGGACTGGACGCCGACAGCCGCGGGTAGGGCCGCGTGCCGTCAACGAACTGATTGAGGTTGCTCGAGACCCGTAGGTGCTCCCCCTTCGATCCGATGTAGCCGACGCTCACCGCCATGTTTTGCCAGACCTCGCGTTGCACGTTCACGTTCCAGCTCTGAAGACGCGGGCTCCGGAAGGCGGCGTCCACCGTGTTAGGCGCGAGACCCGCGGGGCCGGCGATGGCCAGCGCGTTGTCGAGGCGAATCGCGCCCGAGTAGACGAGGTTGGTCACCAGCGGCGGGTTTGCCGCGGTCGGCGTGACGAGGTTGGTGACCGGCTGGTCAGCGAGAATCGCGTACGCGGCGCGCACCGACGTTCGACCATCGCTGGTCGGAACCCACACGATACCAACGCGCGGCTGGTAGTTGGCCGTGTTCGGGTAGATCGTGTCCCGTCCGCCCTGCCCCACTCGCTGCAGCGACGAGGTGGCCGGATCGAAGTACACGAAGCGACCGTCGGCCTCCACAGGCGCCTCGTTCAGCTCGTAGCGGAATCCGAGTTCCATCGTGAGGTTCGAGGCCAGCTTCAGGTTGTCCTGCGCGAAGACGCCGAAGGCTTTCTGCACGACGTCGCTGTTCGAGTTGCCCAGCTGCACGCCGAAGTTGCTCGCCCGCCCCGCCTGGAAGTCGGCGATGTTCGTGAAGGTGAACGTGCCGGCGCTGTTACCGAAGTTGACGTTGCTGAACCGCCGGAACTCGGCGCCGAACTTGACCGAGTGGCGGCCGCGCAGGTAGCTGAGCGTGTCCGAGAAGACGAAGGTCATGTCGGTGCGTCCCTGCGGGAACCCTGCCGGTCCGCCGATGTTGAGGCCAAGCGACGAGATCGTGATCTGCGGCAGCGCCAGCACGGTGGTGATGCCGTTGTTGATGCCCAGCGTGGACGGGTTGAGCGGCGCGTCGGGCATGAAGTCGATGACGATCCGGTTGAACCCGAACCGCGCCTCGTTGACCAGCGTCGGCCCGAAGATCCGCGTCTCGTTCAGCGTCATGATCTGCCGCTTGCCGGTTCGCGTGTCCCCGAACCCGGGCACCGTGTTTCCCTGGAGTATCGGCTCCTTCCGCTTGTCCTTCTGGAACGCCCAGTAGAACTTCAACCGGTCCTTCGCACTCAGCTCGCGGTTCACGTCGGCCGTCACCTGGTCGATGTTCACCGGCGCCGTTGCTGACCCGACGAACCGCCCCTCTCCACTCGCGCCGGTCGCGTTCGCCGTGGGAATGTACTGCAGCAGGCCCCGCACGACCGGGTCGGTGACCGCGGCCCGCTGAGCGTCGGTCAGCACGCCGCTGTTCAACGGGAGCCCCTGGCTTTGCCGCAGCCCTTCGTAGCTGCCAAAGAAGAACATCTTGTCCTTCTGGATCGGGCCGCCCAGGCTGCCGCCGAACTGGTTCCGCTTGAACGGGTTCTTGACGGTCGCGAAGGAGTTCATGGCATCCATTCTCTGGTCGCGGAAGAACTCGAACGCCTCGCCGTGGAAGTCGTTGGTCCCCGATCGCGTCGCAATATTCACCACCGCCCCCGAGTTCCGGCCGTACTCGGCGCTCATCGTGGAGTTGTCCACCTTGAACTCCTGCACGGTGCTGATCGGCGGCTGGAACGTGATCTGGTTCTGCACCATGTCGTTCAGGTTGATGCCGTTGATCATGAAGTTGACGGTGTCCTCCCGGTTGCCCGCCGTGTTGAAGGCGAGCGAACCCTGCCCGCGGAGCGGTGCGGTGAGGAAGCCGTTCTGCGGCGGGGCCACCGACCCGGGAATCAGGAGGCCGAGGTCCACGAAGTGCCGGCCATTGAGCGGCATCTCCTGCACCATCTTCTGATCGATGACCTGGCCAACCGACGTCGTGGCGATCTCGATCACGGGCGCCGAGCCGACGACGGCCACCTCCTCGGTGAGGTTCCCCAGCGTCAACTGCACATTCTGCACGACCGTCTGGGCCACCTCCAGGCGCAGATCGGTCACCACCCTCGACTGGAAGCCCTGGAGCCGCACTTCGATTCGATAGACGCCAACGGACAACGCGGGCACCTGATACTCGCCCTGCTTATCGGAGACGATGGTGCGCTCCTCGCCGGTCGCCTGGTTGCGAACGACGATGGTGGCGCCCGGCACGACGCCGCCCTGCGCGTCGCTGACGACGCCACGGATGCGACCGGTTGACTGTGCAGAGGCGAGCGACGGCAGGAGGACGAAGATAGCGGCGGCGAGCAGAAGGAGCTGCTCGATTGCAGCACGACGCGCAGTGATGACCATCGGTTCTCCTCCGTGCCCCGCTGCACCGGCCACTTGCGGCAAGGGCGGGGCGGATCACGAGGTGACGTGACGGGAGCCAAACCGGACTCGGGCAAAGTGCCCGGGTCGAAGCGCCACGATCGGGCGATCGGGCGCAGTATGGAACGAGATCGGAGGTGCGTCAAGGGAAGGGGGTTGTCTCGACGCCAAGGTGCGTGGTCACCGGTACCGAGAACCGCTCGACACGACCGAATGGCGTGAAGCGAGGCGCCTTGGTCGAGCAGCTCGAGACGCGGGCGTCGGTGCCGTCGCCGGCGAGCCTGACCTACGCAACGATTGACGTGGCAACCGCGATTGCCACGTACGCCAAGGAGTGGCGCGCAGGTGTCGGCTCGCATGGCCGCGTACTGGCTCGAGAACGCTCGACCGCTCGGCGCGTTCTTCAAGGACATGAAACTCCGCGAGATCCGACCGGCACTCGTGGCCGCGTACCAGAATGCCCGCACCGACGCGGGCCGGGCGCCGAAGACGATCAACGGCGAACTGTCGGTGCTGCGGCAGATCCTGAAGCACGCCAAGCTCTGGTACCGGTTCGACGACGTACACCACGCTGCGAAACCGGAAGGCGCCAGTCGGCCGGGCGCTGACGCCGGAGGAACAGCGACACCTGTTCGAGATGGCGCGGATCCGGCCCGGCTGGATAGATGTACGCCGACATTGCGGCCACACTCTCCTTCTATTGCGGTCTGCGTGCGTGCGAGATCAAGGGACTCCGCTGGCAGGACATCGATCTGAGGAACCGGCTGGGGCATCGAGGCATCGCAGATCCGACCGACAGAGCTTCATCAGGATCTTGTAGGCTTGACGCGCGTCGCCTGAGTCCTTGAGGTCGTTGGACTCCGTGATGGGGTCGGAGTCGGAATCGTCGGGGTCCGCCCCGGACAGCACCTGTTCCATCTCGAACGCCGGCCGCGGACCGCGCGCAATGACCGGCATTGCCCACGCCTCGATCGGCTCGTCGGCTTCGCCCCAGCACTCGTCGGCTGGGTCCCACGTGCCTTGGTCCTGGAGCCGCAGCGGCACGACACCCAGCGCGTTCGCGCCCAGCCGGGTGGATGCGATTTCGCCGGACAGATACGGGTGGCCGGCGTAGCTCCACTGTTTGTGCGGCTGCACGACAACGATCTCTTCGGGGGGGGCACGACGTCCCAGAGTCGGGTTGCGCGCAGGGTGATCGTCCGGTCGCTGCCTACCAGTCGGCAGCGTGCAGCTCTCTCAGTCAGGGAGAGGGCGACCAATTCGACAGAAGCACACAGGTCAACGTCAGCCGACACTGCCTTGTGCTGACGGCGAGGCCGCCCGCCGATGGGACTCGCTGACGGGTACGGGTCGAGCCCCAGCCATCTGCGGTACGCAGCCACGAGGCGTCCGCCCTCAGTGTGGGGAGGAAGCTCGACGTCACAGGCCGCGACGACGTGCTCGGTACCGTCCCGATGGCGACACCTCGCGGTCAGCCCGCGGCGCTCGTTCCCATCGTAGTCGAACGCGATGACCGAAATCGGTTCACCGACGACGAAGCCGTCGCAGGGGGCCGCGGCATGGTCCTCGAAAGCCTGGCGGAACGCTTGGAGTTTCTCGTCGTCGCCATGGGCATCGCCCGTGATCTGCCGAACGAGATCGTCCACCAGGGCTGAATCCCGCTCGCCGCGGCGCAGAGCACTCATCGTCGTGTCTCCCCGGTGGTTCAACCCGTCTGCTCAGGAGCCCGGTTCGTTCAGGCGCCGCTCGAGATCCACAATCGTCCGCACTACCTCGCGAAACGGCGGAATCGGGCCGAAGATCATCCCCGCCATGTTCACGTAGTCTCGTTCGAGGCGTTCGAGCATGCCCGGTGTCGGAGCGATGGCCGGCGTGAGTGCAACGATGCCTGGCGCGGCGCGGATGACCGGGCGATCGGCAGGTGCTTGCATCGGCCGGGGTCGGAGGACACCATACAGGGATTCGCGACTTCCCCGTCGCGAAGGGTCAGTCGATGACCCGGTCGAACAGCTCGCTTCGCATGTCAGGCCGCCGGCCGGCGGCCCGACAGGAGGACGAATCGATGGACCAGCTCGCATCCGAGTGGCAGGGGAAAGGAGCGACGCTCAGCGACAAGACGGCGCGGAAGGAGTTCGGGCTGACGCAGGATGATATCGTCCACGCAATCCGGGCCGGCAGGCTGCAGTTCCGCGAAGGGTCGATCTACGGGAATCCGTTCCTGCGCCTTCTCCGCCGCGAGGTCGAAGCCCTGGTCGAGCACGACCACGGGGACGACCACCTGAGGGAACGGAAGGCGAAGACGGAGTTGGCACATGTCAGCCGCGAACTGAAGCGCCTGAAGGCCGAGGTCGCGAAGCTCGAAAAGCGGAAGTCGCAGATCATCGCCGACCTCGCGAGGTGACGGCACGGGCTCTGATGGCGGCGATCCCACCTGATCCACAACCTCGTTTTCTGGCTGGTCGATTCTCACGCCGGTTTCTATGACTGGTCGCGGCCGAAGACCGTGGAGAACGGCGGGTGGCCCTCACCGTCTGTTTTGCCTACGAGACTGCCTGGCCTTCTTTCGATGCCGCTTCCGGGCCGCAGGGTTCCCCTTTGCGAGGGCCGGAGCCATCGGCGGCTCTACGTGAAGCCGGTCGTCGGTTGCCACGTCCATGACCTGCTCATCTTCGTCGAGGATGTAGGTGAGCGGGTGACCATTCCACGTCCGGAAGCAATCGGGCGGTTTCTTCCCGACGTAGTCGACTCCCACCACCGCGCGAAAGCTGTACCCCTCCTTCGCACCCGACGCAATGAGATTCTCGTCGACGAGGACCGTCGGGCAGGCCGTACAGAAGTGGCCCGCAGGGGCGAACATGACGCGGGGAGCGATGTCGGTGGCGTAGATGAAGTGAGCCATCTGCCGCCGGGTCGCGGCGTTACAGCGAGGGCATCGGGCGTGGGAGCCGACCGATCGCATCGAATAGCCGTGATCGACGGTTCCTTCGAAGACCGGCAATCCGCAGCCCTGCGCCATCTCTTCCAGGAGCAACGGTCGCGCCTCGGGACCGAACTCGTCGAGATCGACGGTGACCAATGCGGTGTTGCCCTGAACCTCGGTCCGGATTCCGGTGACCGGGGCTGGCAACTGCGCCTCGACCTGCCCTGGGCGAGGGTCGTCGGGAACTGGCGTGGGTCCTTTCCGTGCAGCGAACCAACGGAACAGGCGCACTCGGCCTCCTTCATCGACGCGCGCCCGGGCTCGCTCCTCGAGCGGGCAACCCGGCTGCGACAAGTGCGACCGCGGCTCCGGGCACCACGGTGCCGGCTGGCGACCGTCGCCGCCGCGGCGTTCACGCCACGCCGCGGAAGAAGAAGGCGTCGCGCACGGTGATCGGTTCGCCCGTGAGCCCGACGAGGACTTCTTCGTTGGCCCGCAGCCAAGGAACCCGATAGTGGTCAGTGGGATCCAGTGTCCGCCCCTCCAGATCGAAGATGTGGGGCTCCACATCGGGCTCCGACTGGGTCCCGTCTTCGAGGGTCTCGACCTCGGCCGGCGTCACGATGGCAAACGGCCCGACCAGGGAGACGGCGACCACGTACCCGATCCGGCCCTCGCCGGACATGTGCCGCTCGACGCCGTCCTCCTCGGGGCCGACGATGTCGGTCGCAAACGTCAATCGTTCATCCGTCGACGAGACGAAGAACACGCCGTACGAACGCGACTCGTCGTGCCAGTCTGGCGGGCACTCGTCACGATCCGAGGCCTCGTCCCACGTCGAGATCGTCCAACGAGGCGAGGTCCCGCTCGCTGCGGCGTGGAGCACTCATCGTCGCGTCCCCCTGGTCGAAGCCCGTGAGAACACCGATGCGTCAGGGTTTGTTCTCATACGCAGGTTATGATCAGGGCGCACCACGAGGCATGCAAACGGGGCTCATTCTCTGAACAGCTTCTGCCTACCGGCACGTAGGCTCCCCCTTCGAGCCCCTCCCGCTTCATGTGGTGGGACTGGAGTGCCCCTGCACCCGCCACGACGTGGGTGCGGTGTCACGGCAGGATCTCACACTCGGTCGCCAGCAACGAACCTCCGGACGTGTTGGCCCGAACGAGGGGGGAAGCGTCAGGTCACCTTTTGCGGCACAAGCTTGACTCGAAGCTCGCACCCCACAGCACGGGCATACCGCTTCAGCGTGGCGAGTGACGGTGCATGCTTGCCCGCGGATTCCAGGCGAGAGATCGCACTCTTGGTTGTACCCATACGCTCTGCCACGGCGTCCTGCGTGAGACCGGCGCGGGAACGAGCTTTGAGCATTTGACCGGCGACCTGGTATTCCAGTTCGAGCGATTGGTACGCCTCAGTGAAGCCCTTTCGCGCACGAGCCTTCTCGAGGAAGGCGCGATGGTCGTGGGGAACGGGTTCGTACTTCAGTTCAGCCATCCTGCAACCTCTTCAGGCGCGTACGCGCCAACGTCAGCTCCCGATCGGGGGTGTGTTGGGTCTTCTTGATGAACGCGTGCAGCACGACCGCGAACGCCATGCCGGACATGTTAGCAAACACGCTAACTGTGTACAATAGGGCCCCAACGAGGATGAGTGCGGCTCGGCGATCTCCCAACGCCTCCAAGGCATCGAGCAGCGCTCGACGCGCAACGACGTAGAGAGGGTCAGGCATGTTGCTGCTCGCTCTCCTTCATCCACAGGACGAGCGATCCATCACCCAACACCGCCTGCACTCGACCGGCGCAGTGCGATGGTCGCCGCCGGCGGGTGAGGCTCGTCGTTAGGCGCCTGAATCGGAATTCCACTCGCTTTGGCGGCTACTTGACCTACCATACTCTACTCTGGCAGGCCGGCACCGGGCCGGCGGCACTCAGCCCTCGCCCCGGAGTGATCTCGCCCCCCCGAAGGAACCAGCATGCACACAGCCGTTGAGAAGTTCCGATTCAACCGCCTCCGGTTTGCCGCCTTCGCGCTGGGGCTGGCGGTCCTGGTCGTCGCTGCCCATGCGCTGCCCGAAGCGCAGGCCCCGGCGAAGAAGGCCATGACGGTCGACGACTACACGAAGTGGCGAAGCATCGGGAGCCAGGAGATCTCCGCCGACGGGAAGTGGGTGGCCTACACGCTGCAGCTCTCCAACACCACGCCGGCCGAGTCCAAACCGGTCCTGCACCTGCTGAATCTCGAAACCAGCGTGGAGGTGACGGTGGCGGACGCCACCGGCGGGACTTTCTCGGCCGACTCCAAGTGGATCGCCTACCAGATGGACCCGAGCGCCGCACAACGCGCCCGCGCCAACCGCGGCGGCGCCGGGGCGGCCGCCCCCACCGACTCCGCGACGCCGCCCTCGTCTACCGCTGGCGCACAGTCCGGCCAGGGAACTCGCGGCGGCGCCGCGCAGAACGTTCCGCCACGGCGCGTCGAATTGCGCAATCTCGGCACCGGCGAGGTGCGATCGTGGCAGAACATCGGCACGTTCGCCTTCTCAGCCACCTCCACGCACCTGTTCCTCCGGCGCCGTGGCGGCGAAGCCGCGCCGTCCACCGGCGGACGCGGCGGCGGCGCCCCGTCGACGCCGCCGACGCCGGGCGGAACCGGCCAGCGTGCCGGCGCAGCCGGCGCCTCGACAGAACCGCGCGGCCAGGACGTCGTCCTGCTGGATCTCAGGACGGGACGCCACCAGTTGCTCGGCAGCGTGGCTGACATCGCCTTCAACCGCACCGGCGAACTGCTCGCCTACACCGTGGACGCCGCGGTGAAGGACGCCAACGGTCTCTTCGTCCTCGACACGCGCACCGGTCGGACGACGCCCTTCGACAACGACGCGAAGAGCTACAACCGGCTCGCCTGGAACGACGACGGCAACGCCATCGCCGTGCTCAGGGGCAGCGAGGTCGAGAAGATGCGAGAGAGAAACAACACGCTCGTCGCCTTCCCCGACGTCGTATCCGCACTGAAGGACGGCGCCCCCGAGTGCACGCCGGTCGTGCTCGACCCCGCGAAGGCGGACGGCTTCCCGAAGGGCTGGGTCGTCAGCGACCGCGCGCCTCTCGCCTGGAGCGAGGACACCAAGCGCGTGTTCTTCGGGATGAAGGAACAGGTCCCGCCACCCGACACCACGCGCAGATCGACCGACGAAGCGCCGGACGTGGACGTGTGGAACACGACCGACGAGCGGGTGCAGTCGGCGCAGATGGTCCGTGCGGAACAGGACCGCAACTTCACCTTCCGAGAGGCGTTCGACGTGTCGGCGAAACGGTTCGTCAAGCTCGCGGACGAGACGATGCGCGAACTGGACGTCGCGCCCGACGGCAAGTGGGCCGTGGGGCGGGACACGCGCGGGTACATTCACGACGACAAGCAGCCGACCGCAGACTTCTACCGCGTGAACACCTCCACCGGCGAGCGCACGCTGTTCGCGAAGGGGCAGCAGACAGGGCGCCATGCCCTCGGCATCTCGCCCCACGGCACGCACTTTCTCTATTGGAAGGACAGCAAGTTCCAGGTCTACGACCTCGAGGCCAACGCGACCCGGACGCTCGGCGCCGCCGCGCCCGTGAGCTTCATCGACGTGGAGTTCGAATACCCGGGGCCGAAGCCGTCGTACGGCATCGCCGGCTACACCAGTGATGGCAAGGCGGTCATCGTGAACCACCGGTACGACCTGTGGCTGCTCCCGCTCGACGGCTCCGCGCCGAAGAAGCTCACCGGCGGTCTCGGAGACAAGGACCAGATTCACTTCCGCATCGTCCGGACGGAGCCGCTCGACCCGACCGTCCGCCGCTCGGTGGGGCCGCGCGGGACGGTCGATCTCAACAAGCCGATCACCCTCTCGGCTTACGGTGAGTGGACGAAGAAGGCCGGGTTCTACGAACTCGCGGGCGGGCAGGTGAAGCCACTCGTGTATGAAGACGCGTCGTTCAGCACGCCGGTGAAGGCGCGGAAGGCGGACAGGTTCATGTTCACCCGCCAGACGTTCGCCGAGTTCCCCGACCTGCGCATTTCGGGCCCCGGCTTCGCCGACGCGAAGAAGATCACCGACGCGAACCCGCAGCAGAAGGACTTCCTGTGGGGGCACCGCGTGCTGTTCGACTTCAAGAACAAGGACGGTCTGCGGCTGCAGGGGATCCTCGCGGTGCCGGACGACTACAAGGCGGGAGAGAAGCGTCCGATGATTGTGACGTTCTACGAGAGGAACTCGCAGAACATGCACGTCTACACCCCGCCGGCGTACATGGTCAGCATGGGCCGGATGCCGACGCAGGCGGTCAGCGACGGCTATCTCACGATGATGCCGGACGTGCACTTCCGCACCGGCTTGTCTCACAGCGACATGCTCGAGTGCGTCGAAGCGGCCACGCGCAAGGTGATCGAGCTCGGCTACGCCGACCCGAAGCGGATTGGCGTGACCGGCCACAGCTACGGCGGGGAGGGCGCGGCCTACATCGGCGTGATGTCGAAGATGTTCGCCGCCATCGGCATGGGTGCCGGCGTCGTCGACCTCTACAACGACTTCAACCAGCCCTGGGGCTGGTCGTATCAAAACCAGGGCGGCAGCGGCGAGACGGCGTTCTCCTACTATCTCTACGACCAGGGGCGCTGGGGCTTCTCGCCGTGGGATCAGCCCGAGCGGTATCACAACGAGTCGGCGCTCACGTTCGCGCCAAAGGCAACAGCACCGTTCCTGATCATGCACGGGACCGCCGACCCGACCGTCGGCTTCGTCAACGGCATCGCCTTCTACAACGCGCTCCGCTACAACGGGAAGAAGGCCGTGCTGCTGGCGTACCCGGGAGAGGGGCACCACCTGGGCGGGATTGCGAACCAGAGAGACCTGACGATCCGCTTCTTCGAGTTCTTCGACCACTTCCTGAAGGACACGACGGCTCCGAAGTGGTGGACCGAGGGAATGCCCTACCTGAAGAAGCAGACGAGCCGCGAACCGGCGAAATAGGGGGGCGGCTCCGCGCGATCGGAACGGCTTACACGGCCTTACAAGTCGTTCCCACAGAGGCAGCCGCCGGCAGCAACGCCCAGCGATTCAACATGACGAAGACTCCAAACACCTTATCGTCGTTGCGCTTCGGCCGAGGGATCGGTACGCCTGCCGATTCTTATGATCGCCGCCGTCATCGCTCTCATCGCCGCCCTTCGCTCCACGGTTCACTCGCGGGCCGAGCTCTCCACGGAAGTGCTCGCGTTGCGCCACCAACTCGCCGTCCTTCGCCGCCAGGCGCCAGCGCGGCTCCGCCTTCGTCGGATCGATCGAGTCTTCTGGGTCTTGCTGTCTCGGGCGTGGTCCGAGTGGCGGCAGGCCGTCCAGATCGTGCGACTTCTTCACCGTCCCCACCGCCACCTTCCGCGTGCTCTTCGTCTTCGTCGTGCTGTCGCACGATCGTCGGCGAGTCGTCCACGTCAATGTCACCGCTCACCCGACCGCGATGTGGACGGCCCAGCAGCTCCGCGAGGCCTGGCCGTGGAACGACGCGCCCCGGTTTGTCATCCGCGATCGCGACGGGATCTCCGGCGACGCATTCTCCGACGTCACAGCAGCCATGGGGATCGAAGACGTCCTCTCGGCCCCGCGCTCGCCTATGACAGCTTGACCTCGAACACGCACCGCTTGCTGCCACTGAGCTTCGACTCCTTGAGCGCCACCTGGACCGGTCGTCCGAAGATGCTCTCGAAGCTCTCCTTCTGGTACCCAACGGAGCAGTTGCACCAGAACGCCGGGGTGCGCTTGGCGCTGACCATGGGGCAGCTGCACTCGCCTTCGGCCACGGCGACGGTGATGATGCCCTTCGGCTTGTCCCAGGTGAACTCCGTGCCCCAGTTCTTCTTGGCCTCGGCGAAGTACCCGTCGGGGTCGCCCTTGAACTTGACGTGGAGCTGGCCGAGCTTGGCGCACTCCCGGCCGGTCTTCTGGACGATCTCCGCACAGGCCTGCGCCGCCGGGTCGGCCGCCATGAAGCCGGCCATCTTGGCGATCTGATATCGGGCGAAGGCGAGCCGCTGATCCGGCGGGTTGGCGGCGGGCGCGTCACCGGCTGATGCCTGCAGCAGCTCCGGCGCACCGACGAGGCTCAGCGCGCATCCGCACAATCCGAGGCCGCATGCGTTCTTCAGGAACTCTTTTCGATTCACATGTCCTCCTTCCCGGGCGGGTGTTCGCCGCGCCCGGCAGTTCGTGAAATGGTCGATCGCTCCCGAGAGTGTTCGTCACTTCGGGCGCGGATGCTCGCTACTCCTCCGGCAGGACCTGGGCTGGCTGAAGCCGGCCTGCACGTCGCGCGGGCAGGTAGCTCGCGACGAGTCCCACCAGCGCGAGGACACCAATGGCCAGAGAGAGGGCGGCCGGGTCGCCCGGCGCCAGGCCGAACAGCATCGCCTTCGCCGCCCTGGACGCGATCGTCGCCAGCAGCGCGCCGAGCCCCAGGCCGACGGCCACCAGCAGGATGGCCTCTCGCATCACCATCCGGACGATGGACTGCCGATCGGCTCCGAGCGCCAGGCGGATGCCGATCTCGCGTCGGCGACGGGCCACCGTGTAGGCCATCACGCCGTAGAGACCGATGCTGGCCAGCAGGATGGCCAGCACGCCGAAGAACCCCGACAGTGTGGCCATCAGCCAATCCCGAAGGAGCGTCTCGCGCACCATGGTCGGAAAGGCGCGGAAGCTCAACGTGATCTCGGGATCGTGCCTGGCGGCCGTCTTCGTCACCGCGGACCGAACGCCGGCCAGCGACAACCCCGACCGCAGCACGACACGAAGATCCGTGCCGGGGTCGCGCTCCTGAGCGGCGGCCCTGTAGACAATCGGCTGAAATGGCTCCCTCAGGTCGACGTAGGTCGTGTCGTTCACCAGGCCGACGATCTCCGCGGTTGACCACTGCTGTGGCCCGGTCCGCATCTGGATCCGCTGCCCGATGGCCGACGTGCCCCCGAGATACCGCCGGGCGAACGTCTGATTGACGATCACGACAGTTGGAGATCCGCTGGCGTCCCGATCGTCGAAATCACGGCCGGCGACGAGCGGTGTTCGCATCGTCTCGAAGTACCGCGCGCTGACGTCGTTCATGCTGGCGGGGAGCCGATGCTGCGGGCGTCCCTCCAGCTGCACCTCATCGCGCGCGCTCCACCCGCCGAACGGCACCATGGACACCTGGGCAGCCGACGTCACGCCGGGAATCGATCGCACGCCGTCGAGCAGCTCGCGCTGCAGTCGCAGTCGACGATCGGCAGGAACCGCGAGGCCGCCGAAATCGATGTCGGTCACCACCAGGTTGTCGAAGCTGAAACCGGTGTCCACTCCGGTCAGATTGCGCAGGCTGAGCGTGAAGAGCAGTGCGACCAGCACCATCACGAGCGACAGGGCGACCTGTGCCACGACGAGCGCGCGCTGCCACCCGAACCGCCCGCGGCTCGCCGTCAATCCCCGGCTGCTCGTCCGCATGACCGACTCGAGCGGCGCCGATGTCGCGCGCAGCGCCGGCGCCAACCCGAAGAGGATCGTCGTCGCGACCGCCGTTGCCGCGGTGAACCCGAGGACCCGCCAGTCCGGGGCGACGGGCACGGACAGCGGATCGCGGCCGGTGCTCAGGAACGAGACCAGCGAGGCGCTGATCACTCGCGCCAGGATGGCCCCCAGCAGGGTGCCGATGGCGGCCAGCAACAAGCTTTCGGACAGCAACTGGCGGACGACGCGGCCGCGCGACGCGCCGATTGCCAGGCGCACGGCCATCTCACGCGCGCGGGCGCCCGCCCTCGCCAGCAGCAGGTTCGCGAGATTGGCGCACGCCACGAGCAGGACCAGCCCGGACAACCCAAGGAGCAGCCAGAGCGGTGCCTCGTACCGCGTGCGCAACGAGGAGAAACCGCCGCCACGCGGGACGGCTTCCAACCGGAACTTCCGGTACGCCTCGATCTGTTCCGGATCCAGTCGCTGTGACGCCGTCTCTCGGAACAGGGTCGGGGAGATCGTCTGCAAGTGCGCGGTCACGCGTTCGACCGACCAGCCTGGACGAAGGCGTCCCATCGTGGAGAGCCACCAGATGAAGTTGTCATCGAGCACGCCGGAGTCGCCGCCGACAGCCCCGGCCGCGCAAATCGGGACCGCCACGTCGAACATGCGACCCACCTCGACGCCGTAGAAACCTGCCGGAGTGACGCCCACGATGTCGAACGCGTGGTTCTCCAGCCGTACCGAACGCCCGACGATGGCCGGGTTGCCGCCGTACTCGCGCTGCCAGAACGCGTGGCTGATGACCGCCGCATTGGAGCTGCAGCCACGCTGGTCGTCGGCGGTCGCGAGGAGGCGGCCGCGGGCAGCCGACACGCCGAGCATCTCGAAGAAGTTGCCGCTGACGAAGATGGCCTGTGCATATCTGATCTCGCCACCCGACGCGAGATTGAGACGCATCGGAGCCCACGCCAGCATGCTGGAGAACGCGCGCTGGTCGGCGCGGAGCCGCTCCCACTGCGGGTTGGTCAGCTCGGCATATCGGGTGATGACGTTGCCGGGGCGTGGCTGAGTGCCGGCAAGCCGCACCTCGACGAGCTGGCTGGGTTCCTTGACCGGGAGCGATCGGAGGCGCACGGCGTCGAGCAACTGGAAGATCGCCGTGTTGGCGCCAATGCCCAGCATCAGCGAGAGAAGGGCCACCGCGGTGAACGCAGGGTTGCGTCGCAGCAGCCTCGCCCCATAGCGGAGGTCCTGCCAGACGGTGTCGACGACGGCGAGCGTGTTCATTTCGTAGATCTCCTCGCGGATTCGGAGCACGTTCCCCAGCTTGCGCTGCGCCGCCCACCGGGCCTCGTCGGGCGCCACACCGCGCGCGATGTACTCGTCGGTCTCGATCTCGAGGTGCGCCTCGAGTTCCCGAGCCCGTTCCTCGTCCCACCGGCTGCGTCGGAAGAAGCGCGTCCAACTCATGCGATCACTCGGTGGCGGGCTTGACGATGCGGTTGACGGCCCGCACGAGGGCATCCCAGCGGTCTTCCTGCTGGACAACCTGCCGGCGGCCGAGTGGGGTCAGACGGTAGTAGCGCGCGCGACGGTTGTTTTCCGAGGTGCCCCAGAAGGACGCGACCCATCGCCGGTCCTCGAGGCGGTGCAGGGCCGGGTACAGGGACCCGTATTCGACCTGCAGCACCTCGTCGGATCGGTATTCGATGGCGTGCGCGATGGTGTGGCCGTGGGCGGGGCCGAGGACGAGCGTCTTCAGGACGAGCAGGTCGAGCGTCCCCTGCAGCAACTCGCCTTCGAGCGCCGCGCTTCCTCGTTTTGGCATGTGGACGATCCCACTCCAGTAGATTATCTTCTGAACCGACCGACTAAGAGATTAGACGAGGGAGCGAGAGAAAAGGATCACGCGTGTTCGAACAGGAGATGGTCTAGCGAGATTCGTCAGCGGGCGGCCTTTCGCGCGACCCGCGTCGCCACGGCCCGCCGTTGCCGGGGCGGTGGGGGCGGAGCGAAACAAAGCCGCGGAGCGGTCACGTCTTACGAGCGAAGCGAGCGTGCCCTTGATAGGGTGTCTCGGCGCGACTACCCGCGTCGGGACCCATGGAGGAGGAGGACGTCAGGCAGGCTGTCCATCAACGACCGTGACGGTCGGGCCATCAGAAAGCGGGCTCATGCTCACTTCACCTCCTGGGACGACTGCTTGCGGGGCTTCTAGGTCAGGCTGCTTCGGCCACTGGTCTGAGGAGACGGCGCGCCAGCCAGTAGGAAAGTGCGCCGCCCAGCCAAAGGGCGAGTCCGAGCGCGAACAGCCAGACACTGAAGCGTGGCCACGGCATCACGGCCCCAAAGAGCATCAATCCACCCCACAGCCCAATAACGACCAGCGCCGCGAGGGCCACCGGGGCTCTGCGGTGACGAGGTGCTATGAGATACATGGTCCAGAAGAACGCTGCCGCCATGAAGGGCGAGATGACGACTTTGACGAGGTTAACGCCCTCCAAGAAAACGAGGCCGTTAACCTGACGGGGGCCCGGATGGACTAGCACTCTCCAAAACAGAGCGGTCGCCCCGTACTGCACAACCAGGGTGATGAGCAGTGCGGCAGGGATTGCGAGCAAGAGCCGGAGCCAGCCGAGAGCCTTGGATTGCATCGGATTCCTCCCGTAGCCGAGTAGGACCGTCAGAGCGATGGCTTTGAAGAACGCCGTGTAGCCGCGAACGCGAGTCCACGCGCGAGCAAGCAGAGGCCGATGCGCGTTAGCTTGCGCCTCAAACTGGATATCGGCGATGATGGGCAGGGCAACCGTATCAATGGACTCCGGTTCGCACACTCGCGCTGCCCAGGACAACAGGGTCATTCCGAGGCGACTGGTGCTCATGAACCAGCCTCCCACGCCAGTGATTCGGTGGCGACCGTCCACACCCGCAGCACGCGCAGACCGTATGGCGTCGCTCGATACATTCGTCGCGGTACCAAGCCGGAATCGTCCGTGAACTTCTCGGCTTCCGCCTCAAGTAAGCCCTTCTGAATCATCCGTCCGAGTGTCACGTAGACGGTGCCGCGCTTGAGGCGACCGCCACTCTCGGCCACCAGTTCGAGGCCGTACATTCGGTCTCCCTTGGCCGCGAGCATGTCGAGGACGGTGTGCTCGACGGCGGAGAGCGTCAGCGGGCGTTCACTCGGTTTCATGCGGATATACTGACAACGTGTAAGACTTCTGTCAAGGGCAATCTGGATGGGTCGGGCTGGTGGGAGTTTAAAGGTGTGGGTAACGCCGACCGTGCCCTGATGCCGGAATCGAGCGAAACGCTAGTGATTTCGAGGGAAAGGATTGGCTCCTCAGATAGGACTTGAACCTGTAACCCTCCGGTTAACAGCCGGATTCAGCTCGTTTTGCCGCTGTTTGCGACACGTTGCTGGGAGGTGCCGGACGACGCCTTTCCCCAAGCCAGTCAAAGACTTGCCGCGAATCGGAAGGCGCCGCGCGTTGCCGCCAGTTGCCGCAAGTTATGGCGTGGAAAAGGCAAGAAAAAGGCAAAGTGGTAGCCGGAGGGTTGGACACGGTTCCGGCGGCGCCTCCTGGGCGATGGACGCCGAGCCGGAGGCATGTCCGAAATATGAGTACATATTTCGGACAAATCGATAGCGGGAGGCAGCTCGAGGGCGGTGGACAATTGTCCGATATTAGTGTACATATATCGGACAATGCGCAACGTAATGAACGCCGTCCGCTCCCGCATTCGGGCGGCAGCACCGACCGCCGTCTGGACGCCCGTCGATTTCCTCGATCTGGGTCCCCGTGACACCGTCGACAAGGCACTCCAGCGCCTTGCTCAGTCCGGGATGGTTCGCCGGATCGACAGGGGTCTGTACGATCGCCCCGGAATCAGTTCACTGACCAAGCAACCGCGCAGCCCGGACTATCGTCAGATCTTGGACGCGCTCGCGCGGCGTGATCAGGCCCGCATGCTGATCGACGGACTCACCGCCGCGAACGACCTGGGCCTGACCACCGCCGTTCCGGCCCGGGTGGTGGTCCACACCGACGTCCGCCGACGTTCAATTCCACTGGGCAATCTGACGCTCGAGTTCAAACGGACGGCCCCGAGCAAGCTGTACTGGGCTGGACGCCCCGCCATGCGCGTTGTCCAGGCGCTGCACTGGCTGAAGGATCTGCTCGCGTCGGAACCCGACGTGCTGCTGCCACGCCTCGCCGATGTCGTTGCCGACACTACCGTCTGCGAAGACCTGCGAGTGGGTCTTCCGACGCTTCCCGCCTGGATGCAGCAAGTCGTACGAAGGCTTCTGCGAGGAGCACACGGTACTGGCAAGGATGGGGCTGGCTCGATTGGACCGACCCGACCGTCTGCACCGACCAGGCGTCGCAGCCGAGTAGGAGGAAGTCGAGGGACCGGCCACGGGTTGAAGGCATCGCGAGGGCGGAAATGAACGACGGGTATCGCGACATCATCGCCGCGGGCGCTGATGAGCGCCTCAATCTCTTCCTGACGGCCGCGACCCGCATGGGCACTCCCGTCCAGAACGTCGAGAAGGACTTCTGGGTCTGCTGGGTGCTCGACGCGCTGTTCCACGGATTGGGCGACACCGGGCCGCGTCTCCTGTTCAAGGGCGGAACATCGCTGTCGAAGGCGTTCGGACTCATTCCTCGTTTCTCCGAAGACATCGACATCACGGTGTTTCGCTCGGACCTCGGTCATGGCGCGTCTGTCGATGAGTTGGAGGCGCTGAGTGGAAAGAAGCGCCGAGCGCGCCTTGACGCAATCAGAGACGCCTGCCGGGCGTTCATCACGGGGCCGTTCTGCGAGCGGCTCTCTGCCGTCGCAGAGGCGCTCCCCGGTCGACTGGGTGCTGCTCGAGGCAGATTCGAACTGGACCCGCAAGATCCAGACGGACAAACGCTGCTCTTCTGGTATCCCGCGGTCACCCAGACGTCCGACTACGTGCGCTCGGCCGTGAAGATCGAAGCTGGCGCGAAGTCCGCCCTCGACCCGAATGTTCCGGCGACCGTGACACCGTACGTCGTCGAGGACGTCCCCAACCTGGCCCTCAGCATCGACGGCATCACAACCGTGAAGGCCGAGCGGACATTCTGGGACAAGGTCATCATCCTGCATGGAACCAGGCGCTGGTTCGAACGGCGAGGGACCCTCCGGCACGGCGGACACCGAGTGTCCCGCCACTACTACGATGTCTTCCGCCTGCTCCAGTCGCCTGCTGGTCTCGAGTTCGTCGCCAATCTGGAACTGGCGCGCGACTGCGCGCGACACGCCCGGATGTTCTTCAACAGCCCTGACTTCGATCTTGATGACGCAGTGGCCAGCCGACTGGTCCCGGCGCCGGCGCCCGAAATGCTCGATGCGCTCCGCCGTGATTACCAGGCGATGTCCGGGATGATCTTCGGGCCCATCCCTCCGTTCGAGGAGGTCGTGTCGGCCGTCCACCGGCTCGAAGCGGACATCGCCGCAGCACTCGGAAATTTGCGGGTCTCGCACAGAAGATGAGTGCCGTGACGCAGAGTTCAACGCCGGCGGAGAAGATCTCGCTATTTCGCTCGCTCTTCCGAGGACGCGAAGACGTCTGTCCCCGACGCTTCGAGAGCCGTAGGACCGGCAAGTCCGGCTACGCAGTCGGACCGCGATTCCGGGCGCTCGCGGGTCGTTGGTGCGCTTTGGCGATCTGCCCGTCGCGGATGTCGTGATGGCTCACCTCGACGCTTTTCGCGACGCGCGTCGTGCCTGGCTGAAGCAGGGGGGCAACCGTGGGGCAATTCGCGGAGGATCGTGAGGGGCCGAGTCCCTCCCCGGGCCCCATTCGACTCGGCCTCTCCCGCCGCGGCGCCCTCGCTCATGCCGAGCCTTCGCCTCGCCTCGTCAGGTGTCGTGTCGCACGCGGCCGAGGCGAACGCCCGGGAGAGAGCCACCGCAGCCTTCCTCGAACGGCTCGAAGCGTAGGGCTGAGTATCCGTGCTCGCCGGCTCACGCCGGATGGGCGTGTGCCGCCGCGATCGCCGTCCGGATGTTGTCCCACTTGATGTCGCTCGGCAGCGTGCAGTCGGCGCCGAGGATGAACGGCCGTGACGCCTGGCTCAGTGCCTCCGCCACCGCGCGGCCGATGTCCGCCTCGCTGCCCGCCACGATCCGGCCGTGGCGGTCCAATCCACCCATGCACGGCCGGGCAAACATCGTCGCGACCTCACTCCAGCTCAGCGTCCGGCCGGTCAGTCGCGGATTGCAGTTGACCACGTGGCCCGGATAGTCGATGAACGCGGAGAAATCGGCATACGGCGCGTTGTAGTCGCAGACGTGGAGGATGTTGAACTGGCACGACCGCTTCATCTCGTTCATGAGCACGATGTCGAACGGCTTGACGTGCCTCGTGAACACGGCGGGATCGCGGAACCTCCCGGCTTCCCCACCTTGGGTGGACGCGTAGAATCCGTCAACGCCCAGTCGAATGCACTCCTTCACGAAGCGCATGAGGCTCTCGGTGATAGCGGCGAGTCCCTTCCGCACCGGATCCGGGTCCTCATCGAGGTGCGCGGTGACCAGGGGAAGACTCGTCGTCTGGCCCGCGCACATGAAGGGCGAGTAGAGCGTCATCAGAACCAGCGCTTCTTTTTTTGGCTCCTCCGCAGAATCTGTGGGTAGAACGTTGACTCCCGGGGAGTCGTTCCGTTGTCCGTCGCTGAGACCGTGAATGATGGCCGGTGGGAGCTGTGGAGAACCGTCTGCGGTTCTCCAAGGACCTTG
>Ga0209638_1000103_pt1 | contig 52840 bp, 52 predicted proteins | sample BarGraNGADG00211_FD_184490 | JGI IMG/M metagenome (GOLD analysis project Ga0209638, IMG submission 184490) | Arctic peat soil microbial communities from Barrow, Alaska - Barrow Graham LP Ref core NGADG0002-211 (SPAdes) (version 2) | ecosystem: Environmental > Terrestrial > Soil > Wetlands > Peat... | reverse complement strand
CCGGCGTAGCTCAGTGGTAGAGCGGGCGACTGTTAATCGCTTGGTCGTAGGTTCGAATCCTACCGCCGGAGCCACTCACTTACTGAATCCAACCGGTTAGATGCCCAGCGTCACCGCCACGATGCCCCGTGGCATGCCCCGCCGCCGCATCCTCCGCCAGTACCGCAGGGGCCCCGGGTTGGCGTTGCGGATGGGCCGCCCGAGCTCGCGGCTGAGCAAACCAGCGATGGTGTCATACGTGTAGGCCGCGGGCCCCGTCGGCGTGTACGCCCTGCCCTCGTGGCCCTCCTCCGTGAGGGCACGCGCCGCGGCGTCCACGTGGGCGAAACGACGAGATCTGGGTGCCGGCCGGGCGCCGGTCGCGCAGCGATCGCAGCCACGTCGCGCCTATAAGGAACCGCGTGGCCGCGGCGGTTCCCGGGGACATCGGACTGCTGTTCATGGATCTGCACCGGTCGAACGCGACCGAGGAGTGGCCGCTCAACCTGCCCAGTGCTCGCCTGGCCCCCATCCGGACACGACCCGTATGGCGGAGATGCTCGGACTGTCGCCGGCGAGGATGCGCGCGATCCTCGCCGGTATGGTCGGCGCCGGGTGGCTCGAGACCATCGGGGAGCGGCGTGCGCGGCGCTACGGGCCGGCGGCGCGGCTCCTCGACCTGTCCCTCCGGACGCCAGAGCTCATGGACGTGCTCCGGGGGTCCGTGGAGGATGGCGCCGAGTGACGGTGGGGCAGGCCTGCGCCGGCCGGCCTCAACCACAGATGAGGCAGGTCTCCGCAAGGTGCGGCCCATCGCCGCCCCGAGCTCATCGACATTGGCGCTCCACCGCACCGTCACCGCCAGTCGACTGCACACAATCGGGTTGATCTGGACCGGCGGACCGGGCCCGCTCTTGGCCATCGAGTCCGGCGGAAGTGACGCGGCTCGACCACCCCGGCCGCGAGAGCTGCGGCTGGCGGGGTTCATAGCGCCTCAGACAGGATTCGAACCGGCAGGCGCCCTCGTTTCTTTGAGGGAACAGGTGGCCCGATGCCTACGCTGCGTATCCGCTCGCCTCCAGGCGCGCGATGATGTCCTCTTGGATCGCCGGGGACAGGTCCAGGAAGTTCACGAACGTGCCGTGGATCCGCATGATGTAGATGCCGCTCGGCGCCAGCTCCTTCGGATTGTGCAGGACCGCCCGAAGGTTGTCGACCGTGTCGATGTTGAAGTAGACGTAGTACGGGGCCTCGCGAACCCCTTCGTCAAGTCGGAAGAGCGGCGCGATGACGCGGTCGCGCATCCAGCGCGCCTTCCCGTCGATGGGCATTCGAAACTCGGCGTCGACGGGGCAGATCCCAACGTGGGATGCATAGCCGCCCGCCATCAGGCCGAAGGGCAGTTTCCGGAACGAGAGGAACCGCTCCGGCAGCTCACTGCGAGATGTCTCCGGCCGCGGGTCGATCCCGTAGCTCAGCGGGGTCCGCGCGGCCCGGCCGTCGGGCGTCGCCCCGACCCAATAGCCATAGAGCAGGTGTGTGCTGGGCGTCGACCAGTCAGCGAGGAATGCGGCTCCGGAGGCATTTCGGAGCGCATTCACCCGTTGGGAGACGACCGTGGCGATCCGGACAGCGGTCACGTCGGCTTCCTCATGGTTGTTGGCCCACTTCGGCTGCGCCGCCAGGAACTCCCGGAGCCGCGGCGTCTCCCGGAAGTCAGAGGCGAGGCTCGCGCGAATGTCCGAAGCGGGCCAGATCCGCAACGCCGCGCGGAGCGCCGTGAGCGAATCTGCGACGACGGCAAGACCGTGGATCAGGCAGCCGCTGCCGGTGTACGTGGCGCCCGGCGTCTCCGGGTCACGCAGGTCGCGGAACGTGGTGAGGCTGTCCATCACCGACGACGTGAACGGTACAGGCATCGCGCGCCCGAGCAGCGTCGTGCAGGAGTTGCCGGCAGCTGCCATCTCGGGCAGCAGCGCGTCGAGGGTGCCGAGAAATGCGGCTTCGGCGTGAGCGTACGCATCGTCTACGCCCGCGAACCCGAGCTCGGCCCAGGTGGGCCCGATCTGCGTGTCCGAGAGGGTCGAGCGGCCGTCGTTGAGCGCGACTTCGAGCACCTTGCCGAGATTGAGCCACGTGTTCGTCGTGTTGAGCGAGGACTTGCCCATGATCGAGGGCTCCTGGCAGCCTGCGATCCCGTAGTCGGGCTGGTCCACCGCCCGGATCCCCTGCGCGTCAAGGAGCGGCAGCAGCGCGTCGTCGTTGAACAGCGAGGGCGTCAGGTGGCCGGGGGTGAAGAAGAAGCGGCCGAGGTCCAGGTAGAGCGCCTCCGGCGTGCCCGCGTGGACCTTCACGGAGAGCGACGGCTGGGGGTCATTGCTCCGGAAGAAAGCCTCCAGCACGACGTCGGTCATGGGGTTGCCCAGGTCACGGCCATGCTCGTCGCGACCCCCGACCATGATGTTCTGCGAGATCGCCCAGCAGCGGTCGCCGACCTGGAAGAAGCAGAGCACGTGGCGAATGATCGCCACTGCCTCCTCGACGTCGCAGTCGCCGAGATAGGGCGCGAAGACCCGGTCGATATTGCCGACCGATAGCGCGTACGGGTTCGGAGCCTGCTCGATCGCCATCGCCTGCCAGAGCAGCACGAACGCCTGCGCCGCACCGTGCAGATCGCGGGCGCCGTGCGCCGGGACCTCGTCCAGCAGGACGGCCATCTTCTCGAGCCGCGCCTTCGCTGCCGGGTCCGCGGTCGGGCCCGAGTCGGCAGCCTCGGCCATCCCGAGCGCCAGGGCCCGATAGCGGCGGGCGAGGATAAGGACGGCGTCGAGGGAACGCGCCATCGCGCGGCCGTAGTCGGTGCAGGATGCGCGCGCCCGTTCCTGCATCGCCATCACGCCTTGCTCCAGGAATGGTCGCAGGTCGGGGATCGTGTGACCGGTGACCGGCTCCATAAAGAAGGCGACCTCGGACGTGTAGCGCCCGTAGCCCTCGTAGATCGCCCGCAGGTCGCGGACGTAGTCGGCGCCTTCCCAGTACGCGCGAACGGCTGCCACGCGTTCAGCTGTCACGCCCTCCTCGGGATCGATGTCCGCGTAGGCAGCGAGCGGATCGCAGTAGCCCGCGAACTCCTCGACCTTGAAGCTCGGGTTGATGAGGGCGTACGAGGGCGAGAAGGCACCGTCCTGCGAACCGGCGAGGGCGCTGCCAGCGGGGATCGTGAGCGGCATCCGCTCGACCGTGCGACACAGGAGCTCGGCCCGCCCGAGGGCGGACTCGGTGTCGAGCCCGGCGAGTCGCATGGTCTCGCGCCCGCGCATGCGTGCCTCCTGGACGAAGAACCACGCATTGTTGACCGACTGGGCGCGCTTGACGCCGCGGAGCGTCTCCACGCCGTCCGCCAGGCATGCGATCCAGTCGTTCACGATGCGTGCGCCTCCTAGTTCAGCATCTCGGCCGCGAGGCCGTCGCGCTCCAGCGCCAGCCGGAACGCCTCCACGTCGTCCCGATCGGGCGGCGTCAGGTTCTCCGCCCCCCAGGCCATCCCCAGCGCCTCGTACTTAGGTCGCCCGAGGCGGTGCAGGAGCAGGAGCCCAACGCGCTCCGGTCGCGTCTCCACGAGGAAGCGGTGGATCTTCTCACGCTCCTCGGGCACGAAGTTCAACTCGCGGATGAGCGGCACCCGTACGGTCATCGCGATCCCCGATGCGAGGTTCGCGAGGATCAGCCGATTGTCGGCCCCGGTCATGCGGGCGTGCAGGTCCCCACTGATGGCCTTCAGATCACAGATGAGGAGGTCGCTGCGCCCGGCCAGCTCGTGGAATCGTGGCGAGGAGGCATTGGTCTCGATGGCGACGTGGACGCCGCGCTCGCGCAGCGCATCGGCGGCCGCCAGGAGGGCGTCCATCTGGAGCGTCGGCTCGCCGCCGGAGAAGGTCACGCCGCCGTCCTCGCCGAAAAAAGGCCGTCGCTCTTTCACCTGGGCGAGCAGGTTCGAAAGAGTGATCTCCTCACCGACCAATTCGAAGGCCGGGTCGCGCCATCGCTCGACGCAGGCGTGGTCCATGCAGCGTGCGCAGGCGTGGCGGTCGAGGAGGCCATCCCGGACGGCGCCGTGCGGGCAGCTCTCGGACGCGAAGGCGCTCTTCCTCGGGTAGAACAGCATCTCGGGCACGGCCGCGATGCTCTCCGGGTTGCCGCACCAGTGGCAGCGCAGGTTGCAGCCCTTGAGGTAGTAGACGAGGCGCCGGCCCGGACCGTCGAAGCCATCGCTCCAGCCGCGGGCGAAGATCCTCACCGCGCTTGCGTCGCGTCGCGCGTTACCGGCAGGACAACGCCGCGGGCCGCGCTCAGCGCCCGATACGTCTCCGTGAATCGAGCGAAGTACCCGTCGATCCCGGGCACCTCGCGAGGCAGGACGGTGACGTGGTCGTCGTCGGGCGCTGCGATCTCCACGCCGATTGATCGCGCTCCCAGGATTGCGGCGCCGCGCGCCGACGCATCGGTGGCGACTGAGACCTCCAACGGCACCCCGATGACGGTCGCCAGCAGCTGGTTCCAGTACGGGTACCGGACGCTTCCCCCGACGAGCCGGTAGCTCTCGACGCCGACGGTTCCGAGCGTCTCGAGACCGAGCCGGACACTGCACGCGACGCCCAGCAGGCCGGCGTGCACGAGATCGAGGCGCCCGTGATGAAGGCCGAGCCCGAAGAAGGCGCCGCGCGCGTCCGGGTCCATCCAGGGCGTCCGCTCGCCCGTGAGGTAGGGCAGGAACTGCAGGTCCAGCGGCGGCTCCATCGCCCCGATGTCCGCGTAGATGCCGTCCCAGGTGAGGCCGAGGATCTCGCGCAACCATTCCAGGGCGAGACCGCCGTTCAGCATCGCGGCCATCCGGTACCACGCGCCCACGTCCGTGCCGGCAAACAGGTTCAGCGCCGGATCGAAGGCAGGGAGATCCCGACTGATGCGCACGACCTGGCATGCCGTGCCGATGCTGATCTGGATGGTGCGCTCGTCGGCGAGCCCCGAGCCGAGGATCGCGGCCGCCGTGTCGCCCGCGCCGACGGCGACCGGGACGCCTTCGGGGAGACCGCAGCGCTGCGCCCCATCTGCCGTCACGAACCCGGCGTGACCGTCGCTGGGCAGGATCGGCGGCATCTTGTCCTCGTCCAGCCCGAGCCGCGCGAACAGGTCGCCGAACCACCCTGCCGTCTCGAAGTCGTAGAGGAGCGTGCCGCTGGCGTCGGAATGGTCCGTGGCGAGTCTGCCCGTGAGCGCCCAGCGGACGTAGTCCTTCGGCAGCAGGAAGCAGTCGGTTGCCTCGTAGAGGTCCGGCTCGTGCGCGTGCAGCCATGGGATGGTCGTGGCGGCCATGCCGCTCGCCCACGGGTTGCGGACGCGAACGGCGATCTCCGGCGGGATGCGTGCGAGCGTGGGGATCGTCGACATGCCGCGCTGGTCTGGCCACAGGATGGCGGGATGAATCGCACCCACGCCACGCTTCCAGGGCACGACGCCATGCATCTGGCCGGAGAAGCCGATCGAGGCGATCGACCCCGGGTCCCGCAGTTCACGACCTGCGTCGCGGATCGCGTTGAGCCAGAGGTCCACGGCGGTCTCCGCGTGGCCGGGCGACGGGGCGACGACGGGATATGGGCGGGAGACCGACATCTCGCTGCCGTCGTCGGCGAGGACCATCAGCTTCACCGACGCCGTGCCCAGGTCGATGCCGAGATGGCGCATGTGGTTCCTTTTCGCTGACGGGGGCGCGAGGGTCGCGCTGCCGCGGTGCCCTCAAGTATCGGGCAAGGGAGCACCGCCGGACGGCGCGCGGGGGGAGGGATAGGCCGCTGGGGGGGTGATCCCCTGGCAGGGTCGTCAAGCCCAGGCCAGCGGCTCCGACATCCTTCTCGACTGCACACAATCTGTCAAGGGCAGGAGGGGGCACGCTCATGGCCATCGAGAAGCGCTTGCGATGCAGCTCGACCACCCCGGCCGCGAGGAATCCGGAGGACGGGGAGTCAGAGCACGCCCGACAGGAGTCGGGCGTGCGCGCACCCACTCGGATTTCCGGCGGATCCGGATCGAAGGAGCCGATGGTTGACTGAAGATGTCCATCGAGAACGCCTGATCCAGAGTCAAGCGCCCTGAATCGGCCTCACCGGAGCAGGACGACGAGTGGGCCGTCGGGCGCAACTACTTCAGCGCCGAGTCGATGGCCCTCATCGACGCGCCAAGATCGACCGAGGAGGTGCAACCCGGGCTGGTCATCGCCAGCTGATCACGCGTGGTCGTGAGGATGATGAGGATCCGCTGTTCTACCACCAGCTGGGACTTGACCGGGCCCGGCCCGCCGGAGCCACTTCCCTCGACCGCGTCGTCTCCCACGTGCATGGTCCGCCTCCCTGATCGCCCCCTAACCGAGCAGGAGCCGAACGCCGACGAACGTCCCGATGACGATGATCGCGAGGCGCAGGGCCCCCGCTGGAAGGCGTCGTCCGACGATCGCGCCGACCTGGCCCCCGACGATCGCGCCGATCGCGAGGAGGATCGCCGCCGGCCACGCCACCGGCGCGACCGCGATGAACAGGATCGCCGCGACGCCGTTGATCAGCACCGTGAGGACGTTCTTGAGGGCGTTCAGGCGCTGCAGGCCGTCGGACAGGAAGGTCGAGAGCAGGGCCATCTGGATGACCCCCTGGCCTGCCCCGAAGTAGCCGCCGTACACGCCTGTCAGGAAGATCGTGATCGCGAGCGGCAGCGTGTGCTCACGGCCGGCGGCGCGCCGTTCGCCCATCGCGCGCGACAGGCGAGGCTGGATCGCGATCAGGACCACCGCGCCGAGGATGAGGATCGGCACGATCCGCTCGAACGCGGATTGGGGGAGCGCGAGGAGGAGCAGGCCGCCGGTCAGGCCGCCGGCGATGGCGGCGATCCCCAGGCGGATTGCCCGGTCGCGCTGGCCGGCGAGCTCGCGGCGGTAGCCGATGGCGCCGCTGAGCGACCCGGGAACGAGCCCCACCGTGTTCGAGACGTTCGCGACGACCCCCGGATACCCGAACGCTAGGAGCGTCGGGAAGGTGATGAGCGAGCCGGAACCGACCACCGTGTTGATGGTCCCGGCGGCGAGCCCCGCGGCCAGGATCGCGATCGCCTCGAGCGGGCTCATCGGCCTGCCGGCCTGGCCGGGCGTCCAAGGTTGCACCGTGTCGTGCGCATCCGCGCAGTCTGACGCCTCGGCCCTCGTCCGGCCGCCGACACTTGTCGGGCCCACACGGTCAATGTAATCTTCACGAGTGCTGATTGACCATTAGCAACTCGTTGGGGGGGATCTTCGATGACACGACCGCGCGCATGGATCGTCGCGGCAGCGCTCCTGCTCATCGTTTCTGCCTGCGGCTCCAGTCCGGGGACGCCGATGCCGGCGCGGCCCGCATCCGCCGGACCCGCGTCGCACGGGCCTTCGTCGGCCGGACCGACATCGACTGCGTCCGCGACGTCCGCCGCGGCCTCGAGCGACCCGTGGCAGACCGCGGACGTGGCGCAGCCCTCGGCGGTCACGACCTCGCCGTCACTGCCGCCGGGCTACCGGTGCGATCCCTGCCACTTTCTGGCCGAGGACCAGTTCCTCGGCGCGGGCCAGTCGGCCACGGGGCCGATCGCGGTCGGGGTCCAGGAACCGCCGGCGCAGGCGGTCGCATTCACGTCGGCCGACGGCTCCCACTGGATCCCGGTGCCGGGGTTCGACGGCGCCACGGGCTCCACGGCGATCGCGACCGCGTCGAACGGCACGCGGACGGTCATCGTGGGACTCGACCACAGCGGAGCGACCGCCTGGGCCTCGAACGGCGGATCGTGGACGCAGGCCCCCCAGCAGGCCGATCTCCTCGTCCCCTACGCCGCGGGCGGCATGACGACAATCACCGCGTTCGCGGACGGCTTCGCCGCCGGCGGCTACCGCGACGACCCACTGCATGTGGCCGCGTCGGCGGCCGTGTGGCGCTCGAGCGACGGGCTGGCGTGGCACGCGGACGGCGGGCCCGAAATCTTCGCCGGCGGTCGAATCTGGGGCATCGCCGCGAAGGGCGGGACCATCGTCGCGGTCGGGACGAGCGGAGATCCCAACTATGGCCCGGCCGCCGCCTGGCGCTGGACCGCGGCCGATGGGTGGTAGCGGGCGCGCATCGGTCCGGACGCGGCGGGTGCGATGCGCGCCGTCGCGGCGACGGCATCCGGTTTCGTCGCGGTGGGGCTCGACGGGCACGACATGGGCGCTCTCGCCTGGACGTCGCCCGACGGGCTCGACTGGACGGCCGCGCCGGACCAGCCCGCGTTCCACTACTTCCAGCTGCCGCTCCGGATGCAGTCGGTGATCGACGGGCCCGCGGGGCTCGTCGCGGGCGGCTGGCGCTCCGATGTCGCGAAGGGATCGGCAGTGACCTGGACCTCGACGGACGGCGTGACGTGGCGGGGGCCGACCTGAGAGACATCGTTCTCCGGCGGGCAGATTGCCGGGCTCACCGTCAGCGCCGGCGCCGTGGTCGCCGTCGGCAGGACCGGGTACCCGGACTGGAACCGGGCCGCGGTCTGGGTCAGCCGGACGCCGTGACCGTGCGCAGGCCCGGGCGGTGAGCCGGATCTCGTCGCGCGAACCGGCGACCGTCCGGCTGACCGCGCGGCTCAGCCGCAGCGACGTGCTCTGGGTTGCCAACACCGCCCACGGTGCGGGCGGCCACTGGCACGCGCGCGTTCGCGGCGGCGATCCCGACCACGACCATCTCGCGTCGCCCGACGCGGCCGTGCGCTACCTGGCGGACCACGGGGTCCCGATTCCGGACGGGTCACCCGACCCGGCCGCGCTCGCCGAGCTTGCGGTCATCCGGGGCGTCGTCCAGCGGAGTCTCGGTCCCGGGTCCGATCCGTGGATGGACGACGGCCGCGCGCTGCTCGCGACCGCCTCGTTCCGGCTCGATTCCTACGGCAGGCTCGTCCCCGCCCGGACGACGGGATGGCACGCGTTCTGCGGGAACCTCCTCGTCCCGCTGCTCGCGATCGTCGAAAGCCGCGCGGGCCTCCGACGGTGCGCGAACCCCGCGTGCCGCCTGGTCTTCGAGGACGGCTCTCCGAACCACGCCCGAAAGTGGTGCGACACGGCCGGCTGCGGGAATCGCGATCGCGTCCGCAGGGCGCGTTCACGGGACGCCGGCGCGCCGACGTCCACGGCCGACGCGTCCCCCGACGACGCCGCTGGAGTCGTCTCCCGCACGTGACCGCGCGAAGCCGCCGCCGACGCGGCCGCAGGCTCGGGCGGCGGGCCGCCTCGACCCGACCGTCCGGAAGCCTGGCCGCCTCGACCCGGACGCCAGGACGCCTGGCCGCCTCGACCCGACGGTCCGGACGCCTCCGCCTCCGCCTCCGCCGCGGCCCCTGTCAGAGGTACCGGAGACTGATCCGAAGCGGCTGGGCGGGGCCGAGGGCGCGGTGCACGATCGTCCAGCGAATGGGGCCGGTGAAGCAGTGGCGAAGGGCCTGGCAGAGCCCGCCCGACAAATCCCAGTTCCGGCCCGTGACGTACGGCCCCCGGTCGACGACGGGCGCGACGACCGTCCGGCCACCGTAGGTGAACGCGACGAGCGTTCCACATGGAAGCGTCCGGTTGGCGACGCCGACAAGCGTGCGGGTGTACATGACGCCGCACGCCGTCCCGTTCGGCCAGGCCGAGCGACCTCCCTGCGGGAGGCAGTTCTTGACGCCGTTCACGATGCAATAGAAGCCCGGGCCGTAGAACGAGACGTTCGAGACCTGCCACGAGCCGAGGGCCACGAAGGCCGGCAGGCGGTAGGGCTGTCCCTGCAGCGTGAAGACGGCGACCGCGCCCGGCGGCGGGGTCGGGGTCGGGATCGGCGCCAGCGGGGCGGTGATTGCGAGAGGAAACGGCGACCCGGAGGCGGTCGGGTCCGGCGACCCGCCGGGGCTCGTCGATGGCGAGGGGCTCGCGGCCGGCGATGAGGAGGCGCCCGGCGACGGGCTCGCGCTCGGCACGGGCGATGCGCTGGGGCTCGGCGACGGGGAGGCCGGCGCTGCCCCGCTCGACACTGGGGCCCCGCTCGGCGCGGGGGACGCACTCGGGTCGGCCGCCGCGACGGCCGCGATGGACGGGATGCCGGCGCCTGCCAGCACGGCGACTGCGAGGATCGAGGCTGCGAGCGACTCGATGCGACCGAGGCGCCTGGGATGGGGGAGATGGAAACGGACGAGCAATGGGTAGCTCCCTTCGGGAATCCGCGGAACGCTTGCCCGGGGGATGTGCCCACCCTGCGACGCGAGGGCGGGAACCCGGTCGGAACCGGGCAGGCCAGGGGCGCCGCGAGCCCGTTGGGGGCGGCACCCGGCGACCGGGCGGCGTGCGGTTCAGTTCGACTCCACGTGTTCCCGCGGGCACTGCGGGAATTCGGTCCTGCGATGGGTCGGCACCGGCCGCTCTGGACGGCACTGGCCCTGGCAGGTGTCCCCGTGGGGCGGGGACACGACATTGGCAAGCTCATCACCGCGGGGCCCGGACCGCACGAGGCGACCGGTCGGACCGCCCGTCATGGGGCGACGCGGTGCGAGACGGGGCGTACCGTTCCTTGCGGCGGGCACGTCCGGGGGTGGAGTGTAGCCGGGCGTTCGATATGGCGCAGGAATCGTCCCGGCCTCCGGTCCTCGTGAGCACCACCGGACGCGCTACCCTGTGCATGGAGGTGGATCCGATGACAGATCAGGGACGAGCTCACGCCGGGCCGCTGGCGCCGGAGGAGCTGGGGCAGATCGACGCCTACTGGCGAGCCGCGAACTATCTCTCGGTGGGCCAGATCTACCTGCTCGACAACCCGCTCCTGCGCGAGCCGCTTGCACCCCAGCATTGCAAGCCGCGCCTCCTTGGCCACTGGGGCACGACGCCCGGCCTGAACTTCATCTACGCGCACATGAACCGCGTGATCCGGAGCTGGGACCTCGACGCCATCTACGTCATCGGTCCTGGTCACGGCGGACCCGCGATCGTGGCGAACGCCTACCTCGAGGGGACCTACACGGAGGTCTACCGGAGCATCACCCGCGACACCGACGGCCTGCGCCAGCTCTTCCGGCAGTTCTCGTTCCCGGGCGGGATCCCCAGCCACGTGGCGCCCGAGACGCCCGGCTCGATCCACGAGGGCGGCGAGCTGGGCTATGCGCTCTCGCACGCGTACGGCGCCGCGTTCGACAACCCGGACCTGATCGTCTGCTGCGTCGTCGGCGACGGCGAGGCGGAGACCGGGCCGCTCGCCACCAGCTGGCACTCGAACAAATTCCTGGACCCGGTCCGCGATGGCGTCGTCCTCCCGATCCTCCACCTCAACGGCTACAAGATCGCGAACCCCACGGTCCTCGCCCGGATCCCGGAGGACGAGCTGCGGGCCCTGATGGAGGGGTACGGGCATCACCCGTACTTCGTGAGCGGGGACGACCCGACCCTGATGCACCAGCAGATGGCGGCCGCGATGGACGCCGTGATCACGGAGATCCACGAGATCCAGCGCGCGGCCCGGGACGGCGGCGTCACGGAGCGCCCGCGCTGGCCGATGATCGTGCTTCGCAGCCCGAAGGGATGGACCGGGCCCAAGGAGGTGGACGGCCTGCCCTCGGAGGGTTCGTGGCGGGCCCACCAGGTCCCGTTCGGGGAGGTACGGACGAACCCCGAGCACCTCGCCCTCCTCGAGGGCTGGCTCCGGAGCTACCGGCCCGAGGAGCTCTTCGACGCCGACGGCGCGCTCGTCGCGGAGCTGGCCGAGCTGCCGCCGCGAAGCTACCGGCGGATGAGCGCCAACCCGCACGCGAACGGCGGGCTGCTGCTGCGTGACCTGGCGCTGCCGGACTTCCGCGACTACGCGGTCGAGGTGCCGACGCCGGGCGCCACGACGGCCGAGGCGACGCGCGTGCTCGGGACGTTCCTCCGCGACGTCGTGGACCGGAACCGCGAGACCTTCCGGATCTTCGGTCCCGACGAGACAGCCTCGAACCGGCTCGGCGCGGTCTTCGAGGTGACGGACCGCCAGTTCGACGCCGAGATCCTGGCCACGGACGAGCACCAGGCGCCCGAGGGCCGCGTGATGGAGATGCTCTCGGAGCACCAGTGCGAGGGCTGGCTGGAGGGCTATCTCCTCACCGGACGGCACGGCCTGTTCAATTGCTACGAAGCCTTCGTCCACATCATCGACTCGATGTTCAACCAGCACGCGAAGTGGCTGAAGGTGACCAACGAGATCCCGTGGCGCCGTCCGATCGCCTCGCTCAACTACCTCCTCAGCTCGCTGGTCTGGCGCCAGGACCACAACGGCTTCAGCCACCAGGACCCGGGCTTCATCGACCACGTCGTGAACAAGAAGTCGGAGGTGATCCGGGTCTACCTCCCGCCGGACGCGAACACCCTGCTCTCCGTGGCGGACCACTGCCTGCGCAGCCGCCAGTACGTCAACGTCATCGTGGCCGGCAAGCAGCCCGCCCCGAACTGGCTCTCGATGGAGCAGGCCGTGCTCCACTGCACCCGGGGCATCGGCATCTGGGACTGGGCCAGCAACGACCAGGGCGGCGAGCCCGACGTCGTGATGGCCTGCTGTGGCGACACACCGACGCTCGAGACGCTGGCGGCGGTCGACATGATCCGGAAGCACCTGCCGGACCTGAAGGTGCGGGTCGTGAACGTCGTCGACCTGATGCGCCTCGAGCCGGACACGGAGCACCCCCACGGGATGTCGGCGCTGGAGTTCGACTCACTGTTCACCCGCGACAAGCCCGTCGTCTTCGCCTACCACGGCTACCCGACGCTGATTCACCGGCTCACCTACCGTCGGACGAACCACGCCAACATCCACGTCCGGGGCTACAAGGAAGAGGGAACCACGACCACGCCGTTCGACATGGTCATGCTCAACGACCTCGACCGCTTCCACCTCGTGATCGACGTGATCGACCGCGTGCCCGGACTCGGCCAGCGGGCCGCCCACGTTCGACAGCTGATGGTCGACCGGCGCCTGCAGGCGCGGGCGTACACGCGGCTGGAGGGCGAGGACGCGCCCGAGATCCGCGCCTGGGCGTGGCCGCACTGAGGTCGACGTACCAATGCGGATCCTCGTCGTCAACGCCGGATCGAGCAGCCTGAAGCTCCGGGTGCTCGACCCGGACGATCGCATCGTGGGGTCGGCGGACCTGCCCGCGCCCCGAGGGCTGGCCGACGCCGCCGCCGTGGCGGGCGCGGTCGGCGGGTTCGGGCCGGTCGACGCCGTCGGCCACCGGATCGTCCACGGGGGAACGCGCTACACGCAGCCCATCCGGATCGACCGCGAGGTGGTCGAGCGGCTCCGGGCCCTCACCGATCTTGCCCCGCTTCACCAGCCGAAGTCGCTCGCCGCGCTGGACACGGTCACGGCGACCCTGCCGGACGTGCCGGCGGTCGCCTGCTTCGACACGGCGTTCCACGCCGCGATGCCGGCGGCGGCCTCGACGTACGCGATTCCGCCCGAATGGCGGAAGCGCTGGGACCTTCGCAAGTACGGCTTCCACGGGCTCTCCCACGCCTATGCTTCGCGGCGCGCGGGAGAGCTTCTGGGGCGGTCTCTCGATGGCGTGCGGCTGGTCACCTGCCACCTCGGCGCGGGGGCGTCACTCGCCGCGGTGCGCGACGGCCGCTCCGTGGACACCACGATGGGGTTCACGCCGCTCGACGGGCTGGTCATGGCGACCCGGTCGGGGAGCATCGATCCCGGCCTTGTCCTGTGGCTGGAAGAGCACGTGGGGATGCCGCCGGCGGAGCTGGCCGCGACGCTGGAGCACCGGTCGGGACTGCTCGGTCTGGCGGGCACGGCCGACATGCGGGCGATCCTGGCCGCGTCCGGCGCGGGCGAGCCGGACGCCGTGCTCGCGCTCGACGTCTACCACCACCGGCTGCGGGGGGCTGTCGCCGCGATGGCGGCCGCCCTCGGCGGCCTCGACGCCCTCGTCTTCACCGGCGGGGTGGGGGAGAACGCGCCCGCCGTGCGGGAGCGCGCCGGCCACGACCTTGCGTTCCTCGGGGTCTCGATCGATCAGGCCCGCAACAGGGCGGACGGCGACGATCGCGAGATCGGCACGCCCGGCGCCGCGGTCCGCTCGTTCGTGATCGCCGCCCGGGAAGACCTGGAGATCGCCCACGAGGTGCGCGAGGTGCTGGTGGTCAGGCGCTCGCCTGGCTCCTGAGCACGGTCTGCGCAAACTCGTCGATTGCGGCGTTGAATGCATCCGGCTGCTCGCTGTTCACCAGGTGGCCGGCGTTCGGGATGACGCACAGCCGCCCGTCGCTGCAGGCGGCGAGGAAGTCGCGCTCGCCGCGCCGGAAGAGCGGGTCATCGGAGCCGTTCACGAGCAGCGCCGGCCCGGGGTACCCGGCGAGCCTCGGGATGAACGAGGTCCGGAGCGCCGTGACGACCGCGTGATACCCGCCCTTGAACAGCCAGCCGTTCGTCGCGCGCGGCGCCGGTCCGCGGCGCCCCTCGTCGGCCCGCACGGGCGCGCCGCGCCCCAAGTATCGCTCGCCGACGCGACCCGCGACGTAGACGCCGATGGCGCGCGGCGCCCGGCGCGCCACGGTCCGCGGCTCCGTCGTGGAGTTGCACAGGACCAGCCCGGCCACCATCTCGGGGTGGCACGCGACGAGATCCATGGCGACGTAGCCGCCGAGCGACTGGCCGATGACGATCGCGCGGCCGCCGTTCCGCTCGATCACCGAGCGTGCGATCGCGACGGCGCGCGCCATCCGGAAGGGCATGTCGGCCAGGGCGCCGTGCCCCGGCAGGTCAACCGTGACGACGCGATAGCGGTCGGCGAGCCCGGCGACCTGTGGGTCCCACATCGAGCGCGTGACGCGGGTCCCGTGCAGGAAGACAAGGGTCGGCGCGCCCACCGGCCCGGCCACCGCAAACGCGGCCGCAATGTCGAACGGCTCTCCGGGCATCAACGCCACGGCCGGCTCGGCCATGGCGGTGGGCAGCCCAGTGCCGCTCGAGGCGGTCGTCTCCATCGCTCCCTCTCTCCCTCGTCGGCGCCGCACCCGTTTGGCGGGGCGTCTTCGCCAGTCTACCGGGCTGCGTCGTCCCGGGTCGGGTCGGCGGTGTCCGCGCCCGCGCCGGCGGGCGGGTGCAGCGCGACCGGCGGCGGCGCGTCGGCCGCCGGCTCCGCGTCGAAGAACGCGCGCGGCTGCCAGCCCAGGAGGCCGGCAAGGACCACGGCGGGGACCTGCGCGATCGTGGCGTTGAAGCGGAAGACCTGGTCGTTGTAGAGCTCGCGCCGGTCCGCGATCTGCTGCTCGAGCCGCTCGATCTCCGCCTGCAGCCGGAGCACGTTCTCCTGCGACCGGATCTGCGGGTAGTTCTCGACGACCGCGAAGAGCGAGCGGACCGCCCGGCTCGTCGCTGCCGAGACCGCGCCCTGTTCGGGGATCGGTGCGTCAGGGGCGTAGCGGGCGCGCTGCCGGGCGACCTCGCCGAGGACCCCCTGCTCGAACGCCATCAGGTCCCGGACGGCGGCGACGAGCTCCGCGAGCTGGTCATAGCGCTGCTTGAGGGCGACCTCGACGTTTCCCCAGGCCTTGTCGATCCGCGTGCGCAGGGCAATCACGCTATTGAAGGTCATCACGAGCAGGAACCCGACCACCAGCGCCACGAGGAGGACGGCGAAGAGGGCAGCACCTGCGAGCGGGCTCATCCGAACGTCCCCTGGACCGCGAGCGCGAGCACGAGCGCGGCGACGATGGCGATCACGACGCCAACCAGCCCGAGCGTGAGCGCCCCCTGGTCCCGCGCGACGGCCTCGCCGGGGCTGCCGAACCGGATGAGGAGCGGGCGATCTGGCGTGACCGCCATCACCAGCTCGCCCGGCGCGATGTCGAAGACGGCGGTCGCGGCCGCCTCGGCGCCCGCCGGAGCGAGCGGCATCGGGCGTGCCTCCGGGTCGAGGTCGGGCGCGCGCGTCGGACGTCCGACGCCGAACCCGGGGATCGCCGCGTTTCCCCACGCCTTCTCCGGGGTGCCGGCGAGGATCCCGGCCTCGCGGGCCTCGGCCAGGTTTCGGGCAACCTCCGGATCGTCGAGGGCGATGCCGGGGTTGTCCCGATCGGCCGTCGCCGGGTCCTCGATGTCGCTGAAGGGGAGCGCGCTTCCGACGATCGTGACCACGTCGCCCGGCGCGAGCCGCCACTCCTGGTAATGCTGGCGGGTGCCGAGGCCGGCGCCGCCGACGCCGCGCCCGACATCGAGCGGCCCGTCCCCCGTGCCCCCGACGAGCGCCGCGAGCGCCCCGCCGTCGAGGATGCCCAGCGGCTCGTCCGCGACGCCCCCGCCCGGGGCGTGGACGGTCAGGAGCGCCTCGATCGCGGCATCCCGGTCGAGCGTCGCGGTCGTCACGGCGGCGCCCCGGTTGCGGTTGAGGTCGGCCGGGTCGCTTCCCGTCCAGTCGCTCTGCTCGTCGAAGCAGGTCGGCGCGTCACAGCGCGCCCCCCGTGGGAAGACCCGGAGCCTGCCCGTGCCGTCGTCCACCAGGAAGCCCACGGCGCGCTCCTCGTCGAGCGTCGCGATGCGCTCGCGGCCGCGATCCTCCACGATCCGGGCGTGGTAGTAGACGCACGGCACGCTCTGCAGCGGCGAGATCAGCGCCAGCGGACCCGGCGCGATCGTCCCGACGAGCCGCACCTCGCCCACGGCCAGCGACTCGATCCGGCTGGTGCCGGTCCCGCGGACGGCCTCGCCGGCCCGGTACGCGACCATGCCGCGGGCGAGGAGGAAGAGCCCCCCGGCGATCCCGGCGCCGGCGGCCGCGATGACGAGCGCTGGCGCCTCGGTCACCCGGAGCGAGGCCGGAAGGCCGCGACCAGGACCACGACACCGAACGCGATCACGGCAACCGGCCAGACGACGCCCCAGTTGATGTCGAACGTGTTGCGCAGGAGGAAATACGCCCCGAGGCCCACGAGGAAGATGCCGCCGATGATCGCGGGAACCGGGTCGTCGCGCCGCGCGGCCCGCCGGGCCGCTCGCTGGGCACGCCGGGCGGCGCGATCCGCGCGGCGCTGGTCGCGCCAGCTGCCGCCGTCCCAGCCGCCCGAGTAGCCGGGCGGAATCCAGCCCGGAACGGCGGCAGGGTCCGTCGGTGCAGGGGGCACCGCGGGCGCGCCCGGCGTGGCGGACGTCTCCGCAGCCGAAAGATCGGCCGGCGCTCCGGCTGCCGCGGTCCCGGAGGGCGCTCCGTCGACCGGCCACGTCGGGCCCGTGGGCTGCGGAACGACGGGCCGCACGCCCGCCCAGCTTGGCCCTTCGGGGATCACGACGACCATGATCACGTAGAGGATGAGCAGCGGGAAGATGCCGGTCACCAGGGCGAGGATCGCGTAGCCGATCCGGACGAGCGCCGGGTCCAGGTCGAGTCGATCGGCAAGGCCCCCGCAGACGCCGCCGAGGACGCGGTCGTCGACGGAGCGGTACAGACGATCGTTCACCGACATCCCTCCGGAGGATTGAGCGTAAAGCTGGCGGCCGCGCCCTCGAGGTCGAGGTCGACGACGTGCGGTGCGGAGCCGATTCCGGGCGACTCCCACGTCGTCCCCGACCGGACGAGGCCGGCCGACGCGAAGTTGTCTCCCGTCAGCGTCGAGGTGTTCCGGAACCGCAGGCCCATGCCGGGATCGGCACAGAGCCCGACCGACGCGGCATTGGCCTGGACCTGGCCGGTGAGGTTCGACCCGGCCGGCAGCCCGATCTTGAGATCGCCGGCATTGACCTGCACCTGCAGCCGGCCGACGGTCGCGTCGTGCAGGAGGAGCCGCGAGTTGCCGATGGCGTTGCCCTGGGCGGTGAGCGTGTCGACGCGGAGCCCGGAGAGGTCCACCGTCGCCTCGCCTGCGTTGAGGTTCAGGTCGAAGGCATAGGCGACACTGCTCCCCAGTGAGACGTTCCAGCGGGAGCGGCGTCCGTTGTCGAAGGGGATCGTCACGTTGCTACTCGGCGACCGGACGCTGACCTGATCCGTGGCCTGGTCCAAAGTGGGCCGTCCGTTCGCCGGCCCGCTGACCGTGACGCTCCAGGCCGTGCCGGGCGCCGGTGCAACGGACAGGCTGGCACAGGTGGCGTTGAGCTCGATGGTCGCCGTCCCGGTCCCGAACGTGCCGTGCTGGTCGAGCGTGACGGGGTCCGTCGCGGCGGCGGCGGTCCCGCAGCCCAACGTGCCGAGGCTGAGCCCGCCTGCGAGCAGCGCGCCGAACATTGTCCCGAAGGTCGCCGCGACCATGAGCCCTCCCGCGAAGTGGAGCGGCGTGCGCCGCAGGATGAGCCCGATCCCGATCCCGATGAGGATCAGCGGCCAGAGCTCCCACGCGCGGGAGACCGAATCGCGCGTGATCCAGCCCTGGTCGGCGGCCAGCGGGATCGCGCCCAGGATGAGCAGGAAGATGCCCAGGTTCGCCAGGCGACGATCGATCGACATGCAGGAACAACCCTCCGTGGAGGCCCGAGGGTACCGTCCGGCGGCGTCCCATGTGAACGGCCGAACGGCCCTCCCGCCGGGTGCCCCGTGATAGCCTTCGACCGTCCGCGCGTCACTCGCGCGTTCGAGGAGCGGGAGGACGGCCACGATGCGGCTCAGCGAGTGGGGGGGCATGGCGCCGATCCCGGCTGCGGCAGGCCCGAACGTGCTCGCCGTGGCCGAGGCGACCCTCGCGACGCTCGGAGCGACGCCCGATCCGCACTGCTGGGTGGCCTGGGGCGAGGACCCCGGGGTCCGCTGGGTCCTGCTCGCGGCGACCCCGGCCGGGCTCGTCACCGTCCACGTCCGGGTGATCGTGCCGCTGGAAGGCCCGCGGGCTGCCGGGAAGCTGGTCCGCTGGCCGAGGGTCCAGCTCGGTGACGTCCAGGTCGAGGTCCAGGGGGTGCATCGGATCATCAGCGCCACCGTCGAGGGCGTGATCCTGCGGGGCGTCGACGCGGAAGCCGACGCCGTCGGCGCCTTCCTCCAGGGTGTCTTCGCCGCGATCGATGGGCGACCCTCGCCGGCTCCATCGCCGGCCCCGTCGACGGCCGCGCCGGCCCCTTCGGCGTCCGTGACCGCCGAGGCATGACGCGGGGCGTCGTGCCTTCGCCGGTTCGCCGGCCCGATCGGGTGCCGTACTGGTTCACCACCATCGGCATCCGCGTGCTCGTTCGCGCGTACGTGCGGATCCGCGTCGAGGGCGAGCCGCTGCCCTCCGGCCCTGCGCTCCTCTGCTTCAACCACCAGAGCTGGGCGGACCCGTTCGTCGTGGTCGCGGCGCTGCCCGCTCGCCCGGACCTCTGGTTCTTCGGCCCGCGCGAGGCCGACATGTCGACGGGCGTGCGCAACCGCCTGATCACGTGGTCCGGCCGCAGCGTTCCCTTCAACCCCGAGCGGACGAACCTGCTCGAGGTCACCCGCCGCGTGGAGGCCGTGCTCGCGAGCGGGGCGCGCCTCGCGATCGCGCCCGAGGGCAGGATCCACGCCGGCGAGCGGGAGCTCCTGCCCATCAACGAGGGGGTGGCCTTCTTCGCGCTCCGTGCGGGCGTCCCGGTCGTCCCGGTCGGCCTGACCGGGACGGGATGGCTCCGTTTCGGCAAGACGATCCGGGTCCGGTTGGGGGAGCCGATCCTCCCGGCCGGCGGGCCGACCCGCGACGCCGTCGACGCGCTGACCGGGCAGATTCGGGACGCGCTGCTCGCCCTCGTGGCAGACGGGATCGACGCGGCTCCGCCCGGGCGCCTGGGCCGCTGGATGACCGAGCTCTTCAACGACTGGCCCGATGGCCGCCGGCCGCCGCCGCTTGGAGCGGCGGGCGAAACGGACAATTAGCTCACACGTTCTATAGCCATCCCGTGCGCGACGTACCGGGCCGTTCTGCGATACTCGGGCCGACGGCGCACGCCGACAGGAGGCAGGCCACACGTGGGAGCGACGGGACTCGCGGCGAACCGGGACGAATACCGCTCCCGGCTGGCCGAGCAGCCGGACCCGCAGATCGACGCCTGGGCGGCGGAGGCGATGCGGGACATCTCGATCCGTCGAGGCGTCGTCTCCGTGCTCCACGACTTCCGGGCTGCGACCGGCGTCGACGACGGGGCTATCGCGAGGGTCTTCGCCGCGGGCGGCGGACCGCCCGCCGTCGTCGGGCATGACGTCCAGGGCCGGCTCGTGGTCCCCGCGATCACGCTCCACTGCCTCGTGGCCGGCACCCGCGCCGCGCTCCCCGAGCCTCGCGAGAAGCTCATCGAGTACCTCGTCGAGAACTTCGAGGAGCTCGTCTACCTCTAGCGCCGGATGATCCGGGCGGTTGCCGGCCTCGCCCGGCTCGTCCACGCGTTCCCGTCGGCGCTCGATGCCGCGGTCACCGTCGCCCTGGCGCTGCTCGCCGGCGCCTCGGGCGGCCGGGCGCTGCTCCTCGGGGCGTCGATGCTCGCGATCCAGCTCTCGATCGGGACGTTCAACGACCTCCTCGATCTGCCGGCGGACGCGGTTGCGGGTCGATCCAAGCCCCTCGTCGACGGCCGGGTCGGCGCTCGGCCGGCGCTCGGCGTCGGGGTTGCCTGCGGGCTGGCTGGGCTCGTCCTCGCCGGGTTCGCCGGGCTCGCGACCGGCCTCGTGGCCTGCGCCGGCTATGGCATCGGGCTTGCCTACGACCTGCGACTCAAAGCGTCTCCGTGGTCATGGCTTCCGTACGCCGCGGGCATCCCGCTCCTTCCGGTCTTCGCCTGGATCGGCGCGACCGGGGAGCTGCCCGTGCCGATCCTCGTCCTGGCCGGCCTGGGTGTGCTCGGCGGCGCGTCCCTCGCGATCGCGAACGCGCTGGCCGACGCCGAGCGCGACACGGCAAGCCGGACGACGACCGTCGCCACGGCCCTCGGCCGGCCGCGGGCGATCCGCCTCGGTGCGCTGCTCGCCCTCCTCGTGGCGGGGATCGCGACGACCTCCGCGTTCGCGCTTGCCGGGTGGATCCCGGGGACGTGGGTCACGGCCGCCGGTGCTGCAGGGATCGTGGCAGGCCTCATGCTGGGGTTTCAGGGCCGGCTCCAGCGAGCCTGGGAGGTCCAGGCGATCGGGCTGGCGATCCTCGCCGCAGGCTGGGTGGCCTCGCTCGCCGCAGCGGGCTTCCTCTGACCCTGGGACGAAGGTCATCACGCACGGATCGCCGGAAGTCCGGGGCGGAGCCCTAACGGAAGCCGGACGGTCGTCGTTCCCGTTGGTGCGCGGCAAACGGTCGCACCGCAACCGGAGAACACCAACCCATGCATCGAACCAAGAGCATCCTCGCGGCGCTTGCCGCGATCGCCCTGTCTGCGACAGCCGTCTTCGCAGCCGGCGGGCTGAAGTCCCCCGACGCGGCCAGTGATGGCCTGACGCGAGCCGTTGCCGCTTCCGGGAAGACCGTCCCGGTGCGCGCGGATGGTTCCGACGCGACCGCCGGGGCGCGCTCGCCCGAGGCGACCGAGACGCCCGAGGCGAACGAGACGCCCGATGTCGACGCGACCACCGGCACGACGAACCCGCACCCGGACAACCACGGCATGGCCGTCTCCGAGGCTGCGCAGGGAGCGACGCCTTCCGGCTTCGCCAACCGCGGCGCCTACGTGAGCTCGATCGCCCGGGCCAACCACGGCCACGGGAAGCCGTCCGTCACGACGCCGGTCACCGCGCACGTGCCGACGCACACGCCGACCCCGACGCCGACGCCCACGCACTGACCCGCCCGGCCGGCGGTGGCCCGCCGCCCCGACCGTGATCAAAGCAGGAAGCCGGCGCATGAGCGCGGGCTTCTTCGCGTCTGGCGGGGGAGGGTCGGGGCTGCCGCGCTCGGACCCTGGTGTCACTCGCGGTGGCCCGGTCCCCGGACAACGGTGATGACGTTCTCGAGGGTGAGCTTCGAGATCATGAGGTACTTCGCCAGGTTCTGGCGATCGTTCGGAGAGACGGACGTTGTGAACTCCTGGCTGCGGAGGACGGCGATGAGCCCGGCGAGCGCCTCGTGGAACTGGGCTTTCGCCTGGACCAGGGCGTCATCGCCGGTTGGGGCCGCCGGCGCGGCTGCTTCGGGCATGTCCTCTGCGGCGGGGGCGACCGCCCCGGGTCCCTCGTCCTCCGGGGCGACCCTGGCGGGCCGTCCCTCGATCTTCTCGCGGAGCTTGACGAGCGAGAGCTCGCCGCGAGCGACCTGACCCGCCAGCCGCTTGCGCTTCTTCGGGTCGTCGACCTTCATGAGCTCGTAGGCGTGTGACAGAGTGTCTTTGCGCAGAGACACCAGGTCCCGGACCTCCTGCGGCGCATCGGCCAGCCGCAGCCGGTTCTCGAGGTAGCCCTTGTCCTTGCCCAGCTTCTGGGCAAGCTTCCGAACGCTGTAGCCATGGTCCTTGATCATCCGGTCGTAGATCGAGGCTTCCTCCAGGGGGGAGAGGTCCTCGCGCTGCAGGTTCTCGATGACGGCGATCTCCAGGGCGACGTCGTCGTCCAGGTCCTCGACGAGCGCCGGGATCGCGGCAAGTCCGGCGATCTTGGCCGCCCGCCAACGCCGCTCTCCAGCAACGAGCTGGAACTGGTTCGGGCCGCGCGGCCGGACCAGGACCGGCTGGAGGACGCCGTGCTCGCGAATCGACGCGGCCAGCTCCTCGAGGGCGGACTCCTCGAAGACCAGGCGCGGGTTCTCCGGGTTGGCCTCGATCCTGTCGAGCGGGACGTTGCGCACGCCGCTCGTCCTCCCGCCCTCCGCGGAGAGGAGGCTGACGATGGATGGCGAAAGCTCGCGCTCCTCGGAGAGGCGACGCGCCGCGTATGCGCGGAAGTCAGGCCTGGCCAAGTTCGACGACCTCCTTCGCGAGCTCTCGGAATGCCCGGGCTGCCTCGGAGCTGCCCGCGTAGGCGGTAATCGGGCGACCGGTCAGCGGCGCTTCGCCGAGCTTCACGGTGTTCCGGATGATCGTGTGGAAGACGTGATAGTCGCCCAGCTCGCGCAGCTCGTCGAGCATCTCGCGGCCAAGGATCGTGCGTCCGTCATAGAAGGTTGGCAGCAGGCCCAGGATGCGGAGGTCGCGGTTCAGCTTGGTCCGGATCGTGGTGATGACCTTTACGAGCGCATTAAGGCCCTTGAGCGCGTAGTACTGCGTCTGCACCGGGATGATCACGCTGTTCGCCGCAACGAGGCCGTTGATCGTGAGCAGGCCGAGCGTCGGCGGGCAGTCGACGAGGATGAAGTCGTAGTGCTCGCGAACGCCATCGTCGAGGGCCTCGCGGAGCGCGTACTCGCGCCCGATCGCCGAGAAGAGCTCCACCTCGGTTGACGCGAGCTCGAGCGTCGACGGCGCGACGTCGATCCGTTCTGTCTGGCTCTCGAGGATGATGCTCTCGAGATCCGCAGCGCCGTCGTCGAGGATGTGGGCGATCGATCGCTCGACCTGCCCCAGGTTGATCCCAAGGCCGACGGTCAGGTTCGCTTGCGGGTCCATGTCCACGGCAAGGACGCGATAGCCCAGCTCGGCGAGGGCGCCCGCGAGGTTGATCGCGGTGGTCGTCTTGCCGACGCCGCCCTTCTGGTTCGCGATCGCGATGACCTGTGCCACCAGGGAATCACCTCTGCGTGTCGTTGGACGGCGAGCCTTGTGACTTGCCGCGGGTTCTAGATGCTACCCCACCGTCGCCACTCCGCGAGCCAGCGTTGTCCACACTTCGAGAGAGATGTTCACGATTGTGTGGATAACACCGGTCCACCGGTCTCCGAATTGCGACTCGCTGCGTATGATGGCGACCCAGCGCTGGCGGCCCGTGATCGAAGCGCCACGAGGAGGTCGACGTGCCCACGAGCGACGAACGGCTCGAGAAGCTCCAACGAATGCGGACCGAGGCGCACCTCGGCGGCGGCCCCGTCCGAGTTGAGCGGCAGCACACGTTCGGAAAGTTGACCGCGCGGGAACGCTTGGACCTGCTGCTCGATCCGGGGTCGTTCGTCGAGCTCGACACCTTCGTGACGCACCGAGCGACGGAGTTCGGCCTGGACAGCCAGCACGTCCTCGGCGACGGCGTGGTGACCGGGCATGGCACCGTCGATGGACGCCTCGTCTTTGTCTTCAGCCAGGACTTCACGGTCTTCGGCGGATCGCTGTCGGAGGCGTATGCCGAGAAGATCTGCAAGATCATGGATCTCGCGATGAAGGTCGGCGCCCCAGTGATCGGACTCAATGATTCTGGCGGCGCGCGGATCCAGGAGGGCGTCGCGTCCCTGGGCGGCTATGCGGAGATCTTCCTGCGCAACGTTCTCGCCTCGGGTGTCGTGCCGCAGATCAGCGTGATCATGGGACCGTGCGCGGGCGGGGCCGTCTATTCGCCGGCGATGACCGACTTCACGATCATGGTCGAAGGCACGAGCTACATGTTCGTGACCGGCCCCAACGTCGTGAAGACCGTGACCCACGAGGAGGTCGATTCTGAGTACCTCGGCGGGGCGACCACCCACACAACGATCTCCGGCGTCGCCCACCTCGCGGCCCTCGACGAGGCTACCGCGATGGACCACGTCCGCAATCTGCTGGCGCACCTCCCGCAGAACAACCTTGGCCAGCCGCCACGTGTCGCGTCGACCGATCCGGCAGATCGTCGCGATCCGGGGCTCGATCACGTCGTGCCCGACGACTCTCAGAAGCCATACGACATGCTCGACGTGATTCGACGAATCGTCGACGATGGCGACTTCCTGGAGATCCAGCCGGGATGGGCACCGAACATCCTGATCGGGTTCGCTCGGCTTGGCGGACGGAGCGTCGGCATCGTGGCCCAGCAGCCGGCGATCCTTGCCGGAGCGCTGGACATCGACGCCTCCATCAAGGCCGCCCGGTTCGTTCGGACGTGCGACTGCTTCAACGTCCCGATCGTCACATTCGTCGACGTCCCCGGGTTCCTGCCGGGTGTCGGCCAGGAGCACGGCGGCATCATCAAGCACGGCGCAAAGCTGCTCTATGCGTACTGTGAGGCGACCGTCCCGAAGGTGACCGTGATCACCCGGAAGGCCTACGGCGGCGCGTACGACGTCATGAGCAGCAAGCACATCCGGGGCGACATGAATTTCGCCTGGCCGACGGCGGAGATCGCGGTGATGGGAGCGGCCGGCGCGGTCAACATCATCTTCAAGGACGAGATCGCCGCGTCGGCGGACCCGGTCGCCGAGCAGCGGCGTCTCGTGGCCGAGTACGAGGCCGGCTTCAACAACCCGTATGTCGCGGCCGCCCGCGGATACATCGACGATGTGATCGTCCCGTCCGAGACGCGCCCGCGACTCATCAGCGCGCTCGAGATGCTTGCCGACAAGCGGGACACGAATCCTCGCAAGAAGCACGGCAACATCCCGCTGTGACCAGCGGGGGAGGGAAGGGGCCGCGGGGGCGCCCGCCCGTCCCGGAGGTCGACACTGTCTTTGCGCAAAGACGAGCCGGCGTGGCACTGGGCGGCGCGCCGAGGCAGAGGCGCCCGTGAAGCCGCCGTTTCGCCGGATCCTCGTGGCGAACCGCGGGGAGATCGCGCTGCGGATCATTCGGGCCGCCCACGAGATGGGCATGGAGGCGGTCGCCGTCTACTCCGACGCCGATGCGACGGCGGCACATGTCCGCGCGGCGGACGCTGCGATCCGGCTGGGACCGGCGACACCCGCAGACAGCTATCTTCGTGTGGATGCCATCGTTGCTGCCGCAGTCGAATCGGGTGCGGATGCGGTCCATCCCGGGTACGGCTTTCTGTCGGAGCGAGCTTCGTTCGCCCAGGCCGTGGAGAACGCCGGCCTCGTCTTCGTCGGGCCGCCGCCGGGCGTCATCGCAGCCCTCGGCGACAAGCTCGCGGCGCGGCGGATCGCTCGCGCGGCGGACGTGCCGCATGTGCCCGGGACCCTGGAGGCCGTCGCGATGGACCGGCCCGACCAGCTCGCAAGGGTCATCGCGGCGGCGGCCGGTGTCGGGTTCCCGCTCCTGGTCAAGGCTGCGGCCGGTGGCGGCGGGCGTGGGATCCGCCGGGTCGTCGTACAGGACGAGCTGCCCGCGGCGCTCGTCGCCAGCTCGCGCGAGGCCGCCGCGTCCTTCGGCGACGGTTCCGTCTACCTGGAGCGCGAGGTCATGCCGGCGCGACACATCGAGGTCCAGCTCCTCGGCGATTCGACGGGCCAGGTGATCGCCCTGGGCGAACGTGACTGCTCGACCCAGCGACGCCACCAGAAGCTGATCGAGGAAGCGCCCGCGCCGGGCCTGACGGAGACGGAACGAAGGCGGCTCCACGCCATGGCGGTTCGCCTTGGTGTCGCGGCCGGACTCCAGAACGCCGCGACCGTCGAGTTCCTGTACGACCGCGACGGTGCGTTCTGGTTCCTCGAGGTGAACACGCGACTCCAGGTGGAGCACCCCGTGACCGAGATGGTGTCGGGGATCGACCTGGTGGTGGAGCAGTTCAAGCTGGCCGCCGGGGCGCCGCTTTCCGACCGCGTGCGTGCCGCCGCCGACCGCGCTCCGCGTCCGACCAGCCACGCGATCGAGGTCCGGATCTCGGCCGAAGATCCGGCCCGCGTCTTCGCGCCGTCGCCGGGGCGCATCACGCGCTGGGCGATGCCAGCCGGTCCCGGCATCCGGGTCGATACCGCCGTCGAGGCGGGTGATCGCGTCCCGCCCGAATACGACCCCCTGATCTGCAAGCTGATCGTCCATGCGCCGGATCGCCCCTCGGCGCTCGCCCGACTCCGGCGCGCGCTCGACGAGACGGAGATCGGCGGGATCCAGACGACGCTCCCTTTCCACCGGACGATGCTGGCCGAGCCCGCATTCGTCAACGCGTCGGGGCTTGCCACCACATGGGTCGAGGCCCATTGGGACGGCCCGGCTTCACGGGCCCGTGCGGTCCGCATCGCGTCGCTCGCCGCGGGCCTCGCGGAGCTCGGCGGGCGGGAGGCGGCGCAGGTACCTGGTATGGACTCTGGCGCCTCATCCGAACATGGTCCCGCATGGCGATCGGACGGGCGCGCGATCGCCATCGACCGGTGGCCGCGATGACGCACGATCGCTCTCATCCAGCCCCGACGACGATCGCGGGTCCGATGGGGGATGCCGGCCGCGCCGAGGTCCCGGATGGCCCGGTCGACCCGCGAGCCGTCCGAGTGAGCGTCTCGGCGTCCGCGCGGCTCGACGGCGACCCGGCGATCACCGTGTCGCCGTCGCCCGACCCGGACATGCGCCTGCCGCAGGACGGAGACCCCGGGTCGCCGCTGCCGCTGGTGGATGGCGTCGCCACGGCCGTCCGCCTCGAGCGATTCGGCGACGTCCGGGCGCGGCTTGTCGAATCGACGGCCGGGTCCACGGGCCGGGAGATTCGGACCGACGTGCAGCTCGGGCCGGTTCGGATCGACCCTCGACACGGGACGCGGCTGCGCGAGGTGGTCGTGGATGGCTGGCGCATCGAGGTCGAGGTCGAGCACGAGCGCCGTGCGGCGCTCCGCGAGCGGGCTCGCCGCGGTGCCGGTGTCGCGTCGCACGGCGGCCCCGTCGAGGTCCGGGCGATCATCCCGGGTCGCGTGGTCGCCGTCTCCGTGGTCGTGGGGGACAGCGTCGAGGCCGGCCAGCAGGTCCTCGTCGTCGAGGCGATGAAGATGCAGAACGAGCTCCGTGCACCGCGCGAGGGCTCTGTCCAGCGCGTCGGGGTGGCCGTTGGCGATACGATCGAGGTCGGCGACCTTCTCGTCGTCATCCACTGAGCGGAGCACTCATGCCCACCGACGCCGCCGTGACACCCCCGCCCCGGTCCGATCCGGGTCGCGACCGATGGCGCTCCACCGCGCGAGCCAAGGCGATCGCCTCCACGCCCGAGCGCCGCGAGCGTTTCGTCACGTCGTCCGGCATCGAGATCGCGGACCTCTACACGCCCGCGGACGTCGCCGGCCTCGACGAGGTACGCGACCTTGGGCGCCCGGGGGAATACCCGTTCACGCGCGGCGTCCAGCCCACCATGTACCGGGGCCGCTTCTGGACGATGCGCCAGTACGCCGGCTTCGCGACCGCGGCCGAGACGAACGAGCGGTTCCGATACCTGCTGGCCCAGGGCCAGACGGGACTCTCCGTCGCGTTCGACCTGCCGACCCAGATGGGCTATGACAGCGACGCGCCCGAGGCCGAGGGGGAGGTGGGTCGGGTCGGCGTGCCGATCTGCTCGCTCGCCGACATGGAGTCGCTCTTCGCCGGGATCCCGCTCGGAACCGTCAGCACGTCGATGACCATCAACGCCACGGCCGCCATCCTCCTCGCGCTCTACGTCACGGCGGCGGAGAACCAGGGAGTGCCCATGGCGCAGGTGGCCGGGACGACCCAGAACGATATCCTCAAGGAGTACATCGCGCGGGGGACGTACATCTTCCCTCCGCGCCCGTCGATGCGCCTCGTCACCGACATCTTCGAGTTCTCGGCGCGCGAGCTGCCGCGCTGGAACACGATCAGCATCTCCGGCTATCACATGCGCGAAGCCGGGGCGACGGCCGCCCAGGAGCTGGCCTTCACGATGGCCGACGCGATCGCCTACGTCGACGCGGCGGTCGCCCGCGGCCTCGATGTCGACGCGTTCGCAGGCCGCCTCAGCTTCTTCTTCGCCGCCTGGAGCGAGCTGTTCGAGGAGGTCGCCAAGTTCCGCGCGGCGCGACGGATCTGGGCGCGGCTCATGCACGACCGGTTCGGGGCCCGGGACCCGCGCTCGATGATGTGCCGGTTCCACGTCCAGACCGCGGGCAGCTCGCTGACGGCGCAGTCGATCGACAACAACGTCGTCCGGACCACGGTCCAGGCCCTCGCGGCGGTCTTGGGCGGGGCACAGAGCCTGCACACGAACTCTCGCGACGAGGCCCTCGCGCTTCCCACCGAGGAAGCCGCGCGGCTCGCCCTGCGCACCCAGCAGATCCTGGCGCACGAGGCCGGGGTCACCGAGACGCCCGACCCGCTGGCCGGCAGCTACTACGTCGAGACGCTCACCGACCAGCTGGAGGCGGCCGCGCGCGAGCTCCTCGAGGAGATCGAGGCGCTGGGTGGGACCCTCGCGGCGATCGAGGCCGGATTCCAGCAGCGCCAGATCCAGGAGTCCTCGTACCAGGTCCAGCGGGCGATCGAGGACGGGTCCCAGGTGGTCGTTGGCGTGAACCGCTTCCAGGACGAGGGCCACCGAACGCCGCCGCTCCAACGGATCGACCCGGATGGCGAGCGCCGCCAGGTGGAGGGGCTGCGTCGCGTCCGCGCCGAGCGCGACCCGGCCGCCTGGGACGCCGCGCTCCGAAGAGTGGGGGAGTGCGCCCGGGGCGCCGAGAACATCATGCCGGCGCTGATCGAGGCAGTCCGCGCCTACGCGACGGTCGGGGAGATCTCCGACCGGCTCCGCGCGGAGTGGGGCGAGCACCGCGAGCTGGTGACGGTGTGACGCCGCCGCACGAGCCCGCTCCGCGGAACCCGCCGGTAGAGGCCACGCCGGCGCCGTTTGTGGGAGTGCCGCCCGGGTTTCCCCGCGTCGGCCGCGTCCATCACGTTGCCGTCGTCGTCCGCGAGATGGACGCCGCGCTCCGCTTCTACCGGGATACGCTCGGCCTCGCGCCCGGGCCTGTGGTGCCGATCCCTCCCGACCGTGTGAACATCGCGTTCCTCCCCGTCGGGGAAGTGAAGATCGAGCTCGTCGAGCCGACCGACGAGACGACCGGCGTGGCGCGCTTCCTCGCGACGCGGGGTGAGGGGTTTCACCATGTCTGCTTCGAGGTCGCCGACATCACAGCGACCCTGACGCGGCTCGCCGCCGACGGCATCGCGCTCATCGACACGCTGCCCCGGCCGGGTGCGGAGGGACCGGTCGCGTTCCTCCACCCGAAGAGCTGCCACGGCGTGCTCGTCGAGCTGATCGAGGCACCCGACGGGCCGGCCTGGGCATCGCTCTATCCGGCGGGATTCCGGCCGCCCGGCGTGACCGGCTGACCGTCAGCCGCGGCGGAAGCGCGTCGCGGCGGGGAGCGACGGTGACAGCCGTGGCGCGCCCGGACCTCTCAGCCCCGGTATCCCGCCTCGCGGAGGAGCGCCGGCAGCTCGGTCGGCGAGCCCGCAACGCGGATCCCGGCCGCCTCGAGCGCCGTGACCTTCTCGGCGGCCGTGCCGCGGCCGCCCGAGATGATCGCGCCCGCGTGTCCCATGCGCTTGCCTTCGGGCGCCGTCCGACCCGCGATGAAGGCGGCCATCGGAACGTCCCGCAGGTGCTCGGCGGCCCACGCAGCGGCCTCCTCCTCGGCGGCACCGCCGATCTCGCCGATGAGGACGATCGCGTCGGTCTCGGGGTCGGCCGCGAACAGCTGGAGGATGTCGAGGAACGTCGTCCCGATGATCGGGTCGCCGCCGATCCCGACGCAGGTGGACTGGCCGATCCCCGCGTCCGTCATCGCCTGGACGGCCTCGTACGTGAGCGTGCCCGAACGCGAGACGACGCCGACGCGTCCCTCGTGGTGAATGGAGCCCGGGATGATCCCGACCTTCGCCCGGCCCGGCGACGTCGCGCCCGGGCAGTTCGGGCCGATCAGCCGGGCGCCGGCCGCCCGGACGACCTCGACCACGGGAAGCATGTCGAGGGCCGGTATCCCTTCCGTGATGCAGAAGATTGTCCGGATTCCTGCCCCAACTGCCTCGAGGATGGCGTCCGGAGCCCCGGAAGCAGGGACGAAGATGCAGGACGTGTTCGCGCCCGTCTGCCGGACGGCGTCGGCGACCGTGTCGAAGACGGGGACCCGGTTGTCGAGCGCGGAGAGACCGCCCTTGCCGGGCGTCATGCCCGCGACGATGCGGGTTCCGTAGTCGAGCATCTGGCGCGAGTGGAACTCGCCCTCGCGCCCGGTGATGCCCTGGACCACGAGCCGTGTCTCGCGCCCGATCAGGATGCTCACGCCGCGCCTCCCGTTGCCTGTCGCGCGGCGGCGACGGCCTTCGCGGCCGCCTCGTCGAGGGTGGCCGCGGTCTCGAACGCGGCCTCGCGGAGGAGCCGGGCGGCCTCCTCCGCGTTCGTGCCGACGATGCGGACGACCATCGGCACCTCGCGCTCCTGTCGCGCCCGCGCGTCGATCAGCCCGCGGGCGACCTCGTCGCCGCGGGTGATCCCGCCGAAGATGTTGACGAGGATCGCGCGCACCTTCGGGTCGGCAAGGATCAGGCGCATCGCCGCCGAGACACGGTCCGCCTTCGCGCCGCCGCCGATGTCGAGGAAGTTCGCCGGCGCGCCGCCCGCACGGTTCACCAGGTCCATCGTCGTCATCGCGAGCCCGGCCCCGTTCACCATGCAGCCGATCGAGCCGTCGAGGTGGATGAAGCTGATGTCGTAGTGCCGGGCCTCGGCGTCCGCGGGATCCTCCTCGTCGAGGTCGCGGAGCTTCTCCAGGTCGGGATGGCGGGGAAGGGCCGAGTCGTCCAGGGTCACCTTCGCGTCCAGGCAGGCGAGGCGCTCCACGTGGCCCTCCGGCCCGCTCTCGCGGATGATCGCGAGCGGGTTCACCTCCACGAGGTCGGCGTCATAGGCGCGCATCGTGGCGACGATGCCGCGGGCGATCCTGACAAAGTCGCGCAGGTGGGGGCCCGCGAGGCCGACGGCGAAGGCGAGCTCGCGAGCCTGCCAGTCGAGCAGCCCGAGCAGCGGGTGGGCCGCGACCCGGTGGATCGCCTCGGGGGTTGCCTTCGCGACCTCCTCGATCTCGACGCCACCCTCGGCCGAGGCCATCAGGACGATCCGACGCGACGCACGGTCGAGGATGGCCCCGAGGTAGAACTCCTTGACGATCACCGCCGCCGGACCCACGAGCACCTTGCGGACCGGGATCCCCTTGATCTGCATGCCGAGGATCCGGCCGGCGACCTCCTCCGCCTCCGCCGGGGAGCCCGCCAGCCGCACGCCGCCGGCCTTCCCGCGACCGCCGACGAGGACCTGCGCCTTGATCACGACCCGGCCCGCTCCCGCCGCGAGGAACCGCTCGGCCGCGGCCCGTGCGTCCACTGCGGTTCGGGCGACCGCCCATGGCGGCACGGGCAGGCCTTGCGCGGCGAGCAGCGACTTCGCGTCGGCTTCCTGGATCTTCACGGCGGCTCCTGCGTCTGGATCGGGTGGCGCGGGGTGCTGGAGGCGGTGCCCGGTGTGGGGACCGATGGTAGCGCGGGACCGGGCGCCACGGTCGGGCACACCAGGTGCCCTCCCGGATGGCACCCTGCAGCGCGGGCCACCCGGTCGCCGCGGGTCGGGCGCACGGGTGCCCGTCCCGAATAGCGCCCGGGCGACTGGTACGCAACGAATCTGGCCCGATGCCGGCATTGACGGCCTTGCACGAGCTCTGTCGGAGCGTAACCGCGAGCTCGAGCCAGCGTGCCGACCAGCTGCCGCTGCCATACCAGCACCGCGGCTGCCATCCCAGCCTGCCGAGGCCCTGCTGAAGCGTTCGCAGCACCGCCACTGGTATCCCGGCCTGCCGGAACCCGCCGGCGCCGCACCCCGGCAACGCGGTCGGCGCACGCCGGACCCCGTACAATGCCGTGGTCCACCCGGACGAGCCCGGCCACTGCGCGTCGGTTTGCGTCCCCCGGCCGGTCACGGAGGCGAGTCTTCCGGTGCGATACCTGCAGTACCGAGGCGGCGAGGGAATGCTGGCGTGGGCATTCCACCGGATCTCCGGTGTCGCCATCTGGGCGTTCGTCCTGCTCCATGTCCTCGACATCTGGCTCGTGGGCGCCAACCCCGGCCTCTACGACGATGTCCTGCGGTTCTACGCCAGCCCTGTCGGCCGCATCGGCGAGACCCTCCTGGGCGCCGCGCTCCTGTACCACGCGCTCAACGGCCTGCGGATCGTCGTGATGGACTTCTGGCCGGCCACGACGATCTTCCATAAGCAGCTCTGGTACGCAAGCTGGGTCGTGTTCGTGGTCGTCGGCCTCCCGGGCGCCTACATCATCCTTCGCCCGATCTGGGCAGGAGCGTCGTGATGGCCCTCTACACCCGGGCCGGTCGGGCGCGCCCCCAGCGGAGCGGCTTCGAGCTGGGCGTCTGGTACCTGATGCGCCTGTCGGGGCTCGCCCTGTTCGTCCTGGCGCTGGGCCACTTCTCGATCACCCACTTCATCTTCGATCCCGCCACCCAGACGGCCCAGTGGATCATCGACGACCGCTGGGGGAGCCTCCTGTGGCGCACCGTCGACTGGCTGCTGCTCACGATGACCGTCGTCCACAGCTTCCTGGGGGTCCGGACCGTGGTCCAGGACTACGTCTCGGGCGGGGCCCGAACCGCCCTGACGATGCTCCTCTACGTGACCGGAATCGCGCTCTTCCTGATGGGCACGATCGCGGTCATGACCCTCCCGTTCCCGGTCAAGTAGGAAGGCCGCCGGATGCGAATCGACCATGACGCCCTCGTCGTCGGCGCGGGCGGGGCCGGCCTGTGGGCGGCGCTCGAGCTTGCCCGGGCCGGCGTCTCCACCGGCGTCATCACGAAGCTCTACCCGACCCGCTCCCACACCGGCGCCGCCCAGGGCGGCGTGTGCGCAGCCCTGGGGAACCAGGAGGAGGACCACTGGGAGTGGCACATGTTCGACACCGTCAAAGGCGGCGACTACCTCGTCGACCAGGACGCTGCCGAGGTGCTGGCCCACGAGGCCATCGAGACGGTGATCGAGCTCGAGCACATGGGCCTGCCGTTCAACCGGACGCCCGACGGGAAGATCGACCAGCGGCGCTTCGGCGGCCACACCCGGAACTTCGGCGAGGGTCCCGTCAAGCGGGCCTGCTTCGCGGCCGACCGGACCGGCCACATGATCCTCCAGACGCTCTACCAGAACTGCATCAAGGCCGGCGTGCACTTCTACGACGAGTACCACGTCGTGGACCTTCTGTTCGAGGGCGGGGACGGCGGCGACGGCGGCCGAGCGGCCGGCGTCGTGGCCTACCGGATCGCCGACGGCGAGCTCCACACCTTCGGGGCCAAGGCCGTCCTGCTCGCCACCGGCGGCAACGGCCGGATGTTCAGGATCACGTCGAACGCGCACTCGCTGACCGGGGACGGGATGGCCCTCGCCTACCGCCACGGCATCCCGCTGCAGGACATGGAGTTCTACCAGTTCCATCCCACGGGCATCTACGGGATCGGCATCCTGCTCTCCGAGGCTGCGCGAGGCGAGGGCGGCACGCTCCTCAACTCCGAGGGCGAGCGCTTCATGGCCCGCTACGCGCCGAAGGCCATGGAACTGGCGCCACGCGACATGGTCAGCCGGGCGATGTACCTGGAAGTCCGCGACGGGCGCGGGATCGGCCCCAAGAAGGACTACCTGTACCTGGACGTGCGCCACCTCGGCCGCGCGGTCATCGAGGAGAAGCTCCCGGACATCACCGAGTTCGCCCGGGTCTACCTCGGCGTCGAGCCGCTCACGGAGCCCGTGCCGATCCAGCCCACGGCCCACTACGCGATGGGCGGCATCCCGACCGACCTTCGGACGCGGGTCGTCCGCGACGAGAACAAGACGCCGGTCGAGGGGCTCTTCGCGGCGGGTGAGGCCGCCTGCGTCTCGGTCCACGGCGCGAACCGCCTGGGGACGAACTCCCTCGTCGACCTGCTCGTCTTCGGACGTCGCGCCGGGCGCGAGATGACGGCCTACTGCCGGAGCGCATCAGCGCCGACGATCGCCCCCGCGGCCGACGAGCCCGTCCGCGCCGAGCTGGAGGCGCTTCGGACGCGCCCCGAGGGCGAGAGCCCGTCCGCGCTCAAGGACCACCTCGCGTCGCTGATGATGGACAACGTCGGCGTCTTCCGGACCGCCCCGATGATGGCGGCCGCGGTGTCCGGCGTCGCCGAGATCAAGGCGCGCTACGCCCGCGTCCGGGTCCGGGACACCGGCCGCGTATTCAACACGGACCTCCTCGAGGCGCGCGAGCTGGGCTACCTGATCGACTGCGCGGAAGCCATGGCGACGTCCGCGATCGAGCGCCGGGAAAGCCGGGGCGCCCACTCGCGCGACGACTACCCCGAGCGCGACGACGTCAACTTCCTCGCCCACACGCTCGCGTACCGTGGCGAGGCCGGGCCCTCGCTCCGGTACAAGCCGGTGACGATCACCCGGTTCGAGCCCAAGCCGCGAACGTATTGAGCCCGGGAGCCGCGTGATGCAGGTCGACCTTCGCATCCTCCGCTTCGATCCCGAGCACGACGCTGCGCCGCACTGGGAGTCGTACCGGGTCGACGCCGAGCCGATGGATCGCGTCCTCAACCTGCTGATCTCGGTCAAGGCCGATCTGGACGGCACGCTCACCTTCCGGCGCTCGTGCGCCCACGGGATCTGCGGCTCCGACGCGATGCTCATCAACGGCCGGAATCGGCTCGCCTGCAAGATCCGGGTCGATCAGCTCGGCCGAAAGATCACGGTCGCGCCGCTGACCGGCCTCCCGGTGATGAAGGACCTCGTCGTCGACATGGACGGGTTCCTCGCGAAGTACCGCAGCGTGATGCCGTTCCTCATCGCCGACACGCCGCCGCCCGAGCGCGAGCGCCGCCAGAGCCCCGCCGACCGCGCGCGCTACGACGACACCACCAAGTGCATCCTCTGCGCCGCCTGCACGACGGCGTGCCCGTCGTTCTGGGCGCAGCCCTCGTATGTCGGCCCCGCCGCGATCGTGAACGCCCACCGCTTCATCTTCGACACCCGCGACGACGCCGGCGACGAGCGCCTCGAGATCCTGGCCGACAAGGACGGCGTCTGGCGCTGCCGGACGATCTTCAACTGCGTCGACGCGTGTCCTCGCGGAATCAACATCACCCGCGCGATCCTCGAGGTGTCGCGAGCGGTGGTGGAGCGCACGGTCTGAGCGGAGGAGCGGCCGGCGGCGTCCGCCGGCTGATCATCCGGACCGACGGCGCGGCGCGGGGGAACCCGGGCCCGGCGTCCGCCGGGGCGGCCCTGATCGACGCGGACCGGCCCGGCGCGGAGCGGCCGGGCGCCGCGCCGATCGCCACGATCTCCGAGGCGCTTGGCCACCAGACCAACAACGTGGCCGAGTGGACGGCCGTGGTCCGCGCGCTCGACCTCGCCGCCGAGCTGGGCGCGGAGGAGGTCCAGCTCCTGCTCGACTCGAAGCTGGTCGTGGAGCAGATCCGGGGACGCTGGCGCGTCAAGGACGCGAAGCTCGCCCCACTGCACGACGAGGCGATCGCCGGGCTGCGCCGCTTCCGGCGCTGGAGCGCGCGACATGTCCCGCGCAGCGAGAACGCGACCGCCGACGGGCTGGCGAACGAGGCCCTGGACCGCGTCGCGGCGGGAGGGCCGGCCCTCGTCGTGCGCCGGCCGCCGGCCGGGCCGGGCGGCGCGGGTTTCGCGGTCACGCAGCTGGGTATGGACCTCGAGAACGGCGGCACGCGCGATGGGACCGGCCTTGCGCGAGTCCCGGAGATCGCGCTCGAGGCCGGCTTCGACCCCGGCGATCCGGGCCCGGATCCGGGCAGGCTCATCGTGCGGATCCTGGGCAGCGGCACGAGCCAGGGGATCCCGCGGATCGCCTGCGCGTGTCCGGTCTGCACCTCAGCAGACCCGCGCGATCGGCGCTACCGCGCATCCGCGCTGCTGTCGTTCGGGGAGATGAAGGTCCTCGTCGACTGCGGCCCAGACTTCAAGTGGCAGGCGATCGCGGCGGGCATGCGGCGGCTCGACGCCGTGCTCCTGACCCACGACCACCAGGACGCGATCGGCGGGCTCGACGAGCTGCGCCGCTTCAACGAGCTGCGCGGCGGCTACCTGCCGGTCCACGCTCCGCCGGAGGACCTGGCCGTCATCGTCAGCCGGTTCGCGTATGCGTTCCGCCCTGACCAGCCGGCCTTCTTCGGGATCCCACAGCTCCGGCCGTTTCCGCTCGATGGGCCGTTCATGGTGGGCGGAAGGCGCTTCATCCCGGTCCCGGTGATCCACGTCGATCGGGCGATCACGGGCTACCGGACCGGCGGCTTCGCCTACTGCTCAGACGTCCAGCGGATCGAGCCCGAGGGCCTTGCGCTCCTGCGCGACCTCGACGTGCTGGTGATCTCCGCCTTGCGCGACCAGCCACACCCGACCCACCAGACCGTCGAGGAGGCCCTGGAGGTCATCGCCTCGCTGCGACCGCGGCGGGCGTTCTTGACCCACCTGGACCACGAGCTGGGCCATGCTGCGCTCTCGGCGCGGCTCCCGGTCGGCGTCGAGGTCGCGTGGGACGGGCTGGAGCTCGAGGTCCCGTGACGGCCTGCGTGCCGTGACGGCCGGCATGCCGCGACGACCCGCGATCGTGTTCACGGAACGGGCGTGACGCCGCTCGGACGTCGGACCAGGTGAGCCCCCCTCCCACGCCGCGGGGTAGACTGCGTCGGCCAGCGAGGCGGCTGGACGGTCGCGCGCCGGCGGGGAACTGCCGGCGTGAGGAACGTCCGGGCTCCCAGGCGCAGGGTAGCGGGTAACGCCCGTCCGCCGTGAGGCGAGGACCAGCGCCACAGAGACGAGTCCGTCGTCGGGTGACCGGTGACGGGGTGAAACGCGGCAAGCTCTACCCGGAGCAAGGCCAAGTAGGAGGGCGTGTCCCGGTTCGCCGGGGCAGCGGCGCGCCGCCGTGGACCCTCGGGTCGGCCGCATGAGCCGTCGGGCAACCGGCGGCCTCAGATGGATGACCGTCGCCGGGCCCTCGGGTCCGGCACAGAACCCGGCGTATAGGCCGCCTCGCTGGTGCCTTCCCCGCCGGTGACGCGGGGTGCCTCGCCGCGCGCCGCCTGCCCGCTCGCCCCACGTCGGGGCGGCCGGGATCCCGGGTCAGCGTCGAGCCGTCGTCAGTCCTCGTCGGCCCGGAAGATGTGCGACCCCGAGCATGCGTTGCAGATCGGCATCGCCGCGTGGAGATCGCCGAGGGGCAGCGGGAGCGTCCGCTCCGGGTAGAGGCAGTCCACGTCGTACGCACGTCCGCTCGCCCCGTCCACGGCGATCAGGCGCCGGAACGTGCAGCGGCGGATCCGGATCGCTGCCATCGGCTGCGCATGCATCGCGGGATCGCGGCCTGACAGGGGCGCGAAGCCTGGATCTGCGGCGCGGAGCATCGCGGTCATGGTGCGGGTGCTGCCCTCCGGCGCGTCGGTGAACTGGTTCGGCGGCGGAGCCTACACCCCGTCGCGAGCCGCCCGCAAGGGGCCACTCGTACTGCCTCCTTCGGCGCCTGCCCGGGCCGAATCAGCGTTGACTCGGACCCTGCGGGGTGTATCATGGCCCACCAAGTCCCACAGAGTGGGGACAAGTGGTGAATCCGGCGACGGAGGGGGGCCTGGCCCGCCGCCGGGGCACCGGGCGACGCACCGGCGGATCCGTGGACACAGGGCCCGCGGACGACGGTCACGAGAGAGGGCCCAGGCAGGTTGTTCACCGGCGAGTACCGGCACACGGTGGACGCGAAGGGACGGCTTGCCGTGCCTTCGAAGTTCCGGGCGCAGCTCTCGGGCGGCGCGTTCGTGTCGCGCTGGCTGGACCTCTGCCTGGCGATCTGGCCCCGAGAGGGATGGGAGCGGCTGGCCGGCAAGGTCGCCGCGCTTCCGACCGTCGAGAACCCCGGGGCTCGGGCCTTCAGCCGATTCGTGTTTGCCAGCGCGGTCGAGATCGAGTTCGACGCGCAGGGCCGTTTCGTCCTGCCCTCCTATCTCCGGGAAGCGGCCGGGCTGGCGGGCGAGGCGGCGGTCGTCGGCTCGCTCGATCACGCGGAGATCTGGGCACCCGGCCGGTGGGACGACTACCGGCAGGCGCTCGAGGCGCCCGATGCGCTCGCGCAGCACCTCGCTGGGCTGGGCATCTAGCGCCGCACCACATGCGCTTCCAGGATCCGCTCGGGATCCGTTCGTCGGCCGTGAGGTAGACATGGAGCTTGGGCACCTGCCGGTGCTCGCGGAGGAGGTCATGCAGATGCTCGCCCCGCGCCCCGGCAGCCTTCATGTCGACGGAACCGTCGGAGGCGGTGGGCACACCGAGCGGATCCTGGAGGCCGCCAGCCCGGACGGCCGTGTCCTCGGGCTCGACGCCGACCCCGCCGCGATCGAGCGGGTGGGGGACCGGCTCGCCCGGTTCGGCGATCGGCTCGTCCTTCGGCAGGCCAACTTCCGGGATCTCGCCACGGTCGCGCCGGCCGCCGGGTTCGGGCGGGTGGACGGCATCCTGCTGGACCTTGGCCTGAGCTCCTTCCAGCTCGCCGACGCGGACCGCGGGTTCAGCTTCCGTGCCGAGGGCCGGCTCGACATGCGGTTCGACCCGGCGGCCGGCCGGCCCGCGGCGTCGCTCCTGGCCGAGCTGGACGAGGCGGAGCTCGGCGACCTGTTCCGGCGTTATGGCGAGGAGCCGCATGCGCGGCGCATCGCGCGCGCTGTCGTCGCGACGCGAGACGCGGAGCCCGTCACGACCGCCGAGGCGTTCGCCTCCCTCGTCGAGCGCGTCGTCCCCCGGCGGCCCGGCCGGGCCGGGCGAATCCATCCCGCAACGCGCGTCTTCCAGGCGCTCCGGATCGCGGTCAACGGCGAGCTCGACGCCCTTGAGGCGGCGCTCGACGCGGCCGTCACCCTGCTTCGCCCTGGCGGCCGGCTCGTCGTCCTGGCCTACCACTCGCTCGAGGACCGCCTCGTCAAGCGTTTCGTCGCCGCAGAGCGCCGCGGCTGCACCTGTCCGCCCAGCTTTCCCGTCTGTGTCTGCGGCCGGGCCCCCCGCCTCCGCCCCGTCGGCCACCAGCCGGCGGTGCCCTCGGAGGCGGAGGTCGCCGCGAACCCCCGCGCCCGGAGCGCCCGGCTCCGGACCGCGGAACGGCTCGCCGCATGAGCCGTCCCGGCATCGCCGTCGAGGAGGGCTCGCACCGATGAGCAAGCGTCACCAGGCTCAGCGTCGGAGGTCATACGGCCGCCGGGAGCACGAGATCCGCGAACGCCGCGACCGCGCGTGGTCGGCGCTCGACGAGAACCGGGAGCTCGGAGCGGAGTCCTTCGTGGGGATGGACGTCGCCGTCCGAGAGCTGGGACTGCCGGCCTACGGCAGCGCCTATCTCGGAGCGGACTGATGGCGGGCTACGCCGGCGCGCGACCGCGCTCCGGCGTCCTGGCGCCGCGCCGCCGGGATGAGACGCCCGTCACGCGGCGCGGCACGACCGGGTCCCAGCGCGCCGTCGACCTCCCGCGTCGCGGCCTGCGGGGAGCCTCGGCGGTTCGCTCCCGGCGGCGCCAGGGACGGGTGGGCTTCCTGATCGTCGGAATCGTCATCATCTTCCTGCTCGGGCTCTTCTCGCTCACCCAGACCGTCCGTGTCTCAGCCACGGAGTACGACGTCGACCGCCTGATCGCGGCGCGGCAGCAGCTCGAGGCGACCGAACGCGACATGGTCGCGGACCTCTCGCGGCTGGGTCGCGAGCCGGCGATCCGCCAGCTTGCCCTGGGTGCAGGCCTCGGGCAGCTCGTCGATCCACTCGTCGTCCCCGCGCGATAGCCGCACGCGGCGACCGCCCGATCGCCCGAACACGAACGAGGTTGCGCACCTGATGCTCGGCCGGACCGACAGCCGCCCGCGAAGCATGCTCGTGCTCGCGATGCTGGCCGTCTTCGGGATCGCCTGCATCGCGCGGCTCGGCTACTGGCAGGTCGTGCGTCACGACGACCTGGTGGCGCGCGCCCGGGACCAGGTCACGGCGCGCATCGAGGTCCCGCCGGTGCGCGGGACCATCTACGACCGGAGCGGGACCGTCGTCCTCGCGACGTCCGTTGAACGCGACCTCGTGAGCGCCTTCCCCGCGCAGATGACCGGGTCGACGGACGCCGAGACGGCGGCCCTGCGCGACAGCGTTGCCGCGAGGATCGTCGCGACCCTGGGCCTGGCCCCGGTCGACGCTGATGCGCTGCGGGCGAAGCTGAGCGACGGCAGCGCGTACGTCGTGCTGGCCCACGGCCTGACGCCGGCCCAGTCGAGCGCGATCAGGGCCGGCCTTGCGGACGGCTCGCTGGTCCAGCTTCGCCTGGAGCCCGAACCCGTCCGCGTCTACCCGCTGGCGGGCGGCGCGACCGGGACGACCCTGGCAGCGCAGCTGCTGGGGTTCGTCAACCGTGACGGGACCGGCCAGTATGGGATCGAGGGCCGCTGGCAGGACCTGCTCGCGGGCAGCCCCCAGGTCCTGCTCGCCCAGCGAGACGGGTCGGGCCGGCCGATCCTCGACAACGCGGAGACGCTGCAGCCGGGCTCGCCGGGCACCTCGCTCACCCTGACCATCGACGCGAGCCTCCAGCTCAAGCTGGAGCAGGAGGTCTACGCGGCCTGGGTGGCGGATCGCGCGAAGAGCGTGTCGGGCGTGGTGATGGACCCGAAGTCCGGCGAGATCCTCGCGTCCGCCTCGTACCCGAGCTACGACGGCAACGACTACGGCGCGATCGCCGCCCAGGACCCGTCGCGCTTCATCGACCCGGTCGTCTCGACCGTCTACGAGCCAGGGTCGGTCTTCAAGCTCCTGACGGCGACCGCGGCGCTCGGGGCGGGGGTCGTCACGCGCACGACCAAGCTGAACGACCAGGCGGTCCTGCGGCTGGACGGCGGCCGGGCCGTCGTGCAGAACGCCGACCGCGGGAGCAAGGGCACGCTCTCGTTCCAGGACGCGATCGCCTGGTCCCGCAACGTGGTCATGTCGAAGGTCGCGCTCATGCTCGGCTCGACCACCCGGCAGGCCGCCACCGTCCTCCACTCAGCCTGGACGCGCCTCGGGTTCGGCGCCCCGACGGGGATCGACGTGGCGGGGGAGGTCTCGGGCCTCGTCCGCGACCCGGCGGTCCAGCCGTACCAGCAGATCGACCTCGCCAACGGTTCGTTCGGCCAGGGGATCGCGGTGACGCTCATCCAGCTGGCGACCGCGTACAGCGCCATGGTGAACGGCGGGACGCTCCCCACGCCCCACGTGGTGAAGGACACCGGTGACACGCCCACGAACGTCCCGGACCGCGGCCGCGTCATGACGCCCGCGCTGGCGGCGGACCTCACCGCGATCATGGAACGCGTCGTCAACGTCGTGCCGTTCTACCGGGCCAGGACGCTCATCCCGGGATACCTGGTCGGCGGCAAGACGGGCACGGCCCAGATCTGGGACTCGAAGTCCGGCAGCTTCCGGACCGACGTCTACAACTTCTCGTTCATCGGGTTCGTGGGCCGGACGGCCCCGGAGCTGGTCGTGGCCGTCCGCATCACCGAGGGCAGGCCGATCGTGAACGTGCCCGGCGACATGGAGAACGCGGTCGAGTCGTTCGAGCTCTTCCGGCGGATCGCGACCGACGCGATGACCACCCTCGACCTCCCGCCCAACCACCCGACCCCGTCCCCGTCGGCGCCCACCGCGTCGGCGCGCCCGTGAGCGCACCCTGTGCGACACTCCCCGGCGTGACCATCGTGCCGGCGCCCGACGGGGAAGGCGACCCGATCCAGCCGGCTTCCGCTCCTGCGCTGCGCGCCGCCGATCTCGTCGCGGCGAGCGGCGGGACGCTGATCCGCGACGCCGGGCGATTCGTCCGCGGCGCCGCCGCGGACTCGCGCTTCGTCGAGCCGGGCAACCTGTTCGTGGCCCTGCCGGGGGAGCGGACGGACGGCCATCGGTTCCTCGGGGCGGCGGCCGCGGCCGGTGCGGCGGCGCTGCTGGTGGGTCGCGCGCTCGACGAAGCCGAGATTCGGGCGCTCGGCGACGTGACCATCGTCCGCGTGCCCGACACGCTCCTCGGCCTCCAGGCGATCGCTGCCGCCTGGAGGGCCCGGTTTGACCCGCTGATGGTCGGGATCACCGGTAGCCTGGCCAAGACGTCGACGAAGGACGCGACGGCCGCCGTCCTGGGAGCCGCACTCCCCACGCTGAAGAGCACGGGCAATGCGAACAACGAGATCGGCCTGCCGATCACGCTGCTCCGCCTGGGCCCGGACCATCGAGCCGCCGTCCTCGAGATGGGCATGTACGTCGGCGGCGAGATCGCAACGCTGGCCCGGATCGCCCGGCCGGAGATCGGCGTCGTGACGTCGGTCGCGCCGGTCCACCAGGAGCGGGCCGGCAGCCTGGCGGCGATCGAGCGGGCCAAGGCGGAGCTGGTGGAGGCGCTGCCGCCGGACGGCACCGCGGTCCTCAACGCCGACGACGAGCGCGTGCGGCGCTTCGGGTCGCGGACGCGCGCAGGCGTGATCCGCTACGGCTTCGCCGCCGACGCCGACGTCACCGCCGATCGGGTCCTGGGGCGCGGCCGCGACGGCATGACGTTCGACGTGGTGGCCGGCGCCCCGCGGCGGACGCGCTTCGCGGTCGAGATCGCGGCCCTCGGCCGCCACAGCGTCCAGAACGCGCTGGCCGCCGCCGCCGTGGGGCTCCTCGCCGGGATTCCGGACGAGGGGATCGCCGCCGGCCTGGCCACGGGCTGGGCGATTGCCTCGGCGCATCGCGGCGCGATCGTGGACGCGCCGGGCCTCACGATCCTCGACGACACGTACAACGCTTCGCCGCCCGCGGTCCTCGCGGCGCTCGAGGTCCTCCGCTCCCTGCCGGGCCGGCCGGTCGCGGTCCTCGGCGAGATGCTCGAGCTGGGCGACGCGCACGCGGCGAGCCATCGCGCCGTGGGCGAGGCCGCCGGCGCCGCGGTCGCCGAGCTGGTGGTTGTCGGCGATGGGGCTCGCGGCATCGCCGACGGCGCCCTGGCCGCCGGCCTTGCCCCATCCCGGATCCACGCGGCCGCGGACCGCGCGGAGGCGATCGAGCTGCTGCGGACCGTCCTCCGGCCGGGCGACGTGGTGCTGGTGAAGGCGTCGCGCGGCGCCGCCCTCGAGTCCATCGTGGACGCCCTCCGCGCCGGGATCACGGCGTGACCGTCGAGCTGATCCAGGCGATCCTCCTCGCGTTCGCCATCGTCGTGATCCTGACGCCCGCGTACATCCGGCTGATGCGCTGGGCCGGGTTCGCCAAGCAGATCCGGATGGACGGGCCGGAATCGCACCAGGTCAAGGAAGGGACCCCCACCGCCGGGGGAGCGCTCCTCATCGGGGTCGTGGGCGCGCTCGCGCTCCTCTTCAACCTCGTGGACGCCTCCACGTTTGCCCCACTGGCCGCGCTCGGGCTGGTGGGCGTCCTCGGCTTCGCGGACGACTGGCTCAATGCGCGGACCGGCGACGGCATCCGGGTGCGCCAGAAGCTCCTCTGGCAGACGGCGGTCGCGGTCTTCGCCGCGTGGCAGATCCAGCGCACCTACGACATCGTCGCCGTGGGCGTCCCGTTCGTGGGCGCGGTGCCAATTGCCCCGTGGCTGTACATCGCGTTCGCGGCGTTCGCGATCGTCGCCATGAGCAACGGCGTCAACCTCACCGACGGTCTCGACGGGCTGGCCGGGGGGACGCTGATCTTCGCCTTCGTCTCGTTCCTGATCATCGCCCTGCTCAACAGCCCGGCCCAGCCGAACCTGGCGATCCTGAGCTCGCTCCTGATCGGCGCCCTCCTGGGCTTCCTCTGGTTCAACGTCCACCCGGCCCAGATCTTCATGGGCGATGCCGGATCGTTGAGCCTTGGGGCGACGCTCGCGGTGGTCTCGCTGATCACCGGGCAGATCCTGATCCTGCCGCTCATCGGGATCATCTTCGTGGTCGAGGTCCTGAGCGACGTGATCCAGATCGGCTACTTCAAGATCAGCCACGGCCGGCGCATCTTCCGGATGGCCCCGCTGCACCACCACTTCGAGCTGGGCGGCTGGCCCGAGACGAAGATCACGCTCCGCTTCTGGATCGTGGGCGCGCTCGCGGGGCTGATGGGCGTGACGCTCTTCCTCGCCACCCTCCAGCGGCTGGAGTGAGCATGCTTCCCGTCGACCTCGACAGCCTGAGCCTCCAGGCGATCCGTGGCGGCGCGCTCGCCGGGATGCCCGTCACCGTGCTGGGGCTGGCGCGGACCGGCGTCGGGCTGGCGCGCTTCCTCGCTGACGCCGGGGCCGCCGTGACGGTGTACGACGGCAAGCCCGAGGCCGCGCTGGAAGACCGGCTCGCGGAGCTCGACGGCCGGCCGGTTCGGCTCCTGGCGGGGCCCGACGTGGACCCGGCGTCCACCTGGGCGGGCGCCGCGCTCGTCGCCTTCTCGCCGTCGATCACCCCCGGCTTCCCGACCACCGAGCCCCGGCTCCGCGCGGCCCTCGACGACCTGACCGCCCGCCTCCGGGGCGGCGACACGGCCGCGCCCGTCCTCGTCTCCGAGCCCGACCTGACGCTGCGCCTCTGCCCCGCGCCGACGATCGGCGTCACCGGGACGAAGGGGAAGACGACCACGGCGTCGCTGATCGCCCACCTCCTCTCGGCCGACCCGGCGCACCCCGTCGTGCTCGGCGGGAACATCGGCGTGCCGCTGATCGACCGCGTGATGGAGCTGACGCCCGCCCATCGTGTCGTCGTCGAGCTGTCCGAGCTGCAGCTGCCGAGCCTGACGCGCGGAACCACGGTCGCGGTCTACACGAACGTCACGGCCGACCACCTGGACCGCCACGGATCGCTGGCCGCGTACCGCGCCGTCAAGCGACGCCTGGCCGAGCTGGTCGACCCGGCCGGCGCGCTCGTCCTCAACCTCGACGACCCGGTCGTCGGCGGCTATGCGGGACTCGGGACGGCCCCGGCGGTCTGCTACCGGCTGGAGCACCCGATCCCGGGCGGGGTCGGGGTCGTCGACGGCTGGGTGGTCGCGGCGGACGTGGAGCGGCTGCCCGTCGTCGGTCGCGGGCACGCCTGGACGGGCCCGGATGGCCGGATCATGCCGATCGCCGAGTCGTCGCTGCCGGGCCGCCACAACGTCTCGAACCTGCTGGCGGCGGTCACGGTCGGCCTCATCTTCGGCCTGGCGCCCGACGCGATCCGCGCGGCCGCGTCGACGTTCGAGGGCGTCGAGCACCGCCTCGAGCCGGTGGCCCTCGTGGACGGCGTGCGCTTCGTGAACGACTCCCAGGGCACCCAGCCCGATGCGGTCGCTGCCGCGCTGCGCAGCTTCGACGCCCCGCTCGTCCTCATCGCAGGCGGGCGCGACAAGGGCGTGGACCTGCGGGCCCTGGCCCCGGTGGTCGCCGAGCGCGCCGCCGCGGCCGTCCTGATCGGCGAGTCCGGGCCGACGCTGGCGGCGCTCTTCCGTGCGGCCGGCTGTCGCCGCGTCGAGGAGGCCGGGACGCTGGAGACGGCCGTTCCCCGCGCCGACGCGATCGCGCGCGAGCTCCTCGCGGGCGCGGTCCCCGGCAGCGTGGCGACGGTCCTCCTCAGCCCGGCCGCGGCGAGCTTCGACCAGTTCCCCGACTACGCCGCGCGCGGCCGGGCCTTCAAGGTCGCGGTCGCCGGGCTTGCCGCCGCGGCGCGCACGTCGGCCGGCAGCGACAGGGGGGGTTGACGATGGCCATGGTCCACGCCAGGCGCGCGGCCGGGGGTGGTATCCCGGGAGCCGGCGCTCCGACCCGCCTGCCCGCCGTGGCGCGAACGTCCGCAGTGCCGCGAACGTCCGCCGTGCCGCGGGCACACGCCGTCTCGCGCGCCCCGGCGAGCGGCGGCTTGGCCGCCCCGGTCGACGCGCGCGAGCGCCACGCGCCGGACGCCGCCGTGCTCGCCGTCGTGGTGGCCCTGACCGGCCTCGGCATCCTGATGGTCTACTCCAGCTCGGCGATGAGCGGCTACGCGGACGGCGACGGCACGCTCGCGACGGTGGGTCCGCAGGCAGTCTGGGCCGCTGTCGGGATGGTCGGCATGCTGATCGCGATGCGCTCGGACTACCGCTGGCTTCGGCTCCTCTCGCTGCCGGCGATGCTCGGCGCGGGCGTCCTGCTGGCGCTCGTTCTGTTCTCGCCGTGGCGCGTGGAGGTCAGCGGCTCCACGCAGTGGCTCAAGCTGCCGGGCCTGCCCGTCATCCAGCCCGGTGAGTTCGCGAAGCTCGCCCTCGTCGTCTACCTCGCGCACTGGATGGCCCGTCGCGGCGCCGAGATCGGCTCGATCCGGGGCGGGCTGCTCCCCTTCGTCGCGATCGTCGCGCCCTTCCTCATCCTCATCTTCAAGTCGCCGGACCTCGGGTCGACGGCCGTGCTCGGGATCGTCGTGACCGTGATGCTCTTCATCGCGGGCGGGAACCTGCTCGGGATCCTCGCCCTCGGCGGTGGCGCGGTCGCGGCGGCCGCGATGTTCCTGAAGGATTACCAGGTCGAGCGGCTCCAGGCGTTCCAGAACCCCTTCGATCATGCCCTGACGACCGGGTTCCACAGCGTCCAGGGCCTGCTCGCGCTGGGGTTGGGCGGCCTCTTCGGCGCCGGCCTCGGGGACCGCGCCGCGGCCGGCGGGATCGTCCTCCCGAATGCCCATAACGACTACATCTTCGCCGTGATCGGACAGGAGTTCGGCTTCGTGGGCGCGTCGCTCGTCGTGATCGCGTTCATCCTGCTGGCGTGGCGCGGGATGCGCATCTCGCAGGCGGCGCCGGATACGTTCGGGTCCCTGCTCGCGGCGGGGATCACGGCCTACCTCTGCGTCCAGGCGTTCGTGAACATCGGCGTGGTGGTCACGCTGCTCCCCGTCACGGGGATCACGCTGCCGTTCGTCTCTGCCGGTGGCTCGTCGCTCATCGTGAGCCTCGCTGCAGTCGGCATCCTGCTCTCGATCTCCCGCGAGACCGCGGCGCACGGAGGATGGGTGGATGCGAGTGGTGATCGCGGCAGGCGGCACGGGCGGGCACATCTACCCAGCCCTGGCCGTCGCCCGCTCGCTCCGCGCACTGCCGGCCGCGCCTGAGCTGGCCTGGATCGGCGGGCATCGCGGCCTGGAGGCGGCGATCGTCCCGGCGTCGGGGATCCCGTTCTCGCGGCTGGCCCTGCGCTCGTTGCGGAGCACCGGCCGGGACGTCCACCTGGTCCTCGACCCGCTCCGCCTGGCGGCCTCGTTCCCGCAGGCGCTCTGGCGGCTCCTCCGCACGCGCCCGGACGCGATCGTGACGAGCGGCGGCTACGTTGCGATCCCGATCCTTGCCGCGGCCCGTGTCCTGCGCATCCCGGTCGTGCTCTGGGAGGGGAACGTCGTGCCCGGCCGCAGCGTCCGTGCGACGGCCCGGCTCGCGGACGCGGTCGCGGTGAGCTTCCAGGCGACGTGCGCGGCGCTGGGGGTGGGACGCTGCTACGTCACGGGCACGCCGATCCGCGACCCGCGCACGATCGATCGCGAGGCTGCCCGCGAGGGCCTGGGGATCCCCGCGGGCCCGCGCCTGCTCCTGGTCTTCGGCGGGTCCCAGGCCGTCCGTCGCTTCAACGAGGCCGTGAGCGGGGCGCTCGAGCGGCTCGTCGAGCGCTGCTGGGTCCTCCACGTCACCGGGGAGGCCGGGTACGCGGAGATGCTGGCGGTCCGCGAGGGCCTGCCGCCGGACCGCCGCGACCGGTATCGCCCGTACCCGTTCCTTGCCGACGAGATGACCGCGGCGCTCGCGGCAGCGGACCTGGTGGTGGGCCGCGCCGGGTCGTCGACGCTCGCCGAGGCAGCCGCCTTCGGCCTGCCGATGGTCTGCGTGCCGTACCCGCACGCGGCCGGCCATCAGCGCGCTAACGCCGAGGCGTATGCGGCGACCGGCGCCGCGCGGGTCGTGGACGACGCGGACTTCGACGCCGACGCGCTCGTCGCGGCCGCCCGCCTCCTCGACGACCCGGCCGGCCATCTCGCGATGAGCGCCGCGGCCCGCGCGGCTGCGCGGCCGGGCGCCGCCGACGCGGTCGCCCGGCTGGTGGTGGCCGCCGCGACCCGGGCCGGCTATCCGCCGGCGGCGGAGATCGCGCGCCTCGCGGCAGTGGGTGCGGGACCGGACGGGGTTTCCGGGGCGGGGCCCGGCCGGTCGCCCGGCGACGCGGAGCGCGGTCGATGAGCGTGCCGTTCGACGCGGTCCGGGTCGGAACGGAGATCCAGCGCCGCCTGGGCATCAGGACCTCCCGCGACGAAGCGCTGGCGCGCTTCACGACGATGCGCGTCGGCGGCCCGGCGGACCTCTATGCGGCGCCGGTCAACCCGTTCGAGCTGCGCGGCCTGGTCCGGCTGGCCCGTGGGCGCGAGGTGCCGATCACGCTCCTGGGCCGCGGCAGCAACGTGGTGATCGCCGACGCCGGCGTGCGCGGGCTGCTCGTCCACGTCCGCGCGCAGGGCTATGAGATCGCCGACGGCCGTCTCGTCGCGGACGCCGGGCTCCCGATGGCGAAGGCGGCGACCGTCACGGCTGACGCGGGCCTCTCCGGACTCGAGTTCGGGCTCGCGATCCCCGGAAACGTGGGCGGCGCCGTGTGGGCGAATGCCGGGGCCCACGAGTCGGACGTCGCGGCGGTCCTCGAGTCCGCCCTCGTCCTCGGGGCGGACGGGGCCCAGGTGAGCATGCCCGCCGGCGCGCTCGGGCTTGCCTATCGCGAGAGCCGCTTCAAGCACGCCTCGGCGGACGGGCCGGCGGAGGTCATCGTGGCCGCCACGTTCCATCTCATCCCGGATGACCCGACCGCGATCCGGGCCCGTCTCGACGAGATCCGGCGCTGGCGCCAGGCGCACCAGCCGCTCGGGATCCCCAGCGCGGGGAGCGTCTTCCGCAACCCCGCCGAGGGCCCGTCGGCGGGTGCGCTCGTCGACGGCTGCGGCCTGAAGGGCCGCCGGATCGGCGGCGCGGTGGTCTCCGAGAAGCACGCCAACTGGATCCTCAATGACGAGGGAGGCTCCGCCTCGGACGTCCGCGCGCTCGCGGAGCTCGTGCAGGCGACGGTGGAACGCGAGACCGGGGTCCGGCTGGTCTTCGAGATCGGGTTCATGGGAGACTGGTCGGCGTGGCCGGAGCACGCGCGCATGAGCGGGACGGAGTCGCGCGCATGAGCAGGCCGGCGGCCTCGGCCCGGCTGGTCGGCCCGGCACGACCCGGCCCGGCACGACCCGTCGCGGCACGACCCGTCGCGGTGGTCCTCGGCGGTCCCTCGGCCGAGCATGACGTCTCGGTCGTCTCGGGGACGGCGATCGCCGAGGCGCTTGCTGCGGCCGGCCACGCGGTGAGCCAGTACCTCATCGACCTCGATGGCCGCTGGTGGCTGCTCCCGGCTGGCCACCGGCGAGAGGGCCGAACTCCCGCCGCCTACGACACACCCGGCTCGCTCGGGGCGGCCGGCCCGTTGGCTGCCGGCGAGGCGACCGCCGGGATCGCCGCCGCGGTGCCCCAGCCGGTGGTCTTCGTGGCCCTCCATGGGCCGTTCGGGGAGGACGGGACGATCCAGGCGATCGTGGAGGCGGCCGGCCTGCCGTACACCGGGGCCGGGATCGCCGCCTCCGCCGTCGGGATGGACAAGCCGTTCTTCAAGCGGATCGCCCGCGACGCGGGGCTCCCGGTCCTGCCCTGGGTGGAGGTGACGGCGGTGCGCTGGGCGCTCGACCGACCGGCCGTCCGCGCGCAGCTGGCGGCGCTCGCGGAGAATGCCCCCGCCGGGCGACTCATCGCAAAGCCGGCCTCGCTCGGCTCGTCGGTCGGGATGGCGATCGCGCACGGCCCGGACGAGCGGGACGGGATCGTGGAGCTTGCCCTGCGCTACGACGCGCGGGCTCTCGTGGAGCCGGGACTGGACCGGCCGCGCGAGCTGGAGATGGGCGTGCTGGGCAACGACCCGGCGACGGCGCGCATCTTCGGTCCCGGCGAAGTGATCCCGGACCGCGAGTTCTACGACTACGCGGCCAAGTACCTCGCCAGCGAGTCGCGCACGCTCCCGACGGCGGGCATCTCGACGGCCCTGGCGGCCGACGTGCGCTGGATCGGCCGCGCGGCGTTCGCGCTCATCGGCGGCGCGGGCTTCGCGCGCGTCGACTTCCTGCTGGAGCGGGGCACGGGGGCGCTCTTCCTCAACGAGATCAACACGATCCCGGGGTTCACCCCGATCAGCCTGTTCCCCGAGATGGCCGCGGCGGGCGGGCTCCCGTTCGAGGCCCTGTGCAGCCGGATCGTCGAGCTGGCCATCGAGCGCCACGCGGCGATGCCCGCTCGCCGGCTGACGCCGGCGGACCTGCCGCGGTGACCCGCCTCCCCGTGCGCCCGTCGGGCGGCGCCCGCCGGCGCCCGAGCCAGCGCCGCGCCTCGTCGCGCCTGTCGCCGCGCCGCGCCATTGCCGCGCTCGTGATGGTCGTCGCCGGGGCCGCGACCTGGGGCGTGGCCGCGTCGCCCGCCTTCGGCATCCGCACGACCGACGTGTCCGGCATGGTCGTGACGTCACCGGCGGAGGTGGACGCGGTGCTCGCGCTCGGCAGCCCGGCACCGAACGCGTTCATGCTCGCGACGGACGGGCTGCGCTCGAGCCTGGAGTCGATCCCGTCGATCGCCGGCGCGGACGTGTCGGTTGCCCTCCCCGGGACGCTGCAGGTCCGGATCGTGGAGCGCACGCCGATCCTGGCTTGGCGGACGGGCTCGTCCCTCCTGCTGGTCGACCGGGACGGGCTCGTGATCGCCGACGCAGGATCCGCGGACGCGTCGCCGGCGGCCCGCGCCCTCGCGGCCGGGCTCCCGACGGTCGACGACCGGCGCGCCCCGGCGGCCCAGGGCGGAGATGTCGCCAGCGAGGTGGGACCGATCCTGGCCGTGGGCGGGCGTGTTGGCCCGATGGAGCTGGACGTCGCGACGCGCCTGCTCTCGCTTCGCCCGGCCGACGTCGGGTCCGCGGCGGGCGCGCTCGCCGTGCGCCTCGACGACCAGGACGGCTGGACCGTGCGCCCGGCCTCCGACCGTCCGTGGACGGCCGTCTTCGGCTTCTACTCGGCGACGCTGCGGCCGGCCGACATGATCCCCGAGCAGGCGCGCCTCCTGCGGAGCCTGATGGCGGGACGCGAGGCGCAGCTCCTCCGCATCGTCCTCGCCGACGGGGCGCACGGGACGTATACCACGATGAAGTGACCGGCCTGACGGGATGGTTTGGCGCACGGCCTCCCGGTCGGGTAGCCTTGCGCAAACGACGTACCTGGAGGGAGAACCGGCCTGTGCTCCTGCCGCTGGCGGGCCTGCTTGTCGGTGTCCTTCTCGGGCTCGTGCTGAACGTCAACGTCGGGTTTGAGCTGGCCCGGTATTCGGCCGTCGCGATCCTCGCGGCGCTCGACTCCGTCCTTGGAGCCGTGCGAGCCGATTTGGAAGGGACGTACAACAACCGGATCTTCGTCAGCGGGTTCGTGGTGAACGCGATCGTCGCGGTCCTCCTCACCTTCGTGGGGGATCGCCTCGGGCTCGATCTCTATCTGGTGGCGCTCATCACCTTCGGGCTGCGCATCTTCCAGAACGTCGCGCTCATCCGCCGGCATTTCCTGTAGGCCGGCCCACACCACAAGGAGAGGGACGGAACGAGTGGAACGCGAGGCGGTCCTCGTCGGGATCGACGTCGGGACGACCAAGGTCGTGGCCCTGATCGGTGAGGTCGGGCGCGACGGCAGCGTCACGATCATCGGGAAGGGCACGGTGCCGGCGTCGGGGCTCCGCAAGGGCGTCGTCGTCAATATCGACCAGACCGTCCATTCGATCTCGGCCGCGGTCGAGAAGGCCGAGCGCCATTCCGGCTGGAAGATCGACCGCGCCTTCGTGAGCGTCGGCGGCCAGCACGTCGACGGCCTCAACTCGCCGGGCCAGGTGGCGGTCGCCGGCGCGCGCCGCGAGGTGACCCAGGAGGACGTCAACCGCTCCATCGAGGTCGCCCGGGCCGTCTCGATCCCGTCCACCCGCGAGGTCCTCCACGT
>Ga0209638_1000102_pt1 | contig 53656 bp, 47 predicted proteins | sample BarGraNGADG00211_FD_184490 | JGI IMG/M metagenome (GOLD analysis project Ga0209638, IMG submission 184490) | Arctic peat soil microbial communities from Barrow, Alaska - Barrow Graham LP Ref core NGADG0002-211 (SPAdes) (version 2) | ecosystem: Environmental > Terrestrial > Soil > Wetlands > Peat... | reverse complement strand
CGATCCGCGTCGTCCCCTCTACAACAAGGCACTGCAGGGTACGTATCCGCCTGGCTCCACCTGGAAGCTCGCAACGGTAGCGATCGGACTCGAGACGGGCGCCGTGAAGATGACGGACAGGATGCCGATCGCGTGTACGGGCGGCTTGCAGGTCGGATCGCGCTACTTCCGCTGCTGGAAGAAAGAAGGGCACGGCTACCTGGATCTGAAGGGAGCGATCGCGAAATCCTGCGACGTTTACTTCTATCAGTTGGGTATGAGACTCGGCATCGCTCGTCTCGTCGCTGGCGGCGTCGCCATCGGCTTCGACAAGAAGGCAGGCATCGATCTTCCCGAGGAACTGAAGCCGCGCTTCCCGAAGAGCACCGAGTACTTCGACATCAAGTACGGCAAGAAAGGGTGGACGAGTTCCCTCGTACTGAGCATGGCGATCGGACAGGGAGACAACTCCCAGACCATCCTCAACATGGCGAAGTTCTACTCGGCGCTCGGCACGGATGGCAAGGCGGCGAAGCCGCAGATCAAGAAGGGCACACCCGAGCGCGTGCAGGTCGTGCAGCTCCCCGCTGATCAGATGGAACAGATTCGTCAGGCACTCGTCGGAGTGGTGAACGTCGGTACCGCGGCCGCGTCGGCGATCAAGGGCGTGCAGCTCGCCGGCAAGACGGGGACGGCCCAGAGCGGCAAGTTCGTGAATGGAAAGGAGCTCAATCACGGATGGTTCGTGGGCTTTGCTCCCGCGGACAAGCCATCCATCGTTGTTGCGGTCATGATCGAGTTCGGTGGACACGGTACGCGCGCCGCCGCGATCGCCTCGAAGATCATTCAGGCATATCTGCACGTTGTGCCCATCGTCGACCTGTCGGTGGACGGCTGATGCCCACGCGCCGCTTTCCCATCGATTGGCCGCTGGTGGCCGTGGCGCTGCTCCTGTCGCTCTACGGGATTTCCATCGTCTACTCCGCCGGTCAGACCGACATCCTTACGGGAGTCGCGAAGCTCTGGCGCGCGCAGCTCATCTGGTTCTGCCTCTCGATTGCAGCCGCGTACGGAGTGAGCCGCTTCTCCGTGCGAATGCTCGATTGGCTCACCTGGCCGGTGTATGGCGCGACGATCGCAATGCTCTTGCTGCTGCTCTTCATCGGCAAGGGTGCGGGCACCGCGGCAAGCTCGAAGAGCTGGCTCGCCATCGGCGGCTTCCGCATTGGACAGCCGTCGGAGCTGGCGAAGATTACCGTCGTGTTGGCGATGGCGAAGGTCCTGTCGACCTTCAAGGAGCCTCCGCGATCTCTGCTCGAGCTGTGGAAGCCTGCGCTGGTGGTCGGAATTCCATGGGCCCTCATCATGAAGCAGCCAGATTTGGGGAGTGGAATCGTGTTCATCGGCTTCGCCTTCGCCATGCTCTTCTGGGCCGGCGTGTCGTGGCCGCTGCTCGTGCTCGTCGCGAGCCCGGTGGTCAGTCTCATACTCGCCTACAACACCTTCTACTGGGGCGCGTGGTTCCTGCTCCTCATCGCGCTCGTGCTTTGGTACAAGCCGTACATGTACGAGGGAATCTTCCTCGTCGTCATCAACGTGATCTTCGGCGTGTTCTCTCCCATGCTGTGGGAAAAGCTCGCGCCGTACCAGCAGAAGCGTCTGCTCGTCTTCCTCAATCCGAACATCGATCCGCGGCTTTCCGGCTACCACGTCATCCAGTCGCAGATCGCCATCGGTTCGGGAGGCTGGTTCGGAAAGGGCTACACGATGGGGACGCAGAAGCGGCTCGCGTTCCTGCCCGCGCAACATACCGACTTCATCTTCGCCGTGGTCGGTGAGGAACTCGGATTTCTCGGAGTCACGCTCGCGATCACTCTCTTCGCGCTGCTGTTCCTCCGCGTGATCAAGGTCGCCGAGCGTGCGAACGATTCCTTCAGCAGCCTGGTGGCGTTCGGTCTGTTGGCGAGCTGGTTCGTGCACGTGGTCGAGAACATGGGAATGACGCTGAACCTCATGCCCATCACCGGAATTCCGCTTCCGTTCTTCAGCTACGGCGGCAGCTTCATGCTCGCGAGCTGGATCGCGATCGGCATTCTCCTGCGCATCTCCGCCGAGGGTCGCGGCGGGCGGAACGGACCCTTCGCGGTGTAGCGGGGGCGGTGGAAAGGCGTCGGTCGAAGCCATCGCGGATCATGCGGATTTTCGCGGATCTACGCAGATGTGAAATCGTGAGACCCGAATTCGGCGGCCGAGGCGAGGGTCTCTTCAGCATTCTCTTCGCCGTCTCTCAATGCAGAGGAGTATCCGCGAAGATCTGCGTAAATCCGAGGGACCCGCGTTGAATCCAAACAATGCTGTTCACACCCGCGATGCGATGGCGGGAAGGGCGGACGCTCTCTCTCCCGCCATGTCAATCCCTTGCCCCCTCGTATGATCTCGGTCACATTGTCCTCCTATGGCTTGGTTCCGTAAGGAGAAGAAGCCGCGAGAGCCCAGACGGGAGCGGCTCGAAATTCCCGCCGATGTGTGGGAGAAGTGTGAGGCATGCGGACACACGGACATCCGTGAGAAGTTCATCCGCAACTTCAACGTCTGCCCGAATTGCGACTATCATCGCCGCATTCGCGCGAACGACTACTGCAATATCCTCCTCGACGATGGGTCGATGGAGGAGCTCGAGCTCGACATCCGGTCCACGGATCCGCTCGGATTTCCGGAGTATCCGGCACGGCTGAAGAAGGCGACGACCAATGTCGGTGACGGCGACGCGCTCCTCGCCGCGACGGGCATGATGGAGGATCTGCCGGTCAATCTTGGCGTGATGGACTTCGCGTTCATGGGCGGCTCGATGGGCTCCGTCGTCGGTGAAAAGATCGCGCGCCTCGGCCAGCGCTCGCTCGAGCGGAAGCACCCGCTCATCGTGGTCTGTGCGTCGGGCGGTGCCCGCATGCAGGAGGGCGTGCTCTCCCTGATGCAGATGGCGAAGGTGAGCGCGGTGCTCGCGCAACTGGCCGAGCGCCGGATCCCGTATATCGCCATCCTGACGAATCCGACGACGGGCGGCGTGAGCGCGAGCTACGCCATGCTCGGAGACGCGATCGTCGCCGAGCCGGGCGCGGTGATCGGGTTCGCCGGCCCGCGCGTCATCAAGCAGACGTTGGGACAGGACCTGCCGGAGGGATTTCAGACGGCGGAATTTCTCCTCGACCACGGCATGCTCGATCAGGTCGTGCACCGCAAGGACCTGAAGCACACCATGAGCCAGCTACTGCGCCACATGAGCGGCAAGCCGTCCGCGACGGGGTGGACATCGTCCTGACCGGCTACGCGGCGTCGCTCGACTACCTGTTCGCGCGGACGACGGGCGCCTTCAAGTTCGGTCTCGAGCGCACGCGGGCACTCCTCGCCGAGCTGGGCGATCCGCACCTGACCTACCCGGTGCTGCACATCGCCGGAACGAACGGGAAGGGAAGCTCCGTCGCTACTGCGGAGGCGCTCTTGCGCGCGAAGGGGCTGAAGGTGGCGAAGTACACCTCGCCGCATCTCGTCGATTTCCGCGAGCGCATCGCCGTTGACGGTCAGCCAATCGCTGAGGAGGCGATCGTCCGCTTCATCGACGAGTACACGCCTCTGGTCGAGCGGCTCGGTGCCTCGTTTTTCGAGGCGACGACGGCACTGGCGCTCCTCCAATTCGCGCGCGCTGGTGCCGACGTCGCTCTCATCGAAACCGGACTCGGCGGTCGGCTCGATTCGACCAATGTGGTGGTGCCGCGCGCGGCTGGGGTGACGTCGATCGGGTTTGATCACATGGAGTACCTGGGGCCGACGCTTCAGGCGATCGCGGCCGAGAAGGCAGGGATCTTCAAGAGGGGGAAGCCAGCCGTGATCGGCGAGCCAGACGAGGAGGTCAGGGGCTGGCTGGCCGCCGACGCGCGCCGCGCGGGCGCGTCGCCGGTGCGGATTGTCGCCGAGGAAATGCAGATCGCCGACATCGAGGTCACGACTCGCGGCACGCGATTCCGGCTGAATGCTCTCGGCGACGAGCGGATCATCGAGTCGCCGTTGGTCGGAAAACATCAGGCGGCGAACTTCGCCTTTACCCTGGCGCTGCTCGACGCGGCAGGCGACCCCTTCCGCGTCTCTTTACGCGACGCGTCCGTCGCGGTGGGTTCCGTGCGGCTCCCGGGTCGTTTCCAGCAGGTTGGTCGCTGGATCTTCGACGTCGCCCACAACTCGGACGGCATCCGAACCTTTGCCGCGAGCCTCGAAAGCGTGGCGCACGAGCGTCCGGTGGTCGCGCTGCTCTGTGTCCTCGGCGACAAGGATTGGCGAGCGATGATCGACGCCCTGTCTCCGGTCGTCGACCAGTTCATTCTCACCGACGCACCGACGGCTCCGAAGTCGCGCGCCTGGTCGCTTACCGAGGCGCTCGGTTACGCGACGAAGCACGGGTATCGCGCCGTGGCGGTGAGCGACTTCGGCGAGGCCTTGCGCCGGGCGGAATCCGAGGGCGCCTCCGTCCTCGTCACCGGGTCGTTTCACACGGTCGGCGACGCGATGGCGCGGTTGCAGGTGTCTCCTCTAACAGGGTAACTTGCTGTATGTTCAAAGGCGCCCTCCCCGGCTTTCGCGATTTCTATCCCCAGGAACTGGCGGAGCGCGCATTCATCATGAATACGTGGCGCGATGTGGCGCGCCGGTACGCATTCGTGGAGTACGACGGTCCTCCGCTCGAGCCACTCGACCTGTACACGAAAAAGAGCGGCGACGAGATCGTCGCCCAGCTCTACAACTTCGTGGACAAGGGAGGACGCGATGTCGCCCTGCGTCCGGAGATGACGCCGACAGTCGCGCGCATGGTGGCGGCGCGCGCCAATGCGCTGCGCAAGCCGGTGCGCTGGTTCTCGATGCCGCAGCTCTTCCGCTACGAGCGACAGCAGAAGGGCCGCTTGCGCGAGCACTACCAGCTCAACGTCGACATCTTCGGGTCGTCGGACGTTGCCGCCGACGCGGAGCTCGTGGCGTGTGCCGTGGACATGATGCGCGCCTTCTCGCTGACCTCGAGCGACGTGGTCGTGCGCGTGTCGGACCGGCGGATTCTCCAGGCGTTCCTCGAGTCGCTCGGGGTGCCTGCCGGCGCGATCACCCGTGTGTATGGCGTGATCGACAAGCTCGATCGCACGCCCGCCGAGGTGTCGGCCGAAAAGCTCGCGGCACTCGGCGTTTCTGCCGAGGCGATCGATCGTATCGTGACGATCGCCTCGGTGGGGCTGGCCGAAGTGAAGGAGCGACTCGCCGGATCACCTGCCGCGGTTCATGCTGACGAGTTCGAGCGCTATCTGGCGTACAGCTCCGCGCTGCTCGGCGGCGACGCATCGTGGCTCGAACTCGATCTCTCGATCGTGCGTGGTCTCGCCTACTACACCGGGATCGTCTTCGAGCTGTTCGATCGTTCCGGCGAGTTTCGCGCGATCTGCGGCGGGGGGCGCTATGATACGTTGCTCCAATCGCTCGGTGGTGCCGACATGCCCGCGCTCGGCTTCGGCATGGGCGACGTGGTGCTCGGCGAGTTGCTGCGATCGAAGGGACTCATGCGTCCGGCAGATACCGCCGCGAAGTATTGGCTCGCGGCTGACGAGACGACGCCGATCGAGCAGGTGATGTCGGAAGCGTCGAGACGGCGCGCGGCGGGGCACTCGGTAGAATACGCACTGCGCCCGCAGTCCCTGAGCAAGCAGAAGAAGGCCGCGCAGGCGAGCGGCGCAAAGGAATTCGTAACTCTCTCGAACGACGACGCACCGAATGGCTGATGACAAGAAGCTCACGACGCGCGCGGCGGACTTCAGCGCGTGGTACAACGAGGTGGTGCTGCGCAGCGAGCTGGCGGACTACTCGCCGGTGAAGGGCTGCATGGTCATTCGCCCCAATGGCTACGGCATCTGGGAGCGCATGCAGCGCGCCCTCGACGACATGTTCAAGGCGACGGGCCATCAGAATGCGTACTTCCCGCTCTTCATCCCCGAGTCGTATCTCCACAAGGAGAAGGAGCACGTCGAGGGTTTCTCGCATGAATTCGCCGTCGTCACGCACGGCGGCGGCAAGAAGCTCGATGAGCCGCTCGTCGTGCGGCCCACGTCGGAGACGATCATCTATTCGATGTTCGCCAAGTGGGTGCAGAGCTATCGCGATCTGCCCATTTTGATGAATCAGTGGGCGAATGTGGTTCGCTGGGAGATGCGCACGCGCCTCTTCCTCCGCACCACCGAGTTCCTCTGGCAGGAAGGTCACACGGCGCATGTGACGCACGACGAGGCCGAAGTGGAGGCGCGCAAGATGCTCAGCGTCTATCGCGACTTCATGGAAGGCTACATCGCGATGCCGGTGATCACCGGCCAGAAGACCGACTCCGAGCGCTTCGCCGGCGCGTTGCGCACGTATTCGTGCGAGGCGATGATGCAGGACAACAAGGCGCTCCAGGCCGGAACGTCGCACAACCTGGGGCAGAACTTCTCGAAGGCCTTTGACCTCAAGTTCCAGAGTGAGCAGGGCACGACCGAATACGCCTGGAACACGAGCTGGGGCGTGTCCACACGTCTGGTCGGCGGACTCGTCATGACGCACGGCGACGACAACGGGCTTCGCGTGCCACCGCTGCTTGCGCCCATCGAGATGGTGATCGTTCCAATTTATCGCACCGAGGACGAGCGTACGCTCGTCCTGGAAGCGGCCAATCGCATCGCCAAGTCGCTCGGTGCCTGGGACCGCCGGGAGTCGGCGCGTCTGCGTGTCCATCTCGACTCGCGCGACGGGATGAAGCCGGGTGCGAAATACTACGAATGGGAGCTGCGTGGCATTCCGCTTCGGCTCGAGCTCGGCCCACGCGATCTCGCGGCAAATCAGGGTGTACTCGTTCGGCGCGACACCAAGCAGAAAAAGCCGGTCTCGCTCGACACGCTCGGCGAGGATGTCGCCGAGTGTCTCAGTGCCATGCAGCGGGACATGCTCGCCGCCGCGCTCGACCGCCGCGAGGCGAATAGCGTTCGCGCGTCGATCTCGTACGACAAGTTCCGCGAGCTGATGGACGGGCCGGGAGGGTTCGTGTACGCCGGCTGGTGCGGCGACGCGGCGTGCGAGGCGTCGATCAAGGAGGATACGAAGGCAACCATTCGCTGCCTGCCAGACGAGGAGTTCCGCTCGGCGGACGCTCCGACGAGCTGCCTCAGATGTGGGCGTGCCTCAACCGCCGAGGCGCTGTGGGCCAAGGCGTACTGACATCAGGCTTCACCCGGGTTGATGGCGCTCTCGCGTGCGAGGGCGTCTCGCTCGACCAGGTGGCTGAGCAGGTCGGCACGCCGGCGTACGTGTACAGCGCCTCCGTGGTGCGCGATCGCTATCGCCGTCTCGATGCTGCGCTCGCGCCATTGCCGCATCGTATTCACTACACGCTCAAGGCCAACTCCAATCGTGAGGTGTTGGTTATCCTGCGCGAGCTGGGCGCGGGAGCGGACGTCGTGTCGGGGGGCGAGCTCTTTCGTGCGCTGCGTGCCGGATTCATGGGCAAGGACATCATCTTCGGCGGCGTCGGCAAGACGGAGCACGAGCTCCGCGAGGCCCTCGTGGCCGGCGTCCTGCTCATCAACGCCGAGTCCGAGGCCGAGGTGCGCCTGATCGATCGTATCGCGCGGGATCTCGGCGTCGTGGCGCCGGTGGGAATTCGGGTGAATCCGGAAGTCACCGTCGACAGCTCGCACCGGTACATCAAGACGGGCGAGAAGGGCGCAAAGTTCGGCGTCCAGTTCAATGCGGTGCACGCCGTCGCGCGGGTCGCCGCCTCGCTTGGCAATACGCAACTGATTGGCCTCGACATGCACATCGGGTCGCAGCTCTTCCGCCTCGATCCATACCTGGACGGAACGGAGAAGCTGATCGAGTTGCTCGAACAATTGAAGGCCGATGGAGTGGATACGATCGAATACCTCGACATCGGTGGCGGGCTCGGTGTGAGCTACGATGACGAGGAGACGCCGGATCTCGAGCGATTCGCGCACGCTTTGGTGAAGCGCGTGCAGCCGACCGGACTGACACTTCTGATGGAGCCAGGCCGTTTCATCGTCGGCAACGCCGGCATCCTGTTGACGCGCGTGCTGTACCGGAAGCACAGTGGTGGGCGCGAGTTCCTCATCACCGACGCGGGCATGACCGAGCTGCTTCGTCCGTCGCACTACGATGCGTACCATCGCATCGAGGCGGTGAAGCCGGTCGAGCGGCAGATAACGGTGGACGTCGTCGGCCCGGTCTGCGAGAGTGGCGATTTCCTGGCGCTCGACCGGTCGATGGACGAAGCAAACGCCGGCGACCTCCTCGCTGTCTATGATGTCGGCGCGTACGGTTACGTGATGGCGTCCAACTACAACACTCGCCCACGCGGCGTGGAAGTGCTGGTCAACGGAGACCGCTTCGCCGTGACGACAGCGCGCGAGCGATACGAAGATCTCGTGCGGCTCGAGCAGGATGACCTTCAGTGGAGGGATGGCTGATGCGAGTCGGACTGATGGCCGATAGCCACGACCGGATCCCCGCGATCGCCGAGTTCGTAAAGCTCATGCAGGCGGAGGGCGTCTCGATGCTGCTGCACGCCGGCGACTATTGCGCGCCGTTTGCTCTGCGGCCGATCGAGGAAGCGCGCATGTCGCTCTCTGGGGTGTTCGGCCGGAACGACGGCGACACGCAGGGGCTGCTCGCGAAGGCGACGGCGGGATTCGCAGCCGAGCTGTTCGAGGGTCCGCACAGCTTCGAGCTGGGCGGACAGCGTATCCTCGTTGTCCATGACATCGGCGACGTACAGTCGCGCAGCATCGATGGACACAGCATCGTCGTGCATGGCTGCACGCATCAGCAGGAGATGAAGACGCGCGGCGACACGCTCATCGTCAATCCCGGCGAGTCGTGCGGATGGCTCTTCGGCACGCCGAAGGCCGCGATCCTCGATCTGGACACGAAGAAAGTAGAGTTCCTCAGCCTCGACCCCGCGCGCTGGACGACATGACGGCGCAAAGCCGCATCCTGATCATCGACTACGGCTCGCAGTACACTCAGCTCATCGCGCGCCGCGTGCGCGAGGCGAGAGTCTACTCGGAGATTCACCCGCCGACATGCACGATCGAGTGGATCAGGGAGTGGAATCCGACCGGTATCATTCTGAGCGGCGGACCCAACTCGGTGTACGGAGAGAACGCGCCGAGCGCCGACCTTGCGCTGTTCGACATCGCGCCCGTGCTCGGCGTCTGTTACGGCATGCAGCTCATCGCGCATCTCTTCGGCGCCGAGGTTACGCGCGGCGGGCAGCGCCAGTATGGTCGCGACGAGATCCGGCCGACGCGCGAGAGCGTGCTCTTTCACGGATTCTCTCCCGAGGAGAGCACGACGGTCTGGATGAGTCATGGCGACCACATCGAAGCTCCTCCGCTCGGCTTTCGCGTCACCGCGACGAGCGCCGGCAATCCCGTCGCCGCGTTCGAGCACGAGTCTCGCCCCATCTTTGGCGTTCAGTTTCACTGCGAGGTCGCGCACACGCCGCGCGGCCGCGAGCTCGTTGCGAACTTCCTCTTCGAAGTCTGCCGCGCCACTCCGAGCTGGACGCCGGGCGCATTCATCGACGGCGAAGTCGCGAAGATTCGCGCACTGGTCGGAGACGGCCAGGTCATCTGCGGTCTCTCCGGCGGCGTGGATTCCTCCGTCGCCGCGGCGCTCGTGCACAAGGCGATCGGCGATCAGCTGACGTGCGTCTTCGTCGATACCGGCCTGCTGCGTCTGCACGAGCGCGAGCAGGTCCAGCAGACGATGGGGCGCCACCTCGGCATCAAGCTCGTCACGGTCGACGCCTCGGAGAGATTTCTCGAGGTGCTCGTGGGCGTCGAAGATCCCGAGGCCAAGCGACGCGCGATTGGCCATACCTTCATCGACGTCTTCGAGGATGCAACGTCGAACGCGGGGACGAACGCGAAGTTTCTGGTGCAGGGAACGCTCTATCCCGATGTGATCGAGAGCGCGTCGCCATCGGGCGGCCCGTCCGTGACGATCAAGACGCATCACAACGTGGGCGGGTTGAAGCCCGACATGCAGTTCGCGCTCATCGAGCCGCTCCGGGAGCTGTTCAAGGACGAGGTACGCAACGTCGGGCGAGAGCTCGGCCTGCCGGAGGAGATGGTCGGCCGGCACCCGTTCCCGGGCCCCGGACTGGCGATTCGTGTCCTCGGCGCAGTGAACGAGCCGGCCCTCGACGTCCTGCGTCTTGCGGACGCGATCTATTTGGAGGAAATTCGCAACGCGAACCTCTACGACGAGATCTGGCAGGCCTTTGCCGTACTGCTCCCCGTGCGAAGCGTGGGAGTCATGGGCGACGAGCGGACCTATGACAACGTCGTTGCGCTCCGGGCCGTCACGAGCACCGATGGCATGACGGCCGATTGGTATCCCTTCCCGCATGACGTCATGGCGCGAATCAGCGATCGCATCATCAGGGAAGTGGACGGCGTCAACCGCGTCGTCTACGACGTGAGCTCCAAGCCACCGGCCACGATCGAGTGGGAGTGACTGGCGACGAGCGGCGCGTTAGACGCCCTTCTCCTTCAGCAGCTCGAGGAACTGGCCAGGGTCGGTGAGCGCCAGCAGTCGCTGCGGCACGTCCGGCTCCTTGGAGAACTGCGCGATCTTGCCGAGCACCGGGAGGTACTGGTTCGAGACCTCCAGTGGCGGTGCTACGATGAGGAAGAAGAAGTTCACCGGCTTCTCGTCGATCGCCTTGAAGTCCATGCCGTTGGTCTTTCGCCCGAACGCGACGCGCAACTTGTTCACGACGAGCGACCGGCAATGCGGGATGGCAATGCCTCGGCCGATGCCCGTGGAGCCGAGATTCTCGCGGCGCTTCAGCATCTTGTAGAGCATCCCCTCCGACTTCTCGTCGAGCTTGAGGAGGCCGATGAGCTCCTTGAGGACGTCGTCTTTCGTCTCTCCCTCGAGCTCGAGCTTGATTGCGTCTTCGTTGAAGAACTCGCGCAGTTCCATCTCGTTGAATCCGGTGCTTGGGCGGCGTGTCGTCGTGGTCGAACCAAGAAATTTACCCGTGCGCGCCGCGCCTTGTCAAACGAGGTCGTTGCTCCGAATTCCGCGACTCGGTAACTTTCGCATTATGAAGTTCCCCTTTCCGCTCGACGTCGCCGTTCCCCTCTATCTCGCACCCATGGCCGGGGTGTCGGAATCTCCGTTCCGGCAACTCTGCCACGAGCATGGGGCGGATGTCGTCGTCACGGAATTCCTGTCGGCAGAGGGGATCCGGCGGGAGAATGACGCCACGATCCACAAGCTGTCCTTCGGCCCCGGAGAGCGCCCCATCGGCGTGCAGATCTTCGGCGCCGATCCGGTCGCCATGGGGGAAGCGGCGCGCTTCGTGTCGGACGTCTTCCAGCCGGAGTTCATCGACATCAACTTCGGCTGCCCGGTCAAGAAAGTTGTTCGTCGCAATGGGGGATCGGGCTGCCTGCGCGATCTCGATCTGGTGCAGCAGGTCATTCGCGCCGTCGCGTCCGCCACGCACCTCCCGGTCACCTGCAAGATTCGCAGTGGCTGGAACGAGGAGATGCGCGACCCGGTGACGATCGGGCTCCGCTGCCAGGACGCTGGCGCTCGCGTGCTCGCGCTGCACCCGCGGTCGCGCACGCAGATGTACACGGGGAACGCGCGCTGGGAGGAGATTGCCGCCGTGGCCGCCGCGCTCGACATCCCGGTGCTCGGCAATGGCGACATCAAGACCGCCGAGGACGCCGTGCGCATGCGCGAGCAAACGGGCTGCGCCGGGATCATGATCGCTCGCGGCTCGTACGGTCAGCCCTGGATCTTCAACCAGGTGAAAGATCTCATGGCCGGCCGGCCGAAGCGGCCAGCTCCTCCGGTCGCGGAGCGCTTCGCTGTCGCGCTCGATCACGCGCGGAAAGTGATGGCGTACGAATCCGATCCGCGCGGAGCCGCCATCGAGTTCCGCAAGCACCTCGGCTGGTACGCCAAGGGGCTGCACGGCGGCGCCGAGCTGCGGAAGAAGCTCTACGCCGTCACGTCGTTCGGAGAAGTCGAGGGTATCTTTGCCGGCTATCTCGAGAATGCGGAGCGCTATGCCGCCGCGCACCTGATCGTCGACAGCGAGCATGACGAATTGGAGGCGGACGCCGCATGAGGCGCGAGCGGGTGCGCGAGCTGCTCACCCGCGTTGCCGAAGGGTCCACGCCCGTCGACCGCGCACTCGATGCACTCGCCGCTGAACCGGTCGAGTCGCTCGGCTTCGCGACGATCGATCATCATCGCGCACTGCGGCAGGGCTTCCCCGAGGTCGTGTATGGCGCGGGCAAAACCGTCGAGCAGGTCGTCGCGATCGCGCGGCGCATCGCGGAGCACGGCGACGGAGTGCTCGTCACGCGCGTCGCGCCCGAGGCGGTCGGCCCTCTCGAGGACGCGCTTCCGGGCATGGAGCACAACGAAATTGCAGGGACGTCCTTTCTTCGGCCGACGACGCCGCCAGCACTCGCGCGCGATTCGCTGCTGATCATCACCGCCGGTACGAGCGACCTGCCCGTCGCTGAGGAGGCCGCCGTGACCGCTGATGCGATGGCGTGCCGCCTGGACCGGTTGACCGACGTCGGCGTCGCCGGAATACACCGGCTGCTTTCACGCCGAGAGGCGATCGACTCGGCCGGCGTGATCATCGTGGTCGCGGGCATGGACGGCGCGCTCGCGTCGGTCGTGGGCGGACTGGCTCGTGTACCGGTCATCGCGGTGCCGACGAGCGTGGGCTACGGTGCGTCATTCGGTGGACTTGCGCCGCTGCTCACGATGCTGAACAGTTGTGCTGCCGGAGTGACTGTCGTCAACATCGACAACGGCTTTGGCGCGGCGGTCGCCGCCGCGCGCATTCTTCATCGTTGAACCGTCGCCATGTTGCTCGCCGCGGCCATCGCTCTTGCCTGTGCTGCCCTCGTCGCGGCCGGTTGGGCTTTCCGCCAGGCGCGGCGCTCGCGGCACGCGCTGAACGTCGCGCGCGCGCGGCTGGCCCGCATCGATGCCGACCTTCCCGCCACTGACGACGACGTCGGCGTAGGAGCCGAAGCGCTCCGTCGCGACGTGCGGGTCACCTTCGAGGCGAAGGAGGTCGAGCACGATCAGGCGCTGATCGCCACGCTGCTCGCCGATTTCAGAGATGTCGCTGGCGCGGAGGAGGCGATCTTCTGGCGCTGGCGAGCCGATCGCGACTCCCTCTCGCCCGCCGTCTGGTCCTCGGAGTCCGCTCGGCCGGCGCATTTCAACCTTGCCGAGTGGGGACCGCTCGTGCAGTGGTCCGCGGAGACCGGCGTCGTGCAGACCGTGGGACAGGATGACGTCGCGTACGTCTCCGCCGCATGCGTGAAGTGCGACGACCTGCTGTTGGGCGTTCTCAGCCTCACGCATTCCGGTGGTCTCGGACTTCAACGTGCCGCGCTCAAGGAATGGGTGCCGAGGCTCGCCGACCAGCTCGCGACGTTCCATGAGCTCCTTGGCGTCAGACGCCGGTATGCGCGTCACATGCGCCAGAGCCAGGCGCTGCTCGATGCCGTTCAGCGGCTTCAGGGTGACCGTGGAGGGGAAGGATTGGCGCGAGCGCTCTGCGAGACCGCACTCGATGTTTCGGGTGCCCGCGGAGCCGTGCTCGTTCGCTGGGACGGCGAGAGCGAAGTGGGCGAGGTGCACTTCGCCACCGAGGGAACTGGACTTCGCGCTCCAACTCCGCTCGACAGCGCGAGCGTCGTGGCAGACGTGTGCCGGACCGGAAAGCTTCATGTTCTGGAGGACGCGCGGGGTGCGGCGTCGGGGCAGGCGCTGTACGGGGCCGTCCGAGTGATTCGCGAGCCGGGCTCGGTCGCGATCATTCCCGTTGCGAAGGAGGGACGCGTGCTCGGCGCCCTCGTCCTCGAGGCCGACGACGTGGGAGCCCTGACGCTGGAGGACACGCGTCCGCTGACCGTTCTGGGTGCGGTCGTGGCCGGCTCGCTCGAGATGGCGTGGCAGTTCGCCGAGGTGGACCGGCGTGCGCGGACCGACGCGCTCACGGGCCTTTGGAACCGGATGCACTTCGGCGAACAGCTCACGCGCACCCTCGCGGAGGCGGATCGCTACGACCATCCCGTGTCGCTCGTGCTAATGGACATCGATCACTTCAAGAAGGTGAACGATACCTGGGGCCACGAGGCAGGGGATGCCGTGCTGAAGCAGATGGCCCGCGTGCTCCAGGATGGCGTTCGTGCGGTGGACATCTGCGTCCGGTACGGCGGCGAGGAGATCGCGATGTTGCTCGCGCAGACGGATAGCGCGCACGCGGTAGAGGTCGCCGAACGGCTGCGGACGCGGATCGCCGCGACGCCGGTCAAGCACGGTCCGGCCGAGATCCGTGTCACAGCATCGTTCGGTGTGGCGACGTATCCCGAGACGGTGAAGGTGCGGGACCAGCTCTTCCCGGCGGCGGACAAGGCGCTGTATATCGCCAAGCACGATGGGAGAAACTGCGTGAGGGCAAAGCCTGCAACGAAAGGCCGGGCAACGAGTTGAGCTATGATATGTCGTACAGTAATGAGTCCTCAGTCTCTTGACTCACCTCTCGCGACCAGTTAGTTTTGAGAAACATGGGGGCGACTGGCTTCGACGGGACTGGTGAAGCTGTGGGCGCGTGCCGAGGTCCTCGGGCACCTCGTTAAACACTCGGGAAAACTCCAACTGCGAACAACAACTTCGCCCTTGCCGCCTAACTTTTAGTTAGGCCTGCAAGTGCCCATGAGGAAGCCCGCCCGGGGCGGCTTCATGGGTAACGCAAATCTGGGCTAGCTCTGACGTACGCCTTCGGCGGCGGAGCGAAACAAAGAGGGCTTATCCTGCGGTGGGCTGCCCACTGGCCAGCTGTAGGAGACATCAATCAGGGGGATACGCACGTAGTGCCTGTAGTCGATCTAGCTTCGGACCGGGGTTCGATTCCCCGCGCCTCCACTGAAGGGCCATCCAGTACGATCCAACGGCGTCCGAAATGGGCGCCGTTGGTCGTTTCTCCCGGCTCCCAGTAGGATACGGCGCGGTGAATGGCGCGTCCGTTCGCTGCGAAACTCATTCATGCTCGGACCATCATGCCGAGGGTTGGTCCGGCGAGTCGCCTGCGCTTCGCTCTCGCGACTGACTCGGGATCTCTCCGGGCGCATCATCCTTGCGCCGCTTCTGCACCTTGAAGATGAACTCCGGCGCCAGTGCGACGCCGAGCGCAGTGACCGGAAGAATCTGCTGGGCTTGAATCAGGAAGGCGACGGCGATCGCCTGATTCTGGTCCAGACCGAAGGCGACGGCGGCGGCCGCATACGCGGTCTGAAAGACGCCGACGTTGCCGGGCGTGAGGCGGAACAGGAAGCCGAGGTTCACGAGAAGGAGTGCAGCGATCGTCGCGACCGTCGTGATCGGGAAGTGCGCGGCGCGCGCCGTCATCTGATACGTCGCCACCTGCAGTCCCCACGCGAGAACGCTGAGCAGTAACGCGGCGATGAAACGTGGACCGCTCGATACCGTCGCGATGGTTCCGATGAACCGCGTGCCATATCGCTTCAGCCGACCCTGCCACGTTGCGGGCTTCGGGCCGGCCACCGCCTCCACCACGTCTGGACGACGCAGCAGCCAGATGAGCAGGGCACCCATCGCGACCAGCGCGACGATGGCGAAGGGCCTCACCCGGTCAACGCTCTGCGGGAGATCGAGGAAGGTGGCTGCCAGTGAGAGCAGCACCACGTAGCCGACGAGCTCGAACAGCCGCTCGAGCGCGAGCGTCGCCACGACTTTGGCGCTCGTGATGTGCGCACTGCGTGACACGAAGACGACGCGCGCGGCTTCACCCCCGTTCGCCACCAGCACGTTGTTCAGTCCGGCGCCGGCGAAGGTCGCACGGAGCGCGAGTGGCAGGGAGGTCGCACCGATTGGTCGGAGAAACACCCACCAGCGAACCGCCTTCACGACGATGGACAGTAGGTTCACTAGCGCGGCCGCGAGCAGCATCGTCCTCGACGCCGTGCGTATGCTCGCCCAGATGTCGTGCCAGTTGACCTTCGTCGCGAAGATCACGAGCAGCACCAGGATGAGCAGGGTGAGCCCGAGACGGAGCGCGTGCGACACTTTCTGATGCATGCGAGACCGGTTCAGTTGGGCAGCGTCACAAATCGAAAGCCGCGCGCGCGGAGCCCGTCGATGATGCGCGGGAGGGCCTCTGCAGTTTGCGTGCGATCTCCATTGGCGTCGTATCCGTCGCCATCGTGCAGCAGCAAGATAGAGCCGGCGCGCATTCCGGCGAGCGTGCGTCTGACAATCTCATCCGCGCCTGGTCGCGCCGAGTCCCAGACGCCCAGCGACCAGCCAATAGTACGCTCGCCGAGCGAGCGGGCGATTGGCGTCACCCAGGGGCTGCGAAAGCCATGCGGCGCCCTGAAGTGTCGGGGCCGAACGCCGGACGCACGCTCGATTGCATCCGCGCCGCGGGTGAGGTCGTCGCGAACGTAGCCGGGGGTCCGCCGATGCAGCTTGCGGTGATGGTAGCCGTGATTGCCGAGCTGGTGTCCTTCGTCGGCCATTCGCTTCACCAGCTCGGGCCACCGGTCGGCGTGGCGCCCGAGCACGAAGAAGGTGGCTCGCACGCCCTCTCGCTGGAGGATGTCGAGGATCCGCGGCGTCGTCACGGGGTTCGGCCCGTCGTCGAAGGTGATGCACGCGAGCTGTTCGTCGCCGGGCAGGCGAGAGAGTACCGAACCGAACACGCTGCTGTTGCGGTGCCAGGTGCCGTACGCCGCTAACCCTAAGACCGCGAGGCCGGCGGCGGCCACTCCGATCATACGGAAATGGCGACGCGTCCCATCACGGTGTGATAGACGTCGAGCACCTGCGACGTCACACGCGGCCAACTGTACTTCATGCTTTCGTAGCGCCCGGTGGTCCCGAGCTGAATGCGGAGTCCTTCATCGTCCAGAAGCTGGACGAGCGCGTCCGCGAGCGCGTCGCGGTCACCCGACGGGGTCATGAGGGCCTCGCGGCCGTTCACGACAACGTCCTGGAAGCCGAGGATGTCCGAGCAGACGATCGGCGTCTCGCATGCCATCGACTCGAGCAGCGTGATGCCGAACGAGGCCTTGGTGGTAGGGCAGGCGTAGATCGAGCTATGCGCGTAGTAGCCGGGCCGGCCTTCGAGCACGGCGCCGACGAACGTGATGTCCGTGTCGCCGTTTGCCTGCTTGTAGTAGTGCTCGCGAAGGGGTCCATCGCCGACGACGACAAGCTGCGCCTGGCGCCGGCGACCCTTCACCTTGCGAAAGGAGTCGATGAGCGTGGTGAGTCCGTTGCGCGGATCAAAGCGGCCGAGAAAGAGGATCGAGGGGACGTCCTTCCGGATCGCGGGCGGAGCGGCGACGCTCGGGTGAAAGACATCGGTATCGATTCCATTCGGAATGATCTGCCAAGGCGCGCTGAAATAGCGCTCCAGCGCCACGGTCGTGGAATGCGAGACGCAAATGGCCGCGCTCAGCATGTCCAACCGCTTCTGAAAGGCGCTATTGAACAGCCAGTATCCCTTGGACTTGTCGAAGTACGTATGGAACGTGCCAACGACGGAGCAGTCCGCCTCTTCGATCGCCAGGATCGGGAGCACTGGCGTGAGGGGCGAGTGGACGTGGACGATATCGTAGCGTCCCTCGTGAAGCACCTTCCGCATCTGGCGCCGGAGGCCGAGCCCGATCGTGATACGTGCCTGCGAACCGTTGGCGTAGACCGGCTGGCTCCGCCCGATCCGAATGACGTGCGGCTGCGCCTCGGCCCCGGGAAGGTTGGAGGTGATGATGTCCACATGATGCCCGCGACGGCGAGCCTCGCGGGCAAAGAAGTGGACGTGCTCGCAGACCCCCCCTAGGTGCGGGTAGTAATACTCCGTCACCAACGCGATGCGCAGGGTGCGCTCATCGCGGGCCAACGGAAGGGAAGGGAGGTTCGGCAGCGCCGGTCGGCGCTTCAATGCGGCGCTACTGGACGGTGGGTTCAAGAGCGGCATGTGCAGCGGCTAGACGGGCGATCGGAACGCGATACGGAGAGCAGGAGACATAATCGAGTCCGATCGCGTGACAGAACTTCACGCTCCTGGGCTCCCCCCCGTGCTCTCCGCAGATACCGACCTTCAACTGCGGTCGCACGCGACGACCCGCGGCGACCGCCAGCTTAATAAGCTGTCCAACCCCCGGTTGGTCAAGGACTTGGAACGGGTCGTCCGGAAAGATACCCCGCTCCACGTAACTCGGCAAAAACCGGCCGGCGTCGTCCCGGCTCAGTCCGTACGTTGTCTGGGTCAGGTCATTGGTGCCAAATGAAAAGAATTCCGCTCGTTGAGCGATCTCATCCGCAGTCAGCGCGGCGCGTGGTAGCTCGATCATCGTGCCGATGCTGTAGTCGAGCTCTTCCCCCATGCCGCCGAGCACCTGGCGCGCCGCCTCGAGGAGAATGGAGCGCTGGTGATCGAATTCCCTGTAGTCGGCGACGAGGGGAATCATGATCTCAGGACGGACGTCGAGTCCTCTTCGTTTCGCCCGGATGGCCGCCTCGAAGATGGCGCGGCCCTGCATCTCGGTGATCTCGGGATAGGTGATGCCGAGCCGGCAACCGCGATGGCCGAGCATGGGGTTCGTCTCGCGCAGGCTCTCGACGACGTGCGCCAACTCGGGGCGGGTCACACCGAGCGTACGAGCGAGGAGCTTGGACTCCTCGCCGCCGTGCGGGAGAAACTCGTGGAGCGGCGGGTCGAGGAGACGGATCGTCACCGGAAGGCCTACCATGGCTTCGAAGATCCCCTCGAAATCCAGGCGCTGCATCGGGAGCAGTTTTGCCAGCGCTCGGCGACGACCGCTCTCGTCTCGGGCCACGATCATTTCGCGCATCGCAGTGATACGGTCACCTTCGAAGAACATGTGCTCCGTACGGCACAGCCCGATCCCTTCGGCGCCGAAGGCGCGAGCAATGCGAGCGTCGTGGGGAGTGTCGGCGTTGGCGCGCACTTTCAGCGTGCGAACCTCGTCGGCCCAGCCCATCAGCCGGTTAAATGCCTGGAACGCGGGCGCACTTGCCGCGGGGCGCATGCCGCGCGTGACCTGCACGACCTCACTCGGCGTCGTCGGCAAATCGCCGGAGTAGACTTTGCCCGTGGCGCCGTCGAGGGTGATCCAATCCCCTTCGTTGACGTCGGTGCCGTTCATCCGGCAGGCGCGGCGCTCGTGGTCCACGACCATTTCGTGACAGCCGACAACGGCGCATTTGCCCATGCCCCGTGCGACGACGGCGGCGTGGCTGGTCATTCCGCCGCGCGACGTGAGCACGGCACGCGCGGCGACGAGACCGTGGAAGTCTTCCGGCGTCGTCTCTTCGCGCACGAGGATCACGGCGTCGCCGTCGGCGGAGCGACGCACCGCCTCGTCGGCGTCGAACACCGCGCGGCCGCTCGCAGCCCCGGGGCTCGCGGGGAGCCCGGTGGCGATTGCCGTCGCGCGAACGCCGGGATCGATGACTGGGTGGAGCAGTTGATCGAGCTGGTCGGCCGGCACGCGCATCACGGCTTGCCGTTGATCGATCATCCCTTCTGCCACCATCTCGGTGGCGATGCGGACCGCTGCCGCCGAGGTGCGCTTTCCGGTACGGGTCTGGAGGAGATACAGCTTGCCACGCTCGACCGTGAACTCGATGTCCTGCATGTCGCAGTAGTGCTGCTCGAGCGTGTGCTGCGTGGCGAGCAACTCCTCGTAGGCCAATGGAAGACGGTCCGCCATCGCCTCGATGCTGAGCGGCGTGCGGATGCCCGCGACGACGTCCTCGCCCTGCGCGTTGACGAGAAACTCGCCGTATAACTTCCGCTCGCCGGTACTCGGGTTGCGCGTGAACGCGACGCCGGTGCCGGAGTCATCCCCGAGATTGCCGAACACCATGGACACGACGTTGACGCCCGTGCCGAGATCGTCGGAGATGCTCCCGTGACGGCGATAGTCCACGGCCTTTTTGAGCGTCCATGATTTCCAGACGGCTTCGATCGCGCCCCAGAGCTGCACCACCGGGTCCATCGGGAAATCGCTGCCGGTGGCAGTTCTGACGAGCGACCTGTACTCCTCGGTGAGATTGCGCAGCGCCTCCTCGCTGAGCTCCGAGTCGTTCTCGACACCGGCGGTCATGCGCTTCGCGGCGAGCAGTTGCTCGAACTTGTGGTGCGGCACACCGAGTACGACGTCACCGTACATCTGGATGAAGCGGCGGTACGAGTCGAACGCGAAGCGGGCATTCCCGCTGGCGCGAGCGAGGCCAGCGACGGTGCGATCGTTCAATCCGAGATTGAGAATCGTCTCCATCATACCGGGCATCGACATCTGCGCGCCGCTGCGCACGGACACGAGCAGCGGCGTTGTGGGATCGCCGAACTTCTTGCCGCTGGCTTCCTCGAGCCGTACGAGGTTCTTCTCGACCTCGGCGCGAAGCTCGTCGGTGACGATGCGATCGCGGAGATAGGTCATGCACACATCGCACGCGATCGTGAAGCCCGGCGGCACAGGCACGCCGAGGTTGGTCATCTCGGCGAGGTTCGCACCCTTGCCGCCAAGAATGGCCTTCATGTCCTTCGTGCCTTCGGCGCTACCGTTGCCGAAGAAATAGACGGAGGTGTTCACGCGCCTCGTGTTGTGTCAGGTCAGCAGCCGCACCCGTAACGGAGCTTGTCGGGATCCGTCGGTGGTGGCGTGGGGTAGTCGCCGGAGAAGCACGCATGGCAAAAGCCGTGCGGACCAGTCGGCACGGACTCGAGCATGCCGTCGAGCGAAAGGTAGCCGAGGGAGTCGACGCCGAGCGATGCGCGAATCTCCTGGAGATTGTTGTTGGCGGCAATGAGCTCTTCGCGACTCGGCGTGTCGATGCCGTAGTAGCAGGGACCGGTGACCGGCGCTGAGCTCACGCGCATGTGCACCTCGAGCGCGCCAGCGGCACGCACGAGAGTGACGAGCCCACGCGTCGTCGTACCGCGGACGATGGAATCGTCCACCATGACGACGCGCTTCCCTTCGAGTACCTCGCGCACCCCGTTGTACTTGAGGCGCACCTTGGCGTCGCGCGAGGCCTGCGTCGGCTGAATGAACGTGCGGCCGACGTAGTGATTGCGAATCAGCGCGAGCTCGTATGGCAGGCCGCTCTCTTCCGCATACCCGATGGCCGCGGAGTTCGAGGAATCAGGCACGCTAAAGACGAGGTCCGCGCTCGGGGCGGGGCACTCCTGCGCGAGGCGGCGTCCGAGGGCGCGCCGCGCGCGATCGACGGAGCCGCCGAAGATGCGGCTGTCCGGACGCGCGAAATAGACGTGCTCGAAGACGCAGCGCTTGAGCTCGCGCTTTTCAAACGGATAGATCGAGCGTTCTCCAGCAGCGTCGGCGGCAAAGATCTCGCCGGGCTGGATGTCCCGCTCGTAGGTGGCTCCGACGATGTCGAGCGCACAGGTTTCCGACGCGAGGACGGGCGCGTCATTCAAACGTCCCATGACGAGCGGCCGCCAGCCACGCGGATCGCGCACCGCGAGAAGCGTGTCGCCCAGCGCCATGACGAGGCTGAACGCGCCCTCGACGCCGCGCAGCGCGTCCGCGACGCGTCCTTCAGGCGACTTGGCGACCGAGCGGGCGAGCCGATGCACGATCACCTCGGAGTCCATCGACGAGGAGAAGATCGAGCCGAGATCCTCCAGATCGACCCTGAGCTCGCCGGCGTTCGTGATGTTGCCGTTGTGCGCGAGGACGATGTGTCCGCCGCGCGAGCTCACGAGCACCGGCTGCGCGTTCTCGATCGTGGATGAACCGGCCGTGCTGTAGCGCGTGTGGCCAATCGCCAACGTTCCGTGCAGCGCGTCGAGCTGCGAGAGTGGCATGTCCGACACGAGACCCATGCTTCGGACGCCGCGCGCCGCGCCGCCCTCGACGGCGACGATGCCAGCCGACTCCTGCCCGCGATGCTGCAGCGCGAAGAGTCCGAGCTTGGTGAGCGCCACCGCGTCGGGATGACCTCGCACGCCAAAGATGCCGCACATTGTTCAGACCACCGAGTCGGAGGCGAGCGCAACGTCCTGCGCCGATGCGCTGCGCTGCATGATACGAGGAATCGCTTCATGGTACGTTTCGGCGAGGTGCGCGACGCGCGCGGCCAGTCGCAGCTCGCCGACCTTGATGTCGAGCTTCTCCGTGTGGCAACGAACCGTTCCGATGATTGCCGCGGGAACGCCGTGACGCTTCGCCGTCACGATCACCGCCCGAGGATCCGGGGTGCTGACGATCACGCGGCCCTGCGCCTCGCCGAACAACAGTGCCCGGAGCGGCAGCGAGGCCCACTTGGAGAGATCGACCTCGGCTCCCGTCGGACGCGCGCGGTCCATCATCACGCATTCGGCGAGCGCAACGGCGAGTCCGCCATCGGCACAATCGTGCGCCGAGCGCACGGCGCCTTCGCGAATCGAGTCGAGCAAGGCGCCGATGAGGGCGCGCTCGGCGTCGAGATCGCAACGTGGCGGGGCACCGGCAACGACGTTGTGGATGCGCTGGAGATACTCACTGCCGCCGATCTCGTCCGTGTTGTCGCCGAGCAGGACGATGGCATCACCGTCGCCCTCGGATGAGAATGCCGAGCGAGTGATGTGCGCGAGTGACTCGACTAGGCCGACCATGCCGACGACGGGCGTCGGGAACACCGCACCCGATGGATTCTCGTTGTACAGCGACACGTTGCCGCCGGTGACCGGTGTACCGAGCGCGCGGCACGCTTCACCCATTCCGGCGACGGCTTCCTTGAGCTGGAAATAGACCTCGGGCCGCTTCGGATTGCCGAAGTTGAGGTTGTTCGTGATCGCCATCGGACGCCCGCCCGAGCAGGCGACGTTGCGTGCCGCTTCCGCCACGGCGATGCGAGCACCTTCGCGCGGATCGAGGTAGGCGTACCGGCCGTTGCAGTCGGTCTTGAGCGCGATGGCCTTGTCGGTACCGCGAATGCGGACGACGGCCGAGTCACCACCAGGTCCGACGACCGTTCCGGTGCGGACGGTGTAATCGTACTGCTGGTACACCCAGCGCTTGCTTGCGATCGTCGGTGAGCGGAGCAGCTCCTCGAGCGTCCAGAGCGGATCGGCCTCTTCGGGGCGCTCCGCGATGGCATGCACGTTTTCTGCACGCCGGCGGCGAATGTCGTCGCTCTCGCGCGCTTCGGGCTCATACATCGGACAATCCGTGACGAGCCGAATACCCGGGAATTCGGCGACGATGCGCTCGCCTTCGGTCACGCGGTACACCGGCTCGGCGATCACTTCGCCGATCACGGCGGCGGTAAGATCCCACTTTTCGAGGATCGCGCGGACGTGATCCTCGTGTCCGAGCCTGGCGACGACGAGCATGCGCTCCTGCGACTCGCTGAGGAGCAGCTCGTACGGGGTCATCCCCGGTTCGCGCGCGGGGACCTTGAGCGTGTCGATGACGACACCGACGTCGCCGCGCGCCGCCATCTCGGCGGAGGAAGACACGAGACCCGCGGCACCCATGTCCTGGATTGCGACGATGTGGCCGCTGTGGATCAACTCGAGGCTCGCCTCGAGGAGCAACTTCTCGGTGAACGGATCGCCGACCTGCACGCGCGGGCGCTTCGCTTCACTGGCCTCGGAGAGATCTTCCGATGCGAACGACGCACCGTGAATGCCGTCGCGTCCGGTGCGCGCGCCAACGGCGATGATCGGATTGCCGACCCCCTGCGCGACTGCGAGCATCAACTCCTCCTCCTTGAGAAGTCCGACACACATCGCGTTCACCAGCGGATTGCCCTCGTAGGCGGGATCGAAGACGACCTCGCCCGCAACCGTCGGAATGCCGACACAGTTGCCGTAGTCGCCAATGCCCTTCACGCAGCCGGCGAAGAGATAGCGCACTCGCGCCGAGTCGAGTGACCCGAAGCGCAGCGAGTTCAATAGCGCGATGGGGCGGGCGCCCATTGTGAACACGTCGCGCAGAATTCCACCGACGCCGGTGGCCGCGCCCTGATACGGCTCGATCGCGGATGGATGATTGTGCGATTCGATCTTGAAGGCGACCGCGAGTCCGTCGCCGATCGCGATGACGCCCGCGTTCTCGCCGGGTCCTTGCAATACGTACGGCGCTGTCGTCGGCAGCGTCTTCAACAGGGGACGAGAGTGCTTGTAGGAGCAGTGCTCACTCCAGAGCGCACTCACGATGCCGAGCTCCGTGAAGGTCGGCGTGCGGCCAAGCATGGCGATGAGGCGATCGAACTCGTCGGTGGTGAGCCCGTGCTCGGCGACGAGGGCGGGAGTGATGGCCGGGTCGCCGGGTCGGGCAGTAACGGTCACGGAGATTTGGAAACGGGCTTCGTGGTGGGTGCGGGCTTCACCGCGGGAGGCTTGACAGGAATCCAGGGGCGCGTGTCGTTCGCCGGTCCGGGCTTCATGCGCGTCGCCGCTTTCGGCGGAATCGCGGTGGGCGAGCTGCTCTTGCCGGTGTAGTGCCGGTCCGGCGAACGGAAGATCGCGTCGGCGACGCTGTCGGCATGGAGCACGACCAGGTCGTTCATGCCGCACCTCTTGCCGCACGCGTTGGTGTAGAAGAGGTAACTGTCTTCGCCCACGGTGCGAGACGTGGCAGGCTCGCCGAGTGCAGCGATGACCTTCGCCTTCGTCATGCCAGGCGAGATCGTGTGCGCCGCGGCCTGGGCGAGCAGCGGCGTGGAGTAGAACATGAGAGCGAGCACGAGCGGACGACGCATGGAGCGCTCCTCGTCAGGCGGCGACGCGATGAAGGATGGATTCGAAGAGAGGCAGCCCATCGGCGGGCCCGAGCAGCGGATCGACGGCGCGCTCCGGATGCGGCATCATGCCGAGCACGTTTCCGCGCGCGCTCACGATGCCGGCAATGTCGCGCATTGAACCGTTCGGATTGTACGACTCGGCGGCTTGCAGCGTATCAGGCGCGTATCGAAATGCGACGAGTCCATCGCCCTCGAGGCGATCCAGCGTCTCGTCGTCGGCGCTGAAGCGGCCGTCGCCATGCGCGATGGGCAGCGTGACGATCTGCCCGTCGTCGTACCCGGAAGTGAACAGCGTGTTCGTGTTCTCGACGCGGAGGGAGACCGGTGCGCACACGAACTTGAGCGACGCGTTCCGCAGCAGCGCTCCGGGAAGGAGACCCGCCTCACAGGCGATCTGAAATCCGTTGCAGATGCCGAGCACGGGCGCCCCTCGCTCGGCGTGCGCGACCACCTCGCGCATGATCGGGCTGAATCGCGCGATCGCACCCGCTCTGAGATAGTCGCCGTAGCTGAAACCGCCCGGAAGAATCACGACGTCGGCCGACTGGAGGTCGTGATCCTTGTGCCACAGGTACACGGCATCCTCGCCGAGCGCTTCCACGATGGCGCGGTAGGCGTCGTAGTCGCAGTTGCTGCCGGGGAAGGTGACGATACCGAACTTCATGCGGGCGACACCGACGCGATCTCGAAATCCTCGATGACCGGATTGGCGAGTAGCTGCGCACACATGCGCTTCGTCTGCTCGCGCGCCTGGCTCTCGCTCTCTGCGTCGATCTCCAGCACGAGATGCCGTCCGACGTGAACGCTCATGACGCCGCTGAAGCCGAGAGTGTGAAGAGCGTCGGCGACGGCCTTTCCCTGCGGGTCGAGCAGGCCTTTGCGCGGAACGACGTGAACGGCCACGCGATAGCGGGTCATGGTCATTCGTGCGGTTCAGTCGAAGGAGACGGTGCTGGTGCTGGCGGAGTTGGTGTCGGCGTCGGCTCGTACGGGCTGTCGTCGTCGCCTGCGCTAGCTTCGTCGCCGGATTCCGGGCTCGAGGCCGCGCTTCCATCTGCGGGACCGCGCTCCTTGCGCTCACCGCGACGACGACGGCGCTTGCGCTTGCGTGCGGGCGCTCCCTCGGTGCCACCGGCAGCGACGGGAGTTTTGGCGCCACCGGGTATGGTGCCGATTACTTCAGCGTCCGTCGGCACGTCCAAGGAGACGTCGTCGACCGTGAGCGGAGTAACGTCGTCCGCTGCGGCTGGCGCGTCGGGACGCGGCGGGCGTGGTGTTCGCTCCGGCCGACCTTCGCGCTTGTCCCGCTTCTCTCGTTTGTCTCGGCGCGCGGCGCGCTCGGCTTCCGTACGCTGTGGGCGGTCGGCGCGCTCGGGACGCGCCGGGCGTTCCTCGGTGCGAGGTGGCCGGCTTGGCGTTTCTTCGAGTGCACTTGGCTTCCTGGGCCGATCGTCGCGCTGAGGCCGGGTCTCGCGCGCTCCCTGACGCGATGCGTGCACCTGCGACGTGCCGGGCTCGAATTCCTCGTCGTCGTCCTCGTCGTCCTCGCCTTCAGACAGGTCGTAGGGGATCGTCGGCTGGCGACGCTCGAACAGGCCGGAAAACACCCACCGGAGGAGGCCCCACGCCACGTACACCAGTGTGAGCGGAAAGAAGAACTCGAGGCGCTTGGTGACGAGGAGAATCACCGACACGATCAGAAGCAGCGTTGCGGCGAGCGCCCGCAAGCTTCTGAAACCGGTGCGCGGGAACGTCGGGTATGGAACGTTGCTGATCATCAGCGCGGCGAGGGCCGCCATCAGGAAGCGGAGCATCTCCTGCCACGGCAGGTTGCCGATAGCGCCGTAGTTGTAGAGCCACGACTGGCTGAACCAATAGTAGAACGCGAGCGTGCAGCCAGCCGCCGGACTGGGCAGGCCCTGGAAGTACGTCTTCGCCGTGCCCGCCTGTTCGATGTTGAATCGCGCGAGACGCATGACGGCGCATGCCACGAAGACGAAGACGAAGACCCAATCCCATCCGTCGCGATTGAGCACCGCAAAGTACATGATCATCGCCGGCGCGAGTCCGAAGGAGATCGCGTCGACGAGCGAATCGAGCTCCTCGCCGAACTGGCTGCCGGCATTCGTCGCTCGCGCAACCCGTCCATCCAGTGCATCGGAGATTCCGCCGCAGAGCACGAAGATGCCAGCCTTGCTGAAATCGCCGCGCGCGGCCGTGATGATGGCGAAGATTCCGAAGAACAGATTGAGAAGGGTCAGTCCACTCGGAAAGAGGATGACGGCGCGGCGCATGTTCGGTCGTCGAGGACGACGCAGCTTCGCCGCTATCATGGCTTGGCGAGCTCCCCGATGACCGTCGTTCCGGCGACGGTGATATCGCCGATCTTCACCTTGTCGGTGGCGCTCATCGGAAGGAAGACGTCGACGCGTGATCCGAAGCGGATGAGTCCCATGCGGTCGCCCTGCTGCACCGTTTCACCAACCTTGCTGTACGTCACGATGCGCCGCGCGATGAGACCGGCGATCTGGCGAGTGAGAATCCGACCGTGCGCTGTCTCGATGCCGACCGACATCTGCTCGTTCTCGGTGCTCGACTTCTCCGCGGCGGCGTTGAGGAACTTGCCGGGGTTGTACTTCACGTACCGCACGACGCCGCTCACCGGATAGCGATTCACGTGCACGTTGAAGACGTTCATGAAGATCGAGACGCGGTGCGCACGGCCACCCATGAATGCCGCCTCATCCACATTCTCGATGAGCACCACCTTGCCGTCGGCGGGAGCGATGACGACCTGTTCGCCGCGCTCGCCCGTGCGCTCCGGATCGCGAAAGAAGTACGCGACCCATAGCGTGATGAGGGTGAGAAGAAAAGCCAGCAGCCAGAGCGGCCACGAGCGCCGATTCAGGGCAAGCGCGTATGTGCCCGCCGCGATGAGGGCGGCGATGGCGATGAAGACGAGTCCTTCTCGGGCGAAGCTCACAAGAGGTCGGGTCAGAGGTCGGAAAGATCGAGTGGTGCGCCGGTGATTCGCTGGAAGGCATCGAGATACCGCGCGCTCGTCGCCGCGATCACGGCATCGGGCAGAGGCGGTGGCGGTGCGTCGCCATTCCATCGTCCGGCACGCCGCTCGGCGTCCAGATAGTCGCGTAACGGCTGCTTGTCGAAGCTCGGCTGCGCGCCGCCTGGCGCGTAGCGGTCGGCTGGCCAGAAGCGCGAGCTGTCCGGGGTGAGTACTTCGTCGATCAGGCGAATCGCGCCGTCGCGATCGCGCCCAAACTCGAACTTCGTGTCAGCGATGATGATGCCGCGCTCGGCGGCAAGGTCGCGGCCGCGCTCGTAGACGCGGCGGCTCAACAGCTCCAGCCTATCCGCGGTCTCCGCGCCGAGCACGCGCCGGGCCTCGCTCATCGGGATGTTCTCGTCGTGTCCGGTTTCCGCCTTGGTCGCCGGAGAGAAGCGCGGCGGATCGAAGCGGTCACTCTCGCGGAGCCCGGCTGGGAGCGGCTCGCCAGCCAGCGTACCGGAGGCGCGGTATTCCTTCCATGCCGAGCCGCTGAGGTATCCGCGCACGACGCACTCTACCGGGAAGACGTCGGTGCGGCGGCAGAGCATGGCGCGGCCCGCCAAGCCAGCGCGATGCCCGTCCAGCGTGGGCACCTGCACGATGATCTCGTCGGCGTTCGACGCGAGCATGTGGTGCGGCACGAGCTCTTCGAACTGGCGCAGCCACCACGCCGTCATCTGCGTGAGAACCGCGCCTTTGTACGGAACACGCTCCGTCATCACGACGTCGAACGCGCTCACGCGATCGCTCGCCACGAGGAGGAGCCGGCCGGCGTCCACTTCGTACACTTCGCGCACCTTGCCGCTGCGAAGCAGCGGAAGGGGCAGGCGCTCGACGGCCGCGGCGGTCATACGCGCACGTCCTCGTGCACCGGCTCGTCGGCGGTGCGTTCAGCGAGCAGTGGCTCGACCACTTCCGCGAGAAACTCGTCCACCTGCTCCGGAGCGCGACCGACGAACCGCTTGGGATCCATCGCGCGCTCCAGTTCATCCCGGTCGATGCCGAACGCGCTGTCGGCGGCGATACGATCGAGCAGATCATTGTGCGACGCGCCGTCCTTGAGCGCGCGCGCCGACGCGATGCTGTACCCGCGAATGCGCTCGTGGGCATCCTGCCGGTCGCCGCCAGCGCGCACCGCGCGAACGATCAACTCTTCCGTCGCCATGAAGGGAAGCTCATCCATCAATCTGCGACGAATTCGCGCCGGATGGACCTCCAGACCCGAGGAGACGTTCTCCATCAGGCTGAGAATCGCGTCCGTGGCGAGAAACGACTCGGGAATCGCCAGCCGCCGGTTCGCGCTGTCATCGAGCGTCCGCTCGAAGAATTGCACCGCGTGCGTCTGATTCGCATTGGGCTCCAGCGAGCCGACGAAGCGCGCGAGCGACGCGATGCGCTCCGACCGCATCGGATTCCGCTTGTACGCCATCGCCGACGAGCCGATCTGATCGCTCTCGAATGGCTCCTCGATCTCGCCAAAGGCCTGTAGCATGCGGATATCCGCGCTGAACTTCGCGGCGCTCGCGGCAACGCCGCTCACGGCGCTCAGGACATGCGCGTCGAGCTTTCGCGAGTAGGTCTGGCCGCTCACCGGGATCGACTGGCCGAAGCCGATCGCCGCCGTCACGAGCCGGTCGAGCTCTCGCACCTTCGCATGGTCACCCTCGAAGATCTCGAGGAAGCTCGCCTGCGTTCCGGTCGTGCCTTTCACGCCACGACAGGGCAGCGTCGCGATGCGATACTCGATGTCCGCAAGGTCGAGCACGAGGTCCTGCATCCACAGCGTCGCACGCTTGCCGACGGTCGTCGGCTGCGCGGGCTGCAGATGCGTGTAGCCGAGCGTGGGTTCGGCGCGCCACTCGCGCGCGAACGCGGCCAGGACGCGAAGCACACGCACCACTCGGCCACGCAGCAGCCGCAGCCCGCGGCGCATGAGGATCAGGTCGGCGTTGTCGGTGACGAAGGCGCTCGTCGCGCCGAAATGAATGAACTTGTGCGCCGCGGGGGCGACGTCGCCGAAGGCGTGCACATGTGCCATCACGTCGTGGCGAAAGCGGCGCTCGTAGACGGCTACTGTCTCGAAGTCAATGTCATCGAGATGGGCGCGCATCTGCTGGAGCGCCTCGTCCGGAATGGGCACTCCGAGCCGCTGCTCCGCCTCCGCCAGTGCGAGCCAGAGCCGACGCCAGAGCCCGTGTCGCATCTGCGGCGACCAGAGCTCGAGCATCGCCCTGGAGGCGTAACGCTCGGCAAGCGGAGACGAGTAGCGGTCGTGCGCCGTCATCGAATCACGAAATCAATGGGAAAGGTCTGGCCCTCACGCTCGCAGATAAGGCGAATCGGTCCCCGTCCCGCATAGTAATCGAGCGCACGCGATACGTAACGGCTCGAGGCGGTAGCGAGAAGGATCTTCACGCCTCGGTGGGACAGTAGAGTTCAGCAGGGTAGCGCACCACATCGAGAAAGAGTGCGTGGGCCGGCGCCGGTGAAGAGACGTCGTCGTTCGTCGGGGCCACGAGCAGCGCGTCCACGTCGGCGAGCGGCCGGCGGCCAGTCGCGACGTCCGCCATCGTGCCGACGAGGAAGCGCACCATGTGATGCAGGAAACGATTCCCCTCGATCTCGAACATCAGTCCTCCACTCCGTTCGCGCCACTGCGCATGGATGATGTGGCAGCGATGGTCGTCTCCGGCCGGTGCCGTACCGCGTACGGCAAAGGCGCGAAAGCAATGTTCACCCGCCAGCGTCGCCGCCGCGGCGTCCAGCGCCGTGCGCGCGAGCGGCTTCGCCAGCGCCCACTCGGTCGCGCGACGAAAGGGCGACGCGGCAGCCTCATCCGTGCCGACGTAGTAGCTGTAGCGCCTCGACGTCGCGCTGTATCGCGCGTGAAAATCTTCTCGCATCATATGGGCTGCGGCGACCCACATGTCGTGTGGCAGAATGGCGTTCAGGGCGCGTCGGAGCGACGTCGCGGTCCAGCGCTCCGGCACGCGCACGCCGACCGCCTGGCCACGCGCATGTACTCCCGCATCGGTTCGTCCCGACCCGAGTGCCGCCACCGGCCCGGCGCACAGCCGCGCCAGCGCGTCCTCGAGCACGCCCTGAACGGTGCGCCGGTCAGGCTGCCGCTGCCATCCGCTGAAGTCCGTGCCGTCATAGTGCAACACGAGCTGGAGCGTGCGAGTCGGCATCAACCCGAAAACTATCCCCGCCGGACGGAGAGTCAAGCAATTCGGCCATCGTATTTCGTGCAGCGCGTGTCGGCGCGTATCTTTCTGCACCACACCGTGACGCGATTGACAGTGCCGCCGCGTCGCGGTCAACTTTCGCCTCCGCCGCGTCCCGCGGACGGTGCTCTTTTTCCCGCCGGATGCCTCCTCGCACGCTCGCCACGCTCGCTCACGCGTTAAGCGTCGCGCCGGACATCGACGCGTCGCTGCTCGCGCTCGCGGACGCGCTCACCGAAGTCGACCGGTTCGCGCAGATCGCGCTCGTACGCTTCGACGCGCGCCGCGGAATGCTTGTGGACCGGCTGACGCCCAATGGCCGCGTGGTGACGCGGACGCGCCTCGAGACAACATTCGATCATCTGCCGACGCGCGAGCGCATCGCCGTGACGGCCGCCGGCAGCTTCGTCGACTTCGGCGATAATTCGGACGAGTTCGCTCCGCTCTTCGCGCTCGCGAAGCTCCCCGACGTCGGCTGGCTCTCGCTGCGAGGCATCCGCTTCGAGGGGCAGCTCGCTGCCATCGTCGTGCTATACGAGGCGCGCAAGTTCTTCGGTACGCGCTCGTCGGAACGGCTCGCTCCGGCCGCTGCCCTGTTCGATCTTTCCTATGCTCGCTTCGCGGAGCGTGAGGCCCGCGAAGAGGCGGTACGCACGCTGGAAGACGTGACGCAGCGCGTTCACGCCGAGTACGAGCGCAAGCTGGCCCTGCTGGAGCAGCAGCTCTTCCAGGCAGCGGGTGCGCAGCCCTCCGCCGAGCCGGAGCGCCTCGTCGCCCTCGAGCGGGAGGTTGCCAAGTCGATGGAAGAGGCTCGGCGCGCCAGCAAGCGCGCCGAGGCGGTGGAGGCGACCGTCGGTGCGGCGGTCGAGCAGCTGGAGATGGCGCACATCGAACTGCATCGGCGCAGCGAGGCGCTGCGGCAGAAAACGCGGACCCTCTACCTCATCGATCGCGTGCTGAGCCTCGATGCGACGACCGATGACCCGCGCGACATGGTGAACGGCCTGCTCACTCTCGTCGGCGACGACATGGGAGCGCAGCGATGCTCGCTCCTGCTGCACGTGCCGGACGAACATGCGCTCTATCTCGCCGCGGCCAAGGGAATCCCGCCGAATGTGCCGATGGGATATCGCGTCCTGTTCGGACAGGGCGTCGCCGGCAAGGTCGCGGCCACCCGTCAGCCGCTGCTCGTGCAGGATGTGGCCGAGGCAAAGCATCACCCGCTCATTCGCGACGAGTTCTTCACCACGGGCTCGTTCATCAGCTTTCCGCTCGTGTATCACGGCGCGCTCGTTGGCGTGGTGAACCTGACCAACCGTTCGATGCATGGCATCTTCGTGGATGAAGACATCGAACGCGTCCGCCTGCTCGGGCTCGTGATCTCGCTCGTCGCCACGCAGGCGCGCCTCGCGGACCGCATGCTCGAGACGCTCAATGTCGGCTAGCGCGGCTCCACCGATTCAGCACGCGATCCGGCAGCTTGCGATGGGAGCGTCGCTCAGTGAGCTCGAATCGCGCGCAGCCTTCGGCGCGGTGATGCAGGGCGAGGCAACGCCGGCGCAGGTGGCGGCCCTACTCGTCGGGCTTCGCGTCAAGGGAGAGACGCCCGACGAAGTCGCCGGCGCCGCCGACGCGCTACGTGGGGCAATGGTGCGGTTGCGCTCCGTAGACCCTGGCGACCTCGTGGACACCTGCGGCACGGGCGGCGGAGCGATCGGCACCTTCAACATCTCGACCGCCGCCGCTCTTCTGGCGGCGGGGCTCGACGTCCGGATCGCGAAGCATGGCAACCGCTCCTTCACCTCCCAGTGCGGCAGTGCGGACGTGCTCGAGGCCCTCGGCGTACCGATCGAGGTAAGCGTGGAGGTCATGGAACGTGCCCTGCGCGACGCGGGCATCGTCTTCATGTTCGCGCCGCTGATGCATCCCGCCATGCGGCATGTCGGGCCAGTGCGGCGTGAGCTCGCGATATCCACCGTGATGAACATCGTTGGACCGCTCGCCAATCCGGCGGGCGCGGGACGCCAAGTGGTTGGTGTGGCCGACGTGAAGCGCGTTCCGCTCATCGCCGGCGCTCTTCGCGCACTCGGCACGGTGCACGCGCTGGTGGTGCACGGTGAGCCGGGGATGGACGAGATCTCTCCCCTGGGGACGACGCACGTCGTGGAGATTCGCGACGGAGCGATCCGCGAATGGACGATCGATCCGGCACGATACGGTTTCGCGTCCGGCGACGCGGCCGAGTTGGCCGGTGGCCCGCCCGCGCAGAATGCGGCGGCGGTGCGCGCGGTGCTCGAGGGATCCGCGCCACCAACGGCGATTGCAGCGGTGGTGCTCAACGCGGCGGCGGCGTTGTACGTCGCGCCTGGCGGACCCACCGACTACGGCGACGCGATCGACGCAGCGCGAGCGGGGCTGCGGGACGGAGCAGGGCTCAGGGCGCTCGCCCGGTTGAGGGTGGCGCACGGGTCGAAAGGTTCGTAAGGCGTCTGCGAGAGCGTTATTCGGAGGGAACGCGAATCTTACGGATCAAACGGATCAACGCGAATCTAAAAAACTAAGGGCTGGCTTCGGTGTTCGAAGCCAGCCCCGTCGTCAAAAGAGCATTCTTGTATTTGTACTCTGCCCCGACGCAAGCTTCTCGATGAGCCAGAGGCGTATTCGCGTTGATCCGCGTGATCCGTCAGATTCGCGTTGGCACCGATCAACGCATTGCAAGACCGCACTATCAGACGCCCCACACGCTAGTACCGCCGCATCACTCCAACGACGATCCCCTGAATCGTGATGTCGTTCTCGTGCACGTACATCGGCGCCATCGTTTCGTTCGCGGGCTGGAGCCGGATGCGTCCGTCCTTCTCCCGATAGAATTTCTTGACCGTGGCCGAATTCCCGTGTAGCATGGCGATGACCATCTCGCCGTTGTCCGCGCGTTGTCGCTCGTTCACGACGACGAAATCCCCGTCGCGAATCTGCTCCTCGATCATCGAGTTTCCGCGCACGCGGAGGACATAATGATTTCCGCCCCGCTGCACGAACGAATCGGGCACGGCGATGGACTCCTGGTGCGCGATGGCTTCGATCGGCTCACCAGCCGCCACGGCGCCGAGGAGCGGCAGCTCGATCGCTTTGGGCATCAGATCGCTCGGGAGGATCTCGATCGCCCGGCTTTCGTTGTAGGAGCGCTTGATGAATCCCTTGCGCTCGAGATTGCTCAGGTGCTCGTGCACCGTGGCCAGCGAGCTATAGCTGAAATTCTCGGCGATCTCCTCGAAGCTCGGTGCGTAGCCGTTTTGTTCCGAGTAGAGCGTCAGATAGTTTAGGATCTCGCGTTGGCGCTTCGTCAGCGGCATGGCTGCTCCTACAGAGAGTGGCACGACCGCCCGGATGGGCGGCAGCGGTGCTGCCCGAACAACCCCCGAATATGTTAGCCGAATAAGTCCCGAAGTGCAAGCATTTTCTCATTGGACCGAGCCTGTCGGCACGCTGGGCGCGATCGTCGCAGAGGCGAAGATCCGCGCGGAGGCGCTCGAATCTCGCCGAAGCGAGCTGGAGAGCGCCTGCTCGAACGCGCCCTCCGGGGCCTCGCTGCGGGCCGCATTGCGTCAGCCGGCCGTTGGTCTCCTGGCCGAGGTGAAACGTCGCTCGCCGTCGAAAGGCGCGATTGCTGAAGGGCTCGACGCGGTGGAGCAGGCGCACGCGTACGCTGCCGGAGGAGCCGCGGGCGTGAGCATCCTCACCGAACCGGCGCACTTCGGCGGCTCCATCGACGACCTGCTCGACGTCGGCAGACGCGTCGCGCTCCCGATTCTCAAGAAGGACTTCCACGTCGCACCGATCCAGCTCGTGGAGGCGCGCGCCCTCGGTGCGTCCGCCGCCCTGCTCATCGCCCGTGCCCTTGCGCCCGACCGGTTGGCAGAGATGATGCGGATCGGGCATGCGCTCGGGCTCGAGCTGCTGGTGGAGGTTCGCGACGAAGCGGAGCTTGAGCGGGCACTCGCCGAGGGCGCAACGATGATCGGCGTCAACAATCGCGACCTCGAAACGTTGATCATCGACCTGGCGACGTCCGATCGCCTTCTCCCCAGGATTCCACCTCATGTCGTGGCCATCGCCGAGAGCGGAGTGAAAACGCGCGGCGACGTGGAGCGGTACGCGGCGGTTGGCGCCGATGCGGTGCTCGTGGGCTCCATCCTGTCGGCGTCGCCCGAGCCGATCGCCGCGACGCGCGCGCTTGCCGGCGTGCCGAGGAGACAGCGTGCCGGCTGAGGTCAAGATCTGCGGATTGACGCGCCCGGTCGACGCCGAATTCGCCGACGCGGCCGGCGCGTCCTACCTCGGCGTCATCTTCGCGGGCGGGCCACGCGAGCGCACGCCCGCGGAAGCCCGCGCGACGCTGTCGGGCCGGCGCGCACGAAAGGTGGGCGTCTTCGCTGACCAGCCTGCATCCGTGATCGCGAACATTGCCGCGCTGGTCGGACTCGATGTCCTGCAACTGCACGGCGCCAGTGATCCGGACCGGATCGCCGCCGTGCGCGCCGCGACGGGGCTCGAGGTGTGGGCCGTGGTGCGCTCGTCGACGGGCGTGCTCACGGAGCAGGATGAGAAGCTAGCGGACGCCGCCGATGCGTTGCTCGTCGATGCGATGGTGCCCGGCCAGCTCGGTGGACGCGGCGTGACGCTTCCCTGGCTGCAACTGGGCGAGTCACTTGACGCCATGGCATCCGGACACCGAATCATCCTCGCTGGCGGTCTCACGGCCGAAAACGTCGGCGAGGCGATCGACTACGTTTCGCCGATGGTGGTGGATGTCTCCTCGGGGGTCGAATCGTCTTCCGGCATCAAGGATCAGAAGCTCGTCCGCGCGTTCATCGACGCGGCACGCGCCAGCGGAGCAAGCGAATGAGTGGGTCGTCACATCCGTCGGATCGGTTCGGGCAGTTCGGTGGCAAGTACGTGCCGGAGACGCTCATTCCCGCGCTCGACGAGCTGGAGGAGGCGTATGCGACGGCGCAGAACGACGCGTCGTTCCGCGAGGAGCTCTCGACGATGCTCGCGACGTACGTCGGCCGTCCCTCTCCACTGAGTGAGGCGCCTCGGCTTTCCGAGCGCGTCGGTGCGCGCGTGCTGCTCAAGCGCGAGGATCTCAACCACACCGGCGCGCACAAGATCAACAACACGGTGGGGCAGGTGCTGCTCGCTCGCCGCATGGGCAAGCCGCGCATCATCGCCGAGACGGGCGCCGGACAGCACGGTGTGGCGACGGCGACGGTGTGCGCACGATTCGGGCTCGAATGCGTCGTCTACATGGGCGAGGAAGACATGCGGCGCCAGTCGCTGAACGTCTTCCGTATGCGACTCATGGGCGCGACCGTGATTCCCGTCACGAGCGGTACGCGCACACTCAAGGACGCCACGAGCGAGGCGATCCGGGACTGGGTCACGAACGTGAACGACACGCACTACATCATTGGATCGGTTGTCGGGCCGGCGCCGTATCCCCGCATGGTGCGCGACTTCCAGGCGATCATCGGCGTCGAGGCGCGCGCGCAGGTGCTCGAGCGCACAGGAGCGCTGCCGCGGAGCGTGGTGGCGTGCGTCGGTGGCGGCTCCAATGCGATGGGTATTTTTCACGCCTTCATTCCGGACGCGGGAGTCGAGTTGATCGGTGTGGAGGCGGCGGGCGAAGGTCTCGAGAGCGGGCGGCATTCGGCGTCGCTCACGTGCGGAACGCCGGGCGTGTTGCACGGGTCGCTCAGCTACCTGTTGCAGGACGACGCCGGGCAGGTGCATCCCGCGCATTCGATCTCCGCTGGGCTGGACTATCCGGGCGTGGGGCCCGAGCACTCGCATCTCAAGGACAGTGGCCGGGCGCTGTACGTCTCCGTGCGCGACGACGAAGCCATGGAGGGATTCCAGACGCTCAGTCGCCTGGAGGGAATCATCCCGGCGCTGGAGTCGGCGCACGCCGTGGCGTGGATCACACGGGAGCGCGCGCGCTGGAGCGCCGGCGACGTCGTGCTGCTCTGCGTGAGCGGACGCGGTGACAAGGATGTGGCGCAGGTGATGGAAATGGGTATCTTGGACGCGTGACTCACTCGTCGCCCCACCTCACCACGAACGAGCTGGAACCGGCCCCAGTCGAGCGCGAGCGCGTCGAGGAGTTGTTGCGCCTGTTCGGAAAGGCTGCGCGGGCGCACCAGTTGTATCTCCCGAACAATCCCGTCTACAAGACCGCCCACGATGCATTGCGGGCGGCCTTCATTCCGATCTGGGAGCAGACAGCGGAGCTCGCGCTCAGCTTCACCGAGAGCGAAGTGAAGTGCGAGGGCGAGACGGTCCTCGAGGAAACAACGCGGGGGAGCGACAGCCTTCCCTGGCTTTTCTACAAGGACGGCGTGCGCGAGCTGCGCATGCTCCGTGGCTTCGAGACCGACGAGCTCGACAAGCTGCTCGGCATTCTGCAGCGCGTGCGCAAGGCGTCGCCCGATGAGGACGACCTGCTCACCATGCTCTGGCAGGGCGACTTTGTCTGCCTGCGGTATCGTTATATCGATCTCTCGCAGGAGGCGACGGTGCCGCTCGCCGACGGTGGCGAGGCGCTTGCCTCGTCGCACGAAGATCCGCGCGAGGCGGTGGACGAGGAGGAGTCCTCCACCGCGCGTACCGGCGTCGTCAGCATGTCGGACTTCGACGGGACGCTCTACTTCCTCGACGAAAAAGAGATCGAGTATCTCCAGTCGGAGGTGCAGCGCGAGTATCAGACCGACCTGCGCAAGAATGTCATCAGCGTGCTGCTCGACATCTTCGAGCAGCAGACGGATCCGGGCATCCGCGATGAGGTTGCCGAGGTGCTCGACAATCTCATGCTGCACATGCTCTCGGCGGGCCAGTTCAACAATGTCGCCTATCTCGTGCGCGAGTCGCTCGTCGCCGTGCAACGCTCGGCCGAGCTGCTTCCGCCGCAGCGCGACCGCCTGTCGTTGCTGCCGTCGCGACTCAGCGCGCCCGAGGCGCTGACGCAGCTGCTGCAATCGCTCGACGAAGCGCCCGATCTTCCCTCGTCCGCCGACGTGCTCGAGCTGTTCGAGCAGCTTCAGGGCAATGCGCTCGGCACGGTGCTCGATTGGCTCGGACGGCTGCAAAATGCGCAGCTGCGTCCGATGCTCGAGCAGGCGGCGACGCGCCTCGCATCGCAGAACACGGCCGAGCTGGTGAAGCTGATTCTCTCGCCGACGCATCACGTCGCGCTCGAAGCAGTCCGCCGCGCTGGCGCGCTGCAGACGCCGGTCGCGGTCGCACCCATCGCGAAAGTGCTCGCCGATGGAGCGCGGGATCTGCGACTGGCGTCGGTGCAGTCACTCAACGAGATCGGATCGCCCGCCGCGCTTCAGGCGCTGGAGCGCGCCGTGGAGGATACGGAGCGCGACGTACGCGTCGCCGCGCTTCGTGCGCTGCAGACTCGCGCGTACCGGCCCGTGTTGCCTCGGCTGGAGGCGATCGTGAAGGGCAAGTCGGTGCGCGAAACGGATCTCACCGAGAAGATGGCCCTCTTCGAGGCGTACGGATCGCTGTGCGGTGAGGGCGGCGTCCCCTTTCTCGACGGCACGCTGAACCGAAAGTCCATGTTCGGGCGGCGTGAGGACGCGGAAGTCCGAGCCTGCGCCGCCGTCGCGCTCGGGCGCATCGGGACGGCGAACGCGCAGGCTGCCCTGCAGAAGGCCGCGGGAGAGAAGGACGTGGTCGTGCGCAACGCCGTGAGCCGCGCACTGCGAGGGTCCGTGACATGACCTCACCGACCGGGCCGCGCAGCTCCGGATCCTACGTGCAGCCGGCGGCTGGCTTCGTGCGTCAGACGCCGATGGCCGATCAATCCGTCGAGGTGGGCGGCGACGCGTACGTTCGGCGAGCGGGCAAGGGGCTCATTCTCGCCATCTATGCGGCGCTCCGCGCGATACGACTGTACCCGCTCGAGAATGCCGCCGTTCAGAACGCGGCCGAGGAGTTGACGGCGCTCACGAAGGAACTGTTGGAGCGCGAGCACGAGCTGGAGATGCGCGTCTCCGGCGAGTTCATATTCATCAACACCGTACGGCTGCGTCTCGACCTCGACAACTACGCGAGCTTCAGTCACCTGCTCTCGGTGTTTCGCGCCGCGGGAATCGGCTCGTTGCAACTGCATCGCCCACCGACGCTGAAGGAGTGGCAGCGCTTTCTGGCTTTCCTGACTGTTCCGTCGAGCGACCAGCCCGCCGTGCGTTTCGATCAGCTCTCCGCGAAGCTGGAGCAGCAGGACCTGGGCGTCTTCGAGATCGGCGAGCCGATGGCCCAGCGGGTCGACGAGCGGGACAGCGAAAAGTCGAAGGAAATCGCCAAGAAGACGTACGCCCAGTCCGTCGCGGTGACGAAGGATCTGCTGACGTCGGTGCGCCTCGGACGCAGCCCGAACATCAAGAAGATCAAACGGGTCGTGCAGGGCATCGTCGATCAGATCCTCAACGAGGAGACGTCGCTGATCGGTCTCACGACGATTCGCGATTACGACGAGTACACGTTCACGCACAGCGTCAACGTCTGTATCTTCGCCGTCGCACTGGGCAAGCGTCTCGGACTCGGCAAGACTCAACTCTACGATCTCGGAATGGCCGCGCTCCTTCACGACATCGGCAAGTCACGCGTCCCCTCCGAGATTCTCAACAAGACGGGCGGGCTGACGGACGACGAGTGGCGCCTCATCGCCGCGCATCCGTGGCTCGGCGCGCTGGCGCTCTTTCAACTGCGCGGGCAGCAGGAGCTTCCGTACCGGGCGATGATCGTGGCGCACGAGCACCACATGAAGATCGACCTCACCGGGTACCCGCGGCCCGTTCGCGAGCGGTCGCTGAGCATGTTCAGCAAGATCGTCGCCGTCGCCGACGGTTTCGATGCGGCGACGTCGCGCCGCTCGTATCAAACGACGCCGCTCACGCCGGCGCAGGTGATGATGGAGATGCGCGACAATCCTCGTCGCGGCATGGACCCCGTCGTGGTCAAGGCATTCATCAACCTCACCGGTATCTATCCGGTGGGCACGCTGGTCATCCTCGATACCTTCGAGCTCGGAATCGTCCACGCGACGAACCCGATACCCGAGATGCTTTCGCGGCCCATCGTGCGGATCATCAGCGACGAGCACGGCAACGTGGTGCACCCCGGATCGCTGCACGATCTGACCGAGGAGAACGCCGATGGCGTCTTTCTGCGCACGATCATCAAGACGGAGAACCCCGAGCGGTATGGCATCAGAGTTGGCGACTACTTCATCTGACGCGATCGCGCGGCGATTCGCCGAGCTCAAGGACGCATCTCGCAAGGCGTTCGTTCCGTACGTCACGGCCGGTCATCCGGACCCGGTGCGCAGCGTGGCGCTGCTTCAGGGGCTGGAGTCGGCGGGCGCGGACATCATCGAGGTCGGCGTGCCGTTCTCGGATCCGTTGGCCGACGGCGCGGTCATTCAGGCGAGCTCGCAGCGCGCGCTCGATCAGGGCGTGCGATTCGATCAGGTGCTTCAGATCATCGCCGACGCACGGCTCTCGGTGCCCGTCGTGCTGTTCAGCTATCTGAATCCGCTGCTGCGCGGTGGGGCCGACGCGCTGCGCCGCGCGGCGGATGCGGGTGCGCATGGCGTGCTCGTCACGGATCTGCCGCTCGGCGCCGATCCCGAGCGTGAAGCCTGGTTCGCGAATGGACCGCTCGACTTCATCCGGCTCGTCGCACCGACGACTCCATCCGCGCGCATGAGCCAGATCGCGAGCACCGGCCAGGGGTTCGTATATCTCATCAGCCGTCTCGGTGTGACCGGCGAACAGGCGAGCCTGTCCGCTGAGCTGCCCGCCACCGCGGCGCGCCTGCGAGCGGCGACGTCGCTCCCACTGTGCATCGGATTCGGCATCGCGACCGCGGCGCAGGCACGCGCCGCCGCGGCGCTGGCGGATGGTATCGTGGTCGGAAGCGCGATCGTGCGGGCCGCCGACGCGAGTGTTGACGCAGCCGTCGCGCTCGCGACCGAGCTGCGGCGCGGCATCGACGAAGCCTAGCATGCGCGCGTTCCTCACGGCGTATGCCCGTGCCGTCGGAGCGCTCGGTCTCGTACTCCTTGTCGCGTCGCTGGTGGTGGACCAGCGATGGCGCGATCAGCCCGTCGCCATCGGCCTGCTCGTCGTCGCCGTCATCTACCTGCGCACGCAGCAGATCCCGCTCACGAAGTACGGTGCGCTGAACCTGCTCTCGATGCCGGCACTCGCCGGAGCGCTCGTCGCGGGCGCGCCGACAAGCGCGTTCTCGATGTGGATCGGCGTGTGCCTCGCGGACGCGCTGCTCCTGCGCAAGGGCTGGGACATCGCCTTCATCAATGCGGGGCGCGAGGTCGTCGCGCTGCTCGCGGCATTCGGCATCTTCGCGTGGGCATCCGTCTTGATAGGCGCCGAGCTGACGAATCTGAACGCCGAGACGCTGCCGGCCCTCGCGCTGCTCGTCTTCACGTACTTTCTCGCGAGCCGGCTCCTGCTCTACTTCACCCTCCTGCTGCGCGACAAGCTTCTCGAGGAGGAGAAGGCGCTCATTCTGCGCTACGAGGTCATCGGCTTCGGCGCGGGAAGCATCGCGGTCGCGATCATTCTCCTCGCCTTCGGCAACCTGAGTCCCGTTGGCTGGGCGCTGGTCGGCGTCGTGCTCGGCGGGGCGGGGCTGCTCGTCAAGCGCATCCTCGAGGAATCGATTGCCGCCGAGGATCTGAACAAAATTCTCTCGATGGAGCAGATTGTCTCCTCGAATGGCGACATTGCGGACGCGTTTCGCCGTATCGAGCTGCTCGCCCACCGGCTGGTGGACTGGCAGGAGTTTCGCATCGGCCGGTACGAGAACAACGTCCTGCTGCACGTCTGGCGCGGCACGGAAGGCTATCTCGACCCGCCGCGTGCGCCCGACGGGGACCTGACAGCGCTGCGAGCGGAGAGCATCCGCACCGGGCAGGCCATCAAGGTGGACGACGTTCTGCGCGACGAGCGAGTGCTTCCCGGTCATTCGCTGGCGCGCAGCGTGATCGTGCTGCCGCTCCGCTTCGGTGACCGAACGGTCGGCGTTCTCGAGCTCGGGCACCACAGGCCGGACGCCTACACGGACAACGAAGTCGCCCTCATGAAGCGGGTCGCGTCGCAGCTCGCGACGACGCTTCATATCTATGATCTCCGCCGGCCGCTGCTCGAGACGATGACGCGGGTGAGCGACCAGCTGGAGACACTCACCGCGTCAGCGCGTGCGCTTCGCGGCGGCGGCGAGTCCGTCGCGCGCACGATCGGCGAGATCAGCCGCGGGATCGCCGAAGAGGGCGAACAGCTCCGCCGGTCGATTGAGGTGACGCAGACGCTGCATGCCGCCACGCAGGACGTCGTGCGTGATGGCAGCGCGGCCGCGGAAGCCAGCCAGCGCGCGACGGAGATCGCGACGGAGCATCGCCATACGATTGCGACCGCGATCGAGCGACTGGTTGGCGCGAAGGTGTTCGTCGGCGAGAGCGGCTCGCAGATCGCCGGCCTCGCGACGAGCGTTCGCCGCATCACCGAGTTCATCGCCGTCATCCGCGAGCTGGCCGACCAGACGAATCTTCTCGCGCTCAACGCGGCCATCGAGGCCGCGCGCGCTGGCGTGCAGGGCAAGGGCTTCGCCGTCGTCGCGGACGAGGTGCGCAAACTCGCCGAACAGAGCGCACGCGCTTCCGACGAAGCAGGAGAGATCGTCGGTGCGTTCGAGGAGCAGATGCGCCGCGTCGCCTTCCAGATGTCGCGCGGCGAGACGATCGTGCAGGACGTCGGCACGTTGTCCGAGCAGGCACGCCAGGCGCTCGACCTGATCGTCGACGCGACGGAGAGCGCGGCCACCGGCGCGCAGCGCATCGCTCTCACGTCGCGCGAACAGGAGCTGGAATTCGCCAAGCTCAGCGAGCGGGTGACGCGCATCGGCAGCATATCGGGACGCAATCGCGACGGCGCGGAGCAGGTCACGCGGAGCGCACGCGAGCAGGCGTCCGCGCTTCGCGAACTCGAGGGTGCTACACAGGAGCTCCGCAACGTGGCCACGTACCTCGGCGAGCTCACGCGGCGCATCACGAGCGTGACCTGACGTGGCGACCCAGACCGAAGTCGCTCTCATCGGCATGCGCTTTCACGCCTGCGTGGGAATTCTGCCACACGAGCGAGCGATTCCGCAGCCGCTCGAGGTGGATCTCGTCGTGCGGCACGCGGCGGACCGGAAGGGCGTGCTCGACTACCGCACTCTGTACGACGCGACCCGCTCGACGATCGATTCCGATCCGCTCACCTATCTCGAGTCGCTGGCCGAGGCACTCGCGGCGCGCGCGCTCGCGCTCGAGGGCGTGCTCTGGTGCCGCGTTGCCGTCAGAAAGCCACACGTGGCGCTCGGCGGACCGCTCGCTCATGCGCAGGTCACGGTGGAGCGGACCCGTGTCTGAAATCGCCTTCGTCGCGCTCGGAGGAAACCTGGGGGATCGTGCGGCATACCTCGCTGCGGCACGCAACGGGCTCACGCTCGTTCGAGGCGTCGAGCTGCTTGCCGCATCCAGCGTGGAGGAGACCGCTCCGCTGGGCACGAGCGTGCAAAGTCCCTACCTGAATCAGATGGTGGCAATCGCGACGACACTCACGCCGGCGTCGCTGCTCGATTGGCTGCAGCTCATCGAGCGCCGGCTCGGCCGAGTGCGCGCCCGACGGTGGGGTGCGCGCACGATCGACCTCGACATCGTGCGCTTCGGTCGTCGTCGTCTCTCGACGCCAGCGCTCGAGCTTCCGCACCCCGGTCTCGCGGCCCGCGATTTCTGGCAGCGAGAGGTCGCGGAGCTCGAACAGCTCATCGACGCCGCCGAATGAAAGACGCGAGTGCGATTCTCCCCGAATGGGCGTGCGTGACCGACAAGCGTCGTTCGCACATCGCGCGCGTGACTGCCCTGCTGGACGAATGGTCGGCCGACTTGGGACTTGGCAAGAAAGAGGTGACCGCGTGGCATGACGCCGGCCGTCTGCACGATGCGCTGCGCGACGCGCCCGAGTCCGTGTTGCGGGATCTGGCTGGCGACGTACCCGGATATACCCTCGGCATGCTGCATGGCCACGCCGCGGCAGAGCGTCTTCGCGCTGATGGCGAATCGCGAGAAGAGCTACTCGAGGCCATTCGGCACCACACGGTGGGATCCTGCGCCTGGGGCAGACTCGGTCGCGCGCTCTACATGGCGGACTACCTCGAGCCGGGCCGCAAGTTCTCTCGCGCCGATCGCGCATATCTCGCGGTACAGGTGCCGCACGACTTCGACGGGACCTTTCGGCAGGTCGTTCGCGCGCGACTCGAGTGGTCGCTGCGCGAAGGCATGCGCCTCTACCCGGAAACCGTGCAGCTCTGGAACACCGTGCGATGAAGCGGGGTCCCCTCGTGCTCGTTGGGCTCCTCGTGTTTCTCGTGCTTGCTGGCGGCGCCTACGCGGTGCGCGCGCGACGCGGAATCTCGAGCGTCGTGGCAAGGCATGCGCCGGACAGCACCGCCCGCGCCCCCGCGGGCGTGCGCGTCCGCGTGCAGGTGATCAACACGACGCGAACGCGCGGCCTCGCGCGACGCGCCACGCGCGTGCTTCGTGATCAGGGCTTCGACGTCGTCGAGATGAGCACCGGAGGTCCCGTGCGCGATACGACGCTCGTGCTCGATCGCTCCGGACATCCGGCGTGGGCGGCGACCGTCGCAAAGCTGCTCGGGCCGGCCGCCCGCAGCGAGACTCGGCCCGACAGCTCACACTACCTGGACGTCACCGTGCTGCTCGGCAGCACGTGGCGCGCGCCGGCCGAGCCGCTCAACCCGTAGCTGACCGCAGGCCGCCGCGATGTCCATTCCGCGGCTCTTGCGCACCGCAACTTCCACGTCGCGATCGCGCAGGAGGCGCGCGAAGCGGGAGATCTCATTGCCCGACGTCGGCACGAAGCCCTGCGAGCCGCCGGGATGCAGCGGAATCAGATTCACGAAGGCGCGGCAGTCTCGTGCGAGTGCGGCGAGCTCGCGCGCCTGCTCGATCCCGTCGTTCACGCCGCCGAGCATGACGTACTCGAAGGTCACGCGCCGGTCGAACACCTTTGCCGCCTCGATTACGTCCTCGAGCGGGAACTTGGTGTTGATCGGCATGAGCTGCTGTCGCAGCTCGTCGGATGGCGCATGAATCGAGATCGCGAGGCGGAACTGTTCCGGGCGCTGTCCCAGGGCCACGATCCCCGGCAGCACGCCCACCGTGGAGATTGTTATGTGTCTGGCTCCGATCCCCAGGGCACGGCGATCGTTGAGCAGCGTCAGCGCCGGATCGACCGCCTTCCAGTTCATCATGGGCTCGCCCATCCCCATGAAGACGATGTTCGTGACCTCGATCGGTGGATCGAGAAGGCGCATCTCCCTCACCTGTCCCGCAATCTCGTACACCTCGAGGTTGCGCGAGAAGCCCATTGCTCCGGTGGCGCAGAAGGCGCACTGCAGCGCGCAGCCGGCCTGCGACGAGATGCACAGCGTGACGCGATTGCCGTCGGGAATGGAGACCGTCTCGATGGCTTCGCCGTCGTGCAGGCGAAAGAGGAACTTCTGCGTGCCGTCGCTCGATTCCTGACGCACGGCGAGCTCGAGCCGGGGCAGGACGAACCGCTCGTCGAGCGCCGAACGAAGGGCGACGGGGAGCTCCGTCATGTCGTCGAACGACGCAGCCGGCAACGCCCAGAGACGCCGCAGCACCTGTCCCACACGGTATGCGGGCTGCCCGAGCTCCGCCATCGCCGCCGCGAGTCTCGCCTCCGCGTCGGAGGGGATCAAGTTCAGGAGATTCTCGCGCTGCGTCATGGGGGTCAACACCTTCGTAGCTGGCTCAGCGCTACAGCGGCCGCAACAGCGGCGAACATGATGCGGCACATGAAGTTGAGCTTACCCGGAGACCCCTTGCCACGCAACCGCGCCGCTACCGTGGAATCGACGATCAGGCTAGCTTTAACGGTTGAATGCGCACACTGCACACGCGTTGATGCCCGAACGATCCCTGCCGCCCTCAGCCTTGATGGGCGGTGTGCCACGCGCGCCGTGCCCCCTTCGCCCAACCCGTCGGTAATGTCAGCGACCTCGCTCGCCACGAGCCTTCGAACGCATCCCTGTGGTGCCCTTCGCATCCATCATGTTGGTGAGACAGTCCGCCTCGGCGGCTGGGTGCATCGCGCGAGAGATCTCGGAGGATTGGTGTTCGTTGACCTGCGCGATCGAGCGGGGCTCGTGCAGGTGTCATTCAATCCTGGCACCGCGGGATCCGACGTGTGCGCTCTCGCGGCGTCGCTCGGCGCCGAGACAGTCGTGATGGTCGAGGGTGTCGTTGCCGAGCGACCGGCTGCGCAGCGCAATGCCGACATGAGTACTGGAGCGATCGAGGTGCACGCAACAGCATTGCGCGTCGTCGGTCCGGCGACAACGCCGGCCATTCCAGTCGCGCGCGGTAAGGGCGAGCCGCTTCCAGCGGAAGAGCTTCGGCTTCGCCATCGGCATCTCGATCTTCGCCGCGAGGAGTTGCAGCGCAATTTGATCCTGCGCCACAGGCTGCTGCAGCGCACGCGCCGCTTTCTCAGCGAGGGCGGGTTCCTCGAGATCGAGACGCCCATTCTCACGAAGCCGACGCCCGAAGGCGCGAGGGACTATCTCGTGCCGAGTCGTGTGCATGCTGGTGAGTTCTACGCGCTGCCCCAGTCGCCGCAGATCTACAAGCAGTTGCTGATGGTGGCGGGCTACGACCGCTATTTCCAGCTCGCCCGTTGTTTCCGCGATGAGGATCTGCGCGCCGACCGTCAGCCGGAGTTCACGCAGATCGACGTTGAGGCCTCGTTCGTTGGGCAGGAGGACGTCATCGATTTCGCGGAGGAGATGATCCGCGCGCTGTGGAACGAGGGCGGGAGCCCTATGCCCACCGGTCGAGTGCGGCGCATGTCTCACGCCGACGCGCTGGAGCGCTACGGCATCGATCGCCCGGATCTGCGCTACGGTCTCGAGATCGCTGACGTGAGCGACGTGTTCCGCGGCGCGGAGTTTCCGTTCACCTCCGGCGCGCTGGCGTCGGGCGGCCGCGTGCGCGGCATCAGGATTCCAGGCGGCGCGACGCTATCGCGCAAGCAGCTCGAGGAGATCGACGCGATCGCGAAGAAGGCGGGCGCACGCGGGCTCCTGAGAATCAAGCGCGTCAACGGCGTGCTGGACGGAGCCGCCGGCAAGGTGCTGAGCGACGAGGCCTCCGCTCCGCTCGAGCTGAGCGAGGGCGATCTGGGGCTGTACGTGGCTGCCGAGGATCGGGTGTCGAGCCCCGCGCTCGACAGGGTGCGGCAGGACGTGGCACAACGCATGGGTCTGGCGGCGCCGAATGTGAACGAGTTCGTGTGGGTCACGGACTTTCCCATGTTCGAGCGCGATCCGTCATCGGGCGCCCTCGCGGCGGTTCATCACCCGTTCACGGCGCCGCATCCGGACGACGTGCCGCTGCTGGACAGCGAGCCTTGGAGGGCGCGAGCGCTCGCCTACGATCTCGTGCTGAACGGCACGGAGCTCGGCGGCGGCAGCATTCGCATCAGTGATCCGGCGGTGCAGGGACGGATCTTCAAGCTGCTCGGCATCGACGACGCGACGGCCCAGACGCGTTTCGGCTTCCTGCTCGAAGGATTGCGCGCGGGGGCGCCACCGCATGGCGGCATCGCCTTCGGCTTCGACCGCATCGCCATGCTGCTCGCGGGCGCCGCATCGCTGCGCGAGGTAATCGCTTTTCCGAAGACGACCGCGGCGCGCGCGCTGTTCGAGGGCGCACCGTCGGTCGTTTCGCCGAACGACCTGCGGGATCTGCACATCAAACTGGAGTCTTGATGAGCGTGAGCGACGGTTCAGTGACACAGAAGGTCTCGACCGAGGGCGCTGACATGCTCACTCTCGCGGGCGTGAACGACGGGAATCTCGTCGAGCTGTCGCGCCTGTGCGGCGTGAAGGTCGCGCTCCGCGGCGACGCGATGTCCATCACCGGCCCCTCGGAGCTCGTCGTGCGGGCGATGGACATCGGCCGTCGCATGATCGATCGCGCGCGCCAGCGGATGGCGCTCATGCCGGACGACGTTCTTCGGCTGAGCGAAGACGACGGTGCCGGCATCGACGGCAATGGCAATGGCAATGGCAACGGCACGGGCGACGGCCGCATCGCGCTGCCTGGCGTGCGCAAGCTCATTCAGGCGAAGACGAGCGGCCAGGCGGAGTATCTCGCGAAGATCGCCGAGAACGACATCGTCGTCGCCATCGGTCCGGCCGGAACGGGCAAGACCTTTCTCGCCATGGCCGCCGCGGTCGATGCGCTCACGAAGAAGAGGGTGCGCCGCATCATCCTCGCACGTCCCGCCGTCGAAGCGGGCGAGAGCCTTGGCTTCCTGCCCGGCGACATGCAGGCGAAGGTCGATCCGTATCTCCGTCCGCTCTACGACGCGCTCGACGAGATGATGCCGCAGGAGCGCGTGCAGAAGGCGCTGGAGACGCGTGTGATCGAGATCGCGCCGCTCGCGTTCATGCGGGGCCGCACGCTCAGCGACGCCTTCGTCATTCTCGACGAAGCGCAGAACGCGACGGCGATGCAGATGAAGATGTTTCTCACGCGACTCGGCGTGAGCTCGCAGATCGTCATCACCGGCGACAAGACGCAAATTGATCTGCCGAAGCGCGAGGAGTCGGGGCTGATGCAGGTTGAGCGCATCCTCCCCGGCATCGATGGCATCGCATTTCACTACTTCACGGACGTCGACGTCATGCGCCATCGCGTGGTGCGTGACATCATCAAGGCGTACGCGGAGGATGGCGACTAGGACCGTGACGCACGTCGTCCAGGTGGCAACAGAGCACGTACGCATTCCCGTCGCGCGAGCGCGCGTGCAGCGCGCGGTAGAGTCCGTGCTGCGCGCGGAGCGCGTGCGCGACGCACAGCTCTCGGTCACGTTCGTGTCGGATCGCCGGATGGCCGCGCTGAACTGGCGCCACCTTGGACATCGCGGATCGACCGACGTCATCTCGTTCGGCTTCGTTCCGGTTGCGAACGGCGCGCCGGTCACGGGCGACGTCTACATCGCTCCGGCCGTCGCGCGACGCAATGCGCTCGATCACGGGGTCGGCATTCGCGAGGAGCTGCTGCGGCTCGTGGTGCACGGCACGCTGCATGTGCTCGGGCACGATCATCCGGTGGATGAGGCGCGCTATACCTCACCGATGTGGCGCCGTCAGGAACGGTTGCTGCAGCGCGCGCTGCTGAGCGCATGAACGGCATCGCGCTCGGCGTCGCCACCGGCGCCCTCACGATTGCGACGCTCGCCGCCGCGGCGGATGGGGCGTTGCTCGGGGGCGACCCCGACCCCGAACCAGCACCGTCGGTGTTCGGCGCGCTGCGCAGGAGAGAGCGCGCCCACCGCGCGCTCGCACTCTCGCGCGTGATTGCGCATCTCCTCGCCGGTGCGGCGCTCGCGCGCGGGCTCGGCATTCACCGCGGCGACGGTATTCGCGGCGCGGCGATCGCGCTGGCGGCGGCGCTCGGCGTCGTCATTCTCGTCGAGGGCATCGCTCGGTCGCTGGGCTTCGTCACCGCGCCGCGGTTCATTCTCACCTTCGCGCCGCTCGTGCGCGCGCTCGAGTTGCTGCTCTCGCCTGTGCTTCGCCTTGGTGTCGCCCTTGACTTGCTGTTCGAGCGGCTCATGCCGGCGCCGACGATCGAGCAGCGGGCAGAGCAGCGGGAAGAGGCGACGGAACAGTTTCGTCAGGTGGTCGCCGCGGAGGCAGACGTCTCGCGCGACGAAGAGGCGCTGATCCACGGAGTCTTCTCGCTAGGCGACACTGCGGTGCGCGAAGTGATGGTGCCTCGCGTGGACATCGTGGGGATCGACAACACGACACGGTGGAGCGAAGCGGTGGACCGCGTGCGAAGCAGCGAGCACGCGCGCTTCCCGGTCTATGACGAGACGCTCGACAACGTGATCGGGATTCTCTTCGCGAAGGACCTGCTGCCCTTCGTCATCGACGACGATGAGCCGATGCTCGGTTGGCAGACGCTCGTGCGGCCCGCCACCTTCATTCCCACATCCAAGCCGATCGACGTGCAGCTTCGCGACTTCAAGGCGAGTCGCACACACATCGCGATCGTCAGCGACGAGTTTGGCGGCACCGCTGGACTCGTGACGATCGAGGACGTCCTCGAGGAGATCGTGGGCGAGATTCACGACGAGTACGACGTCGAGGAGCCGGAGATCGAACAGGAAGGAGGACGCTGCTTCTGGGTCAGCGGACGCCTGTCGCTCGACGAGCTGAGCGAGCTGCTCGGACAGAATTTCGTGGAGGAAGACATCACGACGGTGGGCGGACTGGTCTACGAGACCTTCGATCGCGTGCCGCGTGCCGGCGAATCCGTCGTCATCGGCTCGTTCAAGATGGTCGTCGAGCGAGTGCGCGGACGCCGCATCGAACGTGTGTACTTCGAGCGCGTTCGGCCCGTGCCAGTGGAGGATGACGAATGAGCTCCGTCGACGTGCTGCTCGCGCTCTCCGTCATCAGCGTCGCGGCGCTCACCGCCGGCGGCATGGCGATGCGATCGGTGAGCCGCATCTGGCTGCGACACTGGGCCGAGCAACGGCTGCGCGGCTCACGCACCGCACTGGCGTATCTGGAACGCCCGCATCGCCTCATGAGCGCCGCCAACGCGACGGTGGCACTCATTCTCGTGCTCAGCGGCGAGCTCCTCACGAGCGACCACGCGCGCAGCCTGCAGGAGACGGCGACCGCCATGACGCTGTTCGCCGCCGCCGTGATCGTGCTCGGCCAGTTGCTGCCGCGCGCGGTGGCGCGCCGGTTCGCTCCGCTGGTCGCGTCGTTCCTTTCGCCATTGCTGGAGGCGGCGGCGCTGATCGCCGCACCTGTCGTCGCGGCCGGCCGTTTCGTGAGCAAGCCTTTCGATCGGCGGACGGCTGCCGAGCGTGACGCCGAGCGCGATACGATTCAGGATCTGCTCCGCGAGGGCGAGCTGGAAGGAGTTGGCGAGCGCCAGGAGATGGAGATCATCACCGGCGTGATGGAGTTCGGCGACAAGACCGTGGGCGACGTGGCGATTCCGCGCGGCGAGATCTTCGCGATCCCGCGCGAAGCCAGCGCGCGCGAGATCGCGGAAGAAGTCGCGACGTCCGCCTTCAGCCGGGTTCCCGTGTACGACGGCACGCTCGACCACATCATCGGGATGATTCACGCCTTCGACGTGCTCAAGCTGCGCGGCGAGCGCACGCCCGATCTGCGTCCCGTCGCGATGGCGCTCCCGAGCACGCCCTGCAGCGATCTGCTCTTTCGCATGCTGCGCACGCGCACGCATCTCGCAATCGTTCACGACGCCGATCGCAAGACCCTCGGCCTCGTCACGCTCGAAGACCTCCTCGAGGAACTCGTCGGCGACATTCGCGATGAGCATGACGAGTCCGCACCGACTCCCGCCCCCTGACCGTGTCCACCCACGATCGTCTCCTCGCTGATTTCGCCGCTGGCAAGAAGGCGGCGCTCGCACGCGCCATCAGCATCGTCGAGAACCACCGCGCCGGCTTCGAGGAGCTGCTCGCGACCTGGCACCCCCGACTCGGCCACGCGCGGCGCATCGGCGTGACCGGGCCACCCGGGGCGGGGAAGAGCACGCTAACCACCGGCCTGACGAGAGCATTTCGCGCGCAGGGACTCACGGTGGGCATCATCGCCGTGGACCCCACGTCCCCCTTTACCGGCGGCGCACTGCTCGGCGACCGAATCCGGATGGAGGACGTGGCGCTCGACCCCGGCGTCTACATCCGCTCGCTCGCCACTCGCGGCTCGCTCGGCGGCTTGTCGGCTGCCACGCGGGAGGCCTGCGACGTGCTCGACGCCTTTGGTATCGATCGGATACTCATCGAGACGGTCGGCGTGGGGCAGAGCGAACTCGACGTCGCCCGTACCGCGGATACCTGCGTCGTGGTGCTGGTGCCGGAGTCCGGCGATTCCATCCAGACGCTCAAGGCCGGCCTCATGGAGATCGCCGACATTTTCACCGTGAACAAAGCCGACCGTCCGGGCGCGGACCGATTGCGCAACGAGATCGAAGTGATGCTCAGCATGCGCCGCGGCGCGACAATGAAGAATGTGCCGGCACACCACGGCGTCGATCTATCGCAGAACAACATCATGAGGCAGGTACGCGTCGCGGCTGCGGCCGACGACGCGCGCCACTGGACGCCACCGGTGTTGCGCACGGTCGCCGTAAAGGACGAAGGCATTGGCGAACTCGTCGCGGCGCTCGATCGCCACTTCCGCTATCTTGAGGAGAGCGGGACACTGCGCGAGCGACGCCGGACTCGTCTGCGCGATCGGGTAGTGGAAGTCGTTGAAGCGAAGGTCCGCCACCGGCTCTGGACAGACGCCGCGACGAACCAGTGGCTCGAGGAACGCCTTCCCGATCTGGAGGCCGGGGCCGCGACCCCGTTCGCGATCGCGGACGACCTGCTCGGGCGCAGTGCGCACCTTCTGACGCGGACGTCGTGATGACATCGATGCGAGAGCTCTCCGACACGATCACCGAGCAGCAGGCCGAGCTCGAGCGGTTGCGCGCAGAGGTCGCGGCCTGGCGCCGAGCCTATGACAAGGGCGCGAAGCGCGAGATCGCCTTCACGAATTCCGAGAAGGAAGTCGAGCCGCTCTATACGGCGCTCGACGCCGGGGGAAGCTACGCCGGGAAGCTCGGAGTGCCCGGCGTCTATCCGTACACGCGAGGGATTCATCCCACCGGCTATCGCGGCAAGCTGTGGACGATGCGCCAGTTCGCCGGCTTCGGCAGCGCACGCAACACGAACGAGCGCTTCAAGTTCCTGCTCGCGCATGGCCAGACCGGACTCTCCACGGCGTTCGATTTTCCGACGTTGATGGGCTACGACTCCGATCATCCGCGATCGGAGGGAGAGGTCGGCAAGACCGGCGTCGCCATCTCGAGCCTCGCCGATATGGAAGTGCTGTTCGACGGCATTCCGCTCGACGAAGTCTCCACGTCGATGACGATCAACGGGCCGGCGATCATCCTGTGGGCGTTCTACATCGCCGCCGCCGAGAAGCAGGGCGTCTCGAGCGAGAAGCTGCAAGGCACGATTCAGAATGACATTCTGAAGGAGTACATGGCGCAGCATGCCTGGTGCTTCCCGATCGAGCCCGCGTTGCGCCTTATCGTGGATTGCTTCGAGTGGGGCGCCCAGCACGCGCCCAAGTGGAACACCGTGTCCATCTCCGGCTACCACATTCGCGAAGCAGGTTCGACGGCGGCGCAGGAACTCGCATTCACCCT
>Ga0209638_1000100_pt1 | contig 53995 bp, 51 predicted proteins | sample BarGraNGADG00211_FD_184490 | JGI IMG/M metagenome (GOLD analysis project Ga0209638, IMG submission 184490) | Arctic peat soil microbial communities from Barrow, Alaska - Barrow Graham LP Ref core NGADG0002-211 (SPAdes) (version 2) | ecosystem: Environmental > Terrestrial > Soil > Wetlands > Peat... | reverse complement strand
GACGTCACTCGACCCCTCGTCAGGCGCTGGCACCGGGTAACGGGGTCCGGGCCCGCCCGCGATGGCCGGAGTATACGGTTTCAAATCGGGATAGCCAAGGGGTTAAATGCGTTGACCAACGGATAATCCGGGCTTGGAGGCCGCCCGCAGCGGGGATTCCTCTGCGGCCGGACGCCGGCTCGGGACCGGACCGCGCCCGCCCCGACAGCGACACTACTGTCCCCCGCCTATGGGACCAGGCCCAAGCTTGGGGGCGCGGCAGCCGCGGGCGGTGCGTCCTCCGACTGCTCCCCAAGGAAATACAGCGCCAGGGCCCCGAGTTCGTGGAGCGTCGAGTCCCAGCGCAGGCTGGGGTCGATGTCGTCCGGACTCGTCTCGGTGGGAGAAGCCCAGGCTTCGATGTCCTGGTCCTGGGCGAGGCGCAATACGCGCAGCATGTGGCACCTGTCCGACACGAAGACGGCCGAATTGAGGCCGTGTGCGCTGAATACCTCCCGGACGTTCTGCATGGATTCGAGGGTCGTGCCGCCTGTGGTCTCTCCCAGGATCGCGGACGCGGGAACGCCGTTCTCTATCGCGTAAGCCCGCTCGGTCGCGGCTTCGGTGGTCTTGTCGCCCGGCAGCTTTCCGCCGGTCACGACGAACCACGGCGCGGCGCCTTGCTTGTAGAGCTCGATGGCGTGGTCGAGCCGCGCCGCCAGAACCGCCGAAGGACGGCCGTTGTACTGCGCCGCTCCGAGGATCACGATCGCGTCGGCGTGGCGGCCGGTGTCATGGCCGCCCACTTCCCAGATCCGGTACGTGGTGTAGGCCACCACGCCAGCCGCGCCGACGGCGAATGCGAGTGCCACCAGCGCGAGATCGCCGAGGCGACGCCTCCAGGTGAGGTTTGCCCAGCCGTCTAGCTGCCGTGGCACTTCTTGTACTTCTTACCCGACCCGCAGTAGCACTGGTCGTTCCGTCCGATCCTCGTGCCGGACGGCGTATATCCGGGCCGGACGACGCCGGCACCTGCCGAGCCGCCGACGTTACCGGAGCCGCCGATCGGCCGCCCGGCGGGCAGTGGGCGCGGAATGGGCCGTCCTGCCGTGGCGACGCCCGACTGGCCATCGGCGCTCGTGCGGCCCGCGCGAGCCTGCATCGCCGAGGCGGCCGCAACGAAGGAGGCCGCGGCGCCGGCTTCAGTCGTCGCCCCATCGGTGCCGTTCGTGTTGCCCGCGCCATTGGCACCGCCCTCCTGCGGCGGCGGCTGGCGAACCAGGGAAACCCGCAAGATCGTGGTCGCGACCTGGTGGCGGATGAGGGCGGTCATCTCCTCGAAGAGCGAGAACGCTTCTTTCTTGAAAGCGTTCAGTGGCTCTTCCTGGGCGAAGCCTCGCAGGAATATGCCCTGGCGCAGCTCGTCGAGCTCGGTCAGATGCTCGACCCAGATCGAATCGATCGTGCGCAGGAGGACCAGTCGCTCGATCAGAGCCCATTCGTCGACGTTCGCCTGCTCTTTCTCGTCGAGCATGTCGGCGGCGGTGTCCTTCAGCAGAAGCGCGATCGCATCACGACCGTTCATCTCGCTCAGGACGTCGGCGCTCAGGTCGGGGCCGGTCAAGCCCATCGCGGCCACCGCCTTGGCCAGGCCTTCGATGTCCCAATCGTCGATCGGCTCGGAGGGCGGAAGGTGGGAATCGACCAGGGCGTCGATCTCCTGGTCCACGAACGACTCGATGGTCTCGCTCAGGTCTTGGTTGTTGAGGACCTTGTCGCGCTCTTCGTAGATCGTCTCGCGCTGCTTGTTGATGACGTCGTCGTATTCGACGACGCGCTTGCGCATGTCGAAGTTGTAGCCCTCGACACGCGTCTGGGCGCCTTCGATCGTCTTGGAGACGATGCGGGATTCGATCGCATCGTCCTCCTCCATACCCATCCGTTCCATGAGGCCGGCGACGCGGTCCGAGGCGAACCGCTTCATCAGGTCGTCTTCGAGTGAGAGGTAGAAGCGCGACGAGCCTGGGTCGCCCTGGCGGCCCGAACGGCCCCGGAGCTGGTTGTCGATGCGGCGCGAGTCGTGGCGTTCGGTGCCGATGATGTGCAGGCCGCCGACGGAAACGACCTTCTCGTGATCCTCGTCGCAGATCGCCTTGGCCTCGGCCAGCGCGGCCGCGTAGGTTTCCTTGTCGACCTCGGCCGGGTTCAGGTCGCGGCGATGGAGGATCTCCGACGCCAGCCCGGCAGGGTTGCCGCCGAGCAGGATGTCGGTGCCGCGGCCGGCCATGTTCGTGGCGATCGTGACCGCACCCGTCCGACCCGCCTGGGCAACGATCGGGGCTTCCTTCTCGTGGAACTTGGCGTTGAGGACCTCGTGCTTGATGCCGCGGCGCTTGAGCAGGTCACCCAGCCGCTCGGACTTCTCGACCGAGATAGTGCCGACGAGGACCGGCCGGCCTTGCTCGTGCATATCGACGATCTCGTCGATCAGGCCCTTGAACTTGCCGTTCTCGTTGCGGAAGACGAGGTCCGGCTCGTCGTCGCGGATCATCGGGCGATGCGTGGGGACCGCCACGACTTCGAGCTTGTAGATCTTGTGGAGCTCTTCTGCCTCGGTCATCGCCGTACCGGTCATACCGGAGAGCTTGGCGTAGAGGCGGAAGTAGTTCTGGAACGTGATCGTCGCCATCGTCACGCTCTCGCGCTGGACCCTCAAGCCTTCCTTCGCCTCCACGGCCTGATGGAGGCCCTCGCTCCAGCGCCGGCCCGGCATCTGCCGGCCCGTGAACTCGTCCACGATGACGATCTCGCCGTCCTTGACGATGTAGTCCCGGTCGCGCTTGAAAAGGGCGTGCGCCTTGAGGGCTGATTCGAAGTAGCGCGCCAGGATCGGATCGTCGTAGATGTTTTGGACGCCGAGCAGGCGCTCCATCTTGGCGATGCCATGCTCCGTGGAGGAGACCGCCTTGTCCTTGAGGTCGATGAAGTAATCGCCGCCTTCCTCGTCGCCCTCGGGCCGGGCGATGAGGCGTGGCACCAGGCGGGCGAAGAGGAAGTACTTGTCGGCGGACTCTTCGGCCTGGCCGCTGATGATGAGCGGCGTCCGCGCTTCGTCGATCAGGATGTTGTCCACTTCGTCGACGATCGAGAAGAAGCGTCCGCGCTGGACCCGCTGGTCGAGCTCGGTGACCATGTTGTCGCGCAGGTAGTCGAAGCCGAACTCGTTGTTGGTGCCGTACGTGATGTCCGCTTCGTAAGCCTCGCGCCGAGTGCACGGGCGCAGGTTGAGCAGCCTCTCGTCCGTGGTGGGGTAGCCCGGTTCGAACATGTACGACGTGTCGTGGGTGATGATTCCGACCGACAGACCCAGGAAGCGGTAGATGGGCCCCATCCACTGGGCGTCGCGGCGGGCCAGGTAATCGTTGACGGTGACGACATGGACGCCCCGGCCGGTCAGGCCGTTGAGCGCGGCGGCGAGTGGGGCGACGAGGGTCTTGCCTTCGCCGGTCCGCATCTCGGCGATACGGCCCTGGTGGAGGACGATGCCGCCGATCAGCTGGACGTCGAAGTGGCGCATTCCGAGGGTGCGCACCATCGCCTCGCGCGTCGCGGCGAAGACTTCCGGCAGCGCCCGGTCCATGGCTTCCTGGAGTTTCTCTTGCTCGCGCTTGCGGCGCTCCCTGGCAAGCTCGCGGCGTCGCTCTATCTCGGGATGGTGGAGCTCGTCATCGGACGGCTCCTCGGGCTCGCCGGCGTCGCGAATCTCGTCGCGCAGCTCCTCGACGAAGGCTCGAATCTCCTCGTCAGAGCGCTCTTGCATCTCGGACTCCAGCTCGTTCGTCCGGTCCACGAGGGGCTGGATCCGCCGGAGCTCCCGGTCGTTCGAGTCGACGAAGCGACTCAGGAAGCCAAGCATTAGGTCCTACGATCGTTGGCGGCCCGCACCGCGGGCCTGGGCCTGGGCATCGGCCGCGGGCGGCTCCGCCCCTCGGCGTCCGCCGACGACGGCCGCTCGGTAGCGCCGAGAGCCGGGCTGCAAGTATAGGCCAGCACGCCCTCGGAGCAGAGGCGCCCGGCAGGCGTTTCCGACCGCCGGAGAACCGCGACGCGGACGGACATCAGAGAGCGGCGGCGGGCAACGTCCAGAAGTGCGTCCCATAGCCGATCATCAGAAGAGCGAAAGTGAGAATCGCCAGGGCTACCCAGAACGCTACCGCAACGCGAGTCGAGGTCGGGTTCATCTCGGGGTTGCGCAGGTGGGCAGCTCGCCAGCGGCGGCCGTGAAGCCCCTCGCGCCAATCGCGGTCGGTTTCGACGCCGGGCTGAAGGCCGCCGCCGGCATCGGGTCGGTGCAGCCGCAGGGTCACGGTCGGTCCGTCCCCGCGGGCCAATCGGCCCTCATCTCAGCCACCGGTGGTCTCCGCGGCCGGCTCGGCTGCGGGCTCTTCCGCCTCGCTCGCGGATCGGCCGTTGCCACTCTCGGAGCGCGGCTGAGTGGCTTCGTCGTCCACGTCCCACAGCAGCATCTCCTGCGTGAACTGGACCTCGCTGGTGAAGAGCGCACCAACCGATTCGCCCCTATGGATCCGCCCGATCGCTTCGGCGATGAGAGGGGCGAGCGTGATGACCTTGATCTTGTCGCCTCGCTTCTCGGGCGGGATCGGTATCGAGTCGGTGACGACGACCTCGCGCAGCTGCGATCGGGCTATGAGCTGCATGGCCGGGTCCGACAGGACGGCGTGAGTGGCGCAGGCGTACATCTCGGTCACACCTTCGCGCGCAAGGGCGTTGACGATCTGGATGAGAGTGCCGCCGGTGTCGATCTCGTCGTCCACGATGATGGCGCGCTTGCCGTGGACGTCGCCGATCACGTTCAGAACCTCGGTCCGGTCCTGGTTGCCGATGCGGCGTTTCTCGACGATCGCAAGAGGCGCGTCCAGCAGCTCCGCGAAAGTGCGGGCCCGCTTGGCGAAGCCGAGGTCCGTGACCACCACCAGGTTCTCGAGTTGCTTCTGGAGGAAGTGACCGGAGAGGAGATGGACGGCGGTCAGCTCGTCGACGGGGATGTTGAAGAAGCCCTGGATCTGACCCTGATGAAGGTCGACCGTGAGGAGGCGATTGGCACCGGCCACGGTCATCATGTCGGCGATCAGGCGAGCCGTGATCGGTACGCGCGGCTGGTCCTTCTTGTCCGAGCGGCCGTACCCGTAATAGGGAACGACGGCCGTGATCCGGCCGGCGCTGGCCCGCTTGAATGCGTCGATCATGATCAGCAGCTCCATGATCGACTGGTTGACCGGCCGAGAAGTCGGCTGGATCAGGAAGACGTCCTTTTCCCGGGCGTTGTCGATGATCCGAACGAAGATGTTCTCGTTCGCGAATTCGAAGACTTCCATCCGCCCGAGGTCGATGCCCAGGTAGCGGCAGATGTTGCGCGCCAACTGCGGGTTGGCGTTGCCGGTGTAGACGTCGAACTGATCCGCCAACGCCGCCTCCCGCGATCCGGTGCTCGTCACCTGGTTGCTTCGCCCCCACCGGTGGGGGCGGGGCCGTCAGGCCCTTCATTGTCCGCCAAGATTCCGCGTTGCGCCAGCCCGGCCCGGAATGCGGCAATTCCCACTACCTTGTCGCCGGGATTGAGGCGCATCACGATCACGCCGCGGGCCCCCGAGGAGTAGTGGTTGATCGTGTTCGTCTCGGTCCGCACCACCTGGCCCCCGGCGCTGATGAGGAGCAGCTCCTCGTCTAGCTCGGTGACCTGCTGGACCGCAGCGACCTCGCCGGTCTTCTTGCCTTCGAGGGAGATGAGCCGGACGCCCTGGCTGCCGCGGTGCATTGGCCGGAACTCGGTGAGTGAGACACGCTTGCCGTAGCCGGTCTCGGTCAGGACCAGCAGATCGGCCGTGGGCTGGACGACGCTCATGCCGACGACGTGATCGGTGGGGCTGGCCAGACGAATGCCGATGACGCCCGCCGCGGGCCGGCCCATAGGCCTGACTTCACCCTCCGGGAAGCGGGCAATCTTGCCCTGGGCGGTCGCGACGATAACGTCGTCCTTGCCCGTGGCCACGTCTACCCAGGCCAGCTCGTCGTCCGCGGCGATGGTTATCGCGATGATGCCGCTGGAACGGACCTTGTCGAACTGCTCGAGGGGCGTCTTCTTGACGACGCCGTTGCGTGTCGCCATCACCAGGAACTTGCCGGCGCTGAAGTCCGGCAGCGTGATGGTCGCCATCGGGACTTCGCCCGACTCGACCTGGACGCCGGGCAGGTTGATGATCGGGATGCCCTTGGCCTGGCGGCTGGCGTCCACGATGGTGTGGACCTTGGCCGAGAAGACGCGGCCGCGGTTCGTGAAGAAGAGCGCCCAGTCGTGTGTGTTGGCGACCAGCAGGTGCTCGACGGCGTCCTCTTCGCGGGTGACGTGGCCGATGATCCCCTTGCCGCCGCGCGCCTGGCGGCGATAAGTCGCCACCGGCTGGCGCTTGATGTAGCCGCGGCGGCTGATCGTGATCACGACGTCCTCGTCGGCGATCAGATCCTCGTCGGTCATCTCGCGGCTGGAGTCGTCGGCGATCCGGGTGCGGCGGGCGCCCGCGTACTTGGCCTTGATCGCCGCCAGCTCGTCCTTGATGACGGCCATGATGCGGGACGGATTGGCGAGGATGTCCTCGAGCTCGGCGATGAGCTTGATCACCTCGAGGTACTCGTCCTCGATCTTCTTGCGCTCCAGGGCGGCGAGGCGGGCAAGGCGCATGTCGAGGATGGCCTGGGCCTGGATCTCCGTCAGCCCGAAGCGGTTCATCAGGTTCGTCCGCGCCCTCTCGACGTCGGCCGACTCGCGGATCGTCCTGATCACTTCGTCGAGGTTGTCGAGGGCGATCTTGAGGCCTTCCAGGATGTGGGCCCTAGCCCGCGCCTTTTCGAGGTCGTACTGGGTGCGCCGGCGGACGATCTCGCGGCGGTGCTCGATGTAGTGCTGCAGGACCGCCTTGAGCGGCAGCGTCTGAGGCTGGCCGTCGACGAGGGCCAGCATGTTCATGTTGAAGGCGGTCTGCATCGCGGTGTGCTTGAACAGGTTGTTCAGCACTTTGTGCGGGTTGGCGTCGCGCTTGATCTCGATGTAGATGCGCATGCCGTCGCGGTCCGACTCGTCGCGCAGGTCGGCAATCCCTTCGATCCGCTTCGTGCTGACGAGGTCGGCCATCTTCTCGAGCAGAGACGCCTTGTTCACCATGTACGGGATCTCGGTCACGATGATCGCGACGCGGCCGTTGCGCGTTTCCTCGAACGCGACCTGGGCGCGGACGACAACCCGGCCGCGGCCGTGAGCGTACATCTCGCGGATGGCGTCGACGGTCTCGTTCTCGCCGGTGATGGAATTGCGCCGGGTTTCGTAGCGGTAGAGCGTGCCGCCGGTCGGGAAGTCCGGGGCCTTGACGTACTCGCACAGGTCGTCGGAGGTCAGCTCCGGGTCGTTGATCAGCGCCGTGGCAGCGTCGCAAACCTCGCCCAGGTGATGCGGCGGGATGTTGGTCGCCATGCCCACGGCGATCCCCGACGAGCCGTTGACCAGCAGGTTCGGCAGCTTGGCCGGTAGGACGGTCGGTTCCTTCTGCGTGCCGTCGTAGTTGTCGGTGAAGTCGACCGTGTCCTTGTCGATGTCGGACAGCATCTCGGCCGCAATCCCGGTCAGGCGAGCCTCGGTGTAGCGCATGGCCGCCGCGCTGTCGCCGTCGATCGAGCCGAAGTTACCCTGGCCGTCCACGAGCGGGTAGCGCATCGAGAAGTCCTGGGCCAGGCGCACCATGGTGTCGTAGATGGCGGCGTCGCCGTGAGGGTGGTACTTGCCCATCACCTCGCCGACGATGGCGGCGCATTTGCGATAGGACGACGTGGCCGAGAGCCCCATCTCGCCCATGGTGAAGAGGATTCGGCGATGGACCGGCTTGAGGCCGTCTCGGACGTCCGGTAGGGCGCGAGCGACGATGACGCTCATGGCGTAGTCGAGATAGCTGGTCCGCATCTCGTCCTCGACGTGGACGACTCGAACCTGGCCCAGGTTGTCGGTCACTTCGCGCTAGTCCTCCGGGGCTGTTCGCTGGCGCGGGACGGCGTGCCGGCGGGGAGTTGCTGGAGCAGTTGGGCCGCGGTGGCGGCAGCACGGGACGTCGATGGAGCGCCCGGCCGACGGCGGATACCGTCGAGGTCGGTGCGCATGCGGGCAGCGGCGTTGGGTTGGAGTTTCGAGAGGGCGTCTCGAATGACCCAGGCCCGGTGGCCATCGTTCGTTCGGCGGGCGGTTTCGGTTTCGGTCTGCAGGAATCTCGTGACGGCGGCCCGGTCGAGTGCTGCGAAGTTGCGCAGAGCCCAGGAGAGCGCTTTCTGGACGTCCGGCTCGTCGTCGCCAATCAGCTGGGCGATCGCCGCCAGGCCGCGTGTCACAATGGCCGCTTCCTGCTCGCCGCGATCTCCCGGAATGCCGTGGACGTGCGGGAGGGTCGCCAGCGTCGAGCCGACGAGACGGCGTTCCCAGCGCCACGACGAGTACACGAACTGCTCGATCTCCGCCCAGCGGCGGCGATCGAGCAGGATGCCTTCGGCATACGGATGGGCGAGCGTGTCGACGCTGATCCAATCGTCGGCCTCGCCGGCAGCGCGGCGGAGCAGCTGCCAGGTCCGCTCGGGATCGGACGGCAGGAGGGGTCCCAGGCTCCACATCCCGAACCAACGGATCTCGCGGATCTCTTCACGTAGGAGGCGGTCGGTGACGTCGAGGATCTGGGACGACGACGTCTGGCGGCTACCGCGCTTGAACGCACGGTGGACGGCGGTCATGAGCGGCAGCCGAACGCCGAGCACGGGGCCGATCCCCGGCGCGATCAGGCGCTGGCCTGCCTGGACCGTCGGATCTCCGATTTCCGCGAAGCCCGATCGAAGCGCGGACACGAAGGCGTCTGGATCGGCGACGATGTCGGCAAGGCGCTCCCCGATCGCGGTCGCGCGGGCCAGGTGCTCAGCCACGAACCGCTTCGAGGCGGCAGTCGTGGCGGAGGTGGCTCGGGCGGCGGCGACTACCACGGCTATCGCACCAGCCCGAGCTCGTAGCGTTCCTTGAGCTCGCGCTTTCGGGCCTCGGTGGCGGCGACGTATGTGGCTTCGGCCTTGGCCAGCTCCAGGCCGGTCTCTGCCTCGACGATCCGCCCGGCGGTGCGCTGAATACGGCGCTTCGACTCGACGATCCAGCCTTCGGCGCGGATCGCCTGTCCCACCAGCACCGGCCGGCGGTACTCAACGCTCATGCGGGCAGTAACGCCCCAACTGTCCTGCTCGATCAGAGCCCAGGCCATGACTTCATCGAGGATGGTGGAGACGATGCCCCCGTGTATGAGACCCTCCCATCCTTCGAAACGGTCGGGCACCGTCAACTCGACATAACAGCGCCCGGGGGCGAACTTGAGCGAAAGGTGCAGACCTGCCTCGTTCAGCTCGCCGCAGGCAAAGCAATGGTGCGGGCGTATCCGGAAATCCTGGTAGGACAGCCAGGCGGCCCTGCCCGACGCATCGTCCTCCGCGCGCGCCTCCTCGCCGACCGCCTCTTCGTGCACCGCCGACTCAGACATCGAGGTTCTGGACCTTTCGCGCTTCCGTCTTGATGAAGTCCTTTCGCGGCTCGACCCGCTCGCCCATGAGCATTGTGAAGACCGCGTCGGCCTCCGCGGCGTCGTCGACCTCGGCCCGTAGAAGGGTCCGGGTTTCCGGGTTCATGGTCGTCTCCCAGAGCTGGTCGGCGTTCATCTCACCGAGGCCCTTGAAACGCTGGACCGACGTGCTCTTGGCGTTGAGCTTCTTGACGATCGCGTCGCGCTCGGCTTCCGACTGGGCGTAATGCGTCACCTTCCCGGTGCTGACGCGGAAGAGCGGTGGCTGGGCGATGAACAAGTAGCCGTTGTCGATGACCCCGGGCATATGCCGGTAGAAGAACGTCAGCAGCAACGTCCTGATATGGGCTCCGTCGACGTCGGCGTCGGTCATGATGATGATGCGGTGGTAGCGAAGCTTGGCGAGGTCGAGCGAGTCGCCGATGCCCGCGCCGAGGGCGATCACGAGAGGCCGAATGTTCTCGCTCGAGACGATCCTGTCGAGACGCGCCTTTTCGACGTTGAGAAGCTTGCCGCGGAGCGGCAGGATCGCCTGGAAGCGGCGGTCGCGTCCCTGCTTCGCCGAGCCGCCTGCCGAGTCGCCCTCGACGATGTAGAGCTCGCTGCGGGCGGGATCGCGCTCCTGGCAGTCGGCGAGCTTACCCGGCAGCGCCATCCCTTCGAGAGCGCCCTTACGAATGACGAGATCGCGAGCCTTTCGGGCGGCCTCGCGAGCGCGTGCTGCCGTAAGTGACTTCTCGATGATGCGGCGCCCATCGGCCGGGTTCTCATCGAGGTGCTGGCTGATGCCCTCGGCAACCGCGGACTCGACCTGGCCCTTGATCTCGGCGTTGCCGAGCTTCGCTTTCGTCTGGCCTTCGAATTGAGGCTCAACCAGCTTGACGCTGATGACGGCGGTCAGGCCCTCACGGACGTCGTCGCCGCTGAGGTTGGTGTCTGCGTCCTTGAGGATGCCGGCCCGGCGGGCCCAATCGTTTAGCGACCTCGTGAGCGCGGCCCTGAAGCCCGTCATGTGCGAGCCGCCATCGACGGTGTTGATGTTGTTGGCGAAAGTGAAGATGTTCTCCGTGTAGGAGTCGTTGTACTGGAGCGCTACCTCGATCGTGGTCGAGCCCTCGCGCTTCTCCACGTAGATGGGCCGGCTGCTCAGGGTCTCCTTGTTCCGGTTCAAATGTCTGACGAAGGAGACGAGCCCACCCTCGAAATAGAACGAACGTTCACGCTCGGCTCGGTCGTCGAGCAACCTGATCCAGAGGCCCTTGTTGAGGTAGGCCGACTCGCGAAGGCGCTGGGCGATCATGTCGAACGAGAACTCGATCGTCTCGAACACGTTCGGGTCGGGCTTGAACATTGTCACCGTGCCGCGCCGATCGCCCTGAGGACCGACCTTGCGGACTGGCGTCGTAGGCGTGCCGCGCGAGTACTCCTGCGCCCATACGAACCCGTCTCGCGACGATTCCACCCGCAAGAATTCGGAGAGGGCATTCACGACGCTGACGCCGACTCCGTGAAGGCCGCCCGACACTTTGTAGCCGCCGTTGCCGAACTTGCCGCCCGCATGGAGCTTCGTGTGGACCACTTCGAGGGCATCGGGGCCGCTGGAATGCCGACCGACCGGTACGCCTCGGCCGTTGTCGGTGACTCGAACCGCGCCATCTTCGAGAACGCTGACTTCGATGTGACTTGCGTAGCCGGCCATGGCCTCGTCGATCGAGTTGTCGACGACTTCCCATACGAGGTGGTGCAGGCCGCGCGCATCCGTCGAGCCTATGTACATGCCCGGACGTCGTCGGACGGGATCCAGGCCCTCGAGGATCTGGATGCTCTCGGCGTTGTAATCGTTCGGGTTGTTCTTGCGAGGGCGGCGCGCAGTGGCCGCGGGGGTGACATCGGCAGCCGGCACGTTGGCCGCGCGCCCCGGGAGATCCTGGGTCAAGCGATTCCTCCGGTCAGACGGTCGAAGAGCCGGGAGAACTCCTCGTCGCTGTAATACTCGATTACGATGCGTCCGCCCTTGCGGGATCGGGCGAGGACGACCTTGGTTCCGAGCGCCCGACGGAGGTCTTCCTCCAGGCGTTCCATTTCGCCGTCAGCATCAGGCGATGCTTTGGCCTTGGCGGCAGGGCGATCGCGCAGCCGCCGCACCAACTCCTCGGTCTGGCGAACTGACAAGTCGCGCGCCACGATAGCCTCGACCATCTGGCGCTGCGTGGCGGGTGCGCTACCTACGAGCGCCCGGGCATGGCCCTCGGAGATGCCTCCCTCCGAGATCGCGTCCTGAACCGTCAGGTCGAGGTCGAGCAGACGGAGAGTATTGGCGATCGTGGAACGGGCCTTGCCGACTCGAGCCGCGATGTCGTCCTGAGTCAGGTCGAACTCGTCGGCGAGCTGTCGGTAGGCATGAGCCTCCTCCATCGCGTTGAGGTCGGCCCGCTGGACGTTCTCGACGATTGCCACGGCGAGTTGGTCGCGTTCGGCCAACTGCCGTACTACGGCTGGCACGTGGTCTAGCCCGGCCATTTGAGCAGCACGAACTCGGCGCTCGCCCGCAACGAGCTGGTAGCCGTCCAATACTTCGGTAACGAGGACGGGCTGGAGCACGCCATGGACGGCGATACTGGCGGCGAGCTGTTCGAGAGCGTGCTGTTCGACTCTCTGTCGGGGCTGGTACGGGTTGCCGCGGATGCGCGAAATCGGAATTTCGATGGCGGCGGCGCCGGCCGGATTGGTCTGGGGGATGAGGGCTCCGAGGCCCCGTCCGAGTCCGACGTGTCGCTCGGAGTGCGAAGGCGTCATCGAGGGCCCCCATCCACTGCCACGACGTCCGTGGCGGTCGCGTCAGCGTCACCGGAGGACGGATCGGCGGCTAAGTCGACCGGGAGAGGGCGCCCGTCACGGGCACGGAACTCCGCGGCCAGCATGGCGTACGCGTCGGCGCCTTTGGAGTCAGGCCTGTAGAGCGCGATCGGCAGTCCGTAGCTCGGGGCTTCGGAAAGCCGGACGCTGCGAGGCACGATTGTGTCGAAGACAGTGGCCCCCAGGTGCTTTCGGACCTCCGCGTTGACTTCCGCGGAAAGATTGGTACGCGAGTCGTACATGGTCAGGACCACGCCTTTGATGGCCAGGTCCGGGTTCAGGTGGTTCCGTACCAGATTGATCGTGGCGATCAGCTGTGAGAGGCCTTCGAGAGCGTAGTACTCGCACTGGATGGGGATGATCACTGCGTCCGCCGCCGTGAGGGCGTTGACGGTAAGCAAGCCCAACGAAGGCGGGCAGTCGAGGACAACGTAGTCGTATTCGCCGCGAATCTCGGCCAGGATGCGAGCGAGTCGCCGCTCGCGCTGCGGCAGCGGGGCCAGCTCCACCTCGGCACCGGCGAGTGCGATCGAAGAAGGGACGATCGACAGGCCGGCGATAGCCGTAGGCAGGACCATATCGGCGATGGCCGCGTCCTCGATGAGCGCCTCGTACACAGACTGAACGATCTCGCCGCGGTCGAGGCCGAACCCACTCGTGGCATTTCCCTGGGGGTCAAGATCCACGACCAGGATGGCGTCGCCGGCCAGGGCCAGGTAGGTTGCGAGGTTGACGACGGTGGTGGTCTTGCCTACGCCGCCCTTTTGGTTGGCGCAGGCGATTATCTGGCCCACTCAGGTCCCCATTTCGGTCGTCAACACGCTCGAATTCTACCATCCAGACGCGATTCAGGGGTTCGCCGCGACGCCTCGCCCCGGCCGAAGCCGGGGGTTCGCAAGCGGTCGATCGAACCTTAGCAGCGGCCGATTGACCCCGAATTATCTGGGCCTTACCGCGCCTGATGGCGCCAACAATCCGCCTACCTGGATGGCCAGCGAATGTTTCACGTGCAACCCGAGGCCAGGGCGTGCAGGGTGAGGATCAAGGGCCGGTCTGGCTCATCGTGGCTGGGATCGACTCAACTCCTTGCATCCCCCGCTTGGCTCTCGCCGCCGGGCGGACGCCTCCGTGGGCCACAGCCGCCGTTGGAATCGACCCTGGTTACTTTCCCGCGGCACGAGAGCGAGGCCAGAGGCCGAGGATCCAAACCGGGTTCGGCCAAAGGCGACTATTAGTGCGAGACCGGAACGACCCTCGATCGGCCCGTCCCATGTGGAACCAACGCAACGAGGAGGGGAAGACGAAGGGGCCACCATGCGTTTCACGTGGAACTCGAACGCCTGCGCTGCCCGGGGCAGGCTAGCTCGCCTGGAAGTTCTCGCGGTGGCTCGGGCCGTTGTTGCGGAATTGCCGCCCGGCCTATACTGCCTTGGTCGATTGCCGCGGGTCGGTCGCGTTCGACGCCTGGAGCAGGCACGAACAGGAGTCTCGAGGTCTGACCGCAAATGGGTCTCGTCTTGGCTGCGGTCGGCGCTTGGGTCGCGGCGCTCCTAGAGTTTACGATCGCGTCGCGCTTCCAATTTGCCGGCGCACAACTTCAAATACTTCTGGTTCTTGGAATCGTCCTGACTCTCTCCAGTAGTTTCGAGAGCGGGATTGTCTGGTCATTCGTCGGCGGGCTGTTTGCAGACATGCTAAGCATGAGGCCCCTCGGCTCCACTGTCTTTGCTCTACTGATTGTCGTAGGCGCTGCATCTCTGATAGGCCGTCTCCTCTCGAGCGCGAGGCCGCTGGATGCCGTCGTCAGCGTTATCGCTTTGACTCCGCTCTACCTGATGCTTGTTGACATGACTACAGCACTTCTGAGGCCACCAGCCCCAACCTTGGGCTTGTCGGCTCTCGTCTCGGCATCTCTGGTCAACACCGTCCTCGGAGCTGTGATTACTGCCGCGATATACATCGTCAGGCGTCGTTCTGAGTGGCGCGAGAACCGATCCGTGTGGTGAAGGGGATCCACCCGTGAACATGCGATCTGAAACACGGCGAGTCGAGCCGAAGAACCTCTACAGATTCGCGTCGTTCTCGCTCGTCATTGCAGTCGCTGTGGCCACTTTGAGCGCGCGGATGTTCTACATGCAACTAGTTCAGGGCCCGCAACCCGATCAGACAGCCGCCGGTCCGGCATTCGTATCCCAGCCGATCCCATCGGGCCGGGGCCTGATCTTCGATGCATCCGGCACTCCGCTCGTGAAGAACGTGGCGAGTTGGGCCATTTCAATCGTGCCGAACGATCTGCCGCTGTCGAAGAAGTCGGATGTGATCACGCGCCTGGCGAACTTGCTCAACCTCGATCCGGTCGCAATCTTGACTCGGATCGATACAGCAACCGGCTCGCTCTACGATCCGGTGAAAGTGGCAAACAACATCTCGGCGGACGTTGCCAGAGTGATCCAGGAGAACCCGAGTGCCCTGCCGGGAGTCGAGGTTGAGCTCGAAACGAGCCGGCAGTACACGGAGGGCCAGCTCTTCGGTCAGCTCGTGGGCTACACAGGTCGCCTGACGGCCCCGCAGTACGCGCAGCTGAAGAACCAGGGCTACTTGCCGGACGACTCCATCGGCCAGGCCGGGCTCGAAGAATCGTACGAGCAACAACTCAGAGGCCAGTACGGTGAATCAACGGTCAGTGTCGACGCTGCCGGCCGTCCTATTCCCGGCGCCGCTTCCTCGAACACGCCTGAGGTTCCCGGCGAGTCGATCCAGCTCAGCATCGACTCACGTGAACAGCAGTACGCAATGCAGGCGCTGCAGTTCGGGCTCTCCAAAGCCCACGTAACAAAGGGCGTTCTGATAGCCGAGAACCCACAGAACGGTCAGATCGTGGCGATGGCGAGCCTCCCGACGTACGACGACCAGGTGTTCGCCAACGGTATCAGCGAGGCCGACTATAAGAAGCTGAGCAACGACCCCAACCAGCCGCTGGTAAACAAAGCCATCAGCGAGCAATACGCCCCGGGGTCCACTTTCAAGCTAGTCACGGGAACTGCGGGGCTGCAGTCGGGGAAGATAACCCCCACCTCTACGATCGAGACCAGGCCGTACGTGCAGATCGGCGGTTACAGGTTCTGGGACTGGAATAAACAGGGTTTCGGAGCCCTCAATGTGGTCCAGGGGCTCGGCGCCTCGAGCGACACCTTCTTCTATCAGTTGGCCCAGATGGTGGGACTCGACACATTGACTACTTGGGCCCAGAACTACGGGTTTGGAAGTCCGACCGGGATCGATCTGCCGGGTGAGGCAACCGGGATCGTGCCGACCGCCCAGTGGGCGGCCTCCACGATCGGGCGGGCGCTATACCCCGGAGAGCTCCTATACGCAGGGATCGGGCAGGGCTTCGACGCCGTAACGCCAATGCAACTGGTAAACGCCTACAGCGCACTCGCCAACGGGGGCACACTATATGAGCCCCACGTGGTGAGCGCGATCAGAGACGCTCACGGCAACGTAGTCCAGCAGATACAGCCGAAGGTCATATCCAAGCTACCGGCTTCTCAGCAGACCCTGCTGACGATGCGCATGGGGACTCGCGACGTTGTTACCAGTCAGCACACGCAAAACCTTGTCGACCTTCCGGTAAAGGTGGCAGGCAAGACGGGCACCGCGGAGTTCGGCATCCCTAACAAATATGGCGTGTTGCCGTATCACGAATGGTTCGTAGGGTACACACCCGGCGACCCATACGGCGGGGATTTCTCGACAACTGACTCTCAACTTGCCGTCGTGGCCTTCGTGTACGGAGCCGACACGGAAGGCAACGTAGCGACGGAAATAGCCAAGTACTACATGATGCTTCACTATGGCCTCAAGGGTGACCCGACCAGCAGTTCGACCCCAGGGCACCTAAACATGTGGGCCTTCAATACGACGAATAATTACTTCTCGGCCAATAACAATTGATGGTGGCATCCGACTGATGGGGATCCTTCGAGCCGAGCCATTCAAAATCCAGAGCTGGGCTTCGCGGTCCGCTTCGGTGGCCTGGCGTAACTATGACTTCCAGCTCACGACCTACGCCGTTCTGCTGACGTGCTTCGGCCTCGTGATGGCCTACAGCAACAGCGTAGGAACCACTCATACGACTCTCTCGCCCACGTCGCTGTTCGTGCGCACCCTTATGTGGGCGGTCCTAGCGGCCGTGGTCTACGCGATTGCGACGGCGTTCGACTACAAGTGGCTGCGATCATTCACCTGGCCCATCTATCTCGTGAACGTTCTTCTTCTGGGCTTGACGCTGCGTTTCGGGAAGGGCGTGGGGGACGCGGCGGGGTCCGCCCGCTGGTTCTCGGTCTTTGACTTCCAATTCCAGTTCAGCGAGCTCGCGAAGATCCTGATGATCATTGTGTTCGCCGGTTACCTTGCCAGTCGCCAGAACAGCATCAAGTCCGTCTGGACGATCATCGGCGCAGCGATCGTGCTGGCGCCGCCCTGGGTTCTGGTCATGCTGCAGCCGGACCTGGGCACTTCTCTCGTGATCGTTGCGACACTCGCCGGAATGCTCTTCATGGCCGAGGCCAGTCTCTTCTGGCTTGGGACGATGGCGGGGGCAGTTGTTGCAGCAATCCCGATTGTGTGGACGCACCTCCAGTACTACCAGCAGGCGCGACTGCTTGCGCTCCTCAACCCGGAAGCCTCTCCTCAAGGAGCCGGCTTCCAGCTCGTGCAGGCGAAGTTGGCCGTGGCCGCCGGTGGCATATGGGGCAAAGGCCTCACCAACGGGAACGTCTATCTGCCGGTGGGGCAATCGGACTTCGTCTGGGCCGTCCTCGCCGAGGAGCTTGGATTCGTCGGCGCCGTCGTGGTCTTGTTGTTGTTCGTGGCTCTCCTGTGGCGGATTCTACTTTCGGCATGGCGCTCGAGCGACCATTTCGCGATGCTCGTCGCGTCCGGCCTGGCATCGATGATCCTCTTCCAGGTGATCGTCAACGTGGGGATGGTCATCGGGCTCCTCCCGATCACCGGCATTCCGCTGCCGTTCGTAACGTACGGCGGCGCTTCCCTGGTCAGCCTGGCCCTGGGTTTGGGGATACTCCAGGGGGCCAACATAAGACGCGAGAAACCGGAGTGGTAGCGCTCGTCTGACCGGCACTCGCGGTCGGGAGTGGCACGAGGGAGCCCAATGCTACGCCCGAGTCGGGGGATCACGGGGGCGCCCGATGCCAGGGTAGACGGGTCGCCATGAGTGGGTCGCGCAATGGGCGGATCCTCCCGCCCGTTGTCACAGCTCGGCCGGACGCGTAGACTCGGCCCCCGCCGCTCCCGGCTCCCCGCCGAATCGGAATCCGCAGCGCACGAGCGATGTCCCCGGTCTTGCAGACTCGCTACGCTCCTGAGCCACTCCCCGCTCTAGCGGTCGAGCGGATGCTGGCCCGTGTCCGCAAACCCGGGCGGTATGCCGGCGGCGAGTGGAATTCCGTGGCCAAGGAGTGGTCCGGCGTCGCGATGAAGTGGTGCTTCGCCTACCCCGACCTGTATGAGATCGGGATGAGCAACCTTGGCCTGCGGATCCTGTACGAAGTGCTCAACGATCATCCCGATCGCCTGGCCGAACGATGTTTCGCTCCCGACGTGGACCTCCAGGCTGGGTTGCGCGCTCGGGACCTCCCGCTGTGGAGCCTCGAGACCCGAAGGGCGCTTGGCGATTTCGACGTCATAGGTTTCAGCCTCGGCTACGAGCTGACCTACGCGAACGTGCTGGTCATGCTCGAACTCGGGCACATTGGTCTGACGACGAATGAGCGCGCGGACTCGGATCCGCTCGTCATCGCAGGAGGGTCGTCGGTTCTGAACCCCGAACCGATCAGCGACTTCCTCGACGCCGTGGTCCTGGGCGAGGGCGAGGAGGTTGTGCTCGAGATCAGCGACGTGCTGGAACGCCTCGGTTGGCACCGTCGCGAGCGCGCTCCGAACGGCCAGTGGCGCCGGGGCCTGAGCCGGGCCGCGGCCTTGCGAGCTCTAGCGGCGATCCCGGGCGTATACGTGCCTTCCCTCTACGCTCCCACATACAACTCCGACGGCAGCATTGCCGCGATCGAACGCCTGGACCCCGCGGCGCCGGCCGCAATCGCAGGGAGGATCGCGGCCGACTTCGAAACCAAGGTTCACGGTATCCGCCAGCTCGTCCCAAACATCGGCATCGTCTTCGACCGAGCTCAGATCGAAGTCATGCGCGGCTGCACCCGAGGCTGCCGCTTCTGCCAGGCCGGGATGCAGTACCGACCCCTTCGGGAGCGGGCCCCGGACGTCGCGATCGAAGCCGCCGAGGCGATCCTTCGTTCGACCGGGTACGAGGAGATCGGCCTGACCAGCCTTTCGACCGCCGACTACACGTACATCAAGGAAGTCGCGAGCGCTCTCCATTCGAGCCGTCCCGACGTGACGGTCTCGCTGCCGAGTACGCGCGTCGACGCTTTCACGGTCGAGCTAATTCAGGCGATCGGCGGTGGCCGCCGCTCCGGATTCACCTTCGCGCCCGAAGCCGGCAGCCAGCGGATGCGGGATGTCATAAACAAGGGCGTTTCCGACGAGGAGATAGCGCGCTGTGCCGAGCTTGCCTTCGCCAGCGGCTGGAGCTCGCTCAAGCTCTACTTCATGATCGGGTTGCCGGGCGAAACGATGGAGGACGTGCTCGCGATCGCGTCGATCTGCCGGCGCGCGATGGAGATAGGCAGGCGCCGCCACGGTCACAAGGCCCAGATCAAGGTCAGCGTTTCGACCTTCGTGCCTAAAGTCCTGACTCCGTTCCAGTGGGACGGTCAGGATTCCGCAGGGGAAATCATGCTCAAGGTCGAGGCGCTGCAGAAGGCGCTACACGGCAAGGGCCTCATCCTCTCCTGGCACGACCCGCAGAGCTCACTGCTCGAGGCGGCGCTGGGGAAGGGCGACCGGCGACTCAACGCCGTTATCCGCCGGGCCTGGCGCAAGGGGGCGCGATTCGACGCCTGGGACGAGCACTTTCGCCCCGACCTCTGGTTCGAAGCTTTCGCGGAGGAAGGGCTCGACCCGGCGTGGTACGCGCAGCGGGACATCCCGATGGGCGAGACTTTGCCCTGGAGCCACCTGGGCGGCCGCGTGACGGGGGAATTCCTGGCCCAAGAGCGAGCCAGGGCCCTGGCCGGCAAGACGCTGGCTGACTGCCACTGGGGTCCGTGCTACAACTGTGGCGCCACAGCGGCCACAGGATTCCGGTGCGACACCGGAGAGCAAGGTCCCAGGCATCTGCTGCTGCGGGCCGAAGGGAGCGAAGACGGCAGCGGAGCCGGTCCGCAGTGGCGATACGTAGGGCCCCCGGGAGGTCCCCGGCGTGGCGATCCGGCCAGTTCCGAATGCATGTGGCCATACGATCTGATGGGAGTTGACGTGGAGTCGGAGAGCGCAGGACTTCGCGGTCTTGCGTCGCTGGTGGAGGCGGCCGGCGGCGAGTCTATGGGTTGAGCCCTGCAGTCCCGGTCGATCCGGGCGAAGCGACACTCGAACTGATTCGACTCTTCGTGGTCCTCGTCGGCGTCGCCGCCTTCGTGACGATGGTGGCGCGGCGCATCAATCTGCCGTATACGGTGGCGCTCGTGGCGGTGGGCATGGCGGCCTCAGTCGCCGAGCCCCTGAAGGCCCAGATCACGCCCCAACTGGTTCTCGTTGTCTTGCTGCCGGCTCTCATCTTCGAGGCGTCTTACCAGACCGACTTCGGCAAGCTCCGACCGGCCCTCGCGGGAGTGGCTCTGCTTGCCGGTCCGGGCGTCCTGATCAGCGCCGCGTTGGTCGCGGCGGCACTGGCGCTCGGCGCGGGCATGCCGCTGCCGCAGGCCTTCGTCGTCGGGGCGATGCTCTCCGCAACGGACCCGGCCGCGGTCATCGCCACGTTCAAACGGCTCCGCACGCCACGGCGGCTCGCGACGCTCATCGAAGCGGAGAGCGTCTTCAACGATGGGACGGGCATCGTCATCTTCGCCATTGCCGTCGATTTCGTGTCGCATCCGGTGAGCCCTGTCCAGGCGGGCATGACGTTCGTTTGGGTGGCTGTCGCGAGCACCGCCATCGGCGCGGCCACTGGTTTCGTGGCGTCGCGCGTTCTCCCGAACGTCGGCGACCACCTCATCGAGATCAGCCTGTCGGTCGTGCTCGCCTATGGCACGTACCTGGCCGCCGACGCCGTCCACCTATCCGGTGTCATCGCCACTGCAGTCGCAGGCATAGTGCTGGGCAATTACGGTCGGCGGCTTGGCTTGTCCGAGCGAACGGAGGAGGCGCTCGACACGGTCTGGGAGTTTGTGAGTTTCCTCGCCACGGCTCTCGTCTTCTTGTTGATCGGATTCGCGATCAGCGCCAACGCGTTGCTCGCGGCTGCGGGCCCGATCGCATGGGCTGTCGGGGCGGCGCTGGTGGGGCGCGCGATCATCGTTTACGGCCTGCTTGGCGGCTGGCGGCTGGCAAGCCGCAGGTTTGACCGGCGACGCGCCGCAGGCCCGGCACTCTGGAGGCGTTCGCTCGCTCGGCTCCGGGCCGGGCGGCTGCGGGTCGGGCAATTGGCGCTTGCCGGTCCATCGGTGGGGTCCGGAGCGGCCGGGCCCGGGCGGCCGCGGCGCCGCTCCGATGCCCGCAACGACGGGGAGCTGCCCCTGGGCTGGCTTCACGTCATCTTCTGGTCGGGCCTCCGCGGCGCCGTCTCGACCGCGCTCGCCCTATCGCTCCCGGCCGACTTCCCGAACCGCGTCCAGGTGCAGGGGATCACGTTCGGAGTGGTCGTCTTTACCCTGCTGGTCCAGGCGACGACGGCTGAAGTCGTGGTCGACCGCTGGGGGCAGAAGCCCAAGTCGAATGATCGAGCGCCGCTTGGAGGCCGCCGATCCAAGTCGGAAATCGTTGCCGTCTCCTCCGACGCGGCGACCACTCGCTCGCCATGAGCGAGTCCATTCAGCGCTGGCGCCTCGTCTTCGCCCGTGACGAAGAGGCACGATTCCTGTCGCATCTCGACGCCGTCAAGCTGTGGGAGCGGGCCTTTCGCCGTGGCAGCATTCCGGTCGCCACCAGCGAGGGCTTCAGCCCGAGGCCTCGCGTCGTCTTCGCGGCGCCCCTGCCACTCGGAATGCTGGCAGAGCACGAGCTGGCCGATCTCTTTCTGGCCGAGCGACTGACCTCGCACGACCTCCGCGCTCGGTTGGCGGCCGGAATGCCGCGCGGATACCGGGTCGTGGATCTGCACGACGAATGGGTTGGGGCGCCGGCCCTGGCGCCGCAACTCGTGGCCGCGGACTATCGGTTGATTCTGCTGGGCGTCGAGAGTGAGGCGGCCGAAGAAGGCATTCGGACGTTGCTGGCGGCGGAGCGGCTCCCGCGAGAGAGGCGGCGTGAGGACAAGGTCGTGCGCTACGACCTGCGGCCGCTGCTGACCGATTTGCGGGTGCACGACCTGCACGACCTTGGAGACGTGCCGCTGGGCATGCCGGAGGTGCGGGCCGGAGCCGCGCTGACGGCTGGGGCCCAGGTGTGCGCAACCGCCTCGGCCGTGCCCGCCGCGGAACCGAGCCAGCCGGCGGTGGCACGGGGAGTGGAGATGTGGATGCGCCTGCGACATTCACAGGACGAGGGCAGCGGCCGAGCCGAGGAGGTGGTTGCCGCCCTTGCCGACGCTCTCTCCGCTAGCACGTTCGCCGGCTCGGTCGAGCAATCTCCGATTGAGCTCGTCCATCCGGTCCGCGAACGGCTGTGGCTGACCGGCGAGCTGGCGACCTGAGTCGTCGATCGGCGGCGGGCCCTCCAACGCGGTCCACCGGGGGCGCCGGGAGCGCGGCTCCATCCATTTGACGCGTCTTCCCTCGAGCCGTACACTCCCACTTCGCGCCCCGGGAAGCCGGGGGCTTCTTCGTGTCGTGCACCTGCGGGCGCAATCCCGTCAACTCCCTGAGGACCCATGTACGCAGTCATCGAGACCGGCGGAAAGCAGTACCGTGTCGAACTCGGCACCGAGCTCGAGGTGGAGCTGCTGGACGTACAGCCGGGGCAGGAGATCGACCTCGAGCGGATCCTGCTGATCGCGGATGGCGATCGCGCGTCCGTCGGCCAGCCCATCGTCGCGGATGCCGCCGTCAAGGCGATGGTTCTGCGCCAGGCTCGCGGCGAGAAGACGATCTCGTTCAAGTACCGGCCCAAGGCGCGCAGTCGCGTCAAGAAGGGCCATCGCCAGGAGCTGACGGTCCTCAAGATCACCGACGTCCGTTTCGGCGACAAGAGCGCGGCTGCGGAGGCCCAGGAGGTCGCCGACAAGGCGAAGGCTGAGCACGATCTCGTGGTTGCGGCGGCTACGCGGCAGGCGGCCGAGGATGCCTCGCTCGCGGCCCGGCTGGCCAAGCGCGTTCGCGCCGGCGAGAGCGCCCAGGAAGCCAAGGAGGCGGCCCCGGCCAAGACGGCCAAGAAGTCCGCCAAGGCGACGGCGCCGGAGGCGGCCGACAAGACTCAGAGCGCTGCGAAGCCCGCGAAGGCCAAGGCCGAACCGAAGACCGAACCCAAGTCGAAGACCGCCGCCGAGCCACTGCCCGAAGCCGATGCTCCGAAGAAGCGCGCGCGGACCAAGAAGGACGAATAGAGATGGCCCACAAGAAGGCAGGATCGAGCTCGAAGAACGGCCGCGACAGCGTCGGCCAGCGTCTCGGCGTCAAGGCCGGCGACGGCCAGTTCGTGACGGCCGGCTCGATCATCGTCCGGCAGCGCGGCATGACGTTCAAGGCCGGCCAGGGCGCGGGCCTCGGCCACGACTACACAGTTTTCGCAACCGTGGACGGGACCGTCCACTTCGAGCACGAGACACGCACCAAGAAGCGGGTGCGCGTCGCCGGGCTGGCGGGCGAGTAGCCCGCTCCACCCCTGTTGCGGCCCGACGCCTCCGCGCCGACCGCGTATCAGACGACCACCGGCGGGGATCCGTACGGAAGGCGCCTGGGAGTAGCACATGAAGCCGAAGATCCATCCCCAGTACCAGCAGGCGACCGTTCACTGCGCCTCGTGCAAGACGGTCTTCGAGGTTGGCTCGACCCGGTCCGAGTTGCGCGTGGACGTCTGCAGCAACTGCCACCCATTCTTCACCGGCAAGCAGGTGATCCTCGACACCGCCGGCCAGGTCGAGCGCTTCCAGCGACGCCTCGAGCGCGCCGACCGCGCCTGAGCTCTGAGCGCACCAGCACCCACTGACCCTGCCCACCGCCACGGGCCGGGCGCCCTACGCTCGCGGGGCTAGACTTCCCATATGGCACGCTTCCAATACGGCGGCCAGGCGCTCATAGAGGGCGTCCTGATGCGCGGCCGCCACGCACTAGCTGTCGCCCTCCGGCACCCGGATGGCTCGATCGTCTGGGCCTCCGAACGCCTGGACGAGGGCCCCCGCGCGCACCGGATCTTCCGGCTGCCATTCATTCGCGGGCTGGTCGTCCTGTACGACACGCTCGTAACCGGCACGCGCTGGCTGGTGCGGTCGGCGACGATGCAAGCCGCCGCGATGCTGGCGGAGGAAACGTCCGAGGGTTCGCACGCCGGCCACTCGGGGGCGGCAGGTCCGGTTGCGGGTTCGACCACCACGTCGGCAGTGTCGGTCGCCGGATCGGCCTCACTCGCAGGCTCGTCGCCTGCCGCCGGAGCGGCAATGACCGCCGGCGCTCCCGCCACCGCCGGCGCTCCCGCCACCGCCGGCTCGGTTCCCGACGGCAAGGCCGCCGGCCCGAAAGGTGGGCCGCAGGAAGGCCTGGGCAAGGGCTTCGGCATCGTCGTGGGCGTGATGCTGTTTCTCTCGCTGCTGGCCGGCATCGGCATCTTCTTTCTCGTGCCGCTCCTGCTCGCCCAGGCCACCGTCGGGCGAGTGGATCGCGGCTTCGGCCTGCAGCTGAGCGAAGGGCTGATCCGGGTGGCGATCTTCATCGGCTACCTGATGCTGACCGCGCGCGCTCCCGACCTGCGGCGCGTCTACCAGTACCACGGCGCCGAGCACATGTCGATCCACGCCCTGGAAGCGGGCGACCCGCTCACCACCGAAGCCGTCCGCCGCTATCCGACCGCCCATCCGCGCTGTGGCACGGAATTCCTGGTGGTCGTCCTGCTGGTCTCGATCGTGGCCTTCGCGCTCATCGGCAACCTGCCGCCGCTGTTGCTGATCGCCTCGCGAGTGGCCCTGGTGCCGGTGATCGCGGCCGTGAGCTACGAGCTGCTTCAGCTCGGCGCGCGCCACCGCAGCCACGCCATCGTGCGCTGGCTGTGGTCGCCGGGGATCTGGGTGCAGAAGATCACGACCCGCCCGCCGACCGACGACATGATCGAAGTCGCGATCGTCTCCCTCCAGAAGGCGCTCCTCGCGGACGGCGCCGAGATACCGGAAGGCAGCGCCATCATCCCGACCCGGCTGCTTTCGCCCGATGATTCCGGGGACGAAGCAGCGCTCCCGGCGGAGGCTGCCTCATGATCGACGCCAAGCTCGTCCAGATCGCCTCCCAATACGACGCCATCCAGGCCGAGCTGTCCCGACCCGAGACAGCTCAGGATCCGGCCGCCCTCAAGAAGCTGGGCAAGGAGATCGCCCAGATCGAGCCGGTCGTGGAGGCATGGCGGGAGCTCCTGGAGGCGCGCAAGCAGCTTGCCGAGGCCCTCGAGATGCGCGACTCCGGCGATGCCGAGATCCACGACATGGCCCAGGAGGAAGTCCGCGCCCTCGAAAGCAGGGAGGCGGAGCTGATCGACGACCTGCGGATCAAGCTCCTGCCGACCGATCCGAACGACGAGAAGGACGTGATCCTCGAGATTCGCGCGGGAACCGGCGGCGACGAGGCCAAGCTCTTCGCGGCGGAGCTGCTGCGGATGTACCTGCGGTACGCGGAACGCCACCGCATGTCGGCCGAGGTGCTCAATGCCGAGGAGAACGGCATCGGGGGCATCGGCGAGGCCATCGTCGAGATCGCCGGCCGCGGCGCCTACAGCCGCCTAAAGTTCGAAGCGGGTGTCCACCGAGTCCAGCGGATCCCGGTCACCGAGTCGAGCGGCCGAATCCACACTTCGACGGCCACCGTGGCGGTCATGCCCGAGGCAGAAGAGGTCGACGTGCAGATCGACGAGAAGGACATCCGCGTCGACGTCTATCGCTCTACGGGGCACGGCGGACAGTCGGTCAACACCACCGACTCGGCCGTTCGAATCACCCACTTGCCCACAGGCCTCGTCGTGACGATCCAGGACGAGAAGAGCCAGATCAAGAACAAGGCCAAGGCTCTGGCGATCCTGCGCAGCCGTCTCCTCGATCGCGAGCGAGCCAAGGCCGCCGCGGCAGAATCGGCGCTGCGGCGCAGCATGGTCGGATCGGGCGAGCGCTCCGAGAAGGTCCGGACCTACAACTTCCCCCAGGACCGCTTGACCGACCATCGCATCGGGCTCGACCTGCACAACCTGCCAACCGTTATGGACGGCGACCTGGACAGGCTGATCGACGCCCTCAGCAACACCTATCAGGCTGAGCTCCTGGCGGACCTGTCCGACGATGGCGCCGCGTAGCGGCCAGAGGGATGGCGACCGTCGGCGAGCTACTCAATTCCGGTACGGCGCGGCTTCGCGCTTCCGGGTCGGAGAGCGCCCGCCTTGACACCGAACTACTGCTCGGCTGGGCCATAGGAGCGGGCCGCACGGCGGTGATCGCCCACCCCGATGCGCCGGTTGGTGCCGATGCCCGGGCGACGTTCGAGGCCGTGGTCGCACGGCGAGAGAAGGGCGAACCGGTGGCCTACCTGCGAGGTATCAAGGAGTTCTATGGGCTGGCTTTCGCGGCGGACAAGCGGGCGCTGATACCGCGACCGGAGACCGAGCTGGTTGTCGAGGCGGCCGAGCGGGAAGTGGCATGGCGGCTGACCTCCGAGCCGCGCCCCGCCGGAACGCCCAACCTGAGAGTCGTGGACGTGGGCACGGGTTCGGGCGCCATCGCGATCGCGCTGGCGACCTTGCTGCGCCACCGCCGGATGCTCCCGGAAGTCACGCTTCTGGCGGTCGATTCCTCAACTGAGGCGCTGAGCCTGGCGCGCGAGAACGCTGTCGCCCATGCCGTGGCTGACGCGGTCTCGTTCGCGGAGGCGGATCTCCTCCCAGAGGGCGAGGCGCAGTACGACCTGATCCTGGCGAACTTGCCCTACATTCCGTCGGCAGACGTGGACCGGCTGCCGGTCGCCGCGTCTTTCGAGCCTCGGGTCGCTCTCGACGGCGGCATCGATGGGCTGGACGTCGTCCGGCGCCTGCTGCGCGCGCTGCCCTCGGCGCTCGCCGCGACCGGAACGGCGCTGCTCGAGATCGGGTTCGACCAGGGGCCGGCGGTGCAGGCCGAGGTGGCCGCGCTGACGGAGAGCTGGGATTGCCACGTCCAGCCGGATCTGTCCGGACGTCCGCGGCTCGCCTGGGTGGAGCGGCGCCGGGCCTCAGGCCAGGGTGCGGGTCGCCCCGGCGCCGCCTCGGAGGCGAGCTAATGGTTGAGCCGAGGCAGCCGATTCGCCTGATCATGCTCGACATCGACGGCACGCTCGTCGGCGAAGATCTGCTAATCGGCGATCGGACGAGATCCGCCATCGCCGAGGCGATGAAGCGAGGCATCGCCGTCTCGCTGGTGACTGGCCGGATGGCCACCAGCGCCCTGCCTTTCGCCCGGGCGCTCCGTCTCACGGGTCCGATCGTGGCGCAGCAAGGGGCTCTCGTTCGAGCGATGCCTGTTCCGGGCTCCAAGCGGCAAGGTCGTCTGCTGTTCCACCGCTCGATCAAGCCGGAGGTTACCGTCGAGATCGTGCGCTGGTGCCGGGAACGCGACCTGACGCCGCACTTCAACTACCTGGAATGGATGATCGTCGCTTCCGACGAGTCGCGGTTGGACGAGTACAGGCTATTTGTCGGAGGCCGGCTGCGGATCGTGCCCGACATCCAGGCTCGAGCCCACGGGCCGGTTACCAAGGTCGTGGCAATAGGCGAGGGCGAGCATTCGCTCGACTTGCTGGACAAGGCCCGGGCCTGTTTCGACGGTCGCGCCGAGGTTACCCTCAGCCACCCGCGTTTTCTCGAATTCCTTGCGCCTCGCGTCTCGAAGGGAATGGCGGTGCGCTGGCTCGCCCGCCGGGCCGGCGTGCCGCTCGGGCAGTGCCTCGCCATCGGCGACCAGTACAACGACCTCGAGATGATCAGCGAGGTCGGCTACGGCGTGGCCATGCCGAGCGCTCCGGAGGCGGTCAAGGCCGCCGCCCGGTACGTCGCGCCGCCGGTTCTCGAGGAAGGGGCGGCCCAGATGATCGAGCGGATCGCCCTGGACGGCCAGGGGTGAAGGAACGGCTTGCCCGACTCGTCGCTGACGACGCGTCAGGGCGTGCCGACGCGGTCGGCGTCCTGCGAGCGGGCGGCCTGGTCGCGATGCCGACGGACACGGTCTACGGCGTAGGCGTCGCATTCGGCGCCGAAGATGGGCTGAGGCGGTTGTTTGCCGCAAAAGATCGGCCGCTCGACCGCGCGATCGTTCTACTGGTGGCGGACATCGAGCAGGCGGGTTCGGTCGGCTTGCTATCTCCGGCGGCTCGAGCTTTGGCCTCGCGCTTCTGGCCCGGCGGGCTGACCCTGGTACTGGCCCAGGTTCCCGGCTCGGGGCTGCCTCCGGATCTGACGGCTGGCCGCTCCACGATCGGGGTTCGCGTGCCCGACCACGAGACCCCCCGAGCGCTCGCCCGTGCCCTCGGGCCTCTGCCGGTAACGTCGGCGAACCTCTCCGGCCAGCCGGATGCCCGCGACGCAGGAGCGGTGCTGGGCCAGCTCGGGGCTCGCATCGACTTGATCCTCGACGGTGGCCCGACCCGCGGTGGCGTGCCTTCTACGGTCGTGGATTGCTCGGGCGACCTGCCGCGGATCTTGCGTGGGGGAGCGATCGACGCGGATGTCATCTCCGGCGCGCTGCGCGAGGCCGGTCTGGCCGCCGCGCTCGTCTAGGCCGGGCGCCGTTCTTCGATTGGCCGCCGCGCCCCCGGCCCGCTTTCAGGCTACCGGGGAGGACAGGCGCGTACCTCATGGGCGACAATAGGGCCGACCCCGGGCGCCGACGCGCGAGTCGACGACCACGCGGGGTCTCCCGGCGTCGCGGAGCCTCGTCCCAGAGCAGTAAGGAGCAACGATGACGATCGCACGTCGAGAAGGCATTGCCTGGGCGCGACTGGCCGACGTCGACCCCGAGCTGTGGGCGGCCATTCGCGGCGAGACCGATCGCCAGCGCTGGAAGATCGAGCTGATCGCCAGCGAGAACTACACGTTCGCGTCGGTGATGGAAGCCCAGGGCACCCCACTCACCAACAAGTACGCTGAGGGTCTGCCCGGCAAGCGCTACTACGGCGGCTGCGAATTCGTGGACGTAGTCGAACGCCTGGCCCAGGCGCGCGCGCTGGCGCTCTTCCCCGGCGCCGAGCACGTCAACGTCCAGCCGCACGCCGGCGCGCAGGCCAACATGGCGGCTTATCTCTCCGTGCTCGGGATGGGCGACAAGATCCTGGGCATGAGCCTCGCCCACGGCGGCCATCTGACCCACGGCTCGCCCGTGAACTTCAGCGGCAAGTGGTACGAGGTCCACGCCTACGGCGTCGATCCGGAAACCGAGCAGATCGACTACGACGCTCTCGAGAAGCAGGCGGCGGAAGTCCGGCCGCGAATGATCGTTGCCGGCGCCAGCGCCTACCCCCGCACGATCGACTTCGAGCGGCTCGGTAGGATCGCCCGAGGCATCGACGCGCTGCTGTTCGTCGACATGGCCCACATCGCGGGGCTCGTTGCGGCCGGCTTGCACCCCAGCCCCTTTCCTCACGCCGACATCGTCACGACAACCACGCACAAGACTCTACGAGGCCCGCGCGGCGGCCTGATCTTCTGTCGCGAGAGCCTGGGCAAAGCCGTCGACAAGAGCGTCTTCCCCGGCACCCAGGGCGGCCCGCTGATGCACGTCATCGCCGCCAAGGCCGTGGCACTGAGGCTTGCCGCCACCGACGAGTACCGCGACGACCAGCGCCAGACGATCGCCAATGCTCAGATGCTGGCGAAGACCCTGACCGAGAAAGGCGCGCGTCTCGTCTCCGGCGGCACCGACAACCATCTGATGCTCGTGGACGTAACCCCCCTCGGTGTAACGGGTCGCGAGGCCGAGCACCTCCTCGACGAGATCGGCATCACCGTCAACAAGAACGCGATCCCATTCGACAAGAACCCGCCGAATATCGCCTCAGGCATCCGTGTCGGAACTCCCGCGACTACCAGCCGCGGTTTCCGCGAACCGGAGATGCGCCTGATCGGCGATACGATCGTCTCGGCGATTGTGACCCGAGACGACCCGTCCGAACAGGCCAAGCTGGCGGCCCAGGTCCATGAGCTGTGCTCGCGCTTCCCGGTTCCCGGTCTCCGGGAGGACTAGGGACGGGAAGTCAGTCACGCCGCGATCCACGGGGGAACTGGGTCTCAAGGGCGACCCGGGCCGGCGGGCCTGCGTCTGAGGTCGGCCGATGAACCTCTCCGACGACGCCGTCCAGGCACTCCCGGGCTTGGTCGTGGGATTTGCCCTGGCGGCCCTCGTGACTCTGCTGGCGACGCCGTTCGTGCGCCGCTACGCGCTGCGAAGCAGAGTCGTCGATCGGCCGGAGGCTCGGCGCGTCAACACCCGCGTTGTGGCGAGAGGCGGCGGGGTGGCGATAGGTTTCGGTTTCGTCTCGGTCTCGCTGGTCATGCTCGGCCTGAATGCCACCACAGGACTGCATTTCGTGGACGAGCCGGAGGCCGTGGGGGCTCGGCAGGTAGCGGCCCTTCTCGGCGGGGCGGCGCTGGCGGTTGCGATCGGCTTCCTCGATGACAGGTTCCAACTCCGGGCGCGGTGGCAATTCGTGGGTCAGTTCGCGCTGGCGGGCGTGGCCGTGGCCCTGGGCGTTCTCGTAACCGTCGTCAACGTCCCCTTCGCCTCGAAAGGCATCCCCATAGCCGGCGCGATAGCTATCGTCGCCACGCTGGTCTGGGTCGTCGGCATGGTCAACAGCATCAACTTCATCGACGGCCTGGATGGGCTTTCGTCCGGCATCGCTCTGATTGCGGCTCTGACCCTGGGGGTCATCAGCCTCGGCGGCGAACCAGCCGAGCCTTACGTTGCCTTGTTCTGTTTCGTCCTTGCCGGAGCCCTGGCGGGCTTTCTGCGCTGGAACTTCCACCCCGCTTCGATTTTCGCGGGCACGAGCGGGATCATGCTCGTGGGTTACTGCCTGGCGGTGCTGTCGATCCTGGGCTCCGCCAAAGTCGCCGTCGCGCTGCTTGTTCTCGGCGTGCCGATAATCGACGCCTTCTGGATCATCGTCCGCCGCCTCGCGGCTCGCCGGTCGCCGTTCGCCCCCGATCGCGGCCACATCCACCATCGCCTTTTGGATCTGGGCTTGTCGCACCGTGCCTCGGTTCTGGTCATCTACGGAGTCTGCCTGCTGCTTGCCGCGCTCTCGCTAGGCCTGTCGGGTACGGGCCAGATGTACGCTTTCATGGGCCTGGTCATGGTCTTCGGCCTGGCTCTGCTATTGATCGAGCGCCTGGGCGACACCGGGGCCGACGAGGTTCCAGGTCCTCCCGAAACGATCGACCAGCCAGCCGAGACCGCCCCAACCAAGACGATCGAGCCTGCTGCGGAGACAGGAGGCGCCCGGGACCGCTAGCGAGCCCGTGGGGGGCCGAACGGGGGCCGCGGATCTGCCCACCTGGGGGGTTCCCCCATTCCGGGAGGCGGCTGGTAAACTCAGCCCGCCCGCCAGGGTGGATCATGAACGACCTCGGAAAGACATCAGCTTTCGTCGCCCTGTTCTCCGAGATCAGTCTTGTCCTGCTGGTTACGGTTCTGGCGGGGACTCTCGCCGGGTACTGGTTGGACCAGCGCCTGGGGACGATCCCAATCTTCGTCCTCGTCGGGTTTGCGATCGGAATCACGAGCGGCGCGATCGCGTGCTGGCGGCTGATCTCGCGATACCTGGCCAGGCTGGACGAAGAAGACAAACAATGACGCGACCCTTGTGGGCGGCCGCGGGTTAGTGGGGTAAGCGTGACGATCGATCCGGGCCGCGAGCCCGTGACGACCGAAGAAGAAGAGGCTGCGGCGGTCCCGGCGGCGGTGCCGGCAAAGAAGCGCGCCCGCGGAATTCCGTTCCGGATCCTGATTCCGGCCGTGATCGTGCTCGACTTGCTGGCGGTGGTGTTCGTGCCGCCGTACCCAAGCGGCGGGCAGCCGGGCCAGGCCTGTGCGTTCCCCGAGTGCTTCATCACGAGCGCGATCGAATTCCCGCCGCCGAACATCGTCTTCGACTTCTCACCCTCGACGGCGCCTTCGCCGCTGCCGATGCTCTACTTCCACCCGAGCATCAGCTCCACGATCCTGACCATGTGGTTGGTGATGGCGTTCATCCTGCTGCTCGCCTTCGTCGCGACGCGGCGGATGCGTGACATCCCGGGCATCCTCCAGAACGGCGTCGAGTGGGCCTACGAGTTCGGCCGCGACTTTGCCGTCGGGATCGGCGGCCCGAACGCCGCCCGCTACTTCCCGATATTCGGCGCTTTCTTCATCTTCATCCTGTTCTCCAACTGGAGCGGCCTCGTGCCGCCCGTCGGCAAGATCGAGCAGCTCCGGGCGCCGACGAGCGACGTGAACGTCACGATCGGCCTGGCCCTGACCTCCTTCGTGCTATTCCAGGGCGAAGGCTTCCGACGTCTTGGCGTGCGCGGTTACCTGGGCAAGTTCTTCCCGATCGGAGAGTTCCGCCACGGCCTCGGGGCGGGCATCCTGGCCATGTACGTGGGCATAATCGAGCTCTTCCTCGAGTTCGTGAAGCCGGTCACGCTCTCGATGCGACTCTTCGGCAACATCTACGGCGGTGAGGTTGCACTGGCCGTCATCTCGGCGCTTACCCTGGCCGTGATCCCCGTCGCACTCGTAGGGCTGGAGGCGCTCCTCAACCTGATCCAGGCCCTCATCTTCTCGGTCCTGACCCTGATGTTCATCCTGATCGCCATCGAGGGTCACGAAGCCGAGGACCATGCGCCAGGTTACCCGGTGGGTGCCGGCAGCGTCGATCAACCGCAAACGGACCAATCGCAGCCCATGGCGGCCTGACCGCCAAATCATCGACACCTTCGGCCGTCGCCGGAGGCACAGGAGGTTCCCTAGAATGGCAGTTGAGCACATCGGAGCAGGTCTGGCGGCACTGGGCGTTATCGGCCCCGGCATCGGCATCGGCATCCTGGCCGGCATGTCGAGCAACGCGATCGGGCGCAACCCGGACGCCGCGGGCCAGATCCGAGGCCTGGCGATCATCCTCGCGGGCTTTGCGGAAGGCCTCGGCGTCCTCGCGATCGTCGTCGGCCTGCTCGCCCTGTTCCTCAAGTAGCCTCGGACCCGACGGAGCGAAACGGTGAACCCCCTGGCGGCAGTTGCTGCCGCAGCGCCCGCGGCTGAGACGACCGGTCTCTCGATCAACATCTTCTGGGTGATCGTTGCGGCGCTCAACTTCATCATCTTTCTAGCTCTGATCTGGCGGTTCGGATTCGACCCGATCGCGTCGATCCTGGCCCAGCGCAAGGCCCGCATCGAGCAGGGACTCGCGGACGCCGAGGAGGCCCGCCGCAAGCTGGACGCTGCGGCGGCCGAACGCGACCAGCTGCTGGTTCAGACGCGGCGCGAGGTCGCCGAGATGATCGCCCGTGCCCAGAAGGCCGCGGACGACCTGCGCGAAGCCGACATTGCCGCAACCAGGGCGGAGCTCGAGCGGCTGCACGTCAAGGCGACCTCCGACATCGCCGCCGAGCACGACCGCGTACTGGCGGATCTGCAGTCGCAGGTCGCGGATCTGGCCCTGGACGCCGCCGGCAAGGTCGTCGGCGAATCGATGACCGGCGCCCGTCAGCGCCGTCTCGTCGCAGAGTTCATCCGCGAACGCTCCGAGCCGCCTCAGGGCCGGACCAACTGATGCCGCGATCGGGCGCCGGGCGACGGTACGCGGAGGCGGCTTTCGAGCTGGCCACGCGTGACCACGCCGTCGACGCCTGGCAGCGCGACCTGGCTTTCGCAGCCGAGATGGCTCGCGACTATCGTGTCGCCAGGGCTGCCGACAGTCCCGCCGTCCCGGTCGCCGAGCGACGCAAGGTGGTCCGAAAGCTGCTGGCGAAGCGGGTCTCGCCGCTGGCCCTGAACCTCGCCCTGCTCCTCGCGGAGCGAGGCCGCTTCGCGGTCCTGCCGGACGTGAGCACCGAGTACGATGCCCTGGTTCGGAAGTCCCGTGGCATCGTGGCGGCAACCGTCACCACGCCCACACCGCTCTCCGAGCAGGAGCTCGCAGCCGTGAAGAAGCGGGTCGAGCAGCTTGCCGGAGGGCACATAGAGCTTTCGACCGCGACGGACCCGTCGCTCCTTGGCGGGCTTCGCGTCAGAATCGGAGATCTCCAGATCGATGCCAGCGTAAGCGGCCGCCTCGAGCGGCTCCGCGCGCGGCTGGTCCAGGGAACTAGCTAGACGCGGGCGCCGGCAGGCGCGCCGAGCTTTCGGGCCGAACGGAGAAGGCATGGCCATTCGCTCAGACGAAATCGTCAGCATCATCAAGAACACGATCGAGCACTTCGACGAGGGCGCCGAGTCCCGCAGCGTCGGCACGGTGGTCGAGGTCGGCGACGGCATCGCCCAGATCTACGGGTTGTCCGGCGCCCTGTCCTCGGAATTGCTCGAGTTCCCCGGCGGCGTGATGGGCATGGCCCTGAACCTGCTCGAGGACACGGTCGGCGCCGTGATCCTCGGCGATCCGACCCACATCAAAGAAGGCGACACTGTCAAGACCACGGGCCGCGTGGCCGAGGTTCCGGTTGGCGCCGGCCTGCTCGGCCGGGTGGTCGACCCGCTCGGGCGGCCGCTCGACGACAAAGGCCCCATCGTCGCCAGTTCGACGCGCCCGGTCGAGCGCATCGCTCCCGGCGTCATCACCCGCCAGCGCGTCGATTCCCCCGTCCAGACCGGCATCAAGGCCATCGACGCCCTCATCCCGATCGGCCGCGGCCAGCGCGAACTGATCATCGGTGACCGCCAGACGGGCAAGAGCGCGCTCGCGATCGATACGATCATCAACCAGAAAGGCAAGGGCCTCGTCTGCATCTACGTGGCCATCGGCCAGAAGCTCTCCACGGTCGCGAAGGTCGTGGCCGCGCTCGAGCAGCAAGGCGCGATGGAGCACACCATCGTGGTTGTGGCCGGCGCCGAGGAGTCGGCGGCGCTCCAGTTCCTCGCCCCCTATGCGGGCTGCGCGATGGGCGAAGAGATCATGGAGAACGGCGTCCAGATCGGCGGCCAGCTGGTCAAGGACGCGCTGTGCGTCTACGACGATCTCTCCAAGCACGCCTGGGCTTACCGTGAGATGTCGCTGCTCCTCCGCCGCCCACCCGGCCGCGAGGCGTATCCCGGCGACGTCTTCTACGTCCACAGCCGCCTGCTCGAACGCGCCGCACGGATGAGCGTCGAAAATGGCGGCGGGTCGCTGACCGCATTGCCGATCATCGAGACGCAGGCCGGCGACATCTCGGCCTACATTCCGACCAACGTCATCTCCATCACGGACGGCCAGATCTTCCTGGAGACGGACCTCTTCAACGCCGGCCAGAGGCCCGCTCTCAATATCGGCATCTCGGTTTCTCGCGTTGGCTCGGATGCCCAAACCAAGGCAATGAAGAAGGTGGCGGCGCCGCTCAAGCTCGAGCTGGCGCAATACCGCTCCCTGGCCGCCTTCGCGCAGTTCGCCTCCGACCTGGACAAGGCCACCCGCGATCAGCTGACCCGCGGCGAGAAGCTATCCGAAGTCATCAAGCAGCCGCAGTACCAGCCGGTGCCGCTCGAGCGTCAGGTGGCCATCCTCTTCATCGCCACCAAAGGCCTGCTCGACGACGTGCCGACGGCGCGCGTCAAGGACTTCGAGCTGCAGTTCAATCGCTTCCTCGAGACCGAACAGCCGGACGTGATGCACAAGATTTCCGAATCCAAGACACTCGACGACGCGTCCGCCGCAGCCCTCGAAGCGGCGGCAAAAGAGTTCCGCAAGACGTTCCTTTCCTAGCAAGTAGCAAGGCGACCGAAGCCCCGTGCCGAGTCAGCGAGACATCCGAAGGCGCATCAACGCCTCGAAGAACATCAGCAAGATCACCCGAGCGATGCAGTTCGTGGCTGCCTCGAAGCTTCGTCACGCCCAGCAGGCGACGATCGCGGCTCGTCCCTATTCGGATCTACTGGACGAGATCCTCGCCGACCTCGCCATGGTCCTCAGCGACGAGGAGCATCCGCTCCTTGGCCGCCACGAGGAAGGCAAGCGGCTCATCGTCCTGATCACGAGCGACCGCGGACTGGCCGGTCCCCTGAACACCAACGCCGTTCGTTTCGCCGCCCATGAGATCGTCGACCACCCGGGCGACCTGGAGCTTGTCAGCGTCGGCCGCAAGGGCCGCGACGCGATGCGACGATCGGGCGTCCCCATAGTTGCCCATTTCCCCGGTTTCGGCGACCGTCCGACCTTCGAAGACGTCCTGCCGCTCGCCCGGCTGATTTCCGACGAATACGAGGCCGGAACGTACAACCAGGTCGACATCGTCTACACCCGGTTCGTGTCCACGCTGGTTCAGCGGCCCGATAAGGTCCAGCTGCTCCCCATCGTCCCCACGGCTGACACGGACGGCATCACCGGCTCGCAGTTCATCTTCGAACCCGCGCCCGCCGAGGTCATGAGCGAGCTGCTGCCGCGCTATCTCGGCACGCGGCTCTTCCAGACCGCCCTTGAAAGCAGCGCGAGCTTCTTCTCTAGCCAGATGGTGGCCATGAAGAACGCCACGGAGAACGCGGACGAACTGATCGAGGATCTCACCCTCAGCTACAACAAGGCCCGTCAGGCAAACATCACCCGAGAACTGATCGAGATCGCGTCCGGCGCGCAGGCGCGCTAGGCGTTCGGGAAACGACCCCAGGAGGCACGAAACAAGATGGCGACAGCCGCCCCAACAGCCACCGGCCGCGTGATCCAGATCACGGGACCTGTCGTCGACATCGAGTTCCCCGCGGGCCGGCTGCCCGCTATCTACAACGCGGTTGAGATCGTGCGGGGCGACGGGGCCAAGATCGTCTGCGAGGTCCAGCAGCACCTCGGCAACAACTGGGTCCGCAGCGTCGCCATGACAACGACCGACGGCCTGGCTCGCGGTGTCGCCGCCGTGGACACGGGCGAGCCGATCACCGTTCCGGTCGGCCAGGTGACTTTGGGACGCGTCTTCAATGTGCTGGGCGAGCCCATCGACGAGAAGGGACCCGTCGCCAAGAGCGAGCAGCTGCCGATTCACCGCCCAGCGCCCGCTTTCGACGAGCAGACCACCGAGACGGAGATCTTCGAGACGGGCATCAAGGTCATCGACCTGGTTTGCCCCTTTGCCAAGGGCGGCAAGATCGGCGTCTTCGGCGGCGCGGGCGTGGGCAAAACGGTCATCATCCAGGAGCTGATCCGAAACGTCGCCTCCGAGCATTCCGGCTACTCGGTCTTCGCCGGGGTCGGGGAGCGGTCGCGCGAGGGCAACGACCTGATCCGGGAGATGACCGAATCGGGCGTCATCGCCAAGACGGCCTTCGTCTTCGGCCAGATGAACGAGCCGCCGGGCGCCCGCCAGCGCGTCGGACTCACCGCGCTGACCATGGCCGAGTACTTCCGCGATCAGGAAGGCCGCGACGTCCTGCTGTTCATCGACAACATCTTCCGTTTCACGCAGGCGGGCTCCGAAGTCTCCGCGCTGCTGGGTCGAATGCCTTCGGCCGTCGGCTACCAGCCCAACCTCGCGACCGAGATGGCCGCGCTCCAGGAGCGCATCACCTCGACCAAGAAGGGCTCGATCACTTCGCTGCAGGCCGTCTACGTGCCCGCGGACGACTACACCGACCCGGCGCCGGCGACGACATTCGGCCACCTCGATTCGACAATTCGGCTCGAGCGCGCCATCGCCGAGCTCGGCATCTACCCGGCCGTGGATCCGCTCACCTCGACGTCGCGGGTGCTCGATCCGCTGATCGTGGGCCAGGAGCACTACGACACGGCTCGCGAGGTCCAGCGCGTCCTGCAGCGCTACCGCGACCTGCAGGACATCATCTCGATCCTGGGCATCGACGAGCTCTCCGAGGAAGACAAGGCCACCGTCGCCCGAGCCCGGCGGCTGCAGATCTTCAACTCGCAGCCGTTCCACGTGGCCGAAGTCTTCACCGGCCGGCCCGGCGCCTACGTCCCGATCCGCGACACGGTAGCTTCGTTCAAGGCGATCCTCGAGGGCAAGGTGGACGACCTGCCGGAGCAGGCGTTCTTCCTGGCCGGTACCCTTGACGACGTGCGCGCCAACGCAGAAAAGCTCGCCAAATGAGTGGCAACGCGCCGGCAGTCGCCGGCGTCCTGCTTTCGGCGGACCTTTGCTTCGCGGCAGAGCCGCCTCTCTCCGGACGCCGGCGCCTTTGGGCGCGGCGGGTGATCGGCGGCTCCACGTTGGCGAGCACGGCGCCACTGGTCCGGCCACTTCAGAAGAAGGGATGAGATAGATGCCCCTTCATCTGCAGATCGTTACGCCGGAGAAGAAGGCGTTCGAGGGGGACGTGGATGAGGTCATCGTGCCGGGGAGCGAGGGGGAGCTGGGCATCCTGCCGCACCACGCGCCGCTGATCTCGCTGCTGGGACAGGGCGTGCTGCGGCTCAAGCAGGGTGCGACCGAGCAGGAGTTCGCCATCTTCGGAGGCTTCCTGCAGGTTCGTCCCGATCGGGTGGTCGTGCTCGCCGAAACGGCCGACGTCGGGTCCGAGATCGACCTCGACCGAGCCGAGCGCGCCCGGCACGAGGCCGAGAAGATGCTGCAGGGAGGCATCGCCGAGGAGGTCGACCTGGCTCGCGCCCGAGCTGCGCTGCAACGCGCCCTCATCCGAATCAAAGTTGCCGAGCACGGGCATCGCGAGGCGCCTCGACGCCGCAGGCCTCCGGCCGGTGACGAGCAGCCCCCGGGCGACGAGTAGCTCATGGCCGACGCCCGACCGTTCCACTGGGAGTTCGAGCCCGACCAGGTCGACCGGGAAATCTTCCGTATCGAAGGCGGCCGCCGGCTTGACGGTACGGTTCAGATCAGCGGCGCCAAGAATGCCGCCCTCAAGCTCATGGCCGCTGCCACTCTCACCGGCGAGCGATGCCGCCTCACCAACGTTCCCGAGATCGAGGATGTGCGAGTTCTGGCGGAGGTCCTGCGTGACATCGGCGTGACGGTGGACCATCCCGCCCCCAACACCTACGAGCTGGCTTGCGGAGACGCCGAGTGGCTCTTCGTCCCCCTCGAGGCGGCGGCGAAGATGCGAGCGTCGTTCATCCTGCTCGGGCCGCTGCTGGCCCGCTTCGGGCGCGTGATCATCAGCAACCCCGGCGGGGACCGGATCGGCCGGCGGCCGGTGAACCTGCACGTCGACGCCATGCGGGCGCTCGGGGCCGAGATCGACTATCGAAACGGCTACTACTTTGCCAAGGCCCCCGGCCGTCTTCGCGGCGGCCACGTCGTCTTTCCGCAGATCACGGTCATGGGCACCGAGAACGCCATGCTCGCCGCGGTCCTCGCCGACGGTCACACGGTCATCGAGCCGGCCGCCCAGGAGCCGGAAGTGGACGATCTGATCGAGTTCCTGCAGCAGATGGGCGCCGAAGTGGTCCGAACCGCTCCGACCCGGATCGAGATCGAGGGTCGCCGGCGGCTGCGCGGTGCCGACCACAGAGTCGTGCCGGACCGCATCGAGGCCGGGACGTTTGTGGTGGCCGCCAGCGTGACCCATGGCCGCGTGACGCTCCAGGACGCTCCCTGCGACCATCTCGGGGCGTTCCTGGGCGTGATGGCGGATGTCGGCGTTTCGATCCACTGCGGCCGTGACACGATCGAGGTGGATGCCACGGACTCCGAGTTGCGGCCGCTCCACGGCTGCGACATCGAGACCGACCCGTATCCCGGCCTGGCTACCGACCTGCAGCCGCCAACCTGCGTCCTGTTGAGCCAGACCGAAGGCATAAGTCACGTCCACGAGACCGTCTTCGAGGACCGCCTGGAGTGGCTCAGCGAATTGCGCCGGATGGGCGCCAGAGTGGAGATCAGCGACGGCCACCACGCCACGATCGAAGGACCCTCGCCGCTCCACGGGGCGGAAGTCGAGATTGGCGACCTGCGGGCCGGCGCCTCCCTCATACTGGCAGCTCTCGCCGCCGACGGAACGACGACGATCCGCGGCGCTCACCACGTACACCGCGGCTATGAGAAGATCGACCGGAAATTCCTGGAGCTTGGGGCCAGGATCGAGCGGCTTGCGGAAGGGACTTAGCGCACCGGCATGAAGATCGGAATCGACCTCGGCACCGCCAACGTCATCGTCTACGTCAAGGGCAAGGGCATCGTCATGCAGGAGCCCTCGGTCGTTGCCGTGGACGATCAGAACCACATCGTGGCGGTCGGCTCGGAAGCGCGCGACATGATCGGCCGCACTCCGGGCAATATCCAGGCCATCCGGCCGATGCGTGACGGCGTGATCGCCGATTACCTGATCACCGAAGCGCTGCTCGAGCACTTCATCTCGCGCGTTCAGTCTTCGCGCCGCATCGGCTGGGGCAAGCCCGAGGTGATGATCAGCGTGCCGGCCGGCGTCACCAGCGTCGAGAAGCGCGCCGTCAGAGACGCCGCGATCAAGGCCGGGGCGCGCGAGGCGTACCTGATCGAGGAGCCTCTGGCCGCCGCGATCGGCGCCAACGTTCCGATCAGCGGAGCGTCCGGCGTGATGGTCATCGACATCGGCGGCGGCACCAGCGAGATCGCGGTCATATCGCTTGGAGCCATCGTGGTGTCGACCAGCCTGCGGGTCGGCGGCAACAAGATCGACGAGGCAATCACCAACTACGTCCGGCGCAAGTACAACCTCATGATCGGCGACCGGACGGCCGAAGACGTGAAGATCACGATCGGGACGGCCCTGCCCCTCGAGCGGGAGCTCACGATGGAAGTCCGCGGCCGCGACCTCATCGCCGGCCTGCCGCGCACCATTCCCCTAAACAGCTCGGAGATCATGGAGGCGATGGAGCCCCCGCTCCAGCAGATCATCGGGGCCGTTCGACTGGTTCTCGAGCAAACTCCGCCGGAGCTATCGAGCGACATCATCGACAAGGGCATGGTCATGTCCGGCGGCGGCTCGCTGCTGCGCAACGTCGACAAGCTGCTCACCCAGGTGACGGGCGTGCCCTGCCACGTGGCCGACAACTCCCTGCAATGCGTGGCGCTCGGCACGGGCATCGCCCTCGAGCATTTCGAGTTCTTCAGGCCGTTTCTCGGTCAGCAGGGCTGACTCGTGGACCTGGAAGGCACAGGCGCCGGCCGCGCCGGGCGTGCGTTCATCGACCTGCATTGCCATACCCGGGCCAGCTTCGACTCCCTGGCCAACCCGGATGCCGTTCTTCAAGCGGCGGCGTCCCGCGGTCTGACGCACCTGGCGATCACCGACCACGACCGCATCGACGCCGCACTCACGGCCCGCGATTCGCTGCCTCAAGGGCTGACCGTAATCGTCGGCGAGGAGATCAAGTCGGCAGATGGCGACATGATCGCCCTGTTCCTGCACAACGTGGTTCCGCCCGGGCTATCGGCCATAGAGACGATCGCGGCCATTCGGGAGCAGGGCGGTCTCGTCGGCATCCCTCATCCGTTCGACGCCCGGCGCGGCTTCGGTCGCCGGGGCACGGATCTGGAGTCCATCGCCGACAAGATCGACTGGGTCGAAGCGTACAACGCCCGCGTCTTTGGCAGCTCGGCCAACGAAAAGGCGGCATTGTTCGCGGTGGGCCACAACCTTCCCGGTGTCGCGGCCTCCGATTCCCACACCGTGCTGGAAGTGGGGGTCGCCTACAACATTCTGGCCGGCGATCCGAGCACGCCCGAGGGGCTTCTCGCCGCACTTGCCAGCGTGGACATGAGGCCCGGTCGCGCGAGCTACTACGTGCGAGCCTGGACCCCTCTCGCGAAGATCGTCCAGTCGCTCACTGGGAACGGGCGACGCCAGCCGCAGGCAAGCACTGGAGACGCTGGTGAGTGACCAGGTCGAGCATCACCACCACCCGATCGGCGATCCGCTAGGCCAGGAAGCGGAGGCGCTGATCAACCCCGAAGCGCCCGTGGAGATCCCGCCGGCCGAACAGATGTCGCTCATGCGGCGCCTTCGGCAGCCCAGGACGATTCTGTCGATCGCGGTCCCGGTGGCGATTATCGTCGTCGCCGTGGCGCTCAACTGGGACTCCATGAAGGAAGTGCCGGGCGAGATCAGCCGTGCCAACCCGTGGCTCATTCTGGCGGCATTCGCCGTCTACTATCTCGGCTTCCCCTTGCGCGGCTGGCGCTGGACCAAGCTCCTGAAGGGCGCCGGGTACAGGGTCAAGGTGAAGGATGGGACTGAAATCATCTTCCTGTCCTGGCTCGTCAACTGCATCGTCCCGGCGAAGCTCGGGGACCTCTACCGGGCCTATCTGCTCAAGCTCAACAGCCCGGTTTCAGCGACTCGGACGCTGGGGACCGTCTTCATGGAGCGGATCCTCGACCTGATTGCGATCGCCTCGCTCGGGATGCTGGCCGGCTACTGGCGCTTCCGTGGCAGCCTCAACGACCTGCCGGCCGCGGTTCAGGTGATTTTCGCGGTCGGCGTGGTCGTGATCGTGCTGCTGATCGTCGCTCTCGTCGTGATGAGGAGCTTTGGACGACGGGTCATCGCCTTCCTCCCGCTGCCCCACCGCGTCGTGGATTTCTACGACAAGTTCGAGGAAGGAGTCTTCGGCTCGGTCGGACTCAAGGGCCTGCCACTGCTCGGGGTCATAACCGTAGTCATCTGGCTGACCGAGGCTCTTCGCCTTTACCTAGTCATGCGCGCGCTCGGTTTCGCAGATGTCGACCTCGGCCTCTCGGGCGCAATGTTCGTGGCGCTAATAGGCTCACTGCTGACTGCAGTCCCCTTCACGCCGGGTGGCATCGGACTGGTCGAGGGCGGCATGCTCGGAGTGCTCCAAGGCGTCTTCGGTGCGACGCAGACACATGCAGCGGCGATAGTGCTAGTGGACCGGGCGATAAGCGTCTTCTCGGTCGTGGTACTGGGCGGCATCGCCTACATGCTCTCGTCCAAACCTCGTGGTGGCGGCATGGAAGTCGAAGAGCACAGGCCGCCGAAGCCCGCCGCCTCCATCGCGACTGATTCCGCCAGCGCCCCCGTCTGACTGCGCCCCCGTCTGACTGCGTCAGATGGGCCGGCGCCGCGTCGTTCCGGCACGCGCCACTCCGCCGCACGGAGCTCGGCCGCACGGAGTTCCGCCGCACCGCGACTGGCGACCGGGCCGTGCTTCTCGACCGACCTTGCAGCCACCTTGCCGTAGCGGCTGACAGTTGCGCCGCATCGGTACGAAAAGGTCATTCACGCGCCGGCCTGCCCAACCGATAGTTCCACTATCCGGGCAGAGTGCCTTGTACTCAGGAGCTAGCCGCGCATGGCCGGACAGAGCGGACGAGCCTTCAACGAGTGGCTGCGAGCCCAGCTCAAGGCGAAGAAGATGTCGCAGCGACAGCTTGCCCAGCAATCTGGAGTGGATCACTCCACGATCTCGCGGTTGATACGAGGCGATCGCATGCCTTCGCTGGGCACGGCGACCAAGCTCGCCCGCGGGCTGCGTGAGATCCGCGACGACGCCGAAGCGCCTCATTACCTCGGCGCGGTCGCATCGGGAGCGGCGAATCCAACTGCCCGTGTCGAATATGCATTGCGCGCCGACGATGTCCTGTCCGAGCCGCAGGTGCGCCAGGTCATGGAGTATTACCTCGCGGTTCGAATGCGCCGCTTTGGCCGCACCTACACCGGGGTTCGAACAGACCAGCGACCCATCGAACCACGCCGGATACTCGACGATCGGCGTGACACCCGGATCATGTCGGCCGTTGCGGGCCGCAGCATCCACCCACTGTCCCACCCGCTCCCACCGCGAGCCCGATCCGGTCGCGACAGCGCCTGACCGAGGGAACGATCTGCCTGCGGCGCCCGCGGTCGCTAGCGCCCTCAGGCTCCCGGCGAGAGCTCTCGACTGGCTGCCAGATCGGCGATCCTCGTCATGTTGACTAGGTCGAAGCCGTCTTCCATGCCCGGAGTCTCCAGCAAGAAGGCGACGTGGTCGAGCGCGGGGTGGCACAGAAGATGAGCCAGCCCGGCAGTCCCGATTCTGCCGTCGCCGATATTGGCGTGGCGATCGCGCCGAGAGCCCAGCGGTGAGTGGGAATCGTTGAAGTGGACCATCAGGAGACGAGACAGGCCGATTCGCGCATCGAACTCCAGGAGCAAGGAATCGATTCCACGCGGGGTCGAGATGTCATAGCCCGCGCCCCAGAGGTGGGCGGTGTCGAGGCAAACCCCGAGCCGGCCGTCGATGCCTCGCGCGCCGGCCGCATCGAGCACTGCCGCCATCTCCTCGATCGTCGACACGATGGTGTCGCCGCCGCCTGAGGAATTCTCCACAACGATCGTCGGTACGGTGCCGGCGGCCGCGCTGTCAGCCAGGCTGCGTTCGAGGCCTTCGACCAGCCGCGCCACACCGACATCTGCTCCGGATCCACGGTGCGAGCCTGCGTGGACGTTTACGTAGCTCGCACCAAGCTCGGGAGCGACAGCCAACTCGCTTTGCAGAACGTGAACGGATCGGGCGAAGAGCTCCTTGTCGGGTCCGGCAAGGTTGACCAGGTAGGATGCATGGATCGCCACGGGCGCAATGTCGAGCTCCGCCACGCGAGCTCTGAACGTCGCCGCATCGGGCGGCGGCGCGTCTCGACGTCTCCACGCGGTGGGGTTGTCGCTGAAGAGCTGGAGCGCGGAGGCCCCGATCTCCGCGGCTCGCTCGGCTACACGCAGCAACCCCAAGCTCAGCGGCAGGTGGGCGCCGGCCCGACGCCCACCGGGCAGCTCGACTCGAGCGCTGCCTTCTGAGCCGCGAGGATCCGCCAATCTGGACTCAGCCGGCCTTATGGCCCGTTCGGCCCAGCGTGTACTGGCCACCGATCATCGGCTCGATGAGCCCGTAGTCGCCGGTCTTGCGCTTGTACAGCACGCACAGCTTCTCGGACTCGGCGTTCACGAAGATGAAGAAGAGGTGACCCAGCTCCTCCATCCGCTCGACGGCGTCTTCCTCGAACATCGGCTCTATGGCGAAGCGCTTCGTCTTGACGATTCGGGACGCCATTGCCTCCGCGTCTTCGTCGGGACCGGCCGATTCGATGTCGGCCTCCGCGACGCCCTCGACGATCTGGCGGGCCCTTGCAGCTTCGGGCCGAACCTTGCCCCGCGGCTTCTCACGCAGGTCTACCGCCTGCCGCTCGATGCGATCGAGCACCGCATCGAGACCGGCCTGATAGGTGGGGCCGGCCGCGTGGCTGCGGAGCGTCTGACCGTCCAGGACTAGCGTCAACTCAACTATGTGGGAGTCGGTGCTGCTGCGATGCTGCTCGTTGGACAGCTCGACGAGCGCCTCCGACCGCTCGTCCTGAAAACGCTCGAGTCGACGCATCTTGCGGTCGGCGTATTGCCGCACAGACTCGGGGACTTCGACGTTCTTGCCCTTGACGATCATCCTCACGGCTGACCTCCGAAAACGCGTTGCGCGATCGCAGCCGGCGGGAGGCCGACGGTGTCGCGAAATCCTATGTAGCCGCCATGCGGCAAGTGTAGGGATCGACTCCGGAAAGGGGCGTCCACGCTTTGACGTAGATCACCGATCTCGCGCAACAGTCAATGCGGAGACTGCCAGGGCGCCGGCCTCGTAGAGCGCGTCGGCACAGGCGACCAGAGTCGATCCCGTCGTCACGACATCGTCCACCAGCACGATCCATCGGCCCCGAACGGCCGACGCGTCGGTGGGGCCGCGCAACGCGAATGCGCCTCGAACATTGGCACGGCGCTCGTTCCGGCCCAGGTCGAATTGGGGCGCCGTGTTCCGCGACCGCTCGAGGGCGACCAGCGACGGTATCAGGAGCGCTCGGGAGGCGTTGCGGGCCAGCAGTACGGCCTGATCGAAGCCGCGAACTCGTGCTCGGGCGGCGTGTACCGGAACTGGAACCAGCAACTCGCCGCCGGCTCCGGCGAGCCGCCAGCGGGCTGCCATCGCCTCCCCCAACGGCACCGCAAGCCGCCTCTCCCCCGCGTACTTGAGACGGTGCAGCGACGCACGGACCACTCCGGAGAACGGGGCGCACCACTCCAGCTGGGCGAGCGGCAGCGGCATCGCAGCTTTGAGGCCGAGAGGAACGCCCGGCGGAAGCGACAGCCGGACGTCGAGCGTCCTGCCGCACGCCTGGCAGAGTGCTGCTCCCTCCGCGTCGCAACCGGCGCAGAAGGCCGGCAGGGCCATGTCCAGGATCGAGAGACTCGCGGGCATGCGGCCACCCTAACGAGCCCGGCTTATCGGTCGCTAACCTGATGCTCACCGACGCCTCACGTGCGTCGCGGCTCGATAACGATTTCGTCGCCCACGACTGTTCCGGACGCGTCGAGCGTACCGGCGGGCAGTTCCAGAACTCCCTTTGCGCCGCCCACACGCCACACCACACCCAGCCACGGCCGGAGCGAGTGCCGCACGGCAATAACTCGCCGCGGGCCTTCTCGTCCGTCCCGGGGCGGCGACACGAAGACCGCGTCGATGGGAAACCGCATGAACAGCATGTGGATGCCGTTCTCGCCGGGGAGCCACAAGCCATCCCCTTCGTGGAGCGACCGACGACCCATCAGGCCCATGAACTTGGCCCAGAAAGAGGACCCGTCTTCGAGGCGCTCCGCCAGCAGAGCCCCGCGGCTGGTGTTTCGGACCACCAGCGCCATCCCGCTCACCGCTAGAAACTACTGTTCATGATCTGGATGACGGCCGGGCCGAGGATGACAACGAACAGCGAGGGAAAGATGCAGCCGACCAGCGGAAACAGCATCTTGATAGGCGCCTGCGCGGCCAGCTGTTCGGCGCGCTGGCGACGCTCGATGCGGAGCTGTTCCGACTGTATCTGCAGCACCTTCGAGATCGACACGCCCAGCGTTTCGGCCTGGATGATGGCTCCGATGAAGTTGGAGAGCGGCTGGACGTTCGTTCGCGGAATCATGTCGCGGAGTGCATCCCGGCGCGCTTTGCCAACCCGGACTTCCGCCAGAGCTCGCCTGAACTCATCGCTCAGCGGCCCGGGCAGCTTCTCTACCACCTTGGCGAGGGCCGCATCGAACCCGAGCCCGGCTCTGACCGAGATCGTGAGCAGGTCGAGGGCGTCCGGGATCATCTTGAGGATGACCTTCTGGCGAGCCCCAATGCGCCTGCCGAGCCAGAATTCGGGCAGGATGTAGCCGATAGCCAGGCCGACCACGCCGGCGACTATCGCGAGCAGGGTGTCCTGGCCCAGAAGCTCTCCGAGAAGGAACAGGATCAACCCGGTCGCGCCGGCGATCAAGGCCTTGACTCCGAGCCAGTCGGCTATGCGCATGTCGCCGGGATTGCCGGCAAGCGCCAGCCGCCTTTCCATCGACTGCGCAGAAGAGGCGCTGGTGACCCGGCTCGCCCCGGTCGACAGCCGTGACAGGAAGGGCCGCATGGTCCGCTCGAGGAAGGGAGCCTGAAGCTCGAGCTCCTCGAGGTTCTTGGCCTGCATCGAACCCAGCTGAGTCAGTCGAGCCTGGACCGGATCGATGGGGCCCTGACTGGCCAGACCGACGAAGAGGAGCAGGATCCCCAGGGCGAGAACGCCGCCGAGGATGATCGGGAGCGTCATCTCAGACCTCGATGTCTACGATGCGTCGGATGGCCATGAAACCCATGAACATCGATATTCCGGCGCCGGTGAGGATGATCAGCCCGGCCGGTAGACCCGCGATCGCCGGCGGCTTCTGGAACATCGGCGCCATGAAGGAGGGCGCCAGGACCATCAGGAAGGCGATCAGACCGATCGGTAGCGCGGCTACGACGTAGCCCGACATGCGCTGCTGAGAGGTGAGCGTCCTGATCTCACCCTTGATGCGGACTCGCTCGCGGATCGTGAATGCGATGGAGTCGAGAATCTCGGCAAGGTTACCGCCGACCTGATGCTGGATCGTGATCGCGGTGGTCATCAATTCCAGGTCGTCGGAACGGACGCGACGCACCATGTTCTCCAGGGCGGCGTCGAAGGCAAGGCCGAGGTTGACTTCGCGGACAACGCGACCGAACTCAACTGTGATGGGCGGCTGTGCCTCGCGAACGACCATCTCGATCGCCTGCAGGAACGAGGAGCCTGCCCGTAGAGCGTTGGCGATGAGGGTGATCGTGTCCGGGAGTTGCTTGTTGAAAGCGTTGAGCCTCGAGGACCGGCGCCGCCCGAGCCAGAAGCGCGGGATGAGGAAGCCCACGAACGCCCCGATAACGAGCGCGATCGGTGACTTCAGCGGCTCGATCACAACCCCCAGCACGAGGAAGATGAAGGGAACGCCCAGGATCGCACACAGCCAGAGGACCAGGTACTCGCTGACTTTGAGCTTCAGGTCGGCTCTGGCGATCTCACGAGCAAGGTTCATGCCGAAGTCGCGCTGCTCGACGATCTTGTTGATCCGAGCAAGCGCGACGCTCTGGGCGAGGACGTCGCTCAAGCCAGCCGACGAGGTGGTCGAGCCAGCGGCAGGGCTCTCCGGCTTGCCCGCCGCATAGCGCTCGAGACGGGCGCTGATGCCCGACCCTCCTCTGGAGGACGCGAGTCCTACGAATACCAGGATGATCCCGATGGCCAGGACCAGCCCGAGGATGATTGCTGGCATGACGCCCTCCGCCTCCGCCTACACGAATCCGAACAGGCCGCGCGGCAGGTGGATGCCCATGACCTCGAACTTCTCGACGAACTTGGGGCGAATTCCTGTCGGGCGAAGCCGCCCCTGGATCTTGCCTTCGACCACGCCCGTTTGTTCGAAGACAAAGACGTCCTGCATCACGATGACATCGCCTTCCATGCCCTGGACCTCGGTGATGTTCGTGATCCTGCGGGTGCCGTCCTTGAGGCGCGATTGGTGCACGATCAGATCGACGGCCGAAGACACCTGCTCGCGGATTGCCCGGAGCGGGAGATCGACGCCCGCCATCAGAACCATGGTTTCTAGGCGCGACAACATGTCGCGCGGGCTGTTGGCGTGTCCGGTGGACATCGATCCGTCGTGGCCGGTGTTCATTGCCTGGAGCATGTCCAGGGCCTCGCCGCCTCGGCACTCGCCAACGATGATGCGATCGGGCCGCATTCGCAGGCAGTTCTTGACGAGCTCGCGTATGGGGACGGCGCCCTTGCCTTCGATGTTGGACGGCCGCGACTCGAGAGTCACGACGTGCTCCTGGCGGAGCTGAAGCTCCGCGGCGTCCTCGACGGTGATGATCCGCTCGTCGTTGGGGATGAAGGACGAGAGCACGTTGAGGGTCGTCGTCTTGCCCGAGCCGGTGCCGCCGGAGACGAAGATGTTGAGTCGCGCTTCGACGCAGGCCCTCAGGAAGTCGAACATCTCCGGAGTCGCCGTGCCGAACCTGATCAGGTCATCCACCGTGAACGGCGAAGCCGAGAACTTTCGGACGGTGACGACGGGGCCGATGAGCGAAAGCGGAGGAATGATCGCATTGACGCGCGATCCGTCTGTGAGGCGGGCGTCCACCATCGGGCTTGACTCGTCGATGCGCCGACCGATCGGGGCGATGATCCGATCGATGATTCGCATGACGTGATCGTCGTTCTGGAAGACCACGTTGGTCAGCTCCAGACGGCCGCTTCGCTCGATGTAGACCTGTCGCGGGCCGTTGACCATGATCTCAGTGACCGTATCGTCGCGAAGTAGCGGTTCGAGCGGGCCCAGGCCAATGATCTCGTCGGTGATCTGCTCCAGCATGCGGACGCGTTCGGCTCGCGTTAGCGCGAGGCCTTCTTCGTCGATGACCCGGCCGAAGATCTCTTCGATCTGGCGCCTGACCTCGACCTGGTTGGCCAGATCGAGTTTGGGATCGAGGTCCTGGATGACCCGTGACTGGATCCGGAACTTGACTTCTCGCAGGGATTCCCGAACGGGAGCTTGATTCAGGAGCCGCTGGCCGGCAGAGGGCGGAGCCACGCCGCCTGGGGCAGGAGGCCCACCCGCGGGAGTGCCGGGAGCAGCCGGGCCTGGCGCGACGCCGGGCCGCGCACTTTCGATTCGCTTCAAAAGGGACATCGCCTACACCCCTTGCCGGCCCCGAAGGGCGCTCATCGCCACGCGAACAGCGACTTGCGCTGCTGGCTGACCTTGCCGTTTTCCTCTTCCCGCGTTTCTCCGCTTCCTACCACCGCCGTGGCCAGACGCAATATGTCCTGTGAAACCTGGGCCTCCCGATTGCTGAGCACGAATGGGACCCCTCGATTGAGTGCGTACACGACGGCGCGCCCGTCACTGACGATTGTGCTGTCGACTTTGCGGCCGATCGAATGCTCGACGTCGGCCACCCTGATCCCCAGCGTCGTGTCGGCCCGGTTGAGTACGAGCCGGATCTTGTTGTCATAGCCGAGTTGCTCGGCTACTTCCAGGAAGAGTCGGATGTTCTTGATGCTCGTGATCTCCAACGTGAGCACCGTGAGCACGACGTCCGCCAGGTCCAGGATACCCAGGGTTGTATCGTTGAACCACGCTGTGCAATCGACGACTACGAGGTCGTAGCGCTGGCGCAGGATCTCGAGGACGTGCTTCACTCCGGCCGGGGTGATCAGTTCCGCCATCTCCGGCGACGCGGGAGCCAGCAGGGCATGGATGCCCGAGGAGTGGCTCGTCGTATAGGTATCGACCGTGTCGGCATCGTGGCTGCTGTCCAGCTCCTGAACGAGCTCGGCCATCGACTTGTTCTTGGGATTCAGGTTGAGCAGCACCGCCACGTCGCCGAACTGGAACGACGCGTCGACGACGATTACCTTCTTGCCAAGCTCCGATGCTGCCGCGACAGCCAGGTTGACCGCCACCGTCGTCCGGCCGACGCCGCCCTTGGGACTGAAGACCGCTACGACGAGCCCGGCCCCGCTGTGCTCCGCGGCGAGGGCCGCCGGGGCGAGGGCGATGCGGCCCGCCTTTTCGCGTTCGCGGATGTAAACCTGGCGGATCGAGGCCGTCAGCTCGTCGCTGCTGAACGGCTTCACCAGGAACTCCCTGGCGCCGGCAAGCATCGAGCGGCGCAAGTAGTCGGCTTCACCCTGGACCGACATCATCACGACGGCGGCGCCCGGCACCTCCGCCGAGAGGCGTTCGGTCGCGGCTATGCCGTCCATGTCCGGCATGTTGATGTCCATGAGGATGACATCGGGAATCAGCCTGGCCGCTTGTTCGATGGCTTCCGCACCGGACGCGGCGGCTCCGACTACCTCGACGTCCGGCTCGAAGCCGAGCAGCTTGGACAGGTGGTCGCGAGTCTCCGGGATGTCGTCGACGATCAGAACTCTGATCCGGTCAGTCATAGGGACGTTTCGCCTGGAAGATGCCCGAGGGGCCGATCGGATCGGCCCCTCGTGATTGCCTCGGCCGCATCGCGGCGAAGCAAATTACCACTTGATGCCGGCGGCGAGTGTCGCGGGGATTATTCCGCGTGGGTCGGGCGGGAGGACGCCGTAGCGGGTGACCAACTCGGAGAAGGTCACGCCGAGGGTAGTCACGTCAGGGGTGGCGTCGTCCTTGGGCGACCGCAGCGCCAGCGAGAGGTCGATGTATGTCTGCGGGTCCGACTTCTCAGCGCGCTGTGCCCAACGGATGACTTCGGCCACGTCCGGCTTTACCTGGATTACAACGATCATGTGCTGGCCATTGTTGGTGACGCTACCGACGGACGCCGTTGGAGCGGGCGTGGGCGAAGCCCCGGCAGGGGCTGCGGCCCCCGCAACGGGAGTAATCGGGGGAAGCAGAGTGGCCAGCACCTTGTTGTTCTGGGAGAACATCTTGCTGGTCGGCTGCAGACCGCCGGGAAGGGTGATCGTCGTCTTGTTGGTGTCGGTCGTGGTGAGTCCGATCTGGTCGACGTACACCGCCAGGATGACGTCAACGTGGTCGCCCGGGACGATGAGGGTCCCGACGCCGTTGGTCTGGTCGACCTCCATCGAAACGGCCACGAACCCCGGGTCGATGGTCGAGGAAATGGTCTGACCCTGCGCGACCGCTCCCGGCACGATGTGGAGAATGTCTACGCCGTTGTGCAGCGGGTCGCCCTTCTTGATGTCGCTGGCCGCAACCTTGTCCGTTACCTGGGAGACGTTGAAGAACGTGTCGTTTCCGTAGGCGGCCGCCTGCGACACGGTCACCTGCTGGACCGTGACCATACCGGTCGTGATCGTCGTGCCCACGGCGATGTCTTGGGCTGCGACCACGATCGGCGTCGTAGCCTCCTGGGTCGCCGAGGGCGTGGCACCCGGACTGCCACCGGTGCCCTTGTTGGCGACGGCTATGACTCCGACGAAGGCTATCGCCGCGAGGAAGAAGCCGACGAGGATCAGGATTCGATTCGATCGCTTCACAACGTCACTCCCGGGCATATGTGACAGATGTCAACACAGTGGGCTGCGGTCTACCGAACCGCGACTATACCAATGGGCTACGACCCCTAGGAAGGATTCTTCGACCGTGGCCAACCACGCGCGCGAACTGACGGCCCCTCCAGCTCGCGGAGGCGGCCAGACCCTTCCGAGCTATCGACCATAGGGTTACCCCCAGACTCCCAAGAGTCTACCTTGCCGTAAGGCTAACAACCAGATGTTGGCTCAGTTCCGCTCTTCTGTCTAGAGTTCCTCAAACCGCGCTCGTAATGAGTTGCAGGAGTGAAGAGAGCTGGTCGCCGAAGAACACCAGAGAGGCGAGGCACACGACAGCCGCGATGAAGAGGATCAGGCCGTACTCCACGAGGCCTTGACCTCTCCGGCGGGCGAGTGGGCCAACGCGCGGCGCCGTTGACCGCGGAGACGTTTGGACCGTTGACAGGCCCATTCGGGTGGGGTCCCGACCGACTGGACCCTGACCATCGGTCAACGGTTAGGTCTCACCAGGATCACTTCCCGCCCTTCGTCGGCGAGTTCGGCGGTGCAGCCGATCGTCTCTGCTCGCTGCTGGACCTCGCGCCACGTGTTAGCCGGCAATGACAGACTCTGGCCCTTCTTGGCCGCGCGGGCCGTGCCTGCGAGCCGCTCGTCGATCATGGCGCGGAGAGCGTCGGGGAGTTCGCGTTCGGGGGCGCGCCCTCGACGTGAACTCCCGGGCTCGGGCGCATCGACGCTTGCTCCGTCCTCGGGGGACTCCGGCTCGCTTTCGCGCCGGGCGACGACTCGAGCCTCCAGGTTGTTGGACCACTCCAGCCGGATCGAGATCAGATCCGGGCGAGACGAAAGGTAGCCCGTCACGATCTGGTCGATGATGCGGAAGAAGGCAGTCTCGACATCCATCGGCAGCCGCCCATCCGTGCCGTACGACTCGAACTCGATCGGAATCTGGGCTCGGCGTCCGCGGTCGCGGGCAACGCGGCGAAGCGTCGGGACCAGCCCGAGATCGTCGAGGACCATAGGCCGGATATCGAAGATGAACGTCTTGGTGGCATCGAGAGTGCGCTGGACCATCGCCACCAGCTCACCGATCTCGGTCTTGGCGGCGGCGGGGTCGCGGTCGAGCAATCGCTCCACGATCTGAGCCTGGAGCACGATGTTGGTCAGGCTCTGGGCCGGGCCGTCGTGCATCGCTCGTGCGATCTCACGGCGCAAGTCCTCTTGAGCCGCCTGGATCAGTCTCGACACTGCCGGCGGGAGCGGCGTGTCGGTGTCGAGCCTGTCCGTCGTGTGTTGAGGCATCATCCCGCCCATGGAGGCTCGATCCAGCTCGGCTCCGTAGTGGCGCAGGCTCTCGCGGAAACGGCCCAGGATCTTGAGCTTGCCTTCGAGGATGTCGACCTGGGACTCCATGATCGCCGAGCGCCTGGTTACGGCCACGAGCTGCTCGTTCAGGTCCGCTTGCTCGCTCTCTTTTCCGGCGCTGGGGAGGGTCCGCAGCTTGTCGACCGTCTGGACGCGTTTCTGCTCATGACGACTCGCCTCCGCTCTAGCTTGTTGCACGAGCAGCTCGATCTCGCCGATCTCACGCGTCAACAGGTCGACTTCGCGCCGGGCTCTCTCCGCGATCTCGAGAAGCGGTAGCGGAAGCGGTTCGATGGCCACGGGCGGCTCAGTCCTCGGGCATGCGAATCCAGCCCTGTCGCATGGCGTACACGACGGCCTGGGTGCGGTCGTTGACGCTCAGCTTGCGCAGGATGCTGGACATGTGGTTCTTGACG